>WNFF01004615.1_pt1 | contig 12190 bp, 14 predicted proteins | sample 5400441 | NCBI WGS metagenome assembly WNFF01 (sample SAMN13153345, study PRJNA577476) | soil metagenome | isolation source: 120 cm saprolite under Douglas fir tree site 2 hole 3 replicate 1 | place: USA:California | collected 2015-04-18
GTGGATGATCGACAGAGATATCCGCTGCACGCTGTTCAAACTCACTTACCGGATAGCCTCGCGTTGACATCACATCGCGCAGCAGCTGATCGGCTTCCGTTACTGCTCCTCCGGGGCCATCAACGAACCGCGCCTGCACCCTGCGCCAGGACTCTACGAAGCGTGCACGATCGCCCGGACCGAGCGGCTGGATGTGGAAACCCTGCACCCGATCTGCGCGCTTATCGAGCAGCGCTTCTGCTTTCCGCCGACTCCCGCCTTCTTTCACGGCGCGGGTATATTCGGCGCCACCAAACTGGGTGCGTAGCCTTCCCGTTCTGTGTTTACGAAGAGAAAACAAAATGGCGATTCCTGCGACCAATGTCACGGCGACCGCGATGATTATGGCTGTTTGTACCGTACTTAGCGCTGATAGATTCATAACTTGCCTCCAATTTTGCTCGATTCCTTCACCCAAATGTAATTGTCGTGCCAGCTCGGTCGTGCGAAGCACTATCGGTTCACGGCTTTTCGACGACTTTTTCCGCCTGGCCGATTTTCGTCTGGACCTTCCCGGCTATGTTTTCGCCGATGCCTTTGGCTTCTAAGTCGGGATCGTTCGTCAGTTGGTCTACCTTTTCCTTAATCTTGCCCTTCACTTCGTGAACCTTGCCTGCGATCACATTCTCAGTATTGGCTTCATCTGGTTGCCTCCTCTGAAACGAACTCTGCGCAGTTATTTCGCAGGTGCGACTTCGAGTTGATTGGTCACGTTTTCTTGTCCGGCCACGCTTGCAGCTTTGGTTTCCAAGTTGCCCTTCTCCTCTTCAGACCGCACTAGCCCTCGGAGTGTAACTTTGCCGTCCTGAATGAAGATTTTGATGTTGCGCCCGTACGGGGAGAGGCTCCTGTCGTGATGGATCGCTTTTCGGATTTTCTGCGTAATCGCACGGTCCGAGAGATTCATCTTCCGTTGATCCGCGGTAGGGCCTATACGATCGTTGTTTATTGAGGTGTTGTCTGGCGCCGAATGCTTAGCATCTACATGGCGCGGGACCAGTGTGGCCATCAGTGACAAGCCGAGAGCCAGCGAGCCCAAAGGCAGGAGGAATCGCTGTAAGTTGAGAGGACTTCCGTTCACTTCTATCCCTCCTTTTGAAATGCTTGACAAAAGCGAGTAGCTATCCGGATGAGCGGCTAGGAGGTCGACCCCTTCCCGCTCACCATATGCCGGTAAGAAAGCGGAGTCTGTTCCATTTGGAACAATTCGAATACTGCGTAAATCAAAGGGAAAGGTTTGCGGAAAAATCAGATTGACCCGCTATAGCCTCGTCCTGATCGCTCATTGAAAACAAGCGATTGGGGCTAAGTCCTTCCATGAGAAGGCCGGTTAGAGTCAAGCCGGTTTTTCTTCTTTCTTCTGTGGTTCCTTGCGTTCGGGCCGAGCCGCCTGGTAGGTCGGCATAGCGCGACAATTCCAGGATCAGATGCGTGCCGGGAAATGCATGGCTCCATGCGCGTTTGTCGGTACTAACCCGACCGGCGAGCTGATAACTTCCCGGTTGCCCGTGATACGCCCGCAATCGTCAAGAAGGGCAACTGGGTTTCCAACTTCCCACAACGGGCTTATCTCCTGAACCATCGCAGTAAGACAATCTAATGAGTTGAATCGGCATCGGATATTAGTTAGAACAGACAGACATCGGAGCGTGGCATCGACTTTGAGACTCTCTTCGGACGCGCAATTCTGAATACCAAATTCTCTGGTTCAACGAGGGAGGCCGATGCGGCGCACAAGGTCTTCAAAGCGCGGGTCCGAGCGGAGAGGGTCAAAGCCCGGCCGCAGTAGGACGCCTGGGTTAAATCTCTCTTCGTAGCCTTTTTCAAGCCAAGTAATCGCTTGATCCGTATCGCCCAGAGCTACATATATCACGGCAATCTCCGAGGCAAGCGAATGGCTAGGGTTTGAACGCTTCTTGAGATCGCTCAGTAGCTTTTCTGCTTCGCTCCTCTTGCCGGATGCGACGTAGGCGCGAGCAAGATTAGCGATGCATGTCGGGCTACCCCCAGAAAGCTGGACCGCTTTTTGTAGTTCTGCGACCGCCTCATCGTTCATCCGTTTTTGGAGGTATGCCTGGGCAAGGTGATTATGTGCGAGACCAAAATTCGGATCCATTTCGATCGTCTTGCGGCTCTGTAATATCGATTCGTCATAAGAGTGTGCAAGGACAAGAAGCTCTGCCAGATCGGCGTTAATGACGAGAGATAGCGGATCCAAGTTTTCCGCTTTTCTCATTTCCCCGATAGCTTCGTCATAGCGACCCAAGAGACTCAAATGCCAAGCATACCAATGGTGAGCTGTTGCGTAGCTGGGGTTCAGTTCAATGGCCCGCCGGAACTCTTTCCCAGCAGAGTCGAAATCCCAATCGAAGCCATCCAAGCAGAATGCGAGCGAGTTGTGGGCTTCGCCGAGCGCGCTGTCCAATTCCAGAGCTTTGATCGCTGCGGCCTTCGCTTTTGGGAGTGCCTCTTTGGGGGTCATCACCGCATACTGCCAATCTCCCATCAGTGCATACGTGTCGGCTAAGCCAGAATAAGCTTGGGCGTATTTCGGGTCCTCGTCGATGGCCTGATTGAAATAAGCCAGTGCCACCTTCAAACCATCCGCCGTGCGTTTGTTCCAGAAGTAGCGCCCCTTGAGAAAGGATTCGTAAGCTTGCGGATTAACGACCTTGACGTTTTTCAGCGCAGCCTGTTCCTTTGGATTCAAATTGATCCGAATCTGATCTGCAATTGCTCTGGCCACCTTGCTCTGGAGCGCCAAGGTATCCCGCAATTCACCTTCATAGCTCTGGGACCATAAGTGTTTGTCCGAAGAGGCTTCGATCAACTGTGCCGTGATACGGACTTGGTCGCCGGACCGCAACACCGTGCCTTCCACCACGGCGTCGACGTTCAGCTCACGAGCGATCTGCGGCAGAGGTTTGCGCGCGTGTTTATAGGCCATCACGGAGGTACGCGAAATCACTCGCAACTCGCTGATTTGGCCAAGATAGGAAATCAACTCGTCGGTCATTCCATCCGTGAAGTAATCCTGAGAGGCATCGCTCGAAAGGCTTTCGAGCGGAAGGACAGCCAGGGACCGAATGACAGGAGACGGGCGGTTCCAGGAATGAAGCTTCCAGGCGGCGAGAGATGCCATGAGTAGAAGCAGAGCAAACGCTGATATCTTCCACGCAAGTGACGGCAGAAGACGTTTGGGCATCGCGAGTTTGCCAGCGGCATCTGGGCCATCGCGAGCTTCTGCCGCGTGAGGAGCCTGAGTTGCAAGTTCCGAGCTGCCCACAGGGGCAGCGTCGGCAATTTTGACCTCCGCGAGAAAGCGGTAGCCGCGCCGAGCAACAGTTTCGACAAAGCGGGGACTCTCGGCGGAGTCGCGGAGGGCCTCACGGATTTTATTGATCGCTTTGTTGAGCCCGTGGTCGAAATCTACAAAAGTGTCTGCGGGCCAGAGTTTTTTCTGAAGTTCCGCGCGAGTTACGACCTCGCCGTGGTTCTCAAGCAGCATCGCCAGGACTTGGAAGGGCTGTTCCTGAAGGCGAACTCGAAGGCCGTGCTTGCGCAATTCGCCAGCGCGAAGATCCAGTTCGAAAACCCCAAAACGGAGCCGCCCACGAAGCTGATGGTCTTCCCGCATGGAGGAGTAAACCTCAGTCGAAAGGGAGTCTACCACCGGACAGAGTTTACTGAAACACGAGGCGGGGACAGTTTCCTGTAAGCCTTTTATTGAGTTGCAGTTACCAGGGGACCCCTATTCCAGCGGGAAGGAACTGCCTGTCCATTGCACCGATTTCAAGAGAGAACCATAGTGAGGCCCGCACCCGTTCCGCGCCACCAGTTAAGGGCATGCGCAGGGTGGAATCAAGAAGGAAGTCGTAGACGAGGAGGACAAAGATGTCCGAGAAGAGAAAAGACGAGCTTTTGAACGATCACAACCACGACGGGATCGACCGACGGGGATTTTTGAAGTGTATGGCGTGGGCCGGAACAGGAGCGCTCTGTGTCATGCATGGCGGCGTCCTGAAGTCGTACAGCCTAAGCAGGATGTCGGAGTTGGCACCCAAGGCGGCGGGTGAGCTTAGCTTCGTCCAAATCAGCGACAGTCACATGGGATTCAACAAGGCGGCGAATCCGGATGTGGTAGGGACACTGAAGGCGGCCGTAGACAAAATTAATGGTTTGGCTACGCCACCCGAGTTCATGTTGCATACGGGCGACATTAGTCACCTCTCGAAACCCGAAGAATTCGACACCGTGGACCAAATCTTGATGAGCGCGAGTGCGAAGGACGTGTTCTTCGTGCCGGGCGAACACGACGTACTCAACGATGACGGCAAGCAGTACCTGGACCGTTACGGAAAGAACGCCAAAGGAGCAGGGTGGTACAGCTTTGACAAGAAAGGTGTGCACTTCATCGGGCTGGTGAACGTGCTGAATTTGAAAGCCGGAGGACTCGGCACGCTGGGCCACGAGCAACTCGAGTGGATGGAAGATGACGTCAAGCACCTGAAACACAGCACGCCGATCGTGGTGTTCGCGCACATTCCGCTGTGGACGGTTTATCCGGAGTGGGGCTGGGGGACGGAAGACAGCGCGCAGGCTTTAGCATATCTCAAGAAATTCGGATCGGTGACCGTGCTGAATGGGCATATCCACCAGACGATGCAAAAAGTCGAAGGAAACGTGACGTTTCATACGGCGGCGTCGACGGCATTTCCTCAACCGCAGCCAGGTAAGGCCGATTCACCGGGGCCCATGAAGGTGCCGGCGGAGCAGTTGAGAAGCTTGCTGGGAATTACAGATGTGAATTACGTGCGGGGTCAGCACGCGCTGGCAGTCGTGGATTCTTCGCTCGCGTGAAAGTCAACTAAACACAAACAAGAGTTCTCAGAAGTCTAAATACGAAAAAAGGAGAAGAAACATGAGGAGAAGTGTATCTACAGCAGTTTTGTTGGCAGCGTTGGGGTTGGGAATTGCGGGGTTGGGCGCCGGAACAGGAAATTTCACGGTCAGCGCACAGCAGAAGCTGGAAACGACGGAAGTGAAGATTGACAACTTCAGTTTCGGGCCGGCGGACCTGTCGGTTCCGGTCGGAACCACGGTTACGTGGACGAATCGCGACGATATTCCCCACACGGTGGTGAGCACGGACAAGGTATTCAAATCCAAAGTGCTGGATACCGACGAAAAGTTTTCCTTTACCTTCAGCAAAGCGGGCACCTATCCGTACTTTTGCTCGATTCACCCGAAGATGACCGCCAAGGTTGTGGTGCAGTGAGGGGACGATGAGCGTAAATCCCTTCGACATCAGAACTGTGCTTCTAGCCAAGCGCGCACAGCATGTCGTGCTGATTCACTTCCCGATTGGGCTCTTTGCCGCGGCCGTGGCGTTCGACTATTTCGGGCAGTGGGCGAAGAGCCGGACGCTGGCTGCGGCGGCGTATTTCAATCTTCTGCTAGCTGCGGTCTCGATTGTGCCAGTCGTGGCAACCGGTCTTGCAGCCTGGCAGTGGGCGCTTGAGGGGCAAAAGCTAAAAGGGATGCTGTTAATGCACCTAGTCCTGGGATGCATATCGAGTGCGTTGATTTGGCTGGTGTTTTGGATCCACTTGCGTGCGCGGCGACATCCAGAGGTACCCCTGCCGAAATACCGCCTACCGATCGAAGCGATCGCGGTATTGATTGTGGGGTTGACGGGGCATCTCGGTGGGTTTCTCAGTGGCGTAAATGGGCCCGGCTAGACGCGCCGGAGACGATGTTGTGAAAGGAGGTTTCCAAGGAACCGTGGCTCCTCCATACGCTAACCTGATTCTGCTCCTTGAGATTGCCATGGGAGTGGGGCTGCTCATCGGCGCTCTCCTCGCGCGCATGCGCAGGTTTCGGGCCCACGCGTGGTGCCAGTCGGCGATCGTGCTTCTCAACCTTGTCGTGATCGTGCTCGTGATGATTCCTTCTTTTCGTGCTCATGTAAGCCCGAAGATACCGCTCAAACTTGGCAAGCCTTACTACGCACTGGCGACGGCACACGCGGCGCTCGGAACGATAACCGAAATCACGGGATTGTACATTCTACTGGCCGTGGGGACGAGCGTTTTGCCGGAGAAATTCCGCATCGCCAAGTACAAGCTCTGGATGCGAACGGTACTAGTGCTCTGGTGGGTCGTGCTTTTGCTGGGATTGGCAACCTACGTCCGCTGGTACGTCCCGCATTTGTTTCGAAAATGAATTCATGGAGCGTTGAGTAGAGAAGGTGTTTCTTTGTCGCGAGGAAAGTCGAAATAAAGCTCGCGCAATTTGGTTTACATAGTTGAACTCTAGACATCAAACGAGAAACAAGTAAGGTTCCAGCGAAAGGAAATCCATGGCTGAATATCAAATGACTTTAGCGGATCGGCAAAGAATCGCCAGAGATACGATGGCTTTCTGGCTGGACCCAAATGGTGCCAGCTTCGGATTCCGAGCTGGGCAGCATGCCGACTTTGTCTTCACGGACCCGTGCGCGGGAAGTGAAAGCGACCATTCCCGGACCTTCTCTCTCGCAAGCTCGCCTCATGACAAAGGGCTAGTCATGATCGCGATGCGCATGCGTAAGACTGCCTTTAAGAGCGCGTTGAAGGCTGCCGCTGTTGGCATGAAGTTCATCGTGAGCCGTCCCAGGGGATCGTTCGTGCTGCATAGCGATATCGCCAGACCTGCCGTGTTTCTCGCGGGCGGCATTGGGACTACACCGATTCGCAGCATTCTTCAGTGGGCCAGCCAGGAACGTCTGCCACACAAACGGTATTTGTTTTATTCAAACCGGGAAGCGGACGACGCGGCGTTCATCGAAGAATTTGAAAGTATGACCGCGCAGAATCCTAATTTCACTCTCATTCCAACGATCACTGGGCATAAAACCCTGGCTTGGCCTTATGAAAAAGGCCACATCAATCGTGAGATGCTCACGCGTTATCTACTCGGACTCAATGGACCTATCTATTACATCGCAGGCCCGTCGGGAATGGTCACTGCGATGACCGGCCTTCTCAATGCTTCGGGCGTGAGTGATGATGATATAAAGACTGAAGAATTTGGGGACTACAAGCTGGATCAAGATTCTGCGCAAAACGATCAAGGAACGGGCAACAATCACTCAGATTCATCTCTATGACACTCGGCACGATGGAGGCCTCGTGAAAAGTAGTTTGGTCCCGACTCGCGTCCCATCCGTTCATTTTTCTTATGCTCAACCTGCTCCTCGAGAGCTTCATGAGCACCCGCGGTCATTGATCGGTGGACACGTCGTGCGCCTTTGCGCGCGGCATCCCGCAGGACGCAAGTTCAAGAGGTGAACGCAAGTGATTCCAATTGAAGGTCTCTTTGAAACGCATATAACCGTTAGCGACCTGCAGCGGTCGATCGCCTTCTACCGCGATGTTGTGGGGCTGGAGTTGGGGATAGTGCAACCGGAACGCCCTGCGGCATTTTTCTGGGTTGGCGGGCGTGGCCGGTCAATGCTGGGCGTTTTCTCCTTGGGCTCATGCCCTCTCACCATGCGACACCACCTAGCATTTCAAGCAAGACTGCAGGACGTTTTAGCGGCTCCGCCGAAATTACGCGCCGCGGGTATCACTCCTTTGGGGGGCGAGAGAGAGCCGATTGTTGAGCCGGTTGTCTTTGCTTGGGGCCCCGCCGCGTCCGTGTTCTTCGATGACCCAGATGGGAACCTCCTGGAGTACATCTCCATGCTACCCGATCCACCCCGGCCTGAGTTGGGATTGGTGTCATGGAGCGAATGGCAAGCAATCCAAAAGAGACAGCGTGATTGAGTCCCGCCTATTGACACCCCTAACATCGATGAGTCGTTCTGCGAGTTCACGTGGGTCACTAATGTCAACGGCCATAAATGGCGTTCTGGGAAGTGAAAGACGGGGTTCTGGGTGGATTGTCGACAAACCTTACCTTGGGATTACTTCCGGTCATCCGCCCACGATCGTAAACACTACGCGACTTGATCGTTACTAATCTGGCGTTTCACATCCGCATCGACCTCTCAAGGCGGCTTTCTCTGAGCTAGCCGTTTTCGACGCGCGCCTTTATATCTGAGTACGCCGCATTGATGAGCCTGCCTAGGGCCGCTGCGTTTGTGGACGTTCCCGGTCTCAGCTTCACATGGCGCATGAACTTGCCGGTGCCTTGCAACAAGCGGGCCGGATCCGGCAGCGCGGCGCCGTGAAAGAACCCCACGTTTACGTGCGAAGTGAATACATTGACGTAGCCGAAAGGCGCATCTCCCAGACATGCAACGGGACAGCCGTCATGCAGGAGCTCCCGGACTTCGTCCCCGCATTTTCGCATCACCTCAAACCACTGATGCGCGATGGATCCCAATTCGCCTGCATGCTTTTTCATCCACGTATCGATGGCGGGATCACGCTCGACAGCGCCGTTGAATCGCAGCAATTCCGTTCTCACCGTCGCCCCACTTTCTGCTTTCGAGGTCTATCGAAACGTAGCACCCTTACATGAGGAGCGAAGGGACAGGTCCTCCGTAGTGTTTACGGATTGCGACGTCGGCAACACTTCCGTGATGCGATTGCGGAAGGATTGCCCGTTATACGTCCAAGTGACTGCCGGAAGCAGGATCTAGATCCGTTTGATTGTCGCGAACCAGGCCGGTGCGCCGTCGTCGTAGTATCTCGTCTGAATCCGGTCCGGTTCGATGGTGGCGACATCCCATCCATTGCTGGGGTTGAACACCGCTCTCAACTCCTCCTGACTGATCGGGTGCGGGCCAGTATCGGGACCATCGTCACTGAAGCACAACACATACAGAGTTCCATCGTGCTTGGTCACCGACGCTAGACTCGCCACGTATTTTGGTCGCTCGTCGCCGTCGAAGGTGTGGAACAGTCCGCAGTCCAGCACCGTCTCAAACATCCGCCCCAAACCCTCCAGTTGGAACGCGTCAGCCGCAGCGAACTCAACCTCGATCCCACGGTCGTCGGCCTTCTCTCGGGCGATCGCCAGTGCCGTCTCGGCCACGTCAACGCCCAGAACCGACAATCCCAGCGAGGCGACGTGAAGAGCGTTCTCGCCGGTCCCGCAGCCCGCATCGAGGACCGCTCCGGCGAATCCGCCTTCGGATGCCAAACGCACTATTGCTGGCTGCGGCTGGCCAATATCCCAAGGTGCAGGGCCGTCGTGGTATGACGCATCCCAGGGCAGTCCCGTCATCCGTTCGTGACTGGTTGGGTGCCGACCACGGAACGGATCGTCAGCGGGGGTTCCTAATCGCTCCGACAACTTCGTCCTCTTGCTGCGACTCGTCTTACCACCTGATCGTAGCACGCCAATCGACACGTCTTGATCATTCCTCCTTCACTTGTCCATATAGCTGGCAAGCCGGAAGTAATTCGGTTACTTCCTGCTAGCCCGTCATCCGCCCAGGATCAATGCCAAGCGCCGAGACCACTTCCTACAACGAGACTACACGCGACCAAAACGGCGTTACCCTGCGTGCTGGCCTCGCGTTATTCAGGTCGGCCTAATCGCCGACGCCGAAATTCGTATTTCAGACAAGTATCCAGCAGTCAATCGCTTATCGGATGTCTCGGGTGCCGGCGGTTTGGCGTTATGCTGGGAGGGCCGTACGGGCCGACCGCGATATGCTGGTCAGCCTACAATTAGTTAGGCCGCAACCGTCGCGGGGGATGACATTTGGCCGTCGCCTATTGACTTGGGTGCATATGGAAGATGAGATCTATGGGTAATCTGATTTACTCGATGCTTATTTCACTGGACGGTTACACCGAGGACGAGCACGGCCGCTTCGGCTGGGGCGCTCCTGAAGACGAGAGGTACATTCGTACATCAACGCGCTCGCGTCGTCGCTCGGCACCTACCTCTATGGGCGGAGGATGTACGGGACGATGGTTTACTGGGAGACCGCGCACACCATCGCCGACCAACCGCAGTTCGTGCTCGACTGGGCGCGGCAGTGGCAGGCGGCCGAGAAGATCGTTTACTCGAGGACCCTAGCCGAGCCGCTGGCCTTCTCCGGGCCTAGCGTGCCGGCGGCAACACACGTCAGTAGCACAAACAGGAAAGCTGCAGAAATTCTTGGCAATCTCATGATGTGACCTCCTCTGAGTGAGGCCCGGTTTGGATGGGTCATATTACCTTTCGGCAGTTCAGAAAACAAGGTGGCCGCGAAGCAGCGAACGGGCAATGCATGAGGTTGACGCAAAAAGGTGACGAGGGTAGGGTATGGTTTTGCGCAGAAATAGCGTGGAAACCGGGAGGCATTACTTCCGGTTTGGCCGTGACTCGGGCAAAATTGGTCAAGGCGCTGATGTTCCCCTGCGGTACTATGATCGACAACACCACGGGCGCGATAATCTTGGCCTGAATCCTTTCCTCCGGAACTTATGAAACAGCACGTGCTTGTCTACGGGTTAATCGGTGGGATCCTGATTGCCGTGCTCAAGTGGTGAGTGGCTCCACAATTCATGCGTCCAAACGCTAACTTGAGCTTGCGCCTCTGCCAATTCTTCGTTTTGTTCGTAGTCGTCGCGTTCTTGCCGTGCAGAATCTGTCTGGCGCAGCAGGCGGATAAAGAGAACGCTCCGCTACCTGACTCTCCGAAACGGAGCATCTCCGAGACGAAGGGCTTCTTGGCCCGCTGGGCGGAGTTTTACCGCCGGGACTGGTCGCGGACGACTGCTTCCTCGCCGGCCCCGGCGCGGCGGGGGCTTCCGTCGCCGCTGGATTCGCCGCCTTTCCCAAATGCCGATTGGTCGTATGGTGGTTCGCCGGTTATTGGGGAGCCGGACACGAACAGCTATCCGCTGATGACCGCCATCAACCAGGCCAGGAGCCGGACTAAAGTGTATGGATGGGTCGATCCGACGCTAAACTTCAGCAACTCCGCACATCGCAACGAGCCAGAGGCGAACGATCTCTATTCGAATCGTTTTGAGATGAACCAACTTGTGCTCTACGTCGAGCGGTTGCCGGACTCTGTGCAACGCGATCATATCGACTGGGGCTATCACCTGACGGCCCTCTACGGCACGGACTATCGTTTTACGATCGCGAAGGGATACCTCAGCGGCCAGTTGCTGAACGATCATCATCAATATGGCTTTGATCCGACACTTGAATATGTAGATGTGTACATTCCGCAGGTCGCGCAAGGCATGAATCTGAGGCTGGGCACGGGCCTGATTGCGACGGTTAAGCTGAGCAACCAGTGGCTGGTGCAACTCGGGATTACCGGCGGCCATGATGTTGCCTTGTGGACGCCCGATGCCAAGCCTTCCGGTACGTTCTGCCTGGGCTATACGACTGCGTCGGTGAATGACAATGTTTACATCTGCGCCAACGGGATCAATGATGGAAAATATGCTTACAACAATCTGCAGCAGTATGACGCTACCTGGTATCACAAGTTCTCGAAGACGGTGCATATGGCAACGGAAGCCTGGTATATGTACGAGCGCGACGTGCCTGCCCTGAAAGGCACGATTCAGCCGGAAACGGGCGCCAATGGCGCGTATTGCCGGACGGGGGAACAGCGTTGCACCGCTCCCGAATATGCCGTGGTCAATTTTCTGCAGAAGGAACTCTCACCGCATGACTTCCTGTCGTTTCGCAGTGACTTTCTCGACGACAAGAAAGGCCAGCGTACGGGCTACGCGACCAGATATTCAGAGAACGCGGTCGCGTGGTCTCATTGGATCGGCACAACGGTCCAGATACGTCCGGAATTGCGCTTCGAGCGTGCCTGGGATCAGAAGGCTTACGACTCCGGTCGACGGCACAATCAGCTTACCGTGGCGAGCGATCTGATTTTCCACTTTTGATCCGGCAGGTTCTGATCGCCGGAGTGTCGCCATTCTATGGCGCCGCTGTGGTGGTGTCTTTGGTGAACCACGACACTGTTCATCCCGGAAGGCTTGTCTCGCTTGACTCCACGTGCGCCGACGCGATTCTGGATGGATCGTCGGCAAGCCGGAAGTGTGCGCTGAGCAGCACGTTGTTCAGGAGGGTTAAAGTCCCTCTGGCGCTCAAATGAGGGGTGCCATATCCAAGAAGCGGGGTTCGCAGCCTCGCTGGCCGGAGAAAGTGGAAGGTATGGAGATGTCTAAACGGGCACGAAGGCGAAAGC
>WNFF01008441.1_pt1 | contig 12187 bp, 10 predicted proteins | sample 5400441 | NCBI WGS metagenome assembly WNFF01 (sample SAMN13153345, study PRJNA577476) | soil metagenome | isolation source: 120 cm saprolite under Douglas fir tree site 2 hole 3 replicate 1 | place: USA:California | collected 2015-04-18
TTTTCGAGTGGCGGCGATCGACTTGTCGGGCATGGGGGACAGCGGCCGGCGCCAGAGCTATGGCTCGGATATCCGCGCCGCAGAGATGCGCGCGGTGATCGCGGATGCCGGCCTCGGGCAACGCCCCTTCGTCATCGGCCACAGCTTCGGCGGGTTCATGACGATGAAGCTCGCCTCGCAATTCGGCCAGGAACTCGGCGGCGCCGTGATCGTCGATTCCCCCATCCGCTCGCCCGAAGAGGAGGTAAGCCGGCCGCTCTCGCCGCCCAATTGGGGCAACAAGAAAATCTATCCGAGCTTCGATGCCGCCTTGGCGCGCTTTCGTTTGATGCCGCCGCAGGCCTGCGAGAACGATTTCATCGTCGAGTTCATCGCCCGGCATTCGCTGATGCCCGTCGAGGGCGGCTGGACCTGGAAGTTCGACGGGGCCGCGATGGGGGCGCGGCGTTTCGGCGAGCCGCTTCGCGAATATCTGCAGGCGGTGCGCTGTCGCGCCGCCCTGGTCTTCGGCGAGCGCAGCGCGCTCGTCTCGCGCAAGACCGCCGCCTACATGTCGCAGCTGATGGGGCCGCTGGCACCGATTGTCGAAGTGCCCGAGGCGCAGCACCATGTGATGCTCGATCAGCCGCTCGCCTTCGTCGCCGCCCTGCGCATGCTGCTCGAGAACTGGATCCGCGCCGAGACTGATTGATGGCGGACCGCTGCGGTCCGGCCCGGGGACGCCCCCTCAATGCTGCAGGATCTTCGACAGAAACGTTTGCGCGCGGCGGCTCCGGGGCTCGCCGAAGAAGTCGGCGGTAGGCGCATCCTCGACGATCTCGCCCTGATCCATGAAGACGACGCGCCGGGCGACCTGGCGGGCGAACCCCATCTCGTGGGTGACGACGATCATGGTCATGCCGTCCTGCGCCAGCGCCACCATGACGTCGAGCACCTCCTTGATCATCTCCGGGTCGAGCGCCGAGGTCGGTTCGTCGAACAGCATGGCGATCGGATCCATCGCCAGCGCGCGCGCGATCGCCACCCGCTGCTGCTGCCCGCCGGAGAGCTGACCCGGATATTTGTGCGCGTGCTCGCGCAAGCCCACGCGATCGAGCAAGCGCATGCCGTTCTTGAGGCTGGCCTCCCGGCTGCGACCGAGGACCTTGCTCTGCGCCAGCGTGAGATTGCGGATCACGGTCAGGTGCGGGAACAGCTCGAAATGCTGAAACACCATGCCGATCCGGGCCCTGAGCTTCGGCAGGTCGGTCCTGCGATCGCCGACCGAGATTCCATCGACGACGATCTCGCCTTGCTCGAACGGCTCGAGGCCGTTGACGCACTTGATGAGCGTCGACTTGCCGGATCCGGAAGGGCCGCACACGACCACGACCTCGCCTTTGGCGACCTCGGTCGAGCAGCCCTTGAGCACCTGGACCGCGCCGTACCATTTGCTCAGATCCCGGATCTTGATCATCGGCGCCACATTCACCGTACGATGGCGACGCGCCGCTGCAGCAGGCGCACGCAATGCGAGGCGAACAGCGAGATCGTAAAATAGACCAGCGCCGCGAACAGATACATTTCGACCAGCCGCCCGTCGCGCTGTGCGATCTTCGAGGCCGCACCCAGGAAATCGGTGATGGAGAGCACGTAGACCAAGGAGGTGTCCTGGAACAGGATGATGGTCTGCGTCAGCAGCACGGGGACCATGTTGCGGAACGCCTGCGGCAGAACGATGTAGAGCATCGTGGTCGGGTATCGCATGCCGAGCGCCTGCGCGGCCCAGACCTGGCCGCGGGGGATCGATTGGATCCCGGCCCGCATGATCTCGCAGAAATACGCGGCTTCGAACACCATGAAGGTGACGAGCGAGGAGGTGAACGGACCGACCCGGATCGGTTGGGACGAGGCGGTGAGCCATTGGCCGAGATAGGGCACGAGGAAATAGAACCAGAAGATCATCAGCACCAGCGGCACCGAACGCATCAGGTTCACGTAGCCCGCGGCCAGGATCGAGAGCGGCGCAAGCCCCGAGAGCCGCATCAGCGCCAGCGCCGTGCCGAACACGATGCCGCCGAGCGTCGCCAGCGCGGTGAGGGTCAGCGTGAACGTCATGCCGTCGTAGAACAGGTACGGCAGCGAGCGCACGATGATGTCGAAATCGAAATTGCTGAACATGCCGCTCACTCCGCCGTGGCGGGCGGCGCCATGCCGATATAACCCGGCACCGCCACCCGGCGCTCGGTGCGGCGCATGGCGAAGGTCACCACGATGTTGATCGCGATATAGATGAAGGTCGCCGCGGTGAACGCCTCGAACACCTGGAACGAGAATTCCTGCATCGATCGCGCCCGCGCGGTGAGCTCCATGAGGCCGATGGTGAGCGCAACGGCGCTGTTCTTGATGACGTTGAGGAATTCCGAAGTCAACGGCGGCAGCACGATGCGGTAGGCCATCGGCAACAGCACGTAGCGATAGGCCTGCGGCAGGGTGAGGCCGAGCGCGAGCGCGGCCAGGCGCTGGCCGCTCGCCAGGCTGGTGATGCCGGCACGCACCTGCTCGGCGACGCGCGCGGAGGTGTAGAAGCCGAGCGCGACGACGGCGGTGTAGAACGAGGCATCGGGCAGCTGCTTGAGCCAGGTGCCGAAGCCCCGCGGCACCAGCTCGGGCAGCACGAAATACCACAGGAACATCTGCACCAGCAGCGGGACGTTGCGGAACAGCTCGACATAGGCATTGCCGACGCGCACGAGCCAAGGGTGCGGGGTCGTCCGTATCACGCCGACGAGCGATCCGAACGTCAACGCCAGCACCCAAGCCGCGAACGCAGTGGTCAACGTCCACGCGGTCCCGAGCAAGAGAGTCTGCAGGTAGGTGTGCGACGCGTCCGGGGAAATCTGCCAGAAGATGCCCCAGTTCCAATGGTAGTTCATGCCAAGTCCGCGATTTCTCGACGCCGGTCCGGGCCGCAATGCGGCACGCACGGCCGCACCGCTGAACCGGTACCTATTCCCCTGGGCCCGGAAAATGCCCGTCCGCGATCAGCAGCGCCGCTGCTGCGCTGCCCTTTACGAAGCCTGTTCAGTCGGGGGTTGACTGCTCTGGGTGACCGACAGCGTGTCGGGAAGGGCAAGTACATCGTCAGTCCTTTTGAGCCGACTCGGCTCGAGTTCCCCGGCTGTTTCCAAAACGGGATATGCCACCGAACAGATGTGAGAATGAATACGCTTGAGATCACGAAGTATGTCCAGGTGCAAAGAGCTTGTTTCGATGCTTTCGGGGCGCCCCTCCCGCAGGCGAGCCAGATGGTTTTCCGCAGCACTCAGTTCGGCCTCCCGCAATGCGGCTTTTTCCGCCAGCAGCTTGCGCGCTACTTTGATATCCCCGGACATGAACACCCCGAACGCGAGCTTCAGATTGTCGAGTGTCCGCTGATGGAAGGCCACGAGCTCGGCCGCGCCCTCTTTTGAAAATTGATATCGGTGCTTGATCTTCTTGGCGGCTAGCTCCATCAAATTCTTGTCTATGATGTCGCCGATGTGCTCAAGATTGATGGCAAAAGCAATGATCTCCATCGCGCGTCGCCCATCGCGGTCGTCCAGGCTCTCCCGCGTGATTTTGGTCACGTAGAACTTAATGGCCTCATCGAGACGATCCACGATGTTGTCCATTCGCGATATTTGGGCCACGAGCTTTCGATCATCGGCCATCACTGCGGTGATCGAGTCTCGCAGCATGGTTTCCACGATGTCACCCATGTGCAGGGTCTCTCGTGCCGCACAGGCAAGAGCCACCGAGGGAGTGTCGATGGCGGTTTCATCGAGATACAACGGGGCCGCCGGATCGGCGGGTTTTTTCTGTTCCGGTAGAATCCGCATGAGCAGCCAAGCCATTCCATCCAGCAGCCCGATGAAGATCAGTGCAAGCGCCACGTTGAAGGCCAGATGAACTACTCCTATGAGCCGATTCAACAGATTGCCGATTGGAACGCGCCGGCTTGCCGGATCGGCGCTCTTGCTGCCCTCGAGCACGGGATTTATCGCACTTCCGAGATTCGCTCCAAGGACCAGCGCCAAGGCGCCAACGGGTGTTATGAAGTGCGAGTATGCAAGCGACATGACCAGGAGCACGACCGCCACGCTTGAATGTGCCGCCCACGTCAGAATTGCAGCGAGGAATACACAGACAATCGGCTGACTCGTGAACACCGCAAACAGTTCGTGAACTTGCGGTGCTTGCTCGGCCGGCGCCAGCGTATCGAGGAGAATGTGCAAGGCCAAAAGCATCAGGCCGAGGCCGATCGCGACCCGCCCCAGGTCCCTGGTGCGAGTGCGCCCTCCTCGCCTGAACGCAATGATCCCGACCAGAAGCAATACGGGTGCGACAGCGGAGACGTTGAACGAGAGTACCTGAACTATGAGTGCCGTACCGACGTTCGCGCCCAGCATGATCGCCAGCGCCGGAACCAGGGCGACGAGGCCGCCTGCGGCAAAGGACGTGGTCATCAGGCCGGTAGCGGTGCTGCTCTGCAGCAGCGCCGTTACGAGAATGCCGGCCAGGAATGCCGAAAACCGATTACGAAGCGCGACGTTGAGGAGGTGGCGGAGGTCCGACCCGAACGCACGCACGACCCCGCTGTGAACCATGTGGAGGCCCCAGAGCAGGAGGGCCACACCGCCCAGCAAATCGAGAAAAAGCAGGTTTACCATGAGGTCCCAATCCGCGGATCGGCCCTGGAGTTCGACAGGGAGGGCCGACGACGCCAAGCGCCGCGGCGGCCTGGATACCATAATGCTGCCGTCCATGCGCTCTTCGGCATGAGCCAGCGCACGAACTCGTTCGCCGAAACCGGCGGTTTCGCCGAATTCCTCTCCCTCGCTTCCGGACCCAGTCGGCCGTCAATATACCGCCGGATCGCCGCTGTCGGTCGGGCTGGCGACCACCTTCTTGAACGCAGGGCTCATCGGCAGGTTGAGGACGATGCCTCTGGGCGGGATCGGTTTCAAGAACCACTTTTCGTAGATCGCGTTGATTTCCCCGGTCTTGTAGATGCCCACCATCGCCCCATCCACGACTTTCTTGAACTCGGGGTCCTCGCGGCGCAGCATGATGCCGTAGGGCTCGACCGACAGCGCATCGGCGGAGATCACGTAATCCTGCGGCGACTTCGAGCTGGCGACCAGGCTGTAGAGCAGGATGTCGTCCATCACGAAGGCGGCCGCCCGATCGGTCTCGACCATCAGGAACGCCTCGGCATGATCCTTGGCGGCAAGGATATTGAGGCCGAGATTCTTTTGTGCGCCGATCTCGGTGATCTGCTTGATGTTGGTCGTTCCGGACGTCGATACGATCGTCTTGTTCCTGAGGTCGTCCACGGTCTTGAGATCGGCGGCCTTCTTCGACACGAAGCGATTGGCCGTGACGAAATGCGTGATGGTGAATGAGACCTGCTTCTCCCGCTCGAGATTGTTGGTGGTCGAGCCGCATTCGAGGTCGATCGTGCCGTTCGCCATCAGCGGGATGCGGGTCGCCGAGGTGACCGGGTTCAGCCTCACCTCGATGCTGTCCAGCTTCAATTCTTTCTTCACCGCGTCGACGATGCGGTAGCACAGGTCCATGGCGTAGCCGACGACCTGCTGCTTGTCGTCGTAATAGGAGAACGGCACCGAGGATTCGCGGTGCCCGAGCGTGATCGTCCCGGCGTCCTTGATCTTCTTGAGCGTGCCCGCGAGCTCCGCGGCAAGCGCCGGCGTGGCGGCGAGACTTGCCGCCGCGACGACCGGAATCATCCATTTCCAACGCATCGTGCTTCTCCCCTGCGGACAGCCGCGGGGTCTTGCCCATGCGTACGCGGCGTCCCGAGCGATCATCGCGCAGAACGGGCACGTCCGTCTACCGCGTGCCGTGGTCCGCGACCGCCGCCATGCGGCCCCACCGGCCGCAGCGGGCCGGCAGGCCAGGGCCAAGCGTCCCCAGGTCGCGGAGGAGGCCATTTGGTTTGCCCTGGCAGGATGCGCTCGGAGCGGCTAATGTTGTCCCAGCCCTGCATTCGGGTAATCTCGGCTACAGAAAACGTTAGGGAGGAATGCCATGGCACGTTTTACTCGGCGCAATTTCCTGAAACTCTCCGGCGGCGGCGCGGTCGCGGCAAAAACCGGGGGAATGGCGGCCATTCTCGCCTCCGGCCGGGCGCCGGCCTTTGCACAGTCGTCCGCGGTGCACTGGCTGCGCTGGGTCGATTTCGTGCCGGCCTCCGACGAGGTGATGCGCAAGGAGATCGTCCCGGAGTGCCAGAAAGCGCTCGGTATGACGCTCAAATTCGAGACGATCAACGCCAACGATATCCAGGCGCGCACCACCGCGGCGATCCAGTCGGGCTCCGGCCCTGACGTCATCTGCGGTGTCAATAACTGGCCGCAGCTCTATGCCGAGAGCGTCGTCGACGTCAGCGACTTGGCCGAGGAGATCGGCAAGGCGCAGGAGGGCTTCTACACGGTGTCGCGGGCGGTCGCCAGCGACGGCAAGAAGTGGATCGGGGTGCCATGGTGCATCGTGGGCGCACAGATCGCCTATCGCAAATCGTGGTTCGAGGAGATCGGCTTGAACAAGTTTCCGGAAACCTGGGAGGAATACCGCGACGCCGGCAAGAAGCTGAAGGCGAAAGGCCGTCCGATCGGCCAAACGCTCGGCCATACGTTCGGCGACGCGCCGACCTATGCCTATCCTTATCTGTGGTCATGGGGCGGCAAGGAAGTGGAAGCGGACGGCAAGACCGTCGTGCTGGACAGCAAAGCCACGGTCGACTCGGTAAAATTCATGACCGGGTTCTGGAAAGACGCTCACGACGAAGGCGGGTTCGCCTGGGACGACACCAACAATAACCGCGCGTTCCTCTCGGGCACGATCAGCTCCACGTTGAACGGCGCCTCGATCTACATCGAGGCCAAGCGCAAGCCCGACGCCTATCAGACCGAGAAGGGCACGCCGCTCTGGCAGGACATCCTGCATGCGCCGCTGCCCAAGGGTATTGCCGGCCAGTACAGCTATCACTTGCCGATGTCGAACATGCTGATGGGATATTCCAAGAACCAGCAGGCGGCGAAGGAATTCCTGCGCTGGATCACTTCGAAGGATGTCTTTCAGATATGGTTCAACTCGCAGCAGGGCTATACGATCGGCGCAACGACGGTCTGGGAGAAAGACCCGGTGTGGGGCAAGGATCCGGTCATGCTGCCGTACCGCTCGGCCGCGCGCAACGCGCGCTTTGCCGGCTTTGCCGGACCGCCCGACCGCAAGGCGGCCGAGGTGCTGAGCAAGTACATCATCATCGACATGTACGCCAAGGCGGCGCAGGGCATGCCCGCCGAGGAGGCGGTGAAATGGGCGCACGAGGAGGTCAAGAAGATCCACACGTGACCGGGCATCGCGAGAACGTTCCGGGTGGAGTAATGTCGCCTCACTCCACCCACGTTTCGAGATCTCGTCACTACGCTAGGAAACGCCTCTGATAACAAGTAAAGACCACAGGGGGAGGACATCATGGCTCGCTTCGATCGGCGCAGTTTCCTGAAGCTCTCCGGCAGCGGGGCGCTCGCTGCCACTGGGGGCATGGCGGGGATTCTCGCCTCGGGCCGGGCACCGGCCTATGCCCAGGCGACGAGCCTCCATTGGCTGCGCTGGGCCGATTTCGTGCCCGCTTCCGACCAGCTGCTCAAGGGAGAGATCGTGGCCGAGTGCGAGAAGGCGCTCGGCATGAAGCTCACCATCGAGACGATCAACGCCAACGACATCCAGGCGCGGATCACCTCCTCGGTCCAGTCGGGATCCGGCCCTGACATCGTCTGCGCGCTCAACAATTGGGCACAGCTCTACGGGGAAAGTCTGGCCGATGTGACCGACGTCGCCGAGGAGCTGGGCAAGGCGCAGGGCGGCTTCTACGAAACCTCGAAAGTCGTGGCGAACGACGGCAAGCGCTGGATCGCGGTCCCCTGGAGCATCGTCGGCCTCCAGATCGCGTACCGCAAATCCTGGTTCGAGGAAGTGGGCTATTCCGGCGGCAAGTTCCCGGAGACCTGGGAGGCGCTGCGCGAGGCCGGCAAGAAGCTCAAGGCGATGGGCCGCCCGGTCGGACAGACGCTCGGCCACACTTTCGGCGACGCGCCGGCCTTCACCTATCCCTATTTGTGGTCGTGGGGCGCGAAGGAAGTCGATGCCGACGGCAAGTCCGTGCTGCTGAACAGCAAGGAGACGCTCGAATCCGTGAAGTTCATGGTCGGTTTCTGGAAGGACGCTCTCGACGAAGGCGGCCTGGCTTGGGACGATTCGAGCAACAATCGCGCGTTTCTCTCGGGGACCTGCTGCGCCACCAACAACGGCGCCTCGATCTACATCGAGGCGCTGCGCAAGCCCGATGCGTACCGGACCGAAAAAGGCACCCCGCTCAAGGACGACATTCTGCACGCCCCGCTGCCCAAAGGTCCGGGTGGGCAGTTCAGCTTCCACGTGCCGTTCTCGAACATGTTGATGGGCTATTCGAAGAACCAGAAGGGAGCCAAGGAATTTCTTCGCTGGATCAGCTCCAAGCCGGTTTTCGACAAATGGTTCACGACGCAGAAGGGCTTCTCGGTCGGCCCGACCACCGACTGGGAGAAGCACAAGCTGTGGAGCGACGACCCGATCATGCTGCCGTACAGGTCGGCGGCGCGCACCGGACGGTTCGCCGGGTACGCGGGGCCGTCCGGCAGGAAGGCCGCCGAAGTGTTGACCAAGTACATCCTCACCGACATGTACGCCAAGGCGGTGCAAGGCATGCCCCCGGAGGACGCGGTGAAATGGGCCCATGCCGAGCTGATCAAGATCTACGGCGCCTGACCGGACCCGACCTAGGTAGGGCTCGGGATCGGGCCGAGAGGAAGACAAGATGGCTATAAGCTACGCCGTCCGCGAAAGAGCTTACGCGGGGGTCCCGCGCCGGGGTCCGGTGACGCGGCTATTGGAGGACGAACGCTGGCTCGGGGCCCTGCTGTTGCTCCCGACTGCGTTTCTGCTCGCGCTGTTCATCGCCTACCCGTTCGTCAAGGGCGTGCTGCTCTCCGTGACCGACGCCAGGGTGGGCGTGCCGGGGACCTTCATCGGTCTGCAGAATTTCATCGCGCTCGCGCACGACAGCATCTTCCGCGAGGCGGTATGGAACACGTTCCTCTACACCGCCGTAACCACCGTCTTCAAGCTCGCACTCGGCCTGTGGCTTGCCCTGCTGCTCAACCGGCATTTTCCAGGCAAGGCGCTGACCCGGGCCTTCGTCCTGTTGCCGTTCATCATCCCGACGGTGCTCTCGACGTTCGCCTGGAAGTGGATGTTCGATCCTACATTCAGCGTCATCAACTGGACGCTCTACAAGCTCGCCATCATCGATTCGCGGATCAACTGGCTCGGCGACCCGCAGCTCGCCATGATCTCGATCATCATCGTCAACGTCTGGCGCGGGGTGCCGTTCTACGCGATCAGCCTGCTTGCCGGGCTGCAGACCATCAGTCCCGAACTGCAGGAAGCCGCCGCCATCGACGGCGCCCGGCCGTGGCAGCGCTTCTGGCACGTGACCTGGCCGCTGCTGCTGCCGGTCACCATGGTGGTGGTGTTGTTCTCGGTCATCCAGACCTTCGCCGACTTCCAGCTGGTGTACGTGCTCACCGGCGGCGGACCGGCCAATGCCACGCACCTGTTCGCCACCTATGCCTATCAGATCGGGGTCGGGACCGGGCTGTTGAGCGAGGGCGCCGCCGTCTCGCTCGCGATGTTCCCGGCACTGCTGGTCGTGGTGATCGTCCAGCTGCTCTACATCCGCCGCGTGGAGATCCATTGAGCCATGATCGAGGGCGCAAAGTGGAGACGCTGGGTGTATTTCTACCTTCCGCTCGGCGTTTTCGTCTTCATGCTGCTGTTCCCGTTCTACTGGATGCTGGTAACGACCTTCCGGCCGGATGCCGAGTTGTATCGCCCGTGGATGGCGCCGAACTACACGCCGTTCTGGACCGCGCATCCCACTTTGGACCACGTCAGGTACCTGTTCACCGAGACGCTGTTCGGCACCTGGATGGTCAACACGCTGTTCATCGCGCTCGCCTCCACCGCGATCTCGCTGTTCTGCGGCCTGCTCGCGGCCTATGCGCTGTCGCGCTTGAAATTTCCGTTCGCCGGCAGCCTCGGCACCGGCATCTTCGTGACCTATCTGGTGCCGCAGACGCTGCTGTTCATCCCGCTCGCCGACATCATCCGCAATTATCATCTCGGCGACACGCCGTGGGCGCTCATCCTCACCTATCCGACCTTCCTGATTCCGTTCTGCACCTGGCTGCTCATGGGCTATTTCAAGGCGATCCCGCGCGAACTCGAGGAATGTGCGCGCATCGACGGCGCCACGCGCTGGAAAGCCATGGTCTACATCATCTTCCCGATCGCGGTGCCGGGCATCCTTTCGGCCGGGATCTTCGCTTTCACGCTGTCCTGGAACGAATTCATCTATGCCCTGGTGTTCCTGTCGTCTCCCGAGCAGAAGACGGTGCCGGTCGGCGTTACCTCGGAGTTGATCCGCGGCGACGTGTTCTTCTGGGGACCGCTGATGGCGGGCGCATTGCTGGGCTCGATCCCGGTCGCGATCGTGTACTCGTTCTTCGTGGAGCACTATGTCGCGGGGCTGACCGGCTCGGTGAAAGGATGAAGCGTCGGGACGCGGCCGATTCCGCGGTAAATCTTGGCGCGAGCTGGAGAGCATAGGATGGCGCAAGTCGTCATCAGGAATTTGAACAAGAAGTTCGACGGCGTGCACGCCGTCAACGACGTGAATCTCCAAATTCGCGACAAGGAATTCATGGTCCTGGTCGGACCTTCGGGCTGCGGCAAGACCACCACGCTGCGCATGGTCGCGGGGCTCGAAAGTATCACCAGCGGGGATGTTCTGATCGGGGACAAGGTGGTCAACGAGCTGGCACCGATGGACCGCGACATCGCCATGGTGTTCCAGAATTACGCGCTCTACCCGCACATGAGCGTCTACGACAACATGGCGTTCGGGCTGAAAATGCGGAAATTCGCCAAGCCCGATATCGCCAAGAGAGTGCAGGACGCCGCGGAGATTCTCGGCATTCAGGGCCTGCTTGCGCGCAAGCCGCGACAGCTCTCCGGCGGCCAGCGGCAGCGCGTGGCGCTCGGACGCGCCATCGTGCGCCATCCGCAAGTCTTCCTGTTCGACGAGCCGCTCTCGAATCTCGACGCCAAGCTGCGGGTGCAGATGCGCGTCGAGCTCAAGAAGCTGCACCTGCGGCTCGGTACCACGGCCATTTACGTCACCCATGACCAGGTCGAAGCCATGACGCTCGGCGATCGGGTCGTCGTCATGAAGGACGGCTGGGTCCAGCAGGTCGGCGAGCCGCTCGAGCTGTACAACGAGCCGGCCAACCGGTTCGTGGCCGGCTTCCTCGGCTCGCCTGCGATGAACTTCTTCAACGTCACGGTCGCGGAGAACAACGGCGCGCTCTGGGTGGCGAACCCGGGCTTTCGGCTCCAGGTGCCGGACCCGTGCGCCGGCAAGCTGCGCGCTCATGTGGGCGGGGAGTTGTGGCTGGGGATTCGTCCGGAAGATCTGCGGGTCGCGGCCGGCGCCGACGGCAGCCAGATGAGTTTCGACGTGGTCGTCGAAGTGGTGGAACGGCTCGGCTCGGAAACCCTGCTGGACGTCAAGGCGGGCCCCTGCGCGATGGTCGCGGCGGTCGAGGCCGATATTCACGCCAAGATCCGGGATAGGCTGCGGCTTTTGCCCAACCCCGAGCGGCTGCACTTCTTCGACATCAAGACCGAGGCGGCGATCTGAGCCCGGCCATTTCCGGGAGGTAACCGGACGAAATATTGCCGGACGTCGGCACCGGTTTTGCGCGGCTTCGCCCACCTTACGGCCGCAGTGTCGAAACGCACGCACGTCAGGACGCGCGCTCGAGATCCGTCTTGAGCGCCATCAGGAACCGTGCCGCCTCGCCGCCCGTGACCACGCGGTGGTCGAAGGTGAGCGAGAGCGGCAGCGCGCGACGCACGGCGGGCTTTGCTTCGTGCACCATGACGCGCGGCTCGATGCGGCCGGCGCCGATGATCGCCACTTGCGGCGGAACGATGACGAGATTGGCAAAACGCCCGCCGATCATGCCGAAATTCGACA
>WNFF01018594.1_pt1 | contig 12183 bp, 16 predicted proteins | sample 5400441 | NCBI WGS metagenome assembly WNFF01 (sample SAMN13153345, study PRJNA577476) | soil metagenome | isolation source: 120 cm saprolite under Douglas fir tree site 2 hole 3 replicate 1 | place: USA:California | collected 2015-04-18
TCGGGCGTGACCACGTCCATGATCACGCCGCCCTTCAGCATCTGGGCGAGCCCCGCCTTGACCTTGAAGGATCCCTTTATGCCCCGCGAAATCGGAGGCTGCGCCTTGATTTCGCGAGGACCCCTATTGACGGCCACTTTTCCATTGCGCGATCCGTTGCGTTCGGCGACGTTCAGATTCTACGCCGGGGTCCGGCGCGGACCCCCGCGCCTAGAATCCAGCGGTGGGCAGGCGCGCACTCTCGGGACTCGCATTGGCCGTGGTGGCGATCCTGCTGGCGTCCGTTTGCGCCCAGGCGACAACGGACCTGCACACCCTGCTGGCCGCACCGCCAAGCGCAGACTGGCTCCACGTCCCTTCAACCCAGTCGAACCTCGTCGGCGACTTCACCGCCCACGGTTATGCCACCTACCTGCAATCGGCCGGCTCCAGCCCCGGTGCCGCCGAATTTGACCTGACCCTGTACGGCTTTACCAGAGGTTATGCGCTGGAATGGGTGCAGCGTGGCTCGCGCGACGTGTTGGTAGAGCGAGCGTTCGAGTTCCGGGATGGCAGGGGAGCGCGATCCTGGTACTCGCTGCTCCGGCTCGGCGGCAAGACGTCCGTCAGGTACACGCGCGACATCCCGATGCCTCCATCGGTCCCGAATTCGTTCGGTGCTCTTTTCACCTGGCCCGATGGCACGCTTCAAATCCGGATTGAATTCTGGAAAGGCAACGTCGAGTACGTAATTCACACGGATTCCCTCACCAACGACCTGACGACGACCGCCGTCGCGCAAGCGGTCACCGAGTACGCGTACGCCCCCTCGCACACCGACGTGCCGCCGGGCGCGGGTCAGGCAGTGAACGATTGGCTCCGCAACATCGGGATCGCCGTCGGTGCGTTGGTGGTCGCAGTGGCGATCGTGACCACCATCACAATCGTGTTGATCACCCGCCGCCGGCGGCCGTCGGGTCTCCTCGCAGGCGGACCCGCGATGTCGGCGAGCGGACCAACGATGTCGGCGGACGGGGCCTACTGGTGGGACGGGCAGCGCTGGCGGGACGCCTCTGTCGAAGCGCCGGCGACAGCACCGCGATCTCCCGACGGGGCCCACTGGTGGGACGGCCGCACCTGGCGGCCATTTCCGGCGCCCCGGCCGCTCGGCTAGCGGGACCGGTTTTCGATCACTTCCGCGTTGAACCCGGATACCGTGTTCCACGTGATCAAGACGGGCCGCAAGCTGGCAGCCGCGGGTGCGCTGACCCTCACGTTCGCCGTCTGGGCGCCGTTCAACGCCTTGGCATGCGGCACCGCAGATCCCGGAGGTGGTGGAATCGCATCCGGCGGAGGCAGTGCTTCGGGTGGAGGCAGTGCGATCGCGACAGGTGGCAGCCACGTGAATGCGTTTGGTTCGATCAGCATTGACGGGGCGACCTTCGCCGCCTTCAGCGGCTTCGTGATCTTGGTGGCCGTGGCCGTGCTGGCGATCTCGCTGGCGATTACATTGCGACGCCCGCGACCAAACCTGGCCCTTATGGCACAGCTTTCATCGGACGGAAGGTACTGGTGGGATGGGATGGCGTGGAACGATGGCCTTCAGAACCCTCCACCGCCATCCGTGCGTTCGGCTGACGGCTTCTACTGGTGGGACGGCGGCTCCTGGCGGGCCGTCCCTACGAGTTAGCTAGAGCCTCTCCAGCACCAGCGTCCGCTTGCTGGCGTACTCGTCGTCCGAGAGCAGCCCATCCCGGTGCAGGCGCGTGAGCATGTCCATCTCTTCCAGCACGTCGAGCAGCGGCGCCATCGTGCGGCGCGCGAGATAGGCCTCTGACGCGGTGCCGGCGTCCTCGCCCCGGGCGTCGAACTCGCGGATGAAGAAGAGCGCCTTGACGGCCGAGAACGGAATCCCGAGCTTGCGGATCGGGCTGTCGGCCTGCTCGCCGTGGAGGTGCAACACGACGCCGTAGCGGTGGCGCTCGAGCGTGCCGTCGAGATGACCGCGCAGCACCTCGCCATCGAGGAACCGGATCGCGACCTTACGGGTCGGAGTCTCCGAAGCGAGGTTCTGGTCGCGGGGTAGCTCCACCCATTTCACCGCCGTGAGCGGGATCCAGGCGGTCTCGTTGTTCTCCAGCCCGCCGGCATCGTCGACCTCGACCAGGAAGTCGGGTTCGTCGAAATCGAGGTCTCGGGCGACCCCCTCGAGGGTTTCGTCGTCGAAAAACCGCACGACTACCTTTGCCATCGCATCACCTACTCTACTAACCCTCATTTGGCGGGAGTCCTGCGAACTGCCCGGCGGCCCAACCGCCGGGAGCACCGGGCGCAGCCGGCGATGTGCCTGCGGACGGATTCGGCCTGGCTGCGGCGAAGCTTGCCGGCAAGGTATGGAGCCAACAACGGGGCCACCTCCTCATGGGTCACTTCGGCCTCACCCTCGGCCGCGAGGTATTCCTCCTTGAACCGGAGGCGGGCACGGTAGAGCAGCGTCTCGACTGCGCTCTCGGACATCTTCAAGGTGCGCGCGATCTGGCGGTAGCTGAGATCCTGAAGCTCGCGGAGGGTGAGCACCAGGCGGTACTTCTCGGGCAACCGCTGGGCGACGGCCCAGACCCGCCGTCGAGTCTCGTTCGATTCCTGCACGTCGACCGGATCGAAGCTGCGCGAGGTCGAGGGAAGCTTGGCCATGAACTCGTCATCGTCGTCGTCCGACCCCTCCACACGGAGGTCGCGCTGGCGCCGCCGGAGCTCGTCGAAGCACAGGTTGCGGGCCACGGTGTGCACCCAGCCGCCGAAATTGAACGATTCGTCGACCCGATCCATCATTCGCAGCGCTTTCATGAACGTCTCCTGCGCGATGTCCTCGGCGAGCAGCGCGTCGCCGAGCTTGCGGCGCACGAGCCGGTAGATGGAGGCGACGTAGCGGCGATGCAGCTCCTCGAACGCGTGCGTGTCGCCGTTGCGATAAGCCCGGACCAGCTCGACGTCGGTCGGATCCACCCCGACTTTTTCGGGCTCGGTCGACTCGACGCTGACCTTCGATGTGTCTGTGGGTTCGTCTGTCACAGCATTTCTTGAACGGCGCGGGCGGCCGCGCGGGTCAGTTCTTGGGCGGCATCGCGCATCAGGACTTGCAGATTGTGCCCTTCTGGATCGCCTTCTTGAGCCAGCGTAAGCACCGAAGTAACGCCCATCGAGATCAGCGACTCCCAGCCTGGGCCCTTGCTGCCGGCCAGCAGGAGGGTCGGAATCCCGACCGCATGGGCCCTCTTGGCCACCTCGCCAGGCGCCTTGCCGAAGGCGGTCTGGCCATCGACGCGCCCCTCACCCGTGATCACCGCGCCAGGAACATCTGCCACCCGTTTGCCCAGGTCGCGTTCGATGATTTCGGCAAGGCGGGCGAGCGCCTGGTCCAGCTCGCGGACTGCCTTCTCGTCGGCGCCCTTCTGGGGCCCGTAGATGTAGCTCGCGCCCTGGGGCCCGGTCAGAGGGTTCATGACGTCGCTCGCGACCATCACCCTGACGGAACGCCACGCCGGATCGAAACCAGAGGCGTCGATCCGCTCGAGCTGCGCCAGCGCGGCGCCGCCACGAGGCAAGTCTCGACCGCCGGCGTCGAGCAACCGGTAGCCGAGGGCCTGAGCCATGCCGGCGCCGCCATCATTGGTCGCCGAACCGCCGATCCCCGCGATGATTTGCCGCACGAACTCGGCGCCTGCGGCGTGAGTTCGCGGGGACCCCAGAGACACGACCCCCTGCTGGCGGACCGCCTCCAGCAGCTGCCCGAATCCGTAAGGCCCACACGTGGCATGAACGGGATCGCCAAGCGGTCCTTCGACCTCCACCGATTGATAAGTCCCCTTGCGCGCCGAGACCAGCGCTTCGACTGTGCCCTCGCCGCCGTCGGCGACGGGAATCTCCACGACATCGGCATCAGGCCGCGCTTCGCGCACTCCGCGTGCGATCGCGGCTGCGGCCTGCGACGCCGAAAGGCTGCCCTTGAACGAGTTCGGGGCGACGATGACCTTGAGCACAGGCGAGGCAGGCCTCGCCTGTGATTTGGAGTCACGCAATGTCTGGAGGCGTTTGGTACAGCACGTTTGGGGGACGGCCGGAGTAAATCCGGCCTACAGGCAACCCATTAATAGACTGGGATCGTCCAGTCCTTGTGCTTCGGTGACTCGCCCCGGACCGCGCCGAAGTAGATGTTCTGCAGCTCCTGCGTGAACTCCCCGACCTTGCCATCGCCCACGGGCCGGCGGTCGACCTCGATCACAGGCGAGATCTGGGCTCCTGTCCCGCACAGCAGCAGCTCATCGCACGTATAGAGTTCGGTGCGGTCGATGCTGCGCTCGACGACAGGCTTGCCGAGCTCTTCTTTGATCAACCTGGTCAACAGAATGCGAGTGACGCCTTCGAGGATGTCGTCGGTTACGGGCGGTGTCACGAACACGCCGTCCTTGAGCATGAACAGGTTCTCAGCAGACCCTTCGGACACGTGACCATCGATGGTGAGGACGATGGCTTCGTCGAATCCCGATTCGACCGCTTCGGATTTCGCCAGCGCCGACTGTGCGTACGAGCCGGTGATCTTAGCCCGTGCGGGCAGCGATTGGTCCGGGGTACGCCGCCACGAGCTGACCATGCACCTGATGCCACCCTCGATCTCGACGTAGTTGCCGAATGGGATGGCATAGATGAAAAAGCTGTGGTTGAGGTTGTGCAGGCGAACGCCGATCTCTTCGCTCGATGCGTACAGAAGGGGACGCACGTAGACGTCGGACTTGAACTCGTTGCGCCGCAGGAGCTCGACGGTGATGTTGACCAGCTCCTCTGTCGAGTAGGGCAGCGTCATCCGCATGATGTTGGCCGACCGCCTTAGCCGGTCGTAATGGGCGGGAGCCTGCAGGAGATGCAGCTGTTCCTGCTTGGGGTTCCAGTACGCACGGATGCCTTCGAAGCAACCGGTTCCGTAATGGAGCGCGTGCGTCATCAGGCCCAGCTTGATGTCGTGGTACCGGCCAAACTCCCCGTCGTAGAACACCCAGGTGTTCGGGTGGGTCACGCTCTTTTTCGCCGCCGCCTTCGATTTCGTTTCCACACTCATCTCGCGTTTAAGTGTAAGGCGGCCCACACGGGGGCCCCAGCTTCTGAAAGAATCGCGAATGTGAGCCTCTATGGAATCATCGCGGACCTGCGCCGGAGGTACCCGACGCCCGCTGCGACCGAGACCCTCGACATGGTCGTCGCCGAGCTCGGACGCACTCGCGACAACCTCAAGGAGGCGGTCGCCAACCTTTCGAGCAAGCAGCTTCCGCCAGGCGGCAAGCCGGTGCTGGATGAGCTGGTGGAGCGCGCTCGCGAAGAGGGCGTGTCCGACCTCGACTACGGCCCCGACCCGTATGACAAGCCGCCGCTGGAACCGCTCGACGAGGGCACGGTAGGGATTGGAGCCCTCCTGGTCGTGAGCTCGCTCCTCGGGATCGGATTGGCGGCCGCCGCGGTTTACGCCGGCATCAACGCGATTCTGCACACGAGTGGCTGAGTTCTCCTTCGACGTCGTGTCGGAGTTCGACCCCGCGGAGCTCACCAACGCGATCGACCAGGCCCGCCGAGAAGTCGGCACCCGCTTCGATTTCAGAGACACGCAGACCTCATTCGACAGGCAAGACCAGGTCATCCTCATCGACTCCGCAAGCGAGGAGCGGGCCAAGGCGGCCCTGCAGGTCCTGCGCGAGAAAGCGGCCCGCCGCCAGCTGTCGCCGAAGCTGTTCAAGGCGGACGACCCCAAAACTGTAGGCAAAGGCCGCGGCCAGATCGAGGTTCACTTGAATGCGGGCATCACCGACGAGCTGGCCCGCGACCTGCGCAAACGCATCCAGAACGTCACGCCCAAGGTCCAGGTGCGGATCCAGGGCGACCAGCTTCGCGTGGTCGGCAAGGACAAGGACACGCTGCAGCTGGTGATCAAGAATCTCCGCGAGGCCGAGGACATCCCGGTTCCGCTTCAATTCACGAACTACAGGTAGCCCCTAACCGGGTCCTACCAGCCAGGATAGTCGGGTGCTGGTGATCCCGGCGATCGACATCATGAACGGCCAGTGCGTCCGGCTCGTCCAGGGGGACTTCGACCAGCGCACCGTCTATTCGGACGACCCGGCCACGATCGCGCTGGACTTCGCACGCGCGGGCGCGACACGGCTCCACGTCGTCGATCTCGACGCCGCCCGCGGAGAGCAGGACAACCGCACCGTAATCGAAAGGGTCATCGAAGCCGGCCTGACCGTGCAGGTCGCGGGCGGGGTTCGCACCGCGGCCCAGGTCGAGGCGTGGATCGACGGCGGCGCCGGGGCTGTGGTGATGGGGACTGCGGCGGTCCGGGACCCGCAGCTGTTGGCCGAATGCGCGACCAAATATCCAGGTCATGTCATGGCTGCGCTGGACGTGCGGAACGGCCTGCCCGCCGTGAGTGGCTGGACCGAGACCGAGCCGCTCGACATCTCCGAGCTGATCCCGCGCTGGAACGTCCTGCCCCTGGCGGGCCTGATCCTCACGTGCACTGAGCGCGACGGGACGCTGTCGGGTCCGGACGTTGCGACCCTCGCCCACGTGCTCACGATGACCCAGCTGCCGGTGCAGTACGGCGGCGGCATCTCGTCGCTCAACGACATCCGCAAGGTTCGCGAAGCTGGCGCCGCCGGCGTGATCCTCGGTCGATCCCTTTATGAGGGCAAGCTGTCGCTGGAACAAGCGCTGGCGCTATGAACCGGGCGCGCGCCACCCTGGCGGTTGGGGCGCTGGCCGCTGTTGTGATCGCCGTGTCGGCTTGCGGCGGGCGCGAGGCCCCGGACGACCAGGGCCTGCACCAGGACATCCTCAACGGCACCAACGGCGCCGAGGTCACCTTCGACGCGACCGTGCTCGCCGACCCGGTGGAATCCGGAGGGCACGAGCGCTTCGAGGTGAAGGTGACCACCGGCGAGATGCTCGAGGTGGACCACAACACCTCCCTGGCTCCAAGCGTTCCGGTCCACGCCGGCGACGGCGTCATCATCCATGGGCAGCTCTACATCGATCCGGGTCCGCGGCTCGGAGTGCACTGCACGCACGCGCACACGTCCAGCGGCTGTCCTAGCCCAGGCTGGATCGAATACGCGAATAATTACTACGAATAGTGAGCAGGAACGAGCCGCCGAGGCCCTCCAGCTTTGTCGCGAATCTCCGTGCCGGCGACTACGGCTTCGTCGAGAGGGCTGGACGTGTGGTCAGCAATGTCGGGCGCAAGATCATGCGCCGGCAGGCGTGCTGCGGAAACTACGGCGACCCGGGTTGTTGAATGACGACCGCCGAGGCCCGTGCGGCCGGCCTCATCAAGTAGGAAGACAACAACGCTCTCGGCTCGGCTGACCGCTCTCGCCGTCATCGGTCCCGCCTTGTTGATTGCGTCCTGCAATCCCGCACAAACCCCGGTGCCTCCGGCTTGCCATACCTGGCTCCCCGCGATCGGTTCGAGTGCCGCGACGCTGCCGTCGGGATCGGGGATTCTCGTGTTCGACAGGCTCGATAACACCCAGAGCTCCGATGCCACCTGGATGTGGTCGGGATCGTGTTGGAGCCAGGGGCCTGGTTTTGGCGGCCACCCGGTTTTCGGTTCGGCGTTGGCTTCGAATCCCTCTGATTCGAGCGTCGTTGCATATGGCGGCTGGGATGCCACCGCATCGGATGCTTACGTTGCGCTCTACGAAACGTGGGAATTCCGCGGTGGTGTTTGGAGTCAGCTGCTCGGTAGTGGGCCCAAGCTCGCTGGTCCGACTGCGATCGGCGATCCGAAGCTCAGAGGGGTGCTCCTGATCGGATCCGGGGCGCACGCCGAAGAGACGTGGTTGTTGTCGAAATCGGGCTGGCGCCAGCTGCATCCAGAACATTCGCCCCCATCGCGGCTTGGAGCAAGTCTGGGCATCGATCCCGCCACCGGCGACGCGATTGCGTTCGGTGGCTATCGGATCCCCAAAGACGCGATGACCAACACCTGGCGATGGACCGGTTCGGACTGGCAGCTGGAGACTGCGGCGACCAACGAGCTGCACCTGCCCCCGTCGGGCGTGATCGTGGCCGACCGTCACTCGCTCTGGTTGCTGGCGGGCGCCCCGTACACGAATCAGGTCGAGCTGTGGCGCTGGGAGGCCGGCACATGGGCCGGTGTCGCCACCAGCACACGCGGGCCGAGGCTGTTCGGCTTTGGAGCTGCGTTCGACGGGCGCGAGATCCTGGTCTTCGGTGGTCTGGATGAAGCCTCTGGTGCCGGAGCCACGCTGAACACCACCGAGTGGGCTTTGAGCGACAAGAGCTGGCGCCGCATCCACTGAGACCGTCGCTGAAGGGGCCCGGCTAAGGCTTTCGCGCTACCAGCCAGGCCGCCGCTTGCGCGACCGGGCGGACGACGATCTCATCGATGTCGACGTGTGGCGGGCGGGTGACCGCAAAGGCGATGCAATCGGCGATGTCGGCGGCGACCAACGGCTTCACGCCCTTGTAGACGGCCTTGGCCGCATCGCGATCACCGTGAAACCGCACGACGCTGAATTCTGTCTCGACCATCCCAGGCTCGATCTCGGTGACGCGAATCGGCTCGCCGTTCAGCTCCAATCGCAGCGTGCGTGAGACGGCGTGCACCGCGTGCTTGCTGGCGGTGTAACCCGCCCCTCCCTTGTACGTCTCAAAGCCGGCGATCGATCCCAGATTCACGATGTGACCATGCCTCGCCTTGCGCAAGAGAGGCAGGCTCGCTCGGGTCATCCGCAGCAGGCCGAGCACGTTGACCTCCCACATCTCGATCCAATCCTCGTCGCTGCCTTCGGCGATGGGCGTGAGACCGCGCGCAAGGCCGGCGTTGTTGACGAGCACATCGATGCGGCCGAATTTTGTCTTCACCTCACCGACAAATGCGTCGATGCTGTCGAGCTTGGTCACATCCAGCGGCAGGGCCAGGCCTGATTCGCCCACCACGCGCCGCACTCGCTCCAATCGCCGGGCGCCCGCCGCGATGCGATAACCGAGGCGGCCCAACGCCACGACCGTGGCCGCGCCTATGCCCGACGACGCACCCGTGACGACGGCAACCGGCTTATAGCTTCTGGCCACTCGTGCTCCCAAATCAAGAACCCGTCGCGACGCTTTCAAGAATGTACGCTAGGGACAGTGATCGAAGTCCTCGCAGGGGTGGTCGCCGGTCTTCTCATCATGGCGGGAGTCATTGTCATGATGGGGCCGAACGCGAAGGGTCTCCTCCGTCGCATCGGGATGCTGCGCCGGCGCCGGCCGTCGCTCTCGGTCTTCCAGCCCGCGCGTTCGCGCGAGGTGGTCACGACGGGCCTGAATCCCAAGACACAGCGTGTTCTGGTGGCCGCCTCGCGGCTCGGCAACTGGCTGCGTGCGCACAACCACGAGGAGGTCGCGCGCGCCCTTTCGCGCCCTTCGCAGCGCAGCCGGACGCATCACCAGCGACGAGCCGGCGGGCCTATACGCGATGCAGACGGTGCTCCGGCGCCTCCGTTCCCTGGGCTTCGACGATGGCGGTGCGCAAGAGCGGCTCAAGGCACTCTCGAACGAGCTGCGAGATGCAGTCCAGGATCGATTCGAACAGCTGGAGCTGCTTCCCTTCCGCCGGCCGTAGCGAACGGGCCTCCGGCCCCGTTCTATCTGTGTGCGAGCGCATGCAGTACTCATCCTCTAGACGTGCTTCCAACATATTCGCCCGCGCTCGCACGCCAGCTCCCTGACCTCAGATCGGGTCCCGGCGCAGGACCTCGGGGCGGTACTCGTCCGGCAGCTCGATCTTTGAAGGCGCGAGCAGGCAGAACTCTGGCGGCGGCCCCAGTACCATCATCCGCCTCCACAAGCTGACCCCCGGGCCGCCCGAATAAGGCCGCAAGCGTTCGTAATGGTCGACGTACCCAACGCCGGCCGGCTTCGAGAACTGGATCTCGAAGCCCGAACCGGATGGTGGCTCGCCGCTGACCAGGCTGTACAGCTTGCCGACCCCATCTGAGGCCATGCGTGCGGCCGTGTCGTGCGCCGGAGTACGGGCGCCGCTTACGGCGGCAACGTTGAGCACATCCAACGCGGCCGAGCTCTCGACCAGGTACCAGTCGCTGTAGCGGTCGCCGACCTTGAAGGTCGACGAGCGGATGAACCCGCTCGGCGGCGCGCTCGCGAGCGCGGCGTGGAAGCGCCTTAGGGCGCTCTCGTAAACCGCCGCGTCCACACCGGTCGCCGGCCGGTGGTTGAAGACGTAGGCAAGCATCAGGACTTCGACGTCGTGGCGGCTTTGGAGCCTTTCGGTCCCTTGCCGGATTCGACGTACTTCTTCAAGGCGGCCATGTTGCTGCGGATGCCTGCTGCGTACTGGCCCGTGAGCAGGCCGCCTGCGAAGCGCAAGAGCCCGCTCAGCTCGTAATCCATCTCGTAAACGACGTGCGTCGTGCCGTCCTTCTCTTTGTAGGTGTACGACCAGGTGCCCTTCAGCGGCCCGCGAATGAATGTGCCCGCGCATCGTTTCGGCTTGTTGTAGATGGTCTGCTCGACCTCGAGCTTCTCCTTGAGGCCGCCCGGTAAATCGAGGTGATAGCGATAGCGGGTGCCTTTGCCGGGCGGGTCCTTGTCGAGCTTCTCGATTCTCGTGACGTAGCTCGTCCATTTCGGCGCATTTGTCGCATCCTCCTGCACCACCGCCCAGACCCGCTCGACGGGTGCTTCGATGTCGACCTCCTCTTTCAGCCTGGTCACCCTGCGATTATCAGTCGAGTGACCGAAGCGGGAGTTCCGGAATTCCCGGAGCAGGCGTCGCGGGCGTCCCAGCGGACGTTGGGGGCTCTTCGGCACCGAAACTACCGCCTCTTTCTGACCGGGCAGATCATCTCGACGGTCGGGACCTGGATGCAGAGCGTCGCGATGCCCTGGCTCGCGCTCCAGCTCACGCACAGCGGCCTACTCGTGGGGCTCGTCCTCGCCGCGCAGTTCACGCCAGTGCTCCTCGGCAGCCAGTTCGGAGGAGTGGTTGCGGATCGCTACCGCAAGCGCACGGTCCTGCTCGCTACGCAATCGCTGTTCACGCTCCCGTCGTTCGCATTGTTCGCGCTGTCAGCGACGGGCCATGCCCAGTACTGGATGGTCCTGGTGGCCGCGGCCGCGACCGGCACCATCAACCTGTTCGACGTCCCCGCGCGCCAATCATTTCTCATCGAGATGGTCGGGCGTCAGGACCTCATGAACGCGATCGCGCTCAACTCGTCGGTTTTCAACGGGGCAGCCGTCATCGGTCCGTCCGTCGCGGGCGTGATCATCGGGGCGGTCGGCGTGCCGCTTTGCTTCCTCGCCAACTCGATGAGCTATCTCGGGGCGGTCGGCGCGCTGCTGCTGATGAAAGACCTGCCCGCGGTCGTGCCCGAGCGCCACGAGCAGCCCTGGCTTCAACGTGTAGCTCAAGGTGCCGCATACGCGAGGCGCGAGCCGCTCGTGGGCATGATGCTGGTCGCCGTAGCCGTGTTCTCGCTGTTCGCGATGAACCGGCTGACCCTGATCCCGCTGTTCGCGGACCAGGTGCTGCATGTCGGCCCCCAGGGTTTCGGTTTCCTGATGGGATCGATGGGCCTGGGCGCGCTCGCCGGCGCCTTGACGCTGGCGTTTTCGCCAGGCCTGGGCGGGGATCCGCGGCGGCAGTTCTGGATGGCGCTCATCTGGGTGGCGGCGCTGCTGGTCTTCTCGGCATCGCGCGTTTATGCGCTGTCGCTCATAACCCTGTTCGTCGCCGGCTACTGCCAGATCTCGTTCGTGGCTACTGCCAACAACCGCATCCAAACCGTCACGCCCGATCACCTGCGCGGCCGCGTGATGGCGCTCTATGCACAAGCGTTGATCGGTGTCGGGCCGATCGGCAGCTTGCAGGCAGGCGCGCTGTCGACCGTCCTCGGAGCGCCGGGGGCCATGGCGATCGGCGCCGTCGTCGCGGGCATCGTGATCGTGGTGATCCGGCTCTCCCGGCCGGAGGTCTTCGCGCCCGCCTAGCTCTTAGGCGACGGAAACCGTGTCTCGAGGCTCGGACTGAAGCGCCGGACCGAACGCCGTCCCCAGTTGCCCATCCACAGGGCCGCGACCACGAACGCGCCCGCACCGGCAAGCAGGACTCCGAACAACGGAGCG
>WNFF01006111.1_pt1 | contig 12180 bp, 10 predicted proteins | sample 5400441 | NCBI WGS metagenome assembly WNFF01 (sample SAMN13153345, study PRJNA577476) | soil metagenome | isolation source: 120 cm saprolite under Douglas fir tree site 2 hole 3 replicate 1 | place: USA:California | collected 2015-04-18
GGCCAGGATGGCCGTGCCGCCGCTGATGACCGTGATGAACGCCTTGGCCACGTAGGCGGCGCCCACGCTGGGCAGGACGCCGGAGATGGGCGCGAGGAGGCCGCCGGCCAACCCGCTGAGCGCGGCTCCGATCCCGAACGTCGTCGCGTACACCCGGGGCGGGCTCACGCCCAGCGCCGCGGCCATGTCCGCGTTCTCCATGGTGCCCCGCGCAATCAGGCCCAGCCGCGTCCGGCGCAGCACGATGAAGATGACGCCGAGGATCGCCGCGGTGATGACGATGAGGACGAGTCGATACACGCTGATGTTGTAGCGGCCGATCGCGACGCTCCCGAGCGGCGCGCGAATGCCGGCCACCGAGGTGCCGAAGATCGTGGTCACAAGCCCGATGAAGAACAAGCTCAACCCCCAGGTGGCGAGCAGCGTGTCGATCATCCGGCCGTAGAGGAACCGAATGATGGTCCGCTCGGCGACCACCCCGATGACGCCGACGACCAGCGGCGCCACCACCAGCATCGCGACCCAGATGTTCACGCCGTGATTGGTGGCCACGATGGCCGCGTAGCCGCCGAGCATGAGGAATTCGCCGTGGGCCAGGTTGATGACGCGCATCATGCCGAAGATGACGGCGAGCCCGATGCTGATGAGCGCGAGGCTGGCGATGCCGCTCAGCACTTCGATCACCAGAATGGCGACCAGATCCATTGCGCGCGCATCATAGGGCTCCCGTCGAGAAAGTGTCAAGCGCGCAACCGGCGGCGCGCCACGTCCTTGACTGTCCGAATCGCCGGGGCCTATACTCTGGCCTCGCGGCGCGGCCGTGCGCACTCCACAACCCTCGCTCGGAGGTATCTATGAGAACCGACCGTCGGAAGTTCCTCAAGGCTGCGGGCGCAACGATCGGCGCTCTCTCTCTCGGCCCAAGTATCATGCGTCACGCGTCCGCCCAGGCCGGCGTCATCAAGGTGGCCGGCATCCACGACCTCTCGGGAGGCCTCGACATCTACGGGCGGCCGATGGTCGACTGCCTGAGCTTCGCCGTCGAGGAGATCAACGCCGCCGGAGGGCTGCTGGGGAAGCAGCTGAAGCTCATCAGCTACGACGCCCAGTCCAACATCCAGCTCTATACGCAGTTCGCCACCGAGGCCGCCACCAAGGAGCGCGTCGCGGTCGTCCACGCCGGCATCACCTCGGCGTCACGCGAGGCCATCCGGCCGGTGCTCAAGCGGTTCAACACGCTCTACTTCTACAACACGCAGTACGAGGGCGGGGTCTGCGACCGGAACTGCTTCTGCACCGGCTCCACGCCGGCGCAGAACGTGGACAAGCTGGTGCCGTTCGGCCTCAAGAAGTTCGGCAAGAAGATCTACACCGTGGCCGCCGACTACAACTACGGGCAGATCACCGCCAAATGGGTCAAGAAGTTCTGCGTCGAGGCCGGCGGTGAAGTGTTGCAGACGGACTACTTCCCCCTCGAGGTGAGTGACTTCGGCGCCGCCATCACCAAGATCCAGGCGGCCAAGCCGGACTTCATCATGTCCGCCCTCGTCGGCGGCAGCCACATCTCGTTCTATCGGCAATGGGCCGCCGCCGGAATGAACAAGTCGATCCCGGTGGCCTCCACCACGTTCGGCAACGGGCTCGAGCAGCAGGTGACGTCGCCGGAGGAGCACAACGGATACCTCGTGTCCCAGAGCTACTATCAGGAGCTGACCACCGAGGCCAATCAGGCGTTCCTGAAGAAGTTCCTGCCGAAGTACGGCACCACCACCAAGTACGTCACGCCGCTCGCCATCCAGACCTATCACGGGATGCACCTGTGGGCATCCGCCGTGAAGAAGGCCGGCAGCATCGATCGGATGAAGGTCATCGCGGCCCTCGAGAAAGACCACGTCTTCAACGGTCCCGCGGGCAAAACGGCCATCGATCCCAAGACGCACCATTGCAGCCTCGATGTCTATATCGCCGAGGCCAAGAACCGGGCGTTCACGGTGCTCCAGAGCTATCCTCAGCAGCCGCCGGCCGATACCGCGGCGGTGTGCGACCTCAAGAAGAATCCCAACGACAACCAGCAGTACGTCATCGACGTGAAGGCATAGGGCTCCACCGGACCGCGCCAGTGGCTCCGGCGCAGCACCCGATCGGGTGCTGCGCCGGCCGGAAAAAGGAGAATGCTCGTGGCCAGCGTAAAACTTCCCACTCCTGACGAACTCAAGGCAGTCGGCCGGCAGCTCGGGATGACCCTGTCCGACGCCGACGTCGATTTCTTTCTGCAGACCATGGCCGGCAGCGTGGCCGCCTATCACGCGGTCGAGGCCATGGCGGACCCGATGCCGCGCGTGAAGTATCCGCGCACCCCGGGCTACCGCCCCATGGGCGCGGAGAACAAGTACAACGCCTGGTACTACAAGAGCGAGGTCGCGGGCGCGCCCTCGGGCAAGCTCAAGGGCAAGCGGGTCGCCCTCAAGGACAACGTGTGCCTGGCGGGGGTGCCCCTGATGAACGGGGCCTCGACGCTCGAGGGCTACGTGCCCGACGTGGACGCCACCATCGTCACACGCATCCTCGACGCCGGCGGGACGATCCTCGGCAAGGTGCACTGCGAATACTTCTGCTTCTCGGGCGGCAGCCACACGAGCGCCGCGGGCCCCGTCCACAACCCGAGAAAGATGGGCTACTCGGCGGGCGGGTCCTCGTCAGGGAGCGCGGCGGTCGTTGCCGCCGGCGAGGTCGAGATGGCCATCGGGGGCGATCAGGGCGGGTCGATCCGCATTCCGGCCGCCTACTGCGGCATCTATGGGATGAAGCCGACGTTTGGCCTCGTCCCCTACACCGGCATCTTCCCCATCGAGAACACTCTGGACCACACCGGGCCGATGACGGCGACGGTCGCCGACAACGCGCTGCTACTCGAGGTCCTCGCCGGCCCCGACGGTCTCGATCCGCGCCAGATGAACGTGAAGACGGCGGCCTACACGGACGCCCTAACGGGCGACGTCAACGGCATGAAGATCGCCGTGGTGAAGGAAGGGTTCGGCTTCCCGAACTCGGAGACGGACGTGGACGCCCTGGTCCGCAAGGGGGCCGAGACGTTCCGGAAGCTCGGGGCGCGTGTCGACGAGGTGTCCATCCCGATGCACTTGCTCGGCGGCGCCATCTGGACTCCGATCGCCGCCGAGGGCGCGACGTGGCAGATGATGAACGGCAACGGCTTCGGCTTCAACTGGAAGGGCCTCTACGTCACGAGCCTCGTGGACGCTCATTCGGCATGGCGCCAGCGGGCCGACGAGCTCTCCGACACGCTCAAGACCACCATCCTCTTCGGGCAGTACGCGCTCAACAAGTACCGCGGACATTACTACGCGAAGAGCCAGAACCTCGGGCGTACCCTGCGCGCGGCCTATGATGAGGTGCTGAAGGACTACGACCTGCTCCTGATGCCGACGCTACCCCTCAAGGCTACCCCGATTCCGAAGCCCGGCGCGCCGCGCATGGAGACCATCCAGCGGGCGTTCGAGATGCTGCCGAACACCGCGCCCATCAACGTGACCGGTCACCCCTCGATGAGCGTGCCCTGCGGTCTCAGCGATGGCCTACCCGCCGGGATGATGCTGACCGCGAAGCACTTCGACGAGGTGTCGATCTACCGTGCCGCCTCGGCCTTCGAGAAGGCCGGCGACTGGATGACGGTTCGCCCGTAGTCGATTCCACGGAGCGCATCGGGACTCCGCCGAGATCGTCGGCGGCCCCGATGCGCTCCGGTTCAAATCGCGTCGATGACCTCCGCCGCCGTCGCCACCCACCCGAACTTGAGGGCGAAATTCTTCAGCACCGCCGCGTGCAGATCCGGCATGTACGAGGACACCGCATCGGAGATGATGGTCGTCCGGTAGCCGCGCTTGAAGCTTTCCCGAGCGGTTTCCTCGACGCAGATCTGGGTCACGGTGCCGGTCACCAGTACCGACTCCACATGGCGGGCCTTCAGAAGGTCGTCCAGATTGGTGTTGTGGAAGGCGCCGTACCCGAACTTGTCGACGATGGGATCGCCGGGCTCCGGATAGATCTCGTCGATGATGTCCGAGCAGTCGAGCTCCTTGCCGACGTCCGCGTAGTGGCGCAGAAAGCCCTTCCAGCAGCAGCAGACGGGCGGGGCGATGACCGGCGACCATTCCCAGACAAACGTGCGCTCGGGGCCCGCCACAAACTTCGTGTAGATCACCGGAATCTTACGCTCGCGACAAACCGCGAGAAGCGACTGGTGCACCGGGATGGTCGGTCGCGACTCGGGCACTTCCAGTGGCGCGCCGATCCGAACGAAGTCATTCTGCATGTCCACCACGACCAGCGCGGGATGGGGCAATTGACCGATCGCCATTCACGACCTCCAGGGAATACCCTCGATGCAACTCCCTTGTAGCTCCGACTCTTGTCGCACGCAATGGAGACGACCCATCCGGCCGGCCCCCGTTTGATTCCTGTCTCAACCGTCGGTACTCAGCGTCGGTCCTCAGAGCCGCGGGCCGCTACGGTACGGTGGGCAGGCACGATCACCGTAACGACGGAGGCACCGATTGTCAAACCGAACGACCGCGGCTTCCAAAAAACCCTTCAAGGGGTTCTAGTGCCGCGCAGAGAAGGCGGCGTTACGAGACCGCCGTCTCGAGACTATCTCGAAGGCGACCTTTGGATCACTGCCCCAAGCGCCCATCCTGACTCGTTTGTCCTCATCCCCGTCAGCCATCCGTCCTGGCTTATTCACGCTCGTCAGGCCGCATCGGGCTTCCCATTTTCATCCTCTCCTCGAAGATCGTCACCGCCGACAACGACCTGCTCAGCTTGGACGCGATCGAGAACATCCCGATCGTGGACGTTCCGATGTTTTGGCGGACGTTGACCGAGCCCGATTGAGGACGCGCTCAAGTTCGAGAGTGCGCTGGCGCTCAGCTGCGGGCGTCTCTCACGCTTCCCCAGCGGGAGCGAACCGCTGCGGACCATTTCTGATAGGCTAAGCGCACGATGCAGGTCACCGAGCTGGGCCACGTCTCGCTCTTCGTCCGAGACCTCGACGCCTCGGTCACCTTCTACCGTGACCGCCTGGGCCTGCGCGAGACCGGGCGCGGCAAGGGCGGCCGCATCGCCTTCCTGTCCGCGGGCGTCCACCACCACGACCTGTCGCTCGAGCTCGCTCGCACCGACGGCGGGATCCCTCCCAAAGGCGCGCCCGGCCTCTACCACATCGCGTTCTGCGTCGGCCGCTCGCGGCAGGACCTCGAGTCGGCCCGCGCCGAGTGTGTGGCGCACGGCTTGGTCCCCTTCGGCGAGCAGCCGGAGGGCCGCACGCCGTGCTTCTGCGTGCGCGATCCCGATGGCCACGAGGTCGAGCTCTACGTCGAGGTGAGTCCGGCGGAGGCTTAGCCCCAATCGGCCAAGTGCCACGGGACGGCGCTTCGCCCTGCACCGGCTGCACCGGTCGACGTCCTACAGGAGCGATCTGGGCGCCTCGTCCAGTACCTCGCGGACCCTTCGCAGGAGAGTCTCCGGCGTGAATGGCTTCTGGAGAAAGGCGGTGCCTTCCTCGAGGACCCCGTGTCGAACGATCGCGTCGTCCGTGTATCCCGAGATGTACAGGACGCGCCGGCCTGGATCGTCGAGCGCCAGGCGCTCGGCCAGCCCGCGCCCGCTCAGCTGCGGCATCACCACATCGGTCACCAGAAGATGGATCCGCCGCGATCCGCCGCCCGCGAGGCGCAGGGCCTCCGCCGCGCTCGCGGCTGGGAGGACCGCGTATCCATTCCCCTCCAGTGTCTCGCGGGCGAGCGCACGCACCTCCTCGTCGTCCTCGACCAGGAGGATCGTCTCGGAACCCCGCGCCGGTGGGGCAAGCGCGGGCGCTGGGCCCCCAGCCTCGGCGGCCTCGTCCACCCGGGGCAGGTAGATCTTGAAGGTCGACCCCTGGCCCGGCTCGCTGTACACCCAGATGTGCCCGCCGCTCTGCTGGACGATGCCGTGCACGGTGGCCAGCCCGAGCCCGGTCCCCTTGCCCAGTTCCTTCGTGGTGAAGAACGGCTCGAAGATCCGCGCCTGGGTCGCGGCATCCATGCCATGGCCGGTGTCGCTGACGGCCAGCAGCACGTAGCGCGCCGAGACCACGCCGGCGTGGCCTCGCGCATACGCGTCGTCGAGCTCCACGTTCCCCGTTTCGATGGTGAGCTTCCCGCCATCCGGCATCGCGTCCCGGCCATTCACCGCGAGGTTCAAAATCACCTGCTCGAGCTGGGACGGATCGGCCTTGACCCGGCCCAGGTCTGGAGCCGCCACGGCCACGAGCTCGATGTGCTCCCCGATCAGCCGCCGGAGCATGGGCATGAGCCCGCTGACCACCGTGTTGAGATCCAGCACTTTCGGTTGGAGCACTTGCTTGCGGCTGAAGGCCAGCAGCTGGCGCGTCAGCGCCGCCGCCCGCTCAGCCGTCGTCTGGATCAGCTCGAGGTTTCGCCGATGCGGGTCGCCCGCGGGGAGGGCGCTGAGGGTGAGCAGGCTCCGGCCCGAAATGACCGTGAGGAGATTGTTGAAGTCATGCGCGACCCCGCCGGCGAGCTGGCCGATCGCCTCCATCTTCTGGGCCTGGACGAGCTGGTCCTGCGTCTGCGTGAGATCCTCGTACGCCCCCTGGACCTCCTGATAGAGGCGGCTGTTCTCCATCGCGACCGCGGCCTGCGACGCGAAGGCCGTCGCAATCGCGAGATCGGAAGCAGAGAATCCCTCCTCGCGCTGGGTCCCCATGTTCAGGACGCCGACCACCTGATCTCCGACCTTCACGGGCACCCCGAGCCAGGACCGATACGGCCGGAAGGCCTGCCGGTACTCCGGCATCGTCCGCGGGTCTTCCGCAGGGTCTCGAATGGCCAGCGGCTCTCCCGACGCTTCCACGACCGCGCTCAGGCCATACCCTCTGGGGATGCGACCACTCCGGAGGGCCTCGGGCGCGTCACCGGCCCAGCCGCGCACGACGAGCTCCTCGCCTTCGACCACCCGGAACCCTACCCAGTCCGCCTGGAAGAGCGCGTGGCATGCCTCCGCGATCCGACGCAGGAGGGACTCGAGCGGCTGGATCCGGGTCAGCTGTCGGCTCGCCTCCAGCAGGGCCTCCAGGCGAGCCTGCCGTACCGTGAGCTCGTGCAACAGTTGTGCGTTCTCGAGCGCGATCGCCGCCTGGTCGGCAAACGCCCCGGCCAGCCGACCCTCGTCGTCCGTCCACCTCCGTCCCGATCGATCGCCGACCGCGAGCGCCCCGAGCACCCGCCCTTGGACCACGAGGGGCACGGCCAGCACGGCACGGAACGCTCCCTGCTCAATGCGCGCCCGCGCCTCCGGCGTGAGCGTGATGCGGGGATCCACCAGGAGATCGGAGGAGCTGACGGCCACCCCGAGGTGCACGGCTAAGCCCGCCGCGCCCGTGCCCTTCGCGAGGATCAGGGGGCCTTCGGCGGGCCCCTGGTCGCCCAAGCTCGCCACGGCCACGAGATCTCCCGAGCCTGGCTCCACCCGATACAGGGTCGCGGCCGTGCCTCCCAGCATCTCGCGCAGGCTCGCGACGATCCGCTGTCCGACCTCTCCCGGATCGACCGACCGCAGGATGACGCGGCCGACCGCCGCGAGGCTCTCGGCCTCCTGCCGCCGTCGCTCGCTCTCGCCCTGACGTCGGGCCAGCGCTTCCGCCATGCGGTCAAACGCCCGCCCGAGCTGGGCCAGCTCCCCTCGCTCGTGGGCGAGGCCGGTGCGTACGCTCAGGTCCCCGCCCGCAAGCCGTTCCGTCGCAGCGACCAGAGCGTCCACGCGCTTGAGGATGAACCGGTCGGCGACCTGTCGGGCCGCCAGGAACACCACGAGACCAACAAGTCCGAGCCCGACGACATTCCAGAGGAGCCGCCGCTGGATGTCCGCATAGGCGGTGGCGGTGGGAATCCCGATGCTCACATAGACCGCGCCGGCCTGGCCGCTCTCGTCGAGCGGCGTGAACCCGTACAACCGTCGCACGCCATCCACGCCGAGCGCCTCGGCCACCCCCTTGCTCTGCTTCAGGACGAGCGCGACGATGGCGCTGTCGGCCGCGGGCTTCCCAATCCAACGCTCTCCATCGGGGTGCTGCGCCAGGATCACCCCCTTCTGGTCTACCACCGTGAGCGTCGACCCCGGGGGGGCCGCCGCGCGCTGAGCCAGCTCCGTGAGCCAGCCCAGGTCGACGGCCGCAACGGCGACGCCCGTCAGGCCACCCGCCGAGTCGAACACGGGATGCCCGAAATTCACCGTGGCCCGGCCCGTGAGTCGCCCCACTTGATACTCGCCCACGGCGAACGCGCGGGTGGCGAGCGTGCGCTGGAAGTAGACGCGATCCGCGACATTCACCGGGCCCGTCAGTGGGAGCGCGCTGCAGGCGACGTTCCCGGCCGTGTCGGCCACCGCCAGATTGGCGTAGACCCGATACTGAGTCAGGAGGTCAGCCAGAAACATGCTGCACGTCGCTCGGGTGGGCTCGCGAACTTCGGGCGACCGCGCGAGTGCGGTCAGGAGCTGGTGGGCGCCCTCGGTCAGGCGCCGATGGTCGGCCGCCGCGAGCTCGACCAACCAGAGGGCGGCCCGCTGAGCCTCCCCCCTGGCCTGTTGCCGTTGGTCCCACGCGGTGTAGAGAACCAGCCCGATGGCCGGGAGCACCGCGAGCAGGACCAGCAGGAGAAGCCGAACGCGAAGGCTCGAAAGCCGTATGCGAGCCATCGAGATCATTCTATACGCCCTGAGCCCAATTATCTTTCTCTTCCGGCCGAGCCACGCCCTCCCGCTGCGCCTCGACTACGGGCCCGTCGCGGCCGGGGCCCATGGCTTCGAACATGGCGACGCGGTTCTTCCCGGCGCGCTTGGCCGCGGAGAGAACCTCGTGGGCGGCGTGCCGGCATCGCTGCGGATTGCCGGCTACCAGCTTGCGGCGCGCTTCACGGTCAGCATGGGAAAGCCCGGCGCCTGCTCAGGTCCGCGGCCTATGCCGGTCAGGCAACATCGGCAGCGCCGGCGCGTGGCTCGTCGGCTCCCTCCTCGAAGCCCTCGAAAGCATCGCGGACAATGCCTTCAAGCAGGCTCACTTCTTCATCGCGCAGTTGCTTGAACTCATCCTCACGGCGCCTCTTGGAGAGCGAACCTTTATTCTGCCGGATAAACATCATCAGGTTCTCGGCAACCCGGTCCGGCATCTCGACCGCATCCATGATGCGGCGGATGGCTTCGTCGTGACGGCGCAGATAGTCGATCTCGCGCGGCAGATCCTGCTCGACGGTGCGCCTGACGCAGGCATACAGAAACTCCGCCGCTTCCGTGCAGTCGAAATACCGATACAGATCGGCGGTCGCGTTGAGCACCTCGACGTTGCGCTCGGGTGTCGGCCGCCACTCGATAAACGGCATGAGCGGGCCGGAGTGGGCCTGCAGGGTCGAGCGGTAATCCTCGATGCGGTCCAGCATCACGGACGAAACCGGGAACACCATCCCCGGCGGCGTGAATTTCCGCTCGGCGAGGACGTGATGGATCAGGCAGCGATGCACCCGCCCGTTGCCGTCCTCGAATGGGTGCACATAGACAAAGCCGAAGGCGGTGGCCGCGGCCTCAAGCACCGGGTCGACGTCCTCGCCGCGCATGCGGTCGTTCGCTTCGAGCAAGCGGGCCATGAGATCGGCAAGATCATCGGGCCGGGCGCCGATGAACTCCGGCAGCGGATCGCCGTTGTGATCCAGTTCGCCCATAAAGACCCCGTCGGGCCGCAGGCCCGCGCGCACGAAGCGCGTGTCCTCGATCAGAACGCGCTGCAGGCGGAGGATCCGGGTTCCTGCCGGCCTGCAGTACCGCGCGTCCCCAACGCTCGAGACGGTTGCGCGGCGGGCGCTCGTTCTCGATCGCGAAGCTGGCCCGGCTGTCGGCCAGCAGCATGAAGCTGGCGGCGCGCGCGACCAGATGGGCGCCGGTGCGGCCGACGGTTTCCCGGGCTCTGGAGGCCAGGTCGAGTGCAACGAATCCGGTGAGAGCCTTGGTGCGCCGGATGACCGGGCAGAAGCGGCCGGTGCCCAGGAGATTGTCGCGCACGCGGTGCCGTCTGGAGAGGCGCGGCTTGCCCGTGAAATACGCCGCCGGGTCGAGAAGATCGACCGCCGCCGCGCGCGGCGCATCGTCAACCGCGAGAGTGCGGCCGGTCAGCGTCTCGTACAGATACCAGGCGCGGCGGGCCTCGGTGCCGGTGGGCGCTGCCCGGACCAGAGCCTCGAGCTCGGCCTGGGACACTGCCTCGAAGGCGCGCTTGAGGATCAGCAGATCGATATCCTCATGACGCAGGGCAAAGGTCAGGTGGCCGGCAAAGCTGTCGCCGGGCCAGTAGCGCTTGTCGAAGACGGTCCACGCCCCCTCTTCCCGGCGGCTGCCTCTGACGTGCTGACCGGAGACGCAACTCGGCCGCCGCACCGGGGCTGCGAGGGCCAGAGCCTGTACCAGCGCGGCCCAGCCCGCCAGCCTGGTGCCGTCAGGGAGGGTTTTCTCCTGGAAGATCGGCACGGCGGCCAACTCAAGCTTCATAGTCGAAAATCCTTGTCATGAGTCGAAAACAGCCTCTATATATCAGATCTAGTCGAAAACACAATACTACGAGACAATGTCGAAATCCAGTGTCTCCGGTAGAATATTGCCTCAAATCTATAGCCTATGTCGAAAATACCCTCACGGCAAGGTCCCAGGCCTAGGCGCGGGGCTGTTCCGGGGGCGGGGAGCGCGCGCACTTGCCGGGCGTGCGCCGCCGTGGCGAACGCTAGCATGGCGCCCGTCGCTCGCTACTACCTGCCGGCATACACGCCTAATTTGAATGCCTACTGAGTGGCAACACCAATGCGCCGCATGGTGTGTTCCCCCTCCGGCACTTCTTTCAGCCGGGGGTGCCGGCCGCGACCGGCGGCCTGGTCGCCACGCTGGCCGTCAAGGCGTACCTGCGGGCCCTGATCGAGGGCGAGGACGGCGGCCATCCGCTCTCCGACCTGGCCCTCGCCGCCGCCCTCCGCCAGCGAGGGTTCGTGCTCGCCCGACGGACCGTGGCCAAGTATCGCAGCGAGCTCGTCATCCCGCCGTGTTACCGGCGGACCGATCGGAAGAGCGTGATGCTCGGCGTGGATATTCCCATTTCCCTCAACTGAAGAAGCTGGCTGTCGAGTCCGTCGAGTCCAGAGGAGGTCCCCCATGAACGAGGTCGAGTTGCTGGCGCTCGGTGACGCACTGGCCCGGACGTCGGATGTTCTGCGCCCCGGCGAGCACGTCGCCTTCCGTGACTATCTCGCGCGAGTTCTACAGAACGAGGAGCAGATCGCCGCGCTGTTCGGCGAGACGGCCTTCCAGGTCTCCGTCGATGGGCGGCCGGTCGACGGGCCCGCGTCCACGGTGCCCGTGACCTCGGCAAGCCGCGTCGTGCTCTATCGGCGACAGGGGCCTGCCCTGGACGTGCTCACGCGCGGCGTGGTCCGGCGGATCTGCTTGAACTGACTGGACGGCTTGACCGGTGCACCGCCAGCCTTCCCCAGGACGAGGCGAAGACCGGCCAGGACCTCTTTCGGCATGCTTATCAGCGACTACGGACCGCGGCTTCGCCGCCTTTCGCTTAAGTCGTGCCGTCCGTGCTACGGTCGTTTCTCGATCACCAACCCAACGGGCCCCAGGCCCCCCAGTTCATCGACGCGTCCCAGTTGGTCTGCGCCGCCGACATCTGCTCATCGGCGATCTTCTTCTGAAGGCTGAGCTCCTGGTACTTCTGGTAACGCTGCTCGTCGCCTACGTACAAGCACTTGCACGTCTCGGGATCGGCGTAGACGTACTGCGGCTGGCCGTCGCGCATGTCCTGTACGACCTTCCGTGGTGTCAGCGTCTGCAGATGCGCGAGCTTCTCGGGCGTGTCGGCCGGCTCTACCTGAAAGCCCGCGGCCGCCAGCACCTGCTCGGTCTCGGCAGTCTGATGCGCGCGAATAGCGGCACAGCCGGTCACGCTGAGGCTCAGCGCGACGAGAGGCACAATCAGTGTCGTCCATCGAATCGTTTCTCGCATACGAAGCATCTCGAGCCCTCCTTGTTGTGTGCGGGGCGGCCCGCCTTGCGCGCCCAGTCTTGTCG
>WNFF01006835.1_pt1 | contig 12177 bp, 19 predicted proteins | sample 5400441 | NCBI WGS metagenome assembly WNFF01 (sample SAMN13153345, study PRJNA577476) | soil metagenome | isolation source: 120 cm saprolite under Douglas fir tree site 2 hole 3 replicate 1 | place: USA:California | collected 2015-04-18
CGCGAACGCAAGACGCTACTCGCAATCGCAAGTGCGCTCGCAGGAAAATGATGTACGACGTTCTTCGGGAAGAAACTGCATGTTCGAAATGACAAATGAAAATGTTGCAAGACTTCTCAGGGGTCTAACCATCGCCGTGGGGAATCGAAGGAATCGCGGAGTATTCGCGGTTCGGCACAGAATGGTATCCTAACACCAAATAGCGAAACCGGAGTCAAACCATCGCGAATTGCCAAGTCCGACCTGTTCTACGTGATGCAGACCTTGAACAAATTCAACCTGTCCAGGAGAGAGCGTCGGACGGTTTGGATGCGCCCGGAATTCGAAAACGGCCATCTACGCATTCCCCCTCTACCGCCCGCCTGGATCAATGGGGAAGCCGATTTCATGTCAGGGGAAAGTACAAAAGGGGAAAGCGGGAGGACAAGGGCTGTATCGCGCAACGAAAACGATGATGCGATGCCGGTCTTGAATGGGTCCCGAGCGGCATCTCCGTCCCCCACCGTTGCACTTCGCAAAGCACCAAGCCAGCCCCATCAATTACCGACCGACACCGACCTAACCCGCCTGCAAACTGAACTTGCCCAGAAGCTAGAGGAAGCCCGGGCCCTCGTTCAACAAATCGAGCGGTTGTCGGGTTTGAGACTGGTGCTGGATCGGAACTTGCGGTTGGTTGTCAATCTCACCCCTTTGAAATGAATAAGAGCATGGAGCAATAATTGCTATTGCAGACGCGCCTTTCCGATCACGCCGCTGTTGGCACCGCGAGGGCGGGAAGGCATTGTAGCCGGGGCAACGGGGAAACCCCAAGCTTCAGCGGCGTTTCGCGCAGGCTGGTATTGAGCTTCCTAATTTTCTATAATTGGCTTCGAGCAAAGTTAGATATTCGACAATCATTTGACGTGATCGGGTGCGGTACGGAGAAAATAGCCTGATAATGCATGACCCCCATACTGAAATCATGGAATGCCTTGGACGAGTTGGCCTTAATGATGTCGTAGATCGTCGTAACAGTTCGGTCCACAAAGGCTCCTGTGTTTTCAAAAAGCTCACAGGTTATCTCGACATCTTTGACGTCAAACTCATTTGTGTTCTGTACCGTGAAACTGGCTACCATAATTGGGATATAGCCCTCTGCCGTCCAAGTCCAATCTAACAATTTGACACTCTGAAAGCGCTCAATTGCTGAGATATTTTTGTTTGATTCATCCAACCTCTTCGCTTCCTTTAGCTTCTTCGCCTCCTCCAGCTTCGTTGCCTCATTCAACCGCTTCGCTTCCTCTAATCTTATTCTCTCGGAGAGCATGATCCACCCACTGCAAAAAATGACAAGCACTGCAAGCCCGCTGATTGCTCTGCCAATGAGTCTGGGCATTAAACGTTTCACTACAACAGCTTCTCCCGACTCAGATAGCGGGGCATTTATCGGAGGCGCGGTTGGAATCTGTGATGCGTGCGGTGGTTTGTGTAACTTCTGGAGGCGCTCTGTTTCGGCTCGAACAGCAGGCGAGGATTCAATAAACAACTTGAAATGCTCGAAATCCCTAAAGCTCTGCATCCCCCGAACGGTTTCGCCTTCAAATGTACCGTCAGAGTAGAGCAACCAGCTACGATCCGAAAGCACGCCAACGTCGATAACCGTTCGCTCCTCCGGGTGTCCTTGCTGCTCATATGTGTTGGTAGCGTCGTCCCGCCCCATAGAACCCACCTTGCAACAGTTTCAACCCACCTTGGTTCCGTACCTGTTGGCCCACCTTACAAAAGGCGATCCTCGCGGCCGTCTGGGAACTTTCTGGGACGTTCTGGTGGGGGCTGGCATCGATGGAACGGAGCATAAAGGCTTCATGGACTCTTTTTCACGATGCTCTCTACTGTGCTAGTTTCTTCGGACGCATTCACCCCGTAAATCACTCGGAACTTCTCCAACAACTCCGGGTCGCCATAGTCGAGACTGACGATTCTGGCGAACTGCGAGCGGTATCCCCGTTCATGCTCCACCCACCTCACCCCAAATCTTGACCTTGCCAAACAACAGAGGCGAGCGTGGCGTAACAAATGCATACTCCGCCCTTGAACGGACCACCTTTTGGAAGGAGTAGATGCCGTGTGTCCGCACGTCACCGGAAGCGGGCTTGTCGGGTTCCCAAACGTAGTCCCTTACGTAGACGCTGCATAGCCGATTCTGGCTTCGACTGAACCAAGGTCGCTCGGCTACTTGCCAAGCCCGATACCCGATTATCTCGCCCGCCCGAATGCCAGAGTGCTTGATCGCTTTCGCCCGGTCATTTTCAGGATGATAGAGGGACGTGCCAATCGATGTGAACCCCCACATGGGGCCTACTCCGCCCGTTGCGGCTCGGGGCTGGTGATGGGAGTGGCAGGTTTGGGTGACCTGCTCGGCGACGGTGGCACAAGTGGCTCTGAAGTAAGCGATACCGGCTCCTCCAGCGGTACCACGGTGCAATCTGTCCCATGAGCATACCTCCTGGGTTTGGCGTCCCGACCTTGTTCCATTCTAAATGCGAATTTTGCCAGTCTGATGGCAGTTTTGCTCGGACTTGCCAGGACGAAGCGGAATTTCATGAAGCGAAATCGAACCCAGGCACATTTCCAAGGTTCCGCTTGACGCCTCCGTGGGCGGAGCGTTCACTTCGCGAGTGGGAAGGGGTCAATAGCCGAAACGGGACGCCCCTCATGACGTCCTTGATGGTGACACGTCCAAGCACGGGTCGTGAACTTTCCACGATAATCGACACGGAAGGCATAAACGATTTGCCGAAAGTTGGTACCTGGATGCGGCCTCTATCAAACACAGAGCCCAGCAATGGTGCGAACCATGAGTTTCCGAAGAGGCGTTAGTACCACTCAGTCCGCCCCCCTGAATTGGCGTCGCGGCATGTTCCGTTTTTGGGTGCTCGTATCCGCTGCCTGGATTATGAGCTGGGCGATCTACTTGATTCTATCTGCTATGGAACAAGCATTGACGACGCCAGAGGATTTTCTTGCCATACCGATTGTTTGGGCGCTTCGCGGCTTTAAGTCTGAGGAAAACCCTGACCAGAGCACCGCGAGACCCTCCCACGATAAGGTAGTTCAACTGCGGCAGGATGATACAGACGATTACGTGAGTTGATGTGTTTACGAACCAACCCGATTGCGAAGATTTTCTAACGTCGCGTCCGTCGCTCCAGCACTTCCCGAAGAGATTCTGCAACTACATCGGGCGGTATATCATTATTTCGCAGTAGCTTGATTAACGCCCGCTCCATATCACTCAGTTCGTAATCATCGGATGTATTGGAAGTCTCGGAAATATTGGAAGCCTCGGAAGTGCTGGAAGTGTGTGGGGTATTCTTGTTGCTTTCGTCCGCCAACTCATTTTTGACATCATGAGCAGCCACCCCGACCAGTTGCCCCCAGACAGCCGCAATGCCGGGAACAATCAGCAGCACCACCGACAGAACGAGGAAACCAACGGCCCAACCTCCAACTGCCGCAGCTTCATCCTTGGCGACGGACCCTGCGATTACCGCCAACATCATGCCAACACCCAGCATCATCAGGGCGGCATAGAGGGTTCGTCTTCGCAATGTGGGGGATAGGATCAGGCTGGTAGGAGGTTTGGCCACCTGAGAGAGTTTCATATCGTTTGTTCACGGGGTCAAAGGTGGAGCCTGGGAACGAACGCCTATCGTTACGTCTTTTCCCCCGCACTGGTTACATCGGAATCGAATATTGCCGATGAATGTGTCCGGACTGACTCCCCGACGCTGAAGCAACAGGGGAAACGGGTAGTCTGTGATCCTCCCGCAGGCACACGTCAGGCGCAGGTGGGAGTAACCCTGGTCCTCGGCCTCGGCAATGGTCCGGGTGCGCCAATAATCGTTTTCCATCGGGCTCGGGATCATGGTCGGGAACGTATCGCCTTTTTACCGCTGCTGGGGGAGGGATCGCGCGGAGAGGGCCTGTGTGCCGCCGTTCCCGTTAAAAGGGACGGGGGTTTTCTCTTGGCGCGGGAAGGCGGTAGGTCGCGGCTGGGTGCAAATTCCGTCCGTTGCCATGTTTTCGCCATAGGCTGACCTCTCTCTGAAGGGGACAGGCAGGGGCGGGCCATGAATTCAACGACTATTGGCATCTTCAAAGTCTTCGCAGCCACAGTTATTGCGGCCAGCACGGGGTTCTGGTCGAATTCCGCTTGGGCCCAGCAGCCGCCAACTCAGTTGAATTCACCGGTTCAGCGTCAAATCGAGCCGGGAAAACGTCCAAATCCAATACCCGCCGCTGTACCGGTGCCTAAACCCACGCAGGATTTGGGCAGTGCGCTGACAGCCTGCGATAAGGCGGCGGAGGATTTCAAGCCTATCCCTCTGCCCGGTGCGAAAGGTGAAGTGAATCTGGACAGTTGCTACCGAGGGCGTGATCATCTCAACTGCAGCTACAATGCACTTTTGACAGAGGCCAAATCACTTCTCCAAAATTACAACCTAATCGTCCAAGCGAATTACCCAGCAGTGGGCAGTGTGCACGATGTTTGTCGGTTCACGCCGGATACTCTTGCGACAGATTTGCAGAACACGAGCGAGTTCATCAGCAGATTCCGAAACCTCAATGCTGAATATAACGCCAGAATTAACTGCGGCACCAAGATCGCGCAATCATTTAAAGACGTAGTGTTGCCCGATATGAAACAAGCACGGAACATACTGAACTCGATGAGCGAATCTATTCGGCGCGAGATGGACAGTGTCTCGGGAGTGGAAGCTCAGGCGGTAGAATTTGATAAGAGCATTGAGGCATCCCAAAGGGCCCTGCTCTTAATTCAGAAGATTCATCGAGTGGTGTGCTTGAACCATGTGATTCCCGATCCAAGTCTATTGGTGACCCAAGAACGCGAAAATGACAGAGCTAAGGACAACGTGGCTCCGGGCTTCTGTGGGTATCAGACCATACGCAATGCTGACGGCGTGTGGGTTTGCCGCCGCTAAAGGATGCAAAATACGAAAGCCCAACCTTCTAGACGGGTACCACCTTTAGCGGTTCAAATAGCAGTCGCCACCGAGAATCCCAGGTTCAAGGGATGGGTCGATGGATATCTCCGACTCATCGCTCACTCCTCACACAAATAGTTTGGTGAAGTTTCTGGATTGTGACCATAGCCTTCCGGGAGGAGTCAATATTCTCAGCGAGTTCCACGACTTGCGCCTGTACGGCAGAGACATTCTTCGTGTCTGCCTCAATCGAATCAATCATCGACTTCAATATGCCCGCTGCTTGAGCCATATCGGGCAAAGTTACGTCTCGTATCGATTGCCCGACCCTGTTGGCGCACTTGATGCGAGCGTCATATTCAGCTTTCAGAGCGTTAAATCGAGCACTAAATTCGTTTGCGTTCTGCAAATCGGTCGCAAGAGGATCCGACTTTATGCTACAAATACCGTCCACATTGCTCACGTCCGGATATTTCGCATCGACAATCCTCCTGGAATTGTCAAGAAGGGAGCTTGCCTCTGTTCGAAGCGCATTAAAGCTGCAAACCAGATGATCGCGTCCTCGGTAGCAACGATCCAGCTTAACTTCGCCTCTCGCACCGGGGAGAGAAAGAGGTTCGGAAGCCTCTATCCCCTTATCGCAGGACGCAAGTGCGCTCCCGAGGGCCGAATTGGGGTCGATAACAGGCAGAACGACGGGAACTACAGGCGCTACGGTCGGGGGCGCTGGCTGGACAGGTTTTGGCTGCACAATAGGATTAGCTCTGGGACGTTGTGTTCTCGGTTTTGTCTGGACCTGAGCCAATTCTATGCGGCTTTGCTGGCCCCAAGCGACGCTCGACCAGAAGGCTGGGGAAAGAAGGTAGAGCCCTGCCACAGTAACGGACCCTGCAATCCTCAACCCCGAGAAGCACACTCGCTTCCTATACTCAATGTCGCCCGTCATTGCCGTCCCTCCGCTGCTACAATGGTACTAGCCCAGAACGCCTTTAACCGAGAGTCCCCAGAAGAACTCTGGGACGGCATGGACGATAGCAGATGGCGGGGCTGTCAGCGACAGGCGCTCCAGGTCCCGAGGATGGCGGTGACCACTGGATTGGGCCAAGTCTTCAAGCGATGTACGAGTCATTTGGGTGAGAGGAGACCAAAAGAAATAATATTCGAATTCAACCAAAAACCAATATCAACCGGAGTTGAAGCCATCTGGGATGCGAGGTGATGCCCGAGATAAGTCGCCAACCGGGTTGTACTCGGGTTGAAATGTATGAATCCAGCATACGGGAGCATTGGGTGAGTGCGATTATCCGACCACTGCCCCCTCCCGGTTGCGTCCCGATCATGGCAATTTTGCCAAGAATTGTGGCCGCGCGGTGCAGTGAATCAGGTCTGTTTTATGGCAGCCATTTTTATTTTCACTTGGTTGCAAAAACGTCACAGCCACAAGCCTCCCCCACCGTCTGCTGGGAAAATGCCACAAAGCGGCGATCAACTTTGCTGGACTGATTCGGGTCGCAGAATGGATAGCGAAGCGCCGGAAACTTTGCCTGTTGTTCGATGTCCCGGCTGCGAAGAGCCGATGCAGCCCAAGGGCGTCGCGCCAGTCACCAGGGAACTGGATGACATCAGTTACGTGTGCCCGAAGTGCGGCGCCGAGACGAAGCGCACGATGAAGCGAGCATAGCGCGCGTCGCGTGACGGCGGTACGGTGGTCAGGCGGCTTTCGCTCGCGGAGGCGCAGCGCTGGAATGAACCGGCAATCTAGAGTGCAATAAAAGAGGCCCGGAATTCTGGCGGGGCTGAGTTAACCGCCGAGCTGTCCGGTATCTCACGGAGCAGATCGGGCCTGTTTGCAAGCGCGGCCATGCAGCGAATGAATGGCGTGCTGGCGAGCCGTACAGAACTTGCGCCGCGGACGGCCGCGTCAGCAAGACCTGCTTCGCGCCTGTCAACAGGGACGGAACTGACAAGAAAGCGCCGCCAAACCGCCCGAATCCGCCTGCCATAATTCGCTGCGGGGGGTGTTGTTCTCGGGGGACGCGTCATGACCATGATCAGGGGAAGACACGAGAATCGACAGGGGGAGCTGGGCGAAGTCGAAGCCGAGGTTCGCGAGCTCGTTAGCCGGGGCATTGCGCCGGTGCGCTCGGAGTCCGGTAGCGAAGTTGGCCTGGGCAATCTCAATTCGTTGATCCAGCGCGTCTCCGGTACGTCGGTGCTTGAGATCGAAAAACTCATCGCCGAACTGGAGACGCTGCGAGACTATCTGCAGAATGAGGGCCAGCGGGTCCAGCGCGTGATCACCGAGTACGCGCACATGAGCCAGGCGGCAACAAAATCCGCAAAGATCGTGGCCGAAAGCCTGGCGCAGTGGAAGCAGACCGCCGAGAGTGCTCGCGCCGCCCGCGGCTGACTTAGCGACAGCAACGCCGCGGGTCGCCCTGCGGCTCTTTCTATCGAAGCCGGCGGGGCGGATAAAAAGGCCGCCCGCGTATCGCCCCTTTGCAGGGCGGCCAGTTTAGGCGGGGCGGCGGCAGGAGTGCCCCGCCGATTCCGCTATAACGGCAGTCCGCCGGCCGGCGGTGCCTACCCGTATCGCTGCTCGAACAACTCACCCCGGCCAACCTTCTGCGAATAATCCCGGTTCAATATCTTCCACCACTGTGTTCTCGGGCCGTAGGAATCCGCAAGCCGCTTGGCGACCCCGTTCGGGAAATCCATAAACGATCTTTCCCACAAGACTACTTATGCGATGCAGGACGGACTGTCCGAACCCGGCAACAAAAGCGGCAATTGAGGTTCCGAGCTAAGCCATGCCCAACGGCTCATGGTCGCTGGGTGAAGCAGGGCGGGGTCGCGCCAATTTCTGGAATGCACTTCGCGCTATTTTTCGGCTCTAGGAAGGTCTCTGTCTAAAGCAGCACTCAACTCCCCAAGTCCATTCTCGGCGGGCCTTCTTATTTCCCAAGTATACTACGGAGGATCCATCCCAAGAATTTGACGCCAAGTGTAACCAGATTGCTCCTGGACTATCAGAACTTCATGCAACACCTTAGCCCGTCCAAAGCCCATTGGAACTTCCTCGAGGAGCTTCGCCAGCTTCTGTCTGGTGATCTCCATTCGCATAGGGTCGCGGGACCGGGCTTCCAACGCCTGCTTACGTTCCTTTTTACGCCTGAGCTGGTTCGCCTGTCCCTTTTTACCGGGCATCGCCATTGCGATTTTTCCCTTCCATTAAATGACATTCGTCACGTGACACTAGCTAATCGTCGTCACTGTGACAATGCAATAGTGGCGTCAATACTAGGGGCTCGGAGCCTAAAGAGAGCGCTCGCGGCGATGAGCAAGAGGACGGAGTAGTCGGGCCTTCCCTGGTACCCGAATTGCCCACCGAAGCCCTGGCGGAGGAGGAGAACTGAGACATGGCCTACACGTACACATGCATCTTTTGCGGAGCCGGCGCGCATCCCGTACAACAAACCGGACCTCAGCACGGCCAGGCTGCGGGTATGCGACGACTGCTCGGCCCTCCGACCGACCCCGAGTTCGATGGCGAATGGACAGTCGACGTGGGCGACCTGCGCGGCGACGACGGCGGGAAAACGGTCTCATAGGAAGGCCCAAGAAGCCCGCCGAGCCCCCGGCATAGACGAGCAGGGGGAGCCGGGGCGCCGCCGACCGTGCGGGGGTCAATTCCTCCAGGGCCGCCGACATCGCCTCCACCCGCTTGGTGATGTTCTCCCGGAGGTCCTTGACGGCGGCGGAGCGCGCGCGGGCTGGCAGGGCGGCGACACGACCAGGGACGAACCTTCGCAGCAGCGCGCGGCCATTCTCTGTGGCATCTTCCGGTCCGAGCGGCCTTTGACCGCCTTCTCGCGCTCGAGCGCCCTTCGATTCTTTGCTCTGCATGTCGGCCCCGGCACATGCTCCCTCGGGATGCGGGAATTGACCGTCAATTTGACCCATGCGTGGATCGTGTGCGCTTTCTTCCCCGGCGGACCAGCCCCGGAATTACGTGCGAAATCCTCGCTATTCCTTGCCCCTCAAGACGGCGCCAACGGGAGGGCCAATGAAGCGACCGGCCACTGTCCACCACCATTGCGACTATCCCGTTCCTTCTGGCCCGAGCGGTGCCGCAAGATTGCCGCATTAACATGCGCTGGTGGGTGCGACGGGGCGGAAGCATGACAGAACCGTGGTTCTGTGACTTGGCCGTTCGAGACCGCGGCCGAGATGCTGCGAGCCACTGAGGTTGGTCAGGCAAAATTGGGAGGAAACAGTGAAGCCGGTAGTGGTTCTGGTGGGCGCCGACAAGGGCGGCGTTGGCAAGACGACAATCTCGCGCACGTTGCTCGATTATCTTGTCGCGAGGAACACCCCAACGCGGGCGTTCGACTCCGAGTTTCCGCGCGGCGCATTGAAACGCTTCCACCCAAAGGTCACCGAGGTGATCGACCTAGAGACCGCAGCGGATCAGATCAAGGTGATCGACACGCTGGCGACCAGCGACGTCAAAGTTAGCATCGTCGACGTGCGCGCAGGATTGCTGTCGGACACGCTAAAGACCCTCACCGAGGTCGGGTTCTTCGATCTTGTGAAGGCTGGCGAGTTCAATTTCATTCTGTTCCACGTTATTGGCCCGTCGATCGCCTCGCTCGAGGAGATCGCAGAGATTGGACCGTATACTAAAGGGCATGACTATTTGCTGCTGAAGAACTTCATCAATGAAACGAGTTTTTTCGAGTGGAATCCGGAACTCCAGAAACAATATTTCAACTTGGCGAAGGAAGCGGTCGAGTTGACCATTCCCAAGCTCAATGAAATGGCTTTTGAACAGGCCGAACTGGCTGGGGTTCCCTTCTCGGCTTTCATTGCCAACAGGACAGCGGACGGCCAGACTGCCAATAACTCTCTGGTGCTACGCGGATACGTGCGGACCTGGATGAATCAGATCGGCAGCGAATACGATCGTATCAATCTTATCGACCGGCTTGCCGGCCGAGGTGTGACGACCCAAGCAGCCTGATCGAGCGGCAATGGCCGGATCGAGCCTTGCGGTGATCGTTGCATCGCTGCACGGCCGCACTGGCAAGACCTTATTGGCGCGGACGCTTGCAGACTACTTTATCCTTTCCGGTCCGCGGCCGTACATCTTCGATACCGATGCGGTCGACCGCGAGCTTCACGGGCTGTTCCCGCACGACGCGTTCGTCGTCGATCTCGCAATCGTGCCTGACCAGATGCTGTTGTTCGACACGCTTGCCGTGCAATCCGCCCGAACGCGGATTGTCGACGTCACGCATCGTTCCCTAATCACGTTTTTTCAGCTGATGCGTGACAGTGATTTCGTCTCCGAAGCCCGGTCATGTGAGGTCGAACCTGTGATCTTCTATATTCCGGATCGCAAGGTGGACTCGTTCGAGGCCGGCGTGATCCTGCGGAATAATTTTCCCGATTGTCCCTTTGTTGTCGTCGAGAACGCGTTTCTCGGAGAGCCCAAGGACAATGCACGGGGTCGCGCGTATAGGGCATTGAGGGCCCACGAGTTGCGATTTCTCATGCCTGAGCTGGACGAGGCGGTTGCGGAGGAGCTCGAAGAGCGCGCTCTGTCGCTGAGCGATTTCATCCGCCGACCGATATCGTACTGTGCGGAAGCACTGTCGCCGGATGGTCTCTCACTCGACCTGCGCCTGGTGCTTCGGGCTTGGGTTTTCAGGATGTTCCAGGAGATCCACGGGATCACGACATTTGCGTGCGCTAAGACTTAAGCGGACTTGTGTCGATCCGAAATCTTTCGCCGCGATTCCGGCAGGCCCGGCCGGTGCGGGGCCGTACTTTCAACGGCAATCGCCGACGTTCCTGGACGGTGATTCAGCCGCTCACCGTGGAACCAGCCACCGAGCGAATCGGTTGGGATTCGGAAATTCCGACCTCCGGCGCCAACTCGCCGGACCCCGCGCAGGATAGCCAAGCGTCGGATTAACAAGGCCGCTCGGGGCAACTCGGGCGGCCTTTTCGCGTGAGAATCCGTTATGTGAGATTATGTGGGATTATGTGGGATTATGTGAGGCACGCATAAACGCCATGAGCAGTTTTTTGTTCCAAAAGATTAGATGGTCTGACAGGATCACATGCACAAAAATCCTGAAGATTTGCCAGGCATTTAGCTTCGCGCGACGGCCTATTCCGCCCTGGAACCATTTTGCTGGTTAAAAAATTTGAAATGCAAGGGCAGGCAACCCCAGAGCGGGGGTGCCATGAATAATCGCACTAACGAATACCGCGCCAAGGGATTCGAACTCTTATCCCTAGCAGAGAGCACGAATGATCCGGAGCGGCGAGCAGACATGCTGCGATTCGCCCGAATGTGGATGAGTTTATCGGAACCGCTGCCCGATCTGCCGTCCGCCTACGAGTTACCCAGATCTCGGCACTAGGGCCAGGGCATCGGCGAAAACCGCCTGATACACCGCGCCGCGTCAGCTTTAAGTTCCACCGCAACCGGCCGACGCGTCAGTGCCGAGTAAAGGCTTTGGCCAGGACGCCCGCTACGCCCGCTTCATTGTGCGCTTCGTCTCCGCGTCGCACCTCAGGCACACGTAGCTGATGTCATCCAGTTCCCTGGTGGCTGGTGCGTTGCCCTTGGGGTCCATCGGCTCTCCGCAGCCGGGACACACGACAAGGGGCTGCTTTGTGGCGTGCGCCGCAGCACAAATCCTCGTCCAAACCCTCCCCATTCCAGGACGACGTGGCATAATCCTGCTGTGGACCCGGTAAGGGCTCACTTTTACTCAAGGGAGGACTGCCATGTCCGCGTACGTGCTTCTCTGCAACTTTACCGATCAAGGCGTGCGGACTATCAAGGACGCGGCGAAACGCCGAGCGGCCGCAAGGGAGCTGGCCAAAAAGCTTGGCGTTGAAATTAAGACGGCGTATCTCGCGATAGGCCCCTATGACCTCGTCATCCATGCGGAAGCTCCGAACGATGAGACGCTTGCCACCTATCTGTTATCGCTGGGTTCCAGGGGAAACGTGCGGACGACCACGCTGAAGGTGTTCTCCGAGGCGGAAGTCGACAAGATCGTCGGAGCGGTCGCTTAAGCTGGTAATGAACGACAGGCACAAAAGAGGCCCCAGCGGAGGGGCCTCTAAGGTTTGGGAGGCTCACCCGGCTGGAGAAGCGCCGAGGCCA
>WNFF01003923.1_pt1 | contig 12173 bp, 11 predicted proteins | sample 5400441 | NCBI WGS metagenome assembly WNFF01 (sample SAMN13153345, study PRJNA577476) | soil metagenome | isolation source: 120 cm saprolite under Douglas fir tree site 2 hole 3 replicate 1 | place: USA:California | collected 2015-04-18
AGACGCCCCATCGATCCGGTGCGCCCGGCCGGCTCGGCTCACGACGGGCGTCGATCGCGACGACGATGCACTGGCTCCCGAACCGCTCCACCGCCTCACGGATCACCGTGGGGCGCTCGAGAGCGGCCGTGTTCAACGAGACCTTGTCGGCCCCCGCCCGGAGCAGCCGGCGCACGTCGTCGACGGAGCGGATCCCACCGCCGACCGTCAGCGGCATGTAGATGCCTTCCGCCGTGCGGCGGACCACGTCGAGCATGGTGTCGCGCGCCTCGTGCGAGGCGGTGATGTCCAAGAACACGAGCTCGTCGGCCCCCTGGACGTCGTACACGAGCGCGGCCTCGACGGGATCGCCGGCATCGCGCAGGTCGACGAACCGCACGCCCTTGACGACGCGGCCGTCCTTCACGTCGAGGCACGGGATAATGCGTTTGGCCAGCACGGCTCAGGCTCGGCGAGGGCCGGTTGAGCCGGCGCTCGAAGCGCTCGCTTCCTTTGCGCGGCGCAAGTCGATGGCGCCCGTGTAGAGGGCGCGGCCGACGACCGCGCCGACGACGCCGGGGATCGCGGCCAGCTGTCTGAGGTCCTCCACCCGCCCGACGCCTCCCGAGGCGAGGATCGGCATCTCGATCTGGCGCGCGAGCGCCGCCGTGTCGTCGACGTTGGGCCCCGTCTCGGTGCCGTCACGGCTCACGTCGGTGTAGAGCAGCGCCGCCGCGCCCGCGTCGCGCGCCCGCGCGCCAACCTCCACGACCGTGTCGTCCACCACCTCGGTCCAGCGCCACGCGCGTCCCCACCACCACCCACCGGGCGCCAGTCTCGAGAGCCGAGTCGACGGCCCGCAGGTCGCGCAGCCCGCCCCCGACCTCGACCGGCACCGGCACCAAAGCGGCGACGATCTTCGTGATGAGCGCGCTCTGCCGCGGCTCGCCGGCGAACGCGCCGTCGAGGTCCACGACGTGCAGGCGCTCGGCGCCGAGCTTCTTCCACTGGAGCGCGACCGCGACGGGATCGTCGGAGAACACGGTCTCCCGGTCGGCCCGCCCCTGGTGCAGGCGAACGCACCGCCCGTCGCGGAGGTCGATCGCCGGAATGACGATCACCGTCCGCCCTTCACGACGGCGGCGAAGTTCTCGAGGAGACGGAGGCCCCACCGCTGGCTCTTCTCGGGATGGAACTGGGTCGCGTAGACCCGGCCGCGCTCGATCGCCGCCGCGAATCGTACGCCGTAGTCACACCACGCCACGCGCACCTCGTCCGCTTGCCTCGTCCGACGCTCAGATCGGACGCCCGGAGCCACGTGCGCCTCTGTCAGGCCACGCTCGGTCAAAGCCGTGCTCACGGCCCCCGCTACGACCGGATAGTACGAGTGGACGAAGTAGAAGCGAGCGCCCGAGGGGATGCCGTCGAACAGCCCGAGGTCCCCGGCGTGCTCCACGCGGTTCCATCCCATGTGGGGAATCTTCGGCCCGGGCGGCAGACGGCGCACGGCACCGGGGACGACGTCGAGCCCTCGTCCCTCGCCGAACTCCTCACTGGTGGAAAACAGGAGCTGATAGCCGAGGCAGATCCCCAGGAACGGCCGGCGGCCATCGAGCGCCCGGCCGAGGGCGGGCAGCAGGCCCAGGCGGTCGAGGTTCGACATCGCGTCGTGAAACGCGCCATCCCCCGGCAGCACCACCGCCTCCGCGTCGTCGACGGCGCGCGGATCCTGGGTGATCACCGCCGGGCTGCCGACGCGACGAAATGCCTTCTCGACGGACCCGAGGTTTCCGCGCCCGTAGTCGACGATGGCAATCACAGCGCACCCTTCGTCGAGGGAAGCACGCCGGCGATCCTGGGATTGACGCGCGTCGCCTCCGCCAGCGCCCGTCCGACGGCCTTGAACACGGCCTCGGTGATGTGGTGGAGATTGTGGCCGTAGTGCATGGTTACGTGCAGCGTCATCTCGGCGTTGAACGCAAACGCGCGAAAGAACTCCTGGAGCAGGTCGAGATCGAAGTTCGACACCCGGGCGCGCGCGACCGGCACGCTGAAGACGAGAAAGGGCCGTCCCGACAGGTCGACCGACGACGACACCAGCGCCTCGTCCATCGGGATGTAGGCCGTTCCGTAGCGTACGATGCCCCGCTTGTCGCCGAGCGCTTGCCGGAGCGCCTGGCCCAGGACGATGCCGACGTCCTCCACGGTGTGATGCTGGTCGACCTCGACGTCGCCCTGGGCGTCGACCGCGAGGTCCATCAGCCCGTGCTTCGACCACGCCTCCAGCATGTGGCTGAAGAACGGGATCGGCGTCTGCACTTTCGAGGCGCCGGTGCCGTCGAGGTTGAGATGGAGCGTGATCTCCGTCTCCTTGGTCTTGCGCTCGACGCGCGCCTGCCGGGTCGTCGTCTCGGAACTCATGCGCCCCTCCCTCCGTCCCTATCCAGTCGCAAGGCGGCCGCGCTCCCGTGCCCGGCGAGGCCCTCGATGCGCGTCAGCGTTTTCAGATGCGGGGCGGCGGCGCGCAGCCCACCCCGCGAGTACTCGATGACGCTCGAGCGCTTCACGAAATCTTCCGTGGAGAGCGGCGAGGCGAATCGCGCCGTTCCCGCCGTCGGCAGCACGTGGTTGGGGCCCGCGACGTAGTCACCCACGACCTCGGGCGTGTGCCCGCCCATGAACACCGCGCCGGCGTGCCTCACCCGCGCCAGCAGCGCCGCCGGCATGGCGACCAGTAGCTCCAGGTGCTCGGGCGCCAGCCGATTGGCGAGCGTGACCGCTTCGTCGAGACTCCCCACCCGGATCAGCGCGCCGTTCGCCCGGAGCGCCGGCTCGGCGATCGCGCGGCGCGGCAGCGCCGCCAGCTGGCGCTCCAGTGCCGCGGCCACGCGCGGGATCAGCTCGGCGGCGTCCGTGATGAGGAGCGCACGGGCCATCGGATCGTGCTCGGCCTGGGCGAGCATGTCCGCGGCAATCCACTCCGGGTCCGCGGTGGCGTCCGCGACGACGACGACCTCGCTGGGCCCGGCGACCATGTCGATCCCCACCTCACCGAACACGCGCGCCTTGGCGAGCGCGACGTAGACGTTGCCCGGTCCGACGATCTTGTCGACCCGGCGGATCAGCGCCGTGCCGTATGCGAGCGCGGCGATCGCCTGCGCCCCGCCGATCCGGTAGCCCTCGGTAACCCCGGCGATGCGCGCGGCGCCGAGCACCACCGGCTCGACCCGGCCGCCGGGTCCCGGGGGCGTGACGAGCACGATCTCCCGCACGCCCGCGACGCGCGCCGGGACGACGGTCATCAGCACCGTCGAGGGGTATGCCGCCCGCCCGCCCGGAACGTAGACACCCACGCGGTCGAGCGGGCGAATCTCCTGGCCCAGGACGGATCCGTGCTCGTCGGTCATGCGCCACGACTTGGGCATCGCGGCCGCGTGGTAGCGCTCGATGCGGTCGGCGGCATACTCGAGGGCGGCTCGCACGTCTGGCGCGAGAGCGCGCTCGGCGGTCTCGAAGTCCGCGGCGGTCAGCGCGAGCTCCCCCGCGGCGCCGGGGCTCCAGCCATCCAGACGCGCCGTGTACTCGCAGAGCGCCGCGTCACCCCGGGAGCGCACCGCACCGAGGATCTCGTCGACCGTCCGGTGGATCTCGGGCGCCACCGCCTCGGGCGATCGCTCGAGCGCCGTCACGACGGCATCGATTCCGCGCCGCGCATCGAACGTGCGGATCATGAGCGCGGGACCCGCGGCGCCGGCTGCACCCGCGCTCCGGCCGGGTGCCGGACAGGCTCGCTCCGGAGCGCGGCCTTCAACTCGTCGATGAGCTCGCTGACCGCCGCGTGCTCCGTCTTCATCGAGGCGCGGTTCACGATGAGGCGGGCGGTGGATCGGGTAATCTCGGCCACCTCGACCAGCCCGTTGGCCCTCAAGGTCTCGCCCGACTGGACCAGATCGACGATGCGCTCCGCGAGCCCGACAAGCGGCGCCAGCTCGATCGAGCCGTCGAGGCGCACGATCTCCACCTGGATGCCCCGGTCGGTGAAGTACTGCTCGGCCAGCCGGGGATACTTCGTGGCGACGCGCACCCAGGACCACTTCGCCGGATCGTCGCGCTCCCAGAGCTCGCGCGGCTCCGCGACGACGAGCCGGCAGAATCCGAACCCGAGGTCGAGCGGCTCGTACACGTCCGGTTCCTGCTCGAGCAGAATATCCTTGCCGACGATCCCCAGGTCGGCCGCGCCGTACAGGACGTACGCCGGGATGTCGACCGGTTTGAGGAACAGCAGGCGTAGCCCGCGCCGGGCGTCGGTGAAGATCAGCCGCCGCGAGTCCTGGTCGATCCCCTCGACGCCGAGCGCGTGCAGGAGCTCGAGCGCGCCGTCGAGCAGACGCCCCTTCGGCAGCGCGATCGTGAGTCGCTCCTTCACGCGCGCCGCTCGATGCGGGCGCCCAGCGCCGCCAGCTTGGTCTCGAGCCGCTCGTAGCCTCGATCGAGGTGGTAGACGCGTGAGACCGTGGTGCGGCCGTGAGCAGCAAGGCCCGCCAGCACCAGCGCGGCCGAGGCGCGCAGATCCGACGCCATCACCGGCGCGCCCTGGTAGCGCGACACGCCGCGGATGACTGCGATTGCGCCGTCGGTCTCGATCCGCGCGCCCATCCGGGCAAGCTCGGCGACGTGCATGAACCGATTCTCGAAGATCGTCTCGGTGACTCGCGACTGACCGTCCGCGAGCCCGAGCAGCGTCATCACCTGCGCCTGCATGTCCGTGGGGAAGCCGGGGAACGGGCTCGTGGTGACGTCCGCCGCCCGGGGGCGCCCGGAGCCCCTCACGCGGACCGACGTCGGGCCGACCTCGAGGGCGACGCCGCACTCGTCAAGCTTGGCCATGAGCGCCGAGAGGTGATCGGGCACGAGATCGGTGACCGTGACGTCCCCGCCCGTGATCGCGCCCGCCACAATCAGCGTACCCGCCTCGATCCGGTCCGGAATGATCCGGTGCGAGGTGCCCGCCAGCTCGGAGACACCCTCGATCTCCACCCGGGGGGTGCCCGCGCCGCGGATCCGCGCCCCCATTGCCGTGAGCAGGGTCGCGAGGTCGACGACCTCGGGCTCGCGCGCGGCGTTCTCGATCACCGTCGTCCCCTCGGCGAGCGCCGCGGCCATCATGAGGTTCTCGGTCCCCGTGACGGTGACGAGATCGGTGGCGATCCGTGCCGCCTTCAGCCGACTCGCCCGCGCCACCACGTACCCGTTCTCGATCGCGATCTCGGCGCCCAGGCGGGCGAGACCCTTCAGGTGCTGGTCGATAGGCCGCACGCCGATGGCGCAGCCGCCCGGCAGCGCGACGCGCGCCGAGCCGTGGCGCGCCACGAGTGGGCCCAGGACGAGCACGGACGCGCGCATGGTCGAGACGAGGTCGTACGGCGCGACGTCATTGGTGACGCGCGCCACCTGCGCCGCGAGCTCGCCGCGCTCGCGCCGGATCGTCGCGCCGAGCGTCTCGACGAGCCGCACCATCGTACGAACGTCGACGAGGTCCGGAACGTTGGTCAGACGGACCGGCTCTGCGGTCAGCAGCGACGCCGCCAGCGCGGGCAACGCCGCGTTCTTGGCTGCGCTCACCCGCACCGAGCCGCGGAGCGGCACTCCACCGTCGATCTCGAGCCGGGCGGGCATCAGGCTCTTCCCGCGACGAACCGGTCGACGCCAGCGAGGTCGGCGCGGACGGCCACCTGCGCGAAGTCCGCCGTCCGCAGGAGCGCGGCGGCGGCGGCCGCCTGGGCGCCGCCCGCCGTCTCGACGACGAGCACCCCGGACACACGCAGGGCGCGGTGGGCGATCGCGGCGATCCGCCTGATCAGCGCGAGACCGTCGGCGCCACCGTCCAGCGCGACGACCGGCTCGTGGGTCCGCACCTCCGGCGGGAGCTTGGGCACGAGCCCGGTCGGCAGGTACGGAGGGTTGCTCACGATGAGGTCGGCGCCCAGATCGCGGACCCCGTCGAGCAGGTCCGCGGCGACGACCCTGATGCGCGCCGCGAGTCCGAGGGCGATCGCGTTCTCCCGAGCGACGGCCGCAGCGGCCGGCGACACGTCGATGGCGACCACGTCGAGATCCGGCCGCTCGGCGGCCAGCGCGCAGGCGATGCACCCCGACCCGGTCCCGAGATCGACGGCCCGCAGCCTCCGGCCGCCGCGCGCTGGCAGGAGCGCCAGCGCCCATTCCACGAGCGCCTCGGTCTCAGGCCTGGGCACGAGCACCGCGTCGGTGAGGCGAACGCGCAAGCCGCGGAACTCCTCCCAGCCGAGGATTCGCTGGAGCGGTTCACGGCGCGCGCGCCGGCGCACGGCGTCGCCATAACGCTCGGCGAGCAGCGCGGGGACGGCGCCGGCCGGATCCAGCCGAACGGCGACCCGCCCGACGCCGAGCAGCCCGGCGAGCAGCCACTCGGCGTCGACCCGCGGGCTGGCGACGCCGGCCGCCTCGAGAGCGGTCGTGGCAGCGGCGAGCTGGTCTCGGAACGTCGTGACGGGGCGCATCACTGCTCTACCCGCTGGAGCCGATCGGCCTCCTCGGCCGCTACGAGAGCGTCGATCAGCTCGTCGAGGTCACCATCCAGCACGGCCGGCAGCCGATGGAGTGTGAGACCGATTCGGTGATCGGTGACGCGCGTCTGCGGGAAATTATAGGTGCGGATCCGCTCGCTGCGCTCGCCCGTCCCGACCTGGCTGCGGCGGTCCGCCGCGATGGCCGCCTGTTGCTCGTCCTGCGCCCGCTCCAGCAGCCGGGCCTTGAGAACACGCATCGCCTTCGCCCGGTTTTTGATCTGTGACCGCTCGTCCTGGCACGTCACGACGAGCCCGGTCGGCAGGTGGGTGATCCGCACGGCCGAATCCGTCGTGTTGACGCCCTGCCCGCCGGGGCCGGAGGACCGGTACACGTCCACCCGGAGGTCCTTCTCCTCGATCTTGACGTCGACGTCCTCGGCCTCCGGAAGCACGGCGACGGTGACGGTCGAGGTGTGGATCCGGCCGCTCGACTCGGTGACGGGCACACGCTGCACCCGGTGCACGCCACGCTCGAACTTCAGACGACTCCACGCGCCGCGCCCCTGGATGAACAGGATCACGTCCTTGAACCCGCCGACGCCGGTCGCGCTGGCGTCCATCATCTCGACCCGCCACCGCTGGCGCTCAGCGTACTTCGTGTACATGCGGCTCAGGTCCGCGGCGAAGAGGGCGGCCTCATCGCCACCGGCGCCCGCGCGGATCTCGACGAAGACGTTCTTCTCGTCGTTCGGATCGCGCGGCAGCAGGAGCCGTTTCAACTCCTCCTCGAGCGCCGCCTGCCGGGCGGTGAGGTCGTCGATCTCCGCTTGCGCGAGCTCGGCGAGCTCGCGGTCGCCACCCTCCGAGAGGATGTGGCGGGCTTCGCCGATCCGGCGAAGCACCTCGCGGTACGCGGTGAAGCGCTCGACGATGTCGACGGTGTCGGCGTGCTCTTTCCGGAGCCGGGCGTACTCGGCGGGCTGGCCGAAGGTGGCGGGGTTGGACAGGGCCCGGGCGATCTCGTTGGACCGCTCTTCGATCTGACGGAGCTTGTCAAACAGCATCGCGGCTCAGCGCGCCGTTTCGCGGGCGCGACCCGGGGGGCAAACAAAAAGCCGGCCCGAGTCCAACCCGGCCGGCTTCGGAGCGCGTGCTACGCGGACGCGGTCTGGCGCCCGTACTTCCGCTGGAAGCGCTCGACACGACCCGCGGTGTCCATGAGCTTGTGCTTCCCGGTGTAGAAGGGATGGCACTTCGAGCAGACCTCCACGTGGATGTTGGACCTGGTGGAGCGAGTGTGAACCACCTCTCCGCACGCGCACGTGATGGTCGTATCCACATAGTCCGGATGAATGCCCACCTTCATTCGAGCCACCCCCTCAGGGCTCCAAGAATACCAGCCCTGACCAGAACACGCAAAAACCCGAGGATTCCCGCCAGCCCGGCGGATCACCCCATCGAGTGCATCGAGGCCAGGAACTCCTTGTTCGTCTTCGTGAGCTTGAGCTTGTCCAGCAGGAGCTCCATGCCCTCCACGGGGTTGAGCTGGGAGAGCGCCTTGCGCAGGAGCCAGACCTTCTGGAGCTCGTCCTTCTCGAGGAGCAGCTCTTCCTTCCGCGTGCCCGACTGCTCGATGTTGATCGTCGGGAAGATCCGCTTGTCCATGAGCCGGCGATCGAGATGAACCTCCATGTTGCCGGTCCCCTTGAACTCCTCGAAGATGACGTCGTCCATCCGGCTTCCGGTGTCGACGATGGCTGTCGCCATGATCGTGAGCGAGCCGCCCTCCTCGATGTTCCGCGCCGTCGCGAAGAAGCGGCGCGGTCGCTGGAGCGCGTTCGCGTCGAGGCCGCCCGACAGGACCTTCCCCGACGACGGGATGACGGCGTTGTGGGCGCGCGCGAAGCGGGTGAGCGAGTCGAGCAGGATCACGACGTCGCGCTTGTGCTCGACCAGACGCTTGGCCTTCTCGATCACCATGTCGGCGACCTGGATGTGCCGCTGGGGCGGCTCGTCGAAGGTGGACGAGATCACCTCGCCCTTCACCGACCGCTGCATGTCGGTGACCTCCTCGGGCCGCTCGTCGATGAGGAGCACGATGAGGTAGACCTCCGGATGGTTCGTGGCGATCGCATGGGCGATGGACTGGAGCATCATCGTCTTGCCCGTCCGCGGCGCGGCCACGATCATGCCCCGCTGGCCCTTGCCGATCGGGCACAGGAGATCCATCACCCGGGTCGTCAGATTCTCGGTGTCGTGCTCGAGACGGAGCCGCTCCATCGGATACAGCGGCGTGAGGTTGTCGAAGAAGATCTTCTCGCGCGCCTGCTCCGGCGTCTCGAAATTGATCGCCTCGACCTTGAGCAGCGCGAAGTATCGCTCCGTATCCTTTGGCGGCCGCACCTGGCCGGAGATGGTATCGCCCGTCCGGAGGTCGAACCGTCGTATCTGAGACGGGGACACGTAGATATCGTCCGGACCCGGCAGGTAGTTGTAATCCGGCGCCCGCAGGAAGCCGAACCCGTCCGGGAGGACCTCGAGGACGCCCTCGGCGAAGATCAGACCGTCCTTCTCCGCCTGCGATTGCAGGATTTTGAAGATCAGCTCCTGCTTGCGCAGCCCGCCCATGTTCTGGACGTTCAGATCGCGGGCGATCACGTTCAGGTCCGAGATGCTCTTTTCCTTCAGCTCGGAAAGGTTCATCCCGTTCACTTCGGAGTTCTGGGTCGGGCTTCCTTGAACTCTTTCTCGGCGGGCACTCATCAAAGGGCTCCGGGCGGCTGGCGCCGCAAGCAAGTGAGTCGGTTAGCCGTTTGCCTAGGTCTACTGCGGGGTTGGAAAGCTAACGCTGCAAATTATCCTGCCATTTCGCGGCCGCATTGTCAACGATTTTTCACGGCTGCCCCTCCAGGCGCACGTCGATGATCGCGCGTTGCTTGATCTCCTTGAGCCAGGCGTCGAGTCGGGCGTCGAACTTCTCGCGGAAGAGGATCTCACGGATCTGAGCCTTGACCCGCGTCAACCCCTCGCCCTCGAGGCTGTCTTTGGACTCGAGCCGGAAGATGTGGTACCCGAGCGCGGAGCGAAAGGGTAACGAGACCTCGCCGGCCGCGAGGCTGAGGATCTGCGTCTCGATGTCCTGGGCGAGCTCGCCGCGCTTGAGCGTTCCAAGATCGCCGCCGTCCCGAGCGCTCGCATCCCGCGAGTTCTGCTGGGCGAGCTCGGCGAAGTCGGCACCGTTCAGCAACTCGGCCCTGAGGAGCTCTGCACGGATACGGGCGTTCTCCCAGGCCGCGTCGGCGACACCCGCGTCGGGCAGGACCAAGATGTGCCGCGCATGGTAGGTCAGCCCCGTCTCGAGCTTCGCGCGGTTGGCCTCGAGGTACTGCGTGACCTCGGACTCCATCACCGACACGCGGAGCCTCACCCTCCGGCCCACGATCCGGCCCCGTCGGAGCTCGTCGCCGATTCGGCGCTTGACCGACTCCATCGAGAGTCCCTGCGCCTTGAGCAGGGCCTCGAACTCGTCGCGGCCCTTCACGTTCATCTTCTTGAGCCGCTCCGCCAGCTCCTCTTCGACCTCCGCGTCCTCGATGACGATTTTTTCGCGCTCGGCCTCCTGGATCTGGAGCCGGGTGTCGATCATCCGGGTGAGGAACTGCTGGGCCAGCTCGCTCGTCGCCTCCGGCGCCCGCTCACGATTCTCGTACTGGTAGACCGCAATGGCTTCCTGGAGCTCCGAGAGCGTGATCGCGTCGTTGTTGACGACGGCCAGCACGCGGTCGGTCACGCCGGCGTCGGGCGCCGACGCGGGCCTCCCGGCGGCGCCGAGCCGCATCGGCACGGTTGAGGTCGCCGCTGTGGCCGGCTTCGGGGGCTCCGGCCCCTTGGCCGGCCCGTCGCCGATGAACGGCATCCATCGGGGCACCGCGCAGCCGCCGAGTACCAGCACCAGGAGCGTCGCGACCGCGAATCGACGGCTCACGAGCGGCTCAGACCGTCGAGAAGTCCGAGAAGCGAGTCTCGGACGCGCGGCCACTCTCCACGCGCGATCGTCGCTTCGAGCGTGAACTCGCGTTTCATCTTGAGTCGACCATGGCTCCGCTCGATGGCGCGGACGAGCCGTTCGGGCTCGAGCGGGGTCGCGGGGGAGAAGGTGACGAGCGCCTTGCCGTCGCCCGCCTCGATCTTCTCGACGCCCACCGTGCGCGCGGCGACGCGGATGCGCACGATGTCGAGAAGCTGCCCGGCGGCGGCGGGCAAAGGGCCGAACCGGTCGGCCAGCTCCGCGCGAAGGTCGGCAACCTCCGAGTCGCCGGCGGCGCCGGCGAGGCGCTTGTAGAGAGCGAGCCGTTGATTGACCTCTGGCACATAGTCGTCGGGTAAGAATCCTTCCACGGTCACGCTGATCACCGGTTCGACCGTGGTGGCGGTCGGTCGGCCGGCCAATTCTCGCACGGCTTCGGCCAGTAGCTTCGAATAAAGATCGTAGCCCACCGCGGCGATATGGCCATGCTGCTGGGCACCCAGGAGGTTCCCGGCGCCGCGAATCTCGAGGTCGCGTAGCGCGAGCTTGAACCCCGAGCCGAGCTCGGTCAACTCCTGGAGAGCCCGGAGGCGCCGCTGCGCCTGCTCGTCCACCCGGCCGTCCGCGGGCACAAGCAGGTAGGCGTACGCCTGCTGGCGCTCGCGCCCGACCCGTCCCCGGAGCTGGTAGAGCTGGGCGAGCCCGAAGCGATCCGCGCGGTTGACGATGATGGTGTTGGACGCGGGGATATCCAGCCCCGACTCGACGATGGCCGTGGAGACCAGCACATCCGCCTGGCCGGTGACGAACTTCACCATCGCGGCTTCGAGCTCGCGCTCCTTCATCTGGCCGTGGCCCATGATGACGCGCGCGTCGGGAACCAGCTCCTGGACGAACTTCGCCATCGAGGGCAACGACTGGACGCGGTTGTGGACGAAGAACACCTGGCCGCCGCGCTCCAGCTCACGCTCGAGCGCCTCCTTGATGACGCCCCGGCTGAAGCGGCGGATGACCGTCTCGACGGGCAGCCGGTCGAGCGGCGCGGTCTCGATCACCGACATGTCCCGGACGCCGGAGAGCGACATGTACAGGGTCCGGGGAATCGGGGTGGCCGTGAGCGACAGCACGTCCACGGAGGCGCGCAGCTGCTTCATCCGCTCCTTGTGGGCGACGCCGAACCGGTGCTCTTCGTCGACGACCAGAAGACCCAGGTTCTTGAACGCGACGTCTTTCGACAGGAGCCGATGCGTACCGATCACGACGTCCACGGTGCCGTGGCGCAACCCCTCGACGACTGCGCGCTGCTCCTTGGGCGCGCGGAAGCGCGACAGCAGCTCGACCCGGGCCGGAAACGGTGCGAATCGGTCGGCGAACGTGGACCAGTGCTGCTGGGCCAGCACCGTGGTCGGCACCAGGACCGCGACCTGCGTACCGTCGGCCACCGCCTTGAAGGCGGCGCGAAGCGCCACCTCCGTCTTGCCGTACCCCACGTCGCCCGCGACGAGCCGGTCCATCGGGCGATCGGATTCCATGTCGCGCTTGGCGTCTTCGATCGCTCGGAGCTGATCCGCCGTCTCCTCGAACCTGAACGCCGTCTCGAACTCACGCTGCCAGGGCGT
>WNFF01003925.1_pt1 | contig 12171 bp, 11 predicted proteins | sample 5400441 | NCBI WGS metagenome assembly WNFF01 (sample SAMN13153345, study PRJNA577476) | soil metagenome | isolation source: 120 cm saprolite under Douglas fir tree site 2 hole 3 replicate 1 | place: USA:California | collected 2015-04-18
CCAGGCGTTATCCGGTGGCATTTCACCGCGCCGGTCTGATGGCCATGGAGATGATTCGGGGGTCTCGCGTCGCACAGGTGGTCGCAACCGCGGACGCCCGCAGCGATGTCGCCGTGCGCTGGTTGAAGCGGCTGGGCTTCCAGCCGGCGGAGCGCCAGCAGATCGCCGGCAAGCACCTGTTCGTCTGGAATCAAGCGAGCGCCCCGCCGGGCGGCAGGCATCAGGGATCAGGAAAGGGAAGCGCCCCTTCCTGATACCTGATCCCTGACTCCGGTACCTGAACGGAGAAGATACTCTATGTCCACTATCGATCTGCGTGGCGCAACCGTATCAGCGGCCGATCCGCCGATCGGCACCAACCCGAACCCGGACCTCGCCATCAAGGCGCCCGTGCGCGTGGCGACGACGGGGAGCGGCATCACGCTATCGGGCTTGCAGACGATCGACGGCGTGGCGCTGGCGGCCGGCGACCGCGTGCTGGTGAAGGACCAGACCGACGCCACCACGAACGGAATCTACAACGCCCAGACCTCGACATGGACGCGCACGATCGATGCGAACAACAATTCGCAGTTCGCCCAAGGGCTCATGGTTGCGGTCGCGGGCGGCGCCGTCAATGCCAACGGTCTATTCCGGCTGACGACCGCAAACCCGATCACGCTTGGCACGTCGGCGCTCACCTGGTCGCTGACGACCCCACCGATCGGTGTCAGCGGCTTGACCATCACGCCGGCGGCGCTGAGCCCCAACCACGGCCTTGTCATCTCCCAGAACGGCGCCGGCACGGTTGGTCCGGCCTTCAGCTACAATCCGATCAGCATCACCGACAACCTCGCTTCGGGCGGCAACGTCGTCGATGGCGTTTCGGTGTTCCTCGGGCTGGCCGGCAGCGCCATCAATGGCGCCCGGCAAGCTTTCGCATCGACGCTGTGGCTGACTGCACCGACGAGCCCAAGCAACTCGAACCGCAATTATGTGGCCGGGACATTTTGGGCGAATGCCGTCAGCAGCGATGGCGGCGGTGTTGGCAGCGAGAAGGGTGCGATTTTCGGCGTCAATCCAATTGCGACGCTTTCCGCCTCCGCGACCCGTATGGCGGCCCTTGTTGGCGGCGAGGTCGATATCTCAGCCGCAACCGGATCGTCCGTCCTCGACAAGTACGGCTGGAGCATTACCCAGCTTTCGACGGACGCGGTTGCCGGTTCGAGAAACGACGCGGGCCTCTTTTTCGGTAACCAATCCGGCGCCCTGGGATGGGGCACGCTGATCCAGATTGGCGACGGCCTCAATGCCAGCCCGCTCAAGACGGCGGGCTCGATCCTGGCGCTCAAGGGTTCGCCGACGATCACCAACGGCATCGATCTTTCCGGTGCCGGGTCGATCACTGGAAGCGCGTTCAAATCAAACCTTTTCTCTGTTGATGGCTCCGGCAACACGAAGATCGGCAACCCTGCTGGCGGCTTCACTTTTGCCGTCCAGCACGCCGATTCATCGGCGACTGCGCTGTTTGCCGGCACCACGAAAGGCATTCGCATCGGCAACGGCGCATCCAGTTCCCAAATCGAAGGCGTTGACAATACCGGCACCGGATCATTTCAGCCGTTAGTCCTTAATGGCAGCCTGCTGACGTTCCAGAACCTCGGCTCAAACGTGGGACAATTTGCAACTGGATTTTCTGTAGGCACGACAGTCGACCCGGGAGCTGGAGCGATCCTGGCAAACACCGATCTCTACTCAAACAACGCCAATTTTCTGATCAGGACTAAGACGGCGCTATCGAATGCCGGCGGCGGCGGAAGCAGTCCGACGCTAGGAACAAATGGACCTACCGGGGCCACGACGCCGACGAAGTGGATTTCCGTCGATGATAACGGCACAACGAGACGTATCCCAGCATGGTGAGAGCATGAAAGCCATTCCGCTGCGCGAATCCCCCGGTCTCAAAACCAGCGAGATTATCAAAACGGTGCTGGAGCGGCCGGCCCAGGGCGTGAACGTCGGCGAGCTGCGCGCCCGCTGCCGCGTGCTCGATGCCCTCGACAAGGTGTCATCGGAAGCGACGCGCTTCCATCTTGAGGACGCTGATCATGAGACGCTGGTGCGGGCCGTGAACGCCTTCACGTTCGGCATCGCCACCAAGGATTTACTGGTGATCGTCGATGACATCCTTGAAGCGAAGCCGCCGCCCGGAGCAGCCTGACCCATGGCCATCAACTCCATCACCGGCAACACGCTGCTGACCGCGGGCTCGTTCCCGCCGGTGCGGGCGGCATCGACTGGCGCGCCGCTTAATCCCGCGGCCGGCGGCCTTTTTGTGGTCGACGGCGTCCAGCTCGCCGCTGGCGACCGCGTGCTGTGCAAGGACGAGGCGAACTCCGTCAACAACGGCATCTACGCGGCGTCCACGGGTCCGTGGACGCGGACAACCGACGCGACCGGCAACACGCAGTTCTTTTCCGGCATGGCGGTGACAGTCGCGCTCGGCGCCGTCAATGCAGGACAGACGTTCATCTGCACGAGTCAGGACGACCCGGTGGTGGTGGGGACGTCGCTCATCACGTTCGCGTCGCAGCAGGCGGTAGCGACCGCGACGCAACAGGCGGCCTCGACCACAAGCCTTACGATCGGGACCGGCTCGAAGACCCTCACGATTCCTGCCGGCAAGGCGTTCCAGGCCGGGCAATGGGTGCTGATTCAGGAGACCTCGAACAGCGCCAACCAGATGCTGGGCCAGATCACGGCCTATGGCAGCACATCGCTGACCGTGAACGTGACGGCGACAGGCGGTTCTGGAACGCATGCGGACTGGACGATCGTTTTGACAAATTCGCCCGCCGCGGCGGGCTACCAGCCGCCGGTCGGCTCGGGAAACATGACCGGGCCGGGATCATCGACGACGGGCCATGTGGCGACATTCGCGGACACAACCGGCCGGGTGCTGGTGGACGGCGGTGCGCCGGTCGGGGCCGCCAACACCATCACGCCGGCAATGCTCACCAACGCGGCCGTCGCGTTCGGCGTCGGCATGCTCAACGGCACACTGGTTGCGTCCGTCGCCGGCAATGCGCTGACGATCGCGGTGAAGACGCTGGCCGGGAATAATCCGTCCTCCTCTGACCCGGTGTTCTTCCTGTTCCGCGACGCCAGCGCCGGCTATGCGGTGATCGAGCAGACCGCGGCGCTGTCGATCACGGTGCCCTCCGGCGCCACGCTGGGCACCGTCAATGGCCAAGCCAACCGCATCTGGGTCGGTGTTTTCAACAATGGCGGGACGGCGGTGCTGGGCGTCTACAATTCGCTCAGCGGCACGAACATTCTGTGCTGGGACGAGACCACGCCAGCCAATGGGACCGGAATTACCGCAAGCTCGACCAGCCCACAGGTCTGGTATACGGCGAGCACGCTGTCATCGATTGTGTTCCGCATTGTCGGCTATGTGGAGTCGACGCAGACGACGGCAGGGACATGGGCCACGTCGCCGAGTAAGGTACAGTTGTTCGGGCCGGGAGTGAAGCGGCCGGGAGATACGGTTCAGGAAGTTACCTTCAGGAGCACAAGTTCTGCGACCACGAACAGCGGTTCGTTTGTGACCCTTGCCGGTCAGAATTTCTCCATCACTCCAGTATCCGCCGCAAATTCGATCAGGGTGGAGTGCAAGGGGGCGGCTAGTTTCGGGATGTCCATCCCGAATTCGATCGCCGCCAGCCTTATGCTGTCGCGCGGAGCTATTGCTAACACCAATTTGTTTGGCTCTATTTCTACTTTGCAGATGGCGATAACCGGCGTAGCGTCCGGGTCGCAGGGAATCGCTGGAGCCGTCGCGTTAGAAGGCTACGATGTCCCGAACACAATCAGCGCCACGACCTATGCGGTGCAAGGTCAGATCGGCGGCGGAATTACCCTCACGTTCAACGGGTCGCTCGGTGCCCAATTCGTGGCGCGCGAACTCCAGATCTAGACTGCGCCGCAAAATCGCGTTTTGTTTTGTCTTCCCAGCAGGGACGTACCCGCACTCGGCGAGCAAAGAGAAGAGATCGACATGCCATGAATCCCGGCTGTCCTCGATCAGGAGCAAGCGAGGCCACAATGACTCGTGAGCTTCTCGAAAAAACGGAACCAGGATTTTGTCCTCGGCACTTTCGACATCGATCTTCAGCGCGTCGATGGATGACACTCCCTCGCGCTTCAACGCTTCCAGCAATGGAAGGCATTCAACGGTGCCCGTTTGACATGGGCGGGCCCGAGTTCCGCCGCGGTCACGGCAGTTGACCTCCAGCGCAACTCTACCCGACATTTCTCCAAGAGCGATGGGCAGAATGCGAATCGGAATACCAGGGTTTTGCGCCACATTGAAGCGGAGTCGCTTAAGATTTTCAGGCTCCGGTTCTATGGCGATGATCGTGGCGATCGGTCCGGTTTTAGAGGCCACGAAAAGGGAAAACAGGCCGACATTGGCGCCCACATCGACGAACACGAACGGCCGGCCAGCTGCGGCGGCTTTGTCGATTTCTGAGGCCAACTCTGCTCGTTCGAGCGTTTCATACATCTGTGGAGTAAAAAGTAGGCCCTTTTCGCAGCCGTTATCGAGCGGGTGCAGTCGCATTCGGAGCCCCCATCGCTCGACATCCACGCCGCCGTCGCCCGCAAGCCGCATCGTAACAAGCCGCCGCAACCCTATTGCGAGCCGTAGCCCAAGCCAGTTGTTGGGCATACGACTCGTTGCAGCGATCACCGCCCGATCAACTCTCGCCGTCACGCTTAAGCCCCCTACCTTTCCCCTCCCGCTTTAGCTGATATGTCTGATAATGTACATAACGACGGAATAATCCAGTGACTAGCCGTGCCTTCTCCGCCCTCGCCCCCGAATACACCGCCCTGCTCGCCGCCATGCGGCTCGACCCCGCCCGTGAGCATGAGCTTGCGGCACGCGCGGCCGTGGTGCTCGAGCTTTCCGAGCGCCATCGCGACGAATGGGCCGAAGTCGCAGGCAAGACCGGCGTGCCGCGGCTGTGGGGCATGGCGTCGTTCGAGCGGGAGTCGGGCTCGGACTATTCCCGCTCGCCGGCGCAGGGCGACCGCTGGGACCGCGTGTCCGTCAATGTGCCGCGCGGGCTCGGGCCATACGCCTGCTGGGGCGACGCGTGCGCTGCGGCCTATGCGATCGACAAGCTCGACGAGGTGAGCGCCGCGAACTGGACGTGGCCGCGGGCAGCTTACGAGGGCGAGCTCTACAACGGCTTTGGCCCACGCGCCCACGGGCGCCACACCGGCTACCTGTGGAGCTGGACCAACATCTACACGGGCGGCAAATACGTCGCCGACGGCAAGTGGGATCCGGACCATGTCGACGAGCAGTGCGGCATGGTGCCGATGATGGCGGCGCTGCTGCGGCTGAGCGCTGGTCGAAGCCTCGATTCCGCGCTCGCGCTCGCGGATGCGCCGCCGTGGAGCGTAGCCCTTGGGAGCGGGGATGTCCCGCCAGCAGCGGCCGGGCCCCGCGACAAGGGCCCAGGGGCCGCGGTCCCGGCGCCCGCGGTCCCGGCGCCCGCAGTCCCGGTGCCGCATCCCGATTTACCGGCGGTGTTCGACCCCAACGTGACCGCGTGGCTGCAGGCCGCGCTCAACCGCCTGGCCGCTACTGAGGGCTTCTCGAAAGATCCGCCGCTCCATAGCCCGTCGAAGACGGGCGTAAACGCCCTTATGGTCGACGGCAGCTACGGCCGCCACACCCGGCGCGCCGTGACGGCGTTCCAGGCCGCGCATGGGCTTGTACCGGACGGTCTCGCCGGGCCGCTGACGCTCGCGGCAATCAGAGGTCAGATGACAGAGGTCAGATGACAGAAACCTGGTCTTCGTCCTCTGTCATCCGTCGTCTGTCAGCCGTCATCTGACCAGGAGAACCACCATGGCCGAAGCCAAGCCGCTCCTCCAATCGAAAACCTTTTGGGGCGCCGTGGTCGCGCTCGGCGGCGCGGCGCTCACCCTCGGCCACTACACGCTCACGCCTGCCGACGCTGCCTAGGCGGTCGATCTCCCCAGCGGGATCGCCCGGCGCGGTCGGCGGCCTCATCGCCATCCTTGGCCGCGTCGTCGCGACCCAGAAGATCGGAGCATGACCCATGCGCTCGTTTTTCATTTTCATCCTGTTGTTTGCGCCGTCGCTTGCGATTGCGCAGAGCAAAACGAGACTGCCTGATCCGTTGAAGGTCGCCGCCGAACTCGGCGGCGCGATCCGCAGACCCGCCGCCGCGCCGATGGCGGCGCCGAAGGAATTGTGGAAAAAAATCCAGGCCGCCAACGCCGCCGATCTGAGGTACGCCAAGGCGCTGGCGGATTCCGTGGGGTCGCCCGGAGCCAAGCTGCGCTCGGCCTGCTACGGCGCCTGGATCGTCACCATCGAGCAAGCCCAGGGCGTGGGATTGAAGGACACCGGCGGAAACGCGCTCACGCCACCGGAACCACACGCGTTCTCGTCGTTCGAGCAGCTCAGCGAGGTTGTGGACGCATTGCAGCCGACAGGCCCCCTGATGGCCGCATGCGCACCCGCCTGGACCGCGCTCAGGCTCACGGCCGTCCAGTTCTTCACCCTGGCGGTCAGCGGCACGGTAGGGCTTTCCGCACTGGGCATCGCAATCCCGTGAGCCGCACATGAGCGAGGCTGAAGACCGGCAATGGCACCTCGACAAGAAGGTGCCGCTCGCGCTCATCATGACCATCATCGGCCAGACCGTCGTGGCGGCCTGGGGGGCATCGAACTTATGGACCCGCGTCGGCCAGCTGGAGCGACAAATGCAGATCGCCGCGCCTCAATTCGAGCGCATCATCCGGCTGGAGGCCAAGGTGGATGGCATCACGGGGAGCTTGTCCGAAATCAAGGCTCTGATCAACCGGCGCAGTGAGCAGCGCCCATGAGCGGTCGCATCAGAGCACTGCGGTGAGATCATCCGTCAGCCGTCATGCCCGCGCAGAGACCCCCCGCCGCGTCACGCGGCGGGGACCCCGTCTTCGCGGGCATCCACGTCTTTCTTGGTTAGCCTCAGCGAGCAAGACGTGGATGGCCGGGACAAGCCCGGCCATGACTCTGGAGAAATGGTTCCACTCAACGAGACTCCCCCATTAGCTTCGGTTCATGCCCGAAACACTCTGCAATGGAGCCTTCACTTGCAACAAGAATGACGACCGCACCAACTTATTTTCGAATTCCCCTTCTCGCCGGCTTATCCGCCGGCGAGTTTTTTGCGTTTGTGTCCGCCAGATTTAGCCATGGCCGATCACACGGCCGTCACTCTGTGGCGGCTGCAAATGATCGCCTCCGCAAGCCGAGCATTTCGGCCATGTTTGCCCGCTGAGATTTACGGTAGGACTATCGACTGCTGCCACTTTCTCATCGTGCCAGATGCAAAGAAACGCAAACATGCTGACCCGTCGCACCGTCCTCGCCGCCTCGGCCGTTGCCGCGATCGGCGCCGTGCGCGCCCAAGCGCAAACATTGAAAAAGACCGTCCATATCGTTGTCGGATTTCCGGCCGGGGGTGCCACCGACCTGATCGCCCGCATCCTGGCCGATCGCTTGCGCGGTCGCTATGCGGCCGCGGTGATCGTCGAGAACAAGCCCGGTGGCGCCGCGCGCGTCGCGGTCGATTACGTCAAGAATGCGGAACCGGACGGCAGCGAATTTCTGTTCACGCCCGATTTTCCGATCACCCTCTATCCGCACAGCTTCCGCACGCTGAGCTACGATCCGTTGCGCGACCTCAAGCCGGTTGCCCCTGTATCGCGCTCCACTTTGACGTTCGTGATCGGCCCCGCAGTGCCGGCAGAGGTTAAGTCGCTGGTGGAATTTGTCGCCTGGTGCAAGGCCAATCCCGAAAAGGGCATCTTCGCCACCACGGCAGCCGGCAGCACCACGCATTTTGTCGGTGTCATGCTGGCGAACGAGGCCGGCGTCAAATTGAGCCCGGTCCACTACCGCGGCGGCGCTCCCGCGTTGCAGGACCTCTTCGGTGGCCATGTTCCGGCGAGCGTCAACCCGATTAGCGAGACGTTGCCCCAAGCCGCATCCGGAAAAATCCGCATCTTGGCAGTGGCGAGCGCAGAGCGTTCAAAATTTTTGCCGAATGTTCCGACCATGCGCGAGGTCGGTTATAACGTCGTCCTCGAAACTTGGCTCGGCGCCTTTGCGCCCGCCAAGACGCCGCCCGAGGCGGTACGGGCGCTGAACGCGGCGATCAGCGACGCCGTCAGGTCGCCGGAGATGACCGAAAGCCTTGCCAGGATCGGCAACGACACGAAATTCCAGTCGCCCGATCAATTCGCCGCCACCGTGAGGGCTGATTTGAAGCGCTGGGGCCCGGTCGTGAAGGCATCGGGCTTTGTGGCGGAGGAGTAGAGCGCGAGCCGTCGGGGGGGCCTCAGTTTGAAATTTGGTCGTACTTGGACTCTGTCGGTGAATGGGGCATATTGCAATCATGGCACCCGATCATCCCAAGCGCCTGCGCGCCCCCAATCAGTTCGGCAAGATGATCGTCGACCTGTCGACCGGCGAAGCTCGGGACGAAGCATTGCGTGACGATAGCCCAACTGTTGCATTCGCGCGACAGGGCGGCTTGAAAGGCGGAAATGCTCGGGCGGAGAAGCTGACGCGGTTGCAAACATCGGAGATTGCGCGTAAATCCGCTAGATTGCGTTGGGAAAAGACGCGATGACTTGGGGTGTCCCTATGCAGTTGCCAAAGGACGTATTGGATAAAGCGTGCGCCGCTGCGGCAATCGTATTCGAGGCAAAAAGAAAGCGTTGCTACTGCTGGTCACGGACGGCGGTAGCCCGGATGCGGCCTATAAGATCACCCGGAATTTCCAGGACAAATACGAGAGCTTTACTGTTCTTGTGTCCGGTAGGTGCAAGAGCGCTGGAACCTTGATCGCGGTCGGCGCTAACGAGCTAGCATTTACGCCTTATGGTGAATTAGGTCCACTCGACATCCAAGTGACGAGGGTTGACCGCTTCGATTCATTGCAGTCCGGGCTGACGATTCAGGATTCCTTGAACACTCTCGAAACCAGAGCATTGGAATCCTTTATTAAGCTCGTGAACGACTACATGATGGCGAATAACGGCTTGCTCTCGTTTGCATCAGCCACGAAGGCCGCGTCAGACTTTGTAACGCAATTGTACGCACCGATTTTTGCGAGGATAGATCCTGAGGAGGTAGGTGCCCGAGCTCGGTCGATGCGTATTGCAACTGACTACGGGAGTCGTCTTGCGATCAAATCGCAAAACCTAAAACCTAACACACTCAAGTTGCTGGCCGAAAAATATTCATCACATTCTTTTGTTATCGATCAGCTTGAGGCTGAAGGTCTCTTCAATCGCGTTCGGGCCGCAAGCGAGGCTGAATTGGCGATCGTCGAAGAGCTGGGACGATACGCAAGATTTGAAGTTCCCGGCCGGACCGAAATCATCTTTTGCGCGTTGTCAAAGCATAAACCGCTGACGATCAATAAAGTTAAAGCTAAGAAGGAGACCTCACATGCCACAACTCAGCAAAGAGGAAATCCGACAAAAAATGGCGGAAATTCTAAAGGCCCAAGCCGAGCGGCCCGCATTGTGGCCCTCCCAGCGCACGGACGAGAACGGCGGGCGCAGAACGGGAGCGGACGGCACTCGTCGTAGTTTAGATCGGCCGTCCGAGAGAAGACGCGAAGGGTAGCGCAGATGCGTCGCTTCACGCGGCTCACGAATGTCTTGTCAAAGAAATTTGAGAACGACGCGTAATTGGTATCGCTCCACTATATGCACTACAGCTTCTGCCCCCTTCACAAGACGCTCCGTGTGACGTCCGTAATGGCGGTTAGCGTGACCGATTGGCTTTGGTCAATTGCCGATATGATAGCTGTCTTGGAACGATTGGCATTTGATCGAAATGAGGAAAACTCCGCAATATCATAATCTTAGAAGTATCAATTGCACATCTGCAATCAATTGCTAAAGTCTCCCAGTTAACGCAAGATTGCAGAACCCAGCGAGCGGCCTGTCATGGAATTCAAAGCAAAGGGGCATGAGGGAGGGAGCGCAAGCGGCAGATCATCCAAAAAACCAAAACCGAAGAGACGGGTGGTAAAGAAAAAGACCGCATCAGCTGTCGTAGTCCGCAAGGAACAGCCGATGAATGGGCTCTTGGTATTGAGTACCCAGGCGTTCGCTCGGTTTGAAGCATGCATGAGGAATCCGGGAAAGCCGACCGAGGCAAATCAGCGGGGGGCAATGTTGTTGCGGAATCTGTACGGCAAGAACCGTTAGCGACAGTCGCCTTAGCTGCCTCTCATCGCACCGCGGACTTTGTTTGCGGTAAAAGTTCGCGCGTGTCCGGGTTCTTTGCGAACGAGTGCCCACACTGGATTCAACACAATTATTGTCGCGTTTTTGTGCTGCCGAATCCAAAAGATCCGGACGAGATATGGGGATATTATACAATCTCCCCATCCTTGCTCCTAAGAGTTGCCGCGACCGGCAGCGACCAAAGGAGAATCCCGAAGGGTCTACCGATACCGATGGCTTTGATCGGTTTTATGGGCCGTCACGATGGCGCCCCGAAGGGGCTTGGCGAGGACTAATCGTCGATGTGGCTCGCCGCATTTTTCGCAGCGGCGATTTTGCCGCATGGGGTCTGATGCTTGACTCCGAAGGTGGCGAAGCCAACAAAAAATTATGGAACTGGTACATCGCACAAGGGTTCACGCCCGCGAAGGACGCTCATCGCCCTTCGGCAATGTACGCCGCACTGAAGAAGTTTTTACCGGAACTTCAGCCAGCATAAATTCAAACTGAGGCAGTACCAACCATCGCCAGTTTTGCGCAGGGTGTCGCGCCTCAACACTACCGCCCCGCCCGCGCCTCCTCGATCAGCTTGAGAATCTTCGGCGGCGACATCGGCAGTGAGCGCGGGCGCACCCCGATGGCGGCGCCGATGGCGTTGGCAATCGCCGCCATGGTAGGGGTGACCGGAACCTCGCCGACGCCGCGCAGGCCATAGGGATGGCGCGGATTGGGCACCTCGACGATCTCGGTGTCGATCATCGGCACGTCGGACGCCACCGGCATGCGATAGTCGAGAAAACTCGGGTTCTGCAGCCGCCCGTCCTCGCCATAGATATATTCCTCGTTGAGCGCCCAGCCGATGCCCTGCACGGCGCCCCCCTGATATTGCCCCTCGACCTGCAGCCGATGGATCGCCTTGCCGGCATCTTCCACCACCGTGTAGCGCTTGATGTCGACGCGGCCGAGTTCCTGGTCCACCTCCACGTCCACGATGTGGACGCCGAAGCCCGGCCCGGCGCCGGTCACGTTCATTTCCGAATGCCCCGCGATGGCGCCCAGCGTCAATGTGGTCTTGCCGGCGATCTCGGCGATCGACAGCGGCGGAAAGTCGCCGACATTGGAGCTTGCCGGCCGGCAATAGCCGTCCTCGAACGTTACGCCTTCTTCCGGCACGCCCCAGATCAGCGCCGCGCGCCGGCATAACTCGGTGATCGCCTTTCGGGCAGAATCGATGATCACCATGCCGCTCGAATAGGTGGTGCGGCTGCCGGCGGTGATCCGGTTCCATCCGAGGGCGTGGGTGTCGGCCATCACGGCACGCACCTTGTCGACCGGGAGACCCAGCTCCTCCGCCGCCATCATGCTGATGGAGATGCGCGATCCGGCCACATCGCTGGTGCCGAGAATGATGGTCACCGACCCGTCGGTCGCGATGTTGAGCGTGCCGGTGGTCTCGCCGCCGCGATTGAACCAGAAGCCGGCGGCGACGCCGCGGCCCTGCCCTTGCGGCACCGGCGATTTGTAATGATCGCAATTCCTGGCGGCAACCAGCGTCTCCACAAAGCCGATCGGACCGAAGGTTTCGCCGTAGATCGTCTTATACCCCTCGGTCGCGGCATTCTTGATACGCAGGTCGAGCGGGTCCATGCCGATCTTCTGCGCCAGCTCGTTCACCACCCCTTCGACGCCGAACACCACCTGCGGCACGCAGGGTGCGCGGAACGAATTCACCTTGGGCCGGTTCGATACCACTTCGTAGGATACCGTCTTGACGTTCTTCAGGTCGTAGCGGGTGAACATCGCCTGCGGCGCATTAAAGAACATCGATCCCGTGAAGGCGCCGGTCTGGAACAC
>WNFF01007694.1_pt1 | contig 12170 bp, 11 predicted proteins | sample 5400441 | NCBI WGS metagenome assembly WNFF01 (sample SAMN13153345, study PRJNA577476) | soil metagenome | isolation source: 120 cm saprolite under Douglas fir tree site 2 hole 3 replicate 1 | place: USA:California | collected 2015-04-18
ATCGCTGGCGCCGGGGCCGGCCAGAGTGTTCGTGCGCACGCTGGTGTCGTACTGCTCGGTGATCCAGCGCTTGGAGGCAATCGCGGGCGAGGCCAGCAGCTTCAGGAAATTTGCTGTGAGATTCCCGCCTTCGGTAACTTGACCGACCACCACGGCATCAAGGCCCCACTTCTCGAAGACGGCGAGGACTTCGTGCTCGCGACCCTTCTCCGCCACCAGCAGCATGCGCTCCTGCGATTCGCTGAGCATGATTTCGTAAGGCGTCATGCCGGTTTCGCGCTGGGGAACTTTGGCGAGATCGATTTCGATACCGGTGCCGCCGCGCGAAGCCATTTCCATGGTGGAGCAGGTTAGGCCGGCGGCGCCCATATCCTGAATCGCCACGACCGCGCCGGTCTGCATGGCCTCGAGGCAGGCTTCCAGGAGAAGTTTCTCCATAAAGGGGTCGCCGACCTGCACGTTGGGGCGTTTTTGTTTGGACTCTTCCGTGAACTCAGCGGACGCGAGCAATGACGCGCCGTGAATTCCATCGCGGCCGGTTTTTGCGCCGACATAAATAACGGGATTGCCAATGCCTTTGGCTTTTGCAAGAAAGATTTCTTCCTTCTTGGCGATGCCGAGCGCGAGCGCGTTGACGAGCGGGTTTTGCGAATAGCAAGGCTCGAAGGCGACTTCGCCGCCGACTGTCGGAACGCCGAAACAGTTCCCGTAGCTTCCGATGCCGCGAATTACGCCATCGAGGATGCGGCGGTTCTTCGCGGTATCTTCTTCGGTCGTGTTTTTGCCCGGCGTGATTTCGCCGAAGCGCAGAGAATCGAGGACCGCGATGGGGCGCGCGCCCATGGTGAAAATGTCGCGCAAGATGCCGCCGACGCCGGTCGTCGCGCCCTGGAAGGGTTCGACGTAGCTGGGATGATTATGCGATTCGATCTTAAAGGCGGCGACGAGGCCGTCACCGATGTCGACGACGCCTGCGTTCTCTCCCGGGCCTTGCACGACGAGCTTCCCGCGCGTCGGTAAGCGCTTCAGATGGACCTTGCTGGATTTGTAGGAGCAATGTTCACTCCACATCACGCTGAAAATGCCCAACTCGGTGATGTTCGGCTCGCGGCCAAGGATCTGCTGAATGCGCGCGTACTCGTCGCGCGTTACGCCATGTTCGGCAGCGATTTCGGGCGTAATCCTGATTTCGACACTAGCTGATGCCATTATAGGTTTTCTCGTGCTCCGCTCAGCGATACCCAGGGTACGCCACTCTTTTCAGCACCCATGCATTCTTTTCAAGGGCAAAGTCAAAATCCGTTGCGTTGATGAACCCTGCGCCCGGCTTCCCATTGAGCTCCAGCTTCCAAGAAACCCACCCTTGCTTACCGGAGCCGTTAATATTGATTTTTTTCTCCGAAGCGGAGCTGATCGCTTCTCGAAGGCTGATAGCTGCTTCAATGTTCCCGGAATAATTCCCTCGCTTCCATTCCTGGAGAGTTTCCTTTCGTAAGCAATCGGTATCGAACAAGAGACAATAAATGCCTTCCTTCTTTCGAAGCTCATCACGAATTCTAGAAACCGGCAAGGGATCCGACTCAATTCCAAACACAACCCCTTCGCTAGAAACCAAGCCGAAAAGAGCGTCAGGCTGCCCCTTCTCGAGAATAGCCATAAACTTGTCGACAGCTTCTTTCAGCCCCGCCGGAACTCGCTCCTGAGTTGAAGGAGTTGGCACGGGCATTCCTCCCGCGTGGCTAAACGACAAGAGCAGCTGCATCCCTAGAGTGGTTAACGCCAGAAAAGATGGCACTCGCCGGAAACTCAAGTCTTCACCAGCGCTTCGACCATGGAGCGGAAAATGACCAGGCCGTCGGAGGAGCCGAGCGCTAATTCGACAGCGCGCTCGGGATGGGGCATGAGGCCGGCGACGTTGCGCTCGCGGTTGCAGACTCCGGCGATATTGTGAACTGCGCCGTTGGGATTGCCTGCGCTGTCGTCGGAACCATCGGGAGTTGTGTAGCGGGAAATTACCTGGCGGTTCTTCTCGAGCTCCGCGAGCGTGGCCTCGTCGCAGTTGTAATTACCGTCGGAGTGTGCGATGGGAAGCTTGAGGATCTGTCCCTTCGTCGCAGCATTAGTGAACGGCGTGTCCGTTTGCTCGACGCGGATGTGGACGTGGCGGCAGATGAAGCGCAGGCCACTATTGCGCATCATCGCACCGGGGAGCAGGCCGGCCTCGCACAGAATCTGGAAGCCGTTGCAAATCCCCAGGACCATTCCGCCGCTGTTTGCGAATTTTTCAACAGACTTCATCACCGGGGAAAAACGCGCGATGGCGCCGGTACGCAAATAATCGCCGTAGGAAAATCCGCCGGGTAGGATAATGGCATCGCAATTCGCCAGATTTTCGGATTGGTGCCAGATAAACTCGACGGGCTTTTGCAGTACGTTGCCGATGGCATAAAACGCGTCGTGGTCGCAATTGGACCCGGGAAAAACGACGACTCCAAATTTCATGCGGTGGCAGCTCCCTGTAGCATCGCGGGAACTTATATTTTAGCACACACACGTGTGCTTCCCATTCGATTCTGGTGGAACTTGGGCCTGCTGAATCTCAACTCGGAAGCGAACTGGTATCCATCGAAAAGCAGAGGCGTCCAAGCCGGATTCGCGACGCACCATGTTGGGCGAGGGAAGGGATCCGCTATCAGATTTCCCAAATTGAATTTCAACGTCATCCCGCGCCACGATGGCAAACACGGGCGGATCAAGCCAATAGCCCATGATCTTGAACCCCAGGACGTCGCGATAATGTTCGGCGGAGGCGACGACGTCAGGAACGACGAAATGCGGACAAGTCGACTTGCACTTTGCGGCGACTCTAATCTGTGGTTCGGCCATGCAAGCGCCTCGTCGATTGGCGACTAGATCGAACGGCCCGCAGGGCCGGAAGCGGCCGGTGTAGGTACATCCGTCGAGGACTTGGGGAGCGATTGCACGGCGGCGTCGAGGCCCAGCACGTTCACGAGGCCGGAGTTGGAGGGCACGATGTATTTTGTATTTTGGGCTAGCGTGTTGTTCAGGACTTCGAGGCGGCGCATCATTTCGGCGCGTTCCTTGAAGTAGGTTTCGGCGGCCGTGGAGACCAACTTGATGGCTTCGGCCTCAGCGTTTGCCCGGGTAACTCGTGCCTGGGCGTCGCCTTCGGCTTTGAGGATTTCAGATTGTTTCTTGCCTTCGGCCTGCAGAATCTGGCTCTGCTTGATGCCTTCGGCTTCCAACACGGCGGCGCGCTTTTCACGTTCCGCTTTCATCTGGCGTGACATGGCGTCGGTGATGTCCCGCGGCGGCTCGATCTTCTGCACTTCCACGCGCGTCACCTTCACGCCCCAGCCGTTTGTGGCCTCATCGAGCAGCGTGCGGTCGCCGATCAGGTTGCGCAGATTCGTCTGCGCCAATGTGGTGCACGCGTAGCCGAAATCCTGCACTTCATATTGCGACTTCACCGGATCAATCACTTTGTAATAGACCACCGCGTCGACTTCCACGGTCACGTTGTCTTTGGTGATGAGTTTCTGCGGCGGGACGGTGATGACCTGTTCGCGCATGTCCACGCGCACGATATCGTCCACGAACGGCACAATGAAGGTTAGGCCGGACGGCGCCATGCCGTGATACTTCCCCAGCCGCGTGATCAATCCTTTTTCGTACTGCTTCACCGTGCGCGCGCCCTTGGCCAGCGCGACTAAACCAAGAACGAGGAACGCAAAGATTGCTACCATGACCAAGCCGCCGATGGCGTCCATATCCTCTCACCTCACTCTGAGCGTCACACCTTCGACCGATTGCACCACCACCACTGTCCCGGCATCTCTGGCAGCCTCATCGCCACCCGCCAACTCGGCTCTCCAAATCTCAGAGCCCACCTTCACCATGCCGGGCTCGCGAACGGCGATCCGCCTGGTGACGACGCCGGTTTTCCCCACGACAGCATCCACGTTGCTGGCCTGATCCTTCACCGTCAGCTTCGTTTTCAGCCAGCTTCGAAACACCGCCAGGTACAGCAGCGCGAGCGCGCCCGCCGCGAACAGACCAATCTTTGCCGAGCCCGTCAGAAGTCCGATTCCCCCGCCGACCGCCAGTGAAGCACCCAGAAGCGCCAGATCGAATCCGGTCAGCGCGCCGAGGGCCAGCTCGATAATCACGCAAACGATGCCGCCGATCACCAGCAGCCAATTCACCCAGTTGCCCACGGGTAGTCTCCTTCTACTTCTCGCACCGCGGACGATAACACCCGCTTTCTGGGTATTCAATGCTTCTGGTGAGGTGGCCGCAGCACCGACGACTTCCGTCTTGAGGCATCAGTGGTAGAGATCGAGGTCGCTGCCAACGGGAGGGAGCTTTTATTTCCGCTTTTTTGCTCTTCGTCGTGGTTTTCTTCTTGATGAGGCTCCTCTCGGCTTTTCGGCGGCGGCTGATTCACGGCGCTTCTTCGCGGCCCAGCCTGGTTTGTTGACCTGGCGTCCGCGGGCAATTCCCAATCCATCAGAGGGGACGTTCGCCGTGATGGTTGAACCCGCGGCGACGTAGGCGCCATCCCCAACGCGCACTGGCGCGACAAGGGCCGTATCGCTGCCGATAAAAACTTTGTTCCCAATCGATGTGGGGTACTTGTGAAAGCCGTCGTAGTTGCAAGTAATCGTGCCCGCGCCAATGTTGCTCTTCGTTCCAATCTTCGCGTCGCCCAGATACGAGAGGTGCATGGCCTTCGTGCCTTCGCCAATGGTGCTTTTTTTGAGTTCGACGAAATTACCGATGCGCGCGCCGGCTTTCAGGTGATTGTTCGGGCGAAGCCGCGCAAAAGGGCCAATGATAACGCCGTCGTCGAGGCGGCTCTCTGCCACCACGCAATGCGGTTCGACGGTGACGTCGTCGCCAAGAAGCGCGTCGGACAGCACGCTGCCGGTTCGAATGGTACAGCGCACGCCAATTCTGGTTTTGCCCAGCAATTGAACGCCAGGTTCGATCATGGTGTCTTCGCCCACGGTCACGTCCGGATCGATCAGCACGGTCTCCGGCAACTGGATGGTGACGCCGTCATCCATCAGGGCGGCGCGCTTCCGCTCCCGGAATACCCGGTCGACTTCGGCGAGATCCGCGCGGGTATTGCATCCGAGCACTTCGCGTGAATCGGCGGCCACCTGGGCCTGCACGGTCTCGCCTTTGGCGTTCAGCACTGCGATGGCGTCGGTCAGATACAATTCGCGATGCTTGTTGTTCGGCTTTATCTGCGACAGGGCGGGCCAGAGTTTCTCCAGCGTGAAGCAATAAATTGCCGAATTGATCTCATTGATGTCGCGCTGTTCGTCGGTTAGCTGCGATTCTTCGACGATGGCAGAGACGGCCGTTTCCGTTTTGCGGACGACGCGGCCGTAGCCGGAAGGATCGGCGAGCACGGCTGACAGAATCGTTGCGGCAGCGTTTCCACCGCGATGGGCGGCGACGAGCGCCTTCAAGGATTCGGTGCGCACTAGCGGAGCGTCACCCGGGAGCACGACAGCCAGCTTCGCGCGTCCCAAGGCACGCTTCGCCATTTGCATGGCGTGGCCAGTGCCGTTCTGCGGTTGCTGCAGGACTGTGGCGGCCCGGAAAGGTTCAACGACAGCGGTGACTTGCTCGGCCTGATGGCCGACGACCACGACCGTTTCTCGCGCCTTGAGCGGTTCGCAAGCGCGAACGATATGCTCCACCAACGTGCGTCCGCCGGCGCGGTGCAGCACTTTCGCAACGCTGGACTTCAGCCGAGTGCCTTTGCCGGCCGCAAGAATCACAATGCCTAGGTCATTGTTGGACATGGTTTCGAGCCATTCTGCGGGAGTGGCGGATATTTCGCAACGTGGCGTTGATTGCGGCGCGGCGAATCGCTAATCAGCGGCAGGGGCGGGAGAGAGGGCAGTCAGGTAGGCTTCGCTTTCGGGGCGCGCGGCTTCCCCCGTGGTAATGGTCCATAGCGAGGGATCGGCCAGGAGGCGGCTGACGAGTTGCGTATGCAGGGAGTGGCCGGCTTTGTGGGCTTCGACGCGTGCAAGAAGCGGCAAGCCCGCCAGGGCCAGGTCACCAATCAGATCCAGTGCCTTATGCCGTCCAAACTCATCGGGGAAGCGCAACGGCCCATTCATGACACCATCGTCGGTCAAAACGATGGCGTTTTCGAGCGAGCCACCGCGGATCAGTCCCATGGCCTTGAGCGGTTCGATGTCGCGCTCGAAGCAGAAAGTCCGCGCGCGCGCCAAAAGGTGGCGGAAAGTATCCGGCCCGACCAACATCTCCACTTCTTGTTGGCCTACCAGTGGGTGCGGGAAATCCACATAGCAGCACACACGCAACTCTTCGGCAGGGTAGATGCCGATCCGGCGGTCTCCTTCGATGACCTCCAACGGCTTCAGCACTTTCAGATAGCGGCGCCTCCGGCGTAGTTTGCGAACACCGGATTGCTCCAGCATCTGCATGAAGGGCTCGGCGGAGCCATCTAAAATCGGCACTTCAATCGAGTCAATATCGATGTAGATGTTGTCGATGCCGCACGAATAGATGGCGGCGAGCAGATGCTCGGTGGTGGAGAGCAAAACGCCTTGTTTCATCAGGCTGGTGGCGTAACTCACGCGAGCGACGTTGTGTCCTTGGGCTTCGATAGGAAAATTGTCCAGATCAACGCGGCGAAAGACGATCCCGGTTTCAGCTGGCGCCGGTACCAAGCGGACGTGACCATACACCCCCGTATGGAGGCCCACACCCTCAGCGGATGACTCTCTTGCGATAGTATTTTGGAACATTTCCCCACAGTTATTGTAGCATGTTGTTGGCCAACAAATATCCAGCTTGTGCTTTAATATCAACAGTTTATAAGTCACATTTGACCAAAATTGGAAGCGGTGTGGTATTTGCGCAACATTTTACCATTCCGGCGTGTCTCATCAGAGAACGTGCGCTCACCCGCCCCAGCCTCTTAAGGCTTCCTTTTCGATAGGAAGCGCGTCCCATCATCGACAGTGGTATAATTAGGACTTGTAGTTTTTGGTGAAAGGGTGAGGCATGAGTCGAGCGGCTCGCATCGGAATTCTTTGCGTATCGGTAGCCATCTTTTGTTACGCGGCCATAGGTCGCGTCCTGTGGGGACGCACGGCGGATGACAAAGCCTACAAATCGCTCACCGTGTACTCGGAGGTGCTGCAGAAGGTACAGCAGGATTACGTCGACGACCCCAACCTGCGCATGGTAACCGCCGGTTCTTTGCACGGGATGCTGGAATCTCTGGACGCACAGTCCAGTTACCTCACGCCCCGCGAATACGAGGAATATAAGAAAAAGGTCGCGACTGCGGGCACGGGCGAGACGGGTCTGACCCTCAGCAAGCGCTACGGTTACGTCATCGTTCTTTCCGTGCTGCCGGATAGTCCGGGCACGAAAGCGGGAATTCGCAGCGGCGACATTTTTGAGTCCATCAGCGGATTCACGACTCGCGACATGTCCGTGGGACAGGCCATGAATCTTCTCACTGGCCAGCCGGGCACGGGCGTCAAGGTTGGCGTGATCCGGCGAGGCAAGGCCACGCCGGAGGAAGTCGATCTGGTGCGCGAAAAGTTGGCTACGCCGAAGATCATCGTTCAGAAAGTGGATCCCGACATTTTGGTTCTGCGCGTTCCTACGCTCGACGCAGGCCGCGCGGATGAGATTCGCAATCGCCTCCTGGACGCGGAAAAGCAGGGCGTTCACAAGGTCATCCTGGACGTGCGGGAATGCGGCCGTGGCCCGGTTTCCGAGGCGATTTCGATCGCTCGCCTTTTCCTTCCCTCGGGCACTCTGACAACCCTGCGCGGCCAGACGGTGTCAACCCAGGTTTTTTCGGCCGAGCCCAAACAGGTGATTTGGAAGAGTCCTGTCGCTGTGTTGGTTGACGCCACCACGTCGGGAGCGGCGGAAGTACTGGCTTCAGCGATTGTCGCGAACCATCGGGGGGATGTCGTTGGAGAGCGCACATTTGGCCTCGCATCCGAGCAGAAGCTAATTACGTTGGATGATGGCGCAGCGCTGATCCTCACGGTCGCAAACTACTACAATCCGGGCGGCAAATCGATCCTGGAAGAGGGCGTGACGCCGACGGAAGTGGTGCGGGCCGTCCCGGAAGATGATTCGGACGTAACCGATGAAGAGCCAGCGCCGCCCCCGCAAACTCAGAAGGAACCCGGGCTCGGACCGCGCCCTCTTTCTCCGGAAGACCCCATCTTTCACCGAGCCCTCGACTTGTTGAAAACACCCGCGAAAAAGGCTGCTTAGTTTTCCGTGGCATGGCGGCGTGACTCGGGTCAAGCAAACCTGCGTTGTTTGGGAATCAAGATAGACTGTTCAGCTAGGCTTGCACTGCTGGGAATTTGCTTTTTTCTCGCAGCTCTTCCCATCGGTTGCAAAAAGAACGAAGAGAACCGTCTCACACCCGCGCAAGTTCACCAAATTACGCACGATCTGGCAGCCGCAGCCTCTTCTGCTGTGCCTGCCGGGACTCCCATTAAGCTCCGGCAAGGCACTCCCGGCCAGCATGGCGGAAACACGGATTACCTGCGCATTCTGTTGAAGAATGATTCCTCGGCGGACGCGAACCGTGCCGCAGTCGCAAACCTCATTCAGAATCTCAATGGCGTCGCGACGCGAAATCATCTGACGGAGGATCCTCCCGTCCAAACTGGAGATCTCCTGCACTTCAAGCTTCGACGCGCGGGGGTGCCGGCGATTGAAATCGAAATCGTCACTCGCGCAACACCCCTGTCCGGTGCGGGAACGAAGAATTCCGTCGGAAAAGAGAACGCGCGGCTCGCAATCATTATTGACGACCTTGGCAGCGACCGCCCGGCTGCTGATGCCATCTTCGCTCTGGGTTATCCGCTCACCATTTCCGTTTTGCCGAACCACGAACATTCTGTGGACATCGCCAACGAAGCGCATCGCCGTGGATTCCAGGTCATGCTTCATCTGCCGATGCAATCGGTCGCTAACGAAACGCCTGAAGGGCGGGAACTGCACCCCGGTATGCCAGCGTCCGAAGTCGCGGCGATGGTCGATCAATTTCTGCAAAATGTTCCGGACGCCGCCGGCGTCAACAATCATCAAGGATCACAAGCGACCGCCGACGCCGCGCTGATGGACGAGTTGATGCCCGTGCTGCGCGCCCGTCACCTCTTTTACGTCGACAGTCGCACAACCGCCGCTACGGTGGCTTACGATGAGGCGCAGGACTTTGGAGTTCGCTCTGCCTTCCGCAATGTCCCATTTCTCGACGATGTTGCCGAAGTGACGGCGATCCGCAAACAGCTCGACTTGGCGCTGCGTGCGCGCGCGAAAAGGGCGACGCCGTAGCGATCGGCCATCCCCATCCTGCGACGCTCCAGGCGCTACGCGAAGTCTTGCCGCGTGCACAGGCGCAAGGCGTCCGGCTGGTGTTTGCCTCGGAACTTGTGCACTAATTAGCTTGGTTTTCTTGGATCTGCGCAGGTTCTGATTTCTTTGCGGGAAAAAGAAAATGAATAGCGAGGGCAAGAATCCCCATGGTCAGAAAGCTGAAGGCGCTGCCTTCGGGGCCAACCGTGCCGCCCGTGAGCCAGTCGGGGCCGTGCAAGGTTGCATTCGACAGGTGCCCTTCGAGCACGAGGCCGCTATTCGGCACCGAGTAAAGGAATGTCTCGCCGAAATCAAAACTCGCATGCCACCCGACAACCAGCCAGAGATTGCCGGTGCGCCGCAAGGCAAAGGCAAAAATAAGTCCGATCGCGACAACGCCCGCCGCCCCCACCCAGCCTTCGCCGGGATTCCCTAAATGGACGGCCCCAAACAAGCAGGAAAGTACAATCGCCGCAGGCCAGAAACCGACGCTCTCCGCGAGCGTGTATTGCGTGTATCCCCGAAACAAGAATTCTTCAAACAATCCCACAAAAACAAAGAAGACCGCCCACAACACTCCCCAACGCAACAGCTCCTTGCCATGTAAAACAAGTCCTCCAAACGAATACCCCCCAAAGGCAGCGATCAGGCCAATTAATACTGAAATTTCTATCAATCCGATGAGGCAGCCCTGCCAGAACAATTTCCCGAAAGCCCCTATCAGCGGTAAGCCGTAAACGCCGGGAGAGCGGCCCTCGATCTGAGACATGATCAGAGAAGCGCCAAAAACGATGGCGAATAACAACACTTCGGAGATGAGCGAGTAGCCGAGAGAAAAAACCCCGCTGGGGCCACCCGCGAATTGCCGGAGCACCACTAGACCGCCGAATCCCAGCACTGCCACGAAGGCGGCATAAATCAGCAGGCGCCACATGCCGCGCACTCCCTTGTCATTCAGGAAAATTTTGCTGACGATTCCTTCGGGAGGCGGAGACTGAAGTGGAGGACTGGAAGAAGGTTCCGCTGACGGTTCGAAATCCAACAATCACCTCGAGAAAGTGTGCACGCCCCGCAGCTCTGTCTGACGTGCCGGGTGTTTCGCCGTAAGCAGGTTTGAATCTCAACTGAGAAAAATTCCGTTGAAGAACAAAGTCTCAGTGAAGATTGAATTCTTCTTACCGCCGAACCTGATAGTACCTGAGAAGGATGGATTTCCGGAAGAACTGCTCCTCGGGAGCAAACCTCAAACCTGAATCGAAGCTCGCTAAATTTATTGCGCCATGCGGATCTCTGCGGCGCCGAGAATCCGCCGGCTCTTCTTTTCCTGCACGAAAAGCACGGCCCTCAGGTTCTCGCGCTTCCATTCTTTCTGTAGCGGAACACTTACGTCTCCGGCGAAGGACGCTTCGCCTTCGGCCTTTGCTTCGCCGATTTTTCGCATGAAGCGCACAACGGCAGCGTGGTGCAGGTCTTCACCGGCGTTCTCGCCGCGTGTCACGGAAGAGTGCAGCCCCGTTTCCGTGATGGCCAGCCACACTTCCGCGGCATCACCCTTTGTGGTTCCTTCCAGCTTGCCCACCTTCGCGGACAAATCTCCTTTGCCCATTCCATCGGCGTTGCCCTGCGCCAGCACCACTGGAATTTTTGTCTTGCCGGCGGCCTTCAGAATCGACTCGCGCGCTTGCTGTGCATGACTGCCCACGAACTCCACCGTCCCGTCCACAACCATTTGCGGAGTGTACGCGTTGCCGTTCCCAAGCGCTCTGGCATAAACGTATTGCCGCGACGTCCAGTCTTGTGAGGAGAAAGGGTCGGTCCAACCCAAATCGTTCCAGTAATCGACGTGCTCCTCCAGCGCGATCAGTTGTACGTTCCCCGCAACCCGCCCTTCGGATAGCCGGGCCAGCAAAGCATCCGCTGGCGGACAGCTGGAGCACCCCTCCGAGGTGAACAGTTCGACGACTACCGGTGTGCGAGCCATATCCGGCGGTGCAGAAGAGGCCTGCGCGTTCGGCCGAATTAAAGCCACGGCCGCCACCAACGAGAAAGAAATGAGGGTTAAGACTGCCAATAGGTGCTTCATTTAGAATTGTTTCCTTCCTGCCAGCATATCTGATCCCATTGCCGGCAAAAAGTTACCGTGACGAATAGCAGAGAGCGCTTTCTTTCGCATAACCGGTATGATACCTTTAACTGGTTATTGCGCGAAAACAGATTTCTGTCTTTGAGCGAGGTTCTTTCAATGCCTTTTCCTTCGCCACCTCCACCCTTGCTGGGCGGGCGACTCTCGCTTGATTTTGCCAACGCTATTCCGGCAAACACTGAATTGTCCTGGGAACGTCTTATCCAATTCCTGCAGTCGACGGGCATTGTCTCCGCTGAGCGCGGCGCCCAGCTTCTGAGCCTGCCGCAATCCGACCCGCTGTCTGCGAAAGCGTTGCTCCTGAAAGCCCGGCGGCTCGGCTCTGCCTTGCGCAGAGTGTTTGCGGCCATGGTCCGAAAGCAGAGGATAGCCGGGGAGTGGCTCGAGCCGGTAAACGAAATACTGCGTATCACCGAGGGACATGATGAGCTTGTTGGTCAAGACGGCGCTTGGAAAATCGAATTCATCGCGAGGGAAGGCGGCCTTGACTGGTTGCTCGCCGCCGTAGCCCGTTCCGGGGCGGAGATTATCGCCGAAGGAGCCCGCGCGCGCCTTCGGCATTGCGCCAATCCGGATTGTGGTCTGCTCTTCTACGACAATTCACGCACGCGCC
>WNFF01006618.1_pt1 | contig 12169 bp, 10 predicted proteins | sample 5400441 | NCBI WGS metagenome assembly WNFF01 (sample SAMN13153345, study PRJNA577476) | soil metagenome | isolation source: 120 cm saprolite under Douglas fir tree site 2 hole 3 replicate 1 | place: USA:California | collected 2015-04-18
GGAAATCACAGGCAAAGCGGCGCAGCTCCGCTTCGGATGCTGGCATCGGCTCACGCGTCACCGAAATCCCTTCTGCCCTTCGCCGCGCAATGTAATCCTCGGGAAACAGGCTCAACACGAAGTCGTTGATTTGGACGTCAATTACCATGTGGACTCGCACTACCTGGCTGTCGTTTTTCACTGAATGCACTTTAGAGAAATCCCCAAACCACAGTTCGCCCGGGTTCCAAATCACGTGCTGCCCGTCAATCATGAAAATCACATCCGGATGAGTGATGATCGGAAGGTGCAGTCGCAGCAGTCCGAACTGAAAGCTGGTATGGAAATCGAAGTGGTCTTTGATGTAACCGCCGGGAGGAAGGAACAGAATCCGCACAACTTCCTTGGGGCACTTCAGATCGTCCAGCACATACTTAAAGTAGGGCGTCCGCTTCAGATTTTCCGTTTCCTGATAGTGGTCCATACCGGCGGCGCTGGGAAAAACCGAATCCTTGCCGCCCATCGAGTGCAGCGCAATCCCCGTCCACTCTCCCGCGTGATAAGGTCCCGGCTGTGGCGCGCCCTGAACGTCGCGCAGGATTTGCAAATCCTGCCGCAAACGCTCTACGTCGTAAGTGCGGGGCAGCCGAATTGCGGCCAGTTCTTGCTTGTTAGAGGCGGTCATCCGATGACTCCCAATTCAAGACGATGCGGCACAATTATATGACAGCGAATATCTGGCCAACTCCGCACCAGAAGTCCGTCGAAACGTCACGGGCTTGTAAATCCGCTAGACGCTTTGCATCAATCGTAGCGGGCCCCGGTCAATCAGCTTGTAGGGGCCGAATCCGAATTTCGCCATCAGGTCTTTGTTCTCGGAATCGGAGAACATGCGATAAAACGGATATCCCTTCACCGAACGATAAACTGCGTGTATCGCATTAAAAACCGACGCTTCACGGGGGTGGTAATCCATCACGTACGGCTTACCCCGGCAGATTGTGGACAGGCGCGTCAGCCCATCGTCGGTCAAATACGGCAATAGACCAAGCCCGACGATGAAGTCGAATGATCCGTAAGCGTTTGGATCAAGATCTTCGACCGCGGCAGCGCGGACCTCTGCCTTGACCCTCGACCCGGCCGCGGCCAGCACATTCTGACGGGCTTCCTTCACGGCTGACTCCGCGATGTCCATGCCCAGATAGTTCTTGAGGGTCTTCGATGCCCCGATCAGTTCCACCGCAAAATCGCCGGTGCCGCATCCCAGATCGAGCACCGAAGTCGCGCCCGAGTTAACTACAATCTCGACTGCCAAATGCTGCCGCAGAGGCAGGTGCTTGCGACATGGCTGCGCCACGCGCTCAATCAGCGGCATGCTCCTGGCTTTGTTGTAGGAGCTGTTCGACCAGCCCGTGATGTGCCGGTCCCAAAAAGTGCGCTGCTCTCTTGCGTCCATTTTCAGTGTCTCCGTCCCGTGTGAGTGATTAACTTGACTCCAAATTCCGCTTCAAAAGCGGCCCTGCCGAAGGCCGTAACCGCGCCCAGATCGCCTTGCCAATCATATCCGGTCTCCAGTCCAGCTGGTTCAATGTTCGAGTTACCGACGTGAACCATAAGTTCAGAGACTCCCGGTGGCGCCGCCTGTCCCACCCGGCGAACCAGCGACCCAGTCACATGCCCACCCTCGGAAAATCCGTAGAAGTTCTGCGGAAACTCCAGCTTTCCGTCCCAAAGGCGCTTCGAGCACAGCGCGAAAGAATTCAGCATGAGTTTGCTCGCGAACCGCGACGCCGAAGCTCGCTCCGGACGCCACCCGACGGCTTCAACAGGTAACCGAACGTGCCTGATCCCGTAGCGCTCTGCCAGCGCCACGACCACCCCGGCTACCCGCGGGTGAGCATGGCAGTGTCCATGTCCGTCAATGTGTTCCAACTTAATTCCTCGCGCCAGCACTTTCTTGATCTGCGCATCCCACTCGCGAAACGCATCATCCCGCATCCGCGGGTCCGCGGTCATCTTCATAAATTGCTGCCCCCGCGAGCGGAACCCTCCGTTGCTGTTGACCAGAGTCGGAATTTCCGACGGCGGAAGCGCCGGTTCATGCTCATCCAGCACTAGATGGATACCGATCCCCAAACCCTGGTGTTGCCGCGCCAGTTCCACCGCTTGCTCGAACGCTGCTCCCATGGCAACCATCGAAGCGCTGGTGAGAATGCCCCGACGAAAAGCCTCGACAATGCCGGCATTCACTGCTTCGCTGCGCCCGAAGTCGTCAGCATTGACGATCAGGAAGCGGTCAACCGACCCCGTCATTCGCGCGCGTCTCCATGGTCCGCAGCGGCCAAATCTTTCGCAACCTCATGGGTTATAGGCTGCGCATCCCGAGTCCAACCCTTCACCAGATACAGCGGACGGCGCTTCACTTCCTGAAAAATCATTCCCACGTAGATACCCAATATTCCGGTTAGGAACATCGAAAAGCCGCTGCTGACTGTAATCACCACGATCAGCGAACTCCAGCCGGGAACCAGTTTTGAGTTCGTTCCGCGCAGCCAAAAGCTCAACACGTACGCGATCTCGGCTCCCGCCAACAACAAAAAAACTCCACCCAGCAACAAGCCAAGCCGGAGTGGGGCGAGCGAAAACGAGAACATACCGTCGGCAGCCAAGCGCAGCATTTTTCGCAAAGAGTATTTTGATTTCCCGGCAATGCGTTCCTCCGGGACAAAAGGAAGCACCACCGAGGAGAACCCTATCCACTGCACCATGCCCCGGTAGAAGCGGTGGTACTCGGGCAATTGGCGCAGAGCTCTGACCGCTTCTTGCGACATCAAACGGAAATCCGCCGAGCCCTCGGCGATTCTGGTTTCCCCGAGGCGATTGATGGTCCAGTAAAATCCCCTGCTGGTGAGCCTCTTTAGAAAAAATCCGCCTCGGCCATGATCCAAACGTTGGGTATGAACGATGTCGTAGCCGGATTCAAACAGCCGGAGCATTTCTGGAACCAGACTTGGAGGATGCTCGCCATCGCCGTCCATCATGATGACCGCATCCGCATTACACACGTCGAGTCCGGCGCTCAGCGCCGCTTGATGTCCGAAATTTCGCGTGAGATTTATCGCGCGCACCCTGGAATCAGCTGCGCCTAATTCCGCCAGTACTTTAACCGAATCGTCGCTCGACCCGTCATTGACGTAAAGAAAACGAAATGTGTACGGCAATCCTGCCGTTGCCTCGCTCAGCCGGGCATGAAATCCATGCAGGCTCGCGCCTTCATTGAAGACGGGTATTAAGAAGTCCACTGTGCGAGGAGAAATCATGATTTCAGGTACGCGTTGTCGTCTGCACTCGGTCAACACTCTGCGCCGCCTCATTGTTCCCGTCGGCGGTCTCTTCCAAATACCAGTTGTGCTTCAACACCATTGCGCCGTTCCACGGCACCTTCCCGGTTCCGTAGAAGTCCGCTTCCAAGACGGTGATCTTGGCCGCATCCTCAATGGCATCGGCCTCTGAGCCTTTCAGATCCAGCCACACCTTTACCGTGTATTCTCCGGGCGTCAGCGTGAAGCTGGGAATCTCGCAGGAGAGAACTTGAGCCCCCAGGCGTTCTTTCTCCCAGCGATTGGGTTCGAAGACGCTGTGCGCTGTAAAGATGCGATGGCCATAGCTGTTGTTGAATCCCAGCCCTACATTGAAATTCGCGGTCGGCTTGGCAAGATCGAAATGAACTTTAACCTTCAGCCGCGACCCAATGGCCAGGCCTTCGGTCAACGGCTGCTCATTCTCGGTAAGAAATTCCAGCCGTCTCAGCAGCCGCGCCACAATGGAACGCCGGTCTCCCACCCCGTCCAGTTCAACCACATGTCCCGTTCCGCTTCGCGTTGAAACGCTGTTCAGGTAGTACTGAATCGCCTCCTTGGAGCTCCCGTCAAATTGCAGCTCTCCCTGGTGCAGCACGACTGCGCGGGTGCACAAGTTTTCGATGGCCGCCATGTTGTGCGAAACGAAAAGCACCGTGCGGCCGCCGCGGCTTACCTCGCTCATTTTGCCCAGGCACTTCTTTTGAAAGGTGAGATCGCCGACTGCCAGGACCTCATCCACCACCAGAATCTCGGGATCGAGATGCGCCGCCACCGCGAACGCCAGACGCACATACATTCCGCTGGAATAATGCTTCACTGGCGTGTCCAGGAATCTTTCAACTTCCGCGAAGGCCACAATCTCATCAAAGCGCTTGCTGATTTCGGCCCTCCGCATCCCCAGGATTGCCCCATTCAAAAAAATATTTTCGCGTCCGGTCAGCTCAGGATGGAACCCGGTTCCTACTTCCAGCAGGCTGGCCAATCTTCCCCTAATCGTTACTGCCCCTTCCGTCGGGCTGGTGATGCGCGACAGAATTTTCAGCATCGTGCTCTTGCCAGCTCCGTTGCGCCCGATGATTCCGATCACATCCCCTTGCTTCACGTCGAAGCTGACTTTACGCAGCGCCCAAAACGTGTAGAGGTCCTCTTTAGCGACGTTATCGTTTGCTCGTCCGGTGAGCGCGCGAAACGGCGCGCTCGCTCCCCGCTGCAGCAGTTCGCGGAAGTTTTCCGTCCTCCGGATGCGCTTTCCGCCCAGCTTGTACTGCTTGGAGACGCTCTGAATTTCCAGAATCGGTTTCATCAGATAATGTCCGCGAAGCGGTCTTCCATCCGCCGGAAGATCAGCAACCCAAACCCAAACATCAGCGCGCTGATTCCCAGCGACAACCCCATCACTTGCCAGGAAGCCTCGCTCCCCAGCAGGGCGTGCCGGAATCCAATCACCACTCCTGCCATCGGATTCAGTCCCATCAGAATCTGCGCCCGATGTGAAAGATAGCGCGCCGGATAGATCACCGGGGTGAGAAACAGCCCAATCTGCACCAGAAACGGCACCGCATATTTCACGTCTCGAAAACTGACGTTCAGCGCGGAAAGGGTAAGTCCGGCGCCCACGGCCGTCAGCACCCCGGCAAAGAGGAAAACCGGTAGCCAAAGCAAAGCCGGGGTCACCGGCCAGCGATAATAGACCATCATTCCGCCAAACAGGGTCAGAGACAAAACCAGATCCAGTAGCAACGCCCCAATTGCCCCTAACGGTATGAAAACCCGCGGGAAATACACCTTTGAAACCAGTTGCTGGTTGGCAATAAGACTGTTGCTCGACTGCGTCACCGAAGTGGAAAAGAAAGTCCAGGGCGCCAGTCCGGCATAGGCAAAAAGTGGGTACGGCGGTCCGTCACTTTTCACACCTGCCACACGGTTGAAAATGAAGGTAAAAACCAACATGGTGATAAATGGCTGCAGGATCGCCCACAGGCCGCCGAGCAGGGTCTGCCGATACCGGATCTTAATGTCCCGCCAGATCAGGAACGCGAGCAGCTCACGATAAAGATATATCTCTTTAAAATCAATAGCTTGCCATCCCTTGCGCGGTCGAATGGTCAGCTCGAACGTAGTGGACAATTTAACTCCAGGAGCAGGTCAAGAATCTCGTAAGCGCACTAGGGAGAGGTAAACGGAACTTTGCCAACGGTGGTCCGCAGGTCATTATGCTGGCAGTAAAGGCAACTTTGGATCACCTTCTCCCCAGAGATTTGCACACATCATGCCACTTGTCCAGATTACCTGCAATATCTTGCCGCTTTGCCCCTGGGAAACGGGAATCCCGAGTGGAACGCGACTTGCTCCTTGGTATAGTGTTCCAGACGGATGGAGGGCTTTATGAGATTCGCCGCCGTGGCTGCGATCGTCCTGATTTCGGGAAGTATGGCGCTGGCCCAGAAGATAAAGCAGCCGACCGCGCACGAGCCTCCAGCCCCCGGCGTTTCGGTACATCATGCCGTCGCGCCGGCGCCGGTGACAAACTCTTCGGCAGCGCAACTTGCCAAAATCGAGCAACAGACCGCTCGGGTAAGGTCGAATAAGGCGGCCCATCAACCTTCAACCAGCGTAAAGTCAACACCGGCTCTTGACTTGGGCAAGAACAGACCCGTCCGAACTGGCAGATCGTCACGGCCCACCAATGCTGGCGGCCACTAGCAACAGCAACGTGAAGATCGCGAAGCCGCCCTGGAAATCACGGTTTGCCGAGGTCATTCGCGGAGCTTAGGAACTTGACGTGCAGGTGAGGATCGAAGGACCCGCCACGTTCCTCGAAACGAAAAAGATTATTTGGAACTGGTCGACGGTCTGGGGTATCAACGAACAACTTACGGAACAGTCACCATCGAAATGAAACCTTCCCGTGAGTACGGAGAGAGCATTGGGGTTCCGCCTGCGGCGTCCCAGCAGCCAGCCCTTCAGCTTTTAAAACAAGGGCCGATGCCGGCTTCAACTACCGCAATCCGATTCGCGTTCTGGACCGTAGGGATCTTGCTCGCCGCGGCGCAGGCATGGGTTTACCGTTTTCAGGTTCCCGCGGACTCAATCTCTTACCTGGACATGAGTGACGGAGTGCTGCCAGGCGGCGATTGGCATCGCCTCATCAACGGCATCTGGAGCCCGCTTTATCCGTTTCTGATCGGCTTGGCCCGCCGAATATTCCCGCTCTCCGCTGCAAATGAAATTGCCGACGTCCACCTGTTCAATATCGGCTTCTTCATTTTCGCCTGGGCTTGTTTCGAGTTTTTTCTGAGCAGTGCAATCGGCAGAGACAGAGACCGAGAAAGACCGGGCCAGATGGCTTCGGCCAAACCCGGTGCCCTGGACGTCCTTCCGTACTGGGCGAGTCTGTCCGTCGCCTACTCTCTTTTCTTGTGGGCGTCGATTTCTGGGATTTCGTTGCGAACTCTGCGCCCCGATATGCTCATGTCCGGTTTCTTGTATCTATCGGTCGGAATACTCCTGCGAATGCAAGGATCTCCTGCGCGTTGGAATCGGTATCTGGTGCTTGGTGCCGTGCTCGGAATCGGTTTCTTAGCCAAAGCGCCCATGCTCCCGATTGGGATCGTGATCCTGGCAGCCTCGTTATTCGTGGTCGAGAAATGGCGTCCAGCCGTAAAGATGACGGCCGCTGCTTTTGTCTTGATGATGGTGATCGGTAGTTTGTACTTCATTCCACTGTCGCGCGCTCGTGGCCACTTCACGCTCGGCGAGAGCAGTACGTTTAATTATCTCGTGCATGTGGATCTTGTCCGGCCGGGCTGGTACTTGCAGGATCCTGGTCTCGGCCGCGGTTCCTTCGCTCATCCTCCCCAGCAGATATTTTCGTCTCCTCCGGCTTACGCTTTTGCACTCCCTAATAGCGGCACTCATCCGCTTAAGTTTGATCCATCGGACTGGATCCAGGGGGTTCGTCCGCGTTTTGTGTTGAGACGGCAGATCGCAGCCGTCCTCACCAATTTGTTGAGCAACCCTGAACTTCTCCTGGCCTTCGGAGTAGCTACAGGTGCGGTCCTGATGCTTGGCTATTGCTATCGCCGCGGAAACGACATTTCGATGTTCCGCGGCACTTGGCCCATCTGTGTCATTGGGATTGCCGGTTGCGTTATGTATGCTCTCGTGTACGTAGAGTCCCGCTATGTAGCCGCTTTTCTCGCGTTGTTTTGGTGCGGAATCCTATTCAGTCTCAGAGTTCCACAGACGGTCAGCCCCAGAGTCGTGACCGTTATCACGCTGCTGGTGATCGCTGCCTTTTTACTGCCTATAGGCCCTCTCACTTACCTCAGGCATAGGCAGGGCATGGGCAAGATCAACAATGATGCGCTGGCCGCAACCGAACTCGAAAGGCTTGGAGTGCGTGCAGGAGACCAGGTAGCCTGCATTTGTCCAATTAGGAGCGGGCACGATCTCGGAATCGAGCGAATAGCCAGGGTAACGGTTGCCGCTGAGGTTGACCTTGACCACGCGGCAGAATTTTGGAGCGCCCCGATCACGACTCAGCACGATTTGTTGCAGATTTTCGCTGCTCGTGGTGTTAAGGCGGTAATCACAGCTTCGCCGAAACTCAACGCTTCGAACCAGTCCGAGTGGAGGCGCCTGGGCTTAACCCAATACTGGGTCTGGCGGCCGGGCAGTCAGTGATCCTATGCGTGCGCGGCAGTCTGGCCCGCGCGTCGTCGCCGCCTGGCAGAAGGGCCTCGCTTAAGGTTGGATTGTTCGGCGGCGGGGTGATATGCTCCCGCGTGCCTTGCCTGGTTTAGCTGGAAGCAAACCGCGAGTTGAGAAGCTGAAATCTCGGGCGGGACGAAAATGAAGGCCTTCAAAGACTCAGCGAACCTGGACGTACTCCGCGCCATAGCAGTCATGTGCGTATTCTCCGCGCATCTGTTTCGTTTCAGCAGAGGGTACCATACACAATTCCAGTTACTTATGGGCCAATTGGGCGTACTCATGTTCTTCGTCCACACTAGCCTGGTATTGATGTTCTCGCTGGAGCGCTCCAGATTGGACGGGCTGCCCCTCGTTTTCTCCTTCTATGTCCGCAGGGCCTTCAGAATCTACCCCTTGAGTATATTTTGCGTGCTGCTGGTATATTTCATCCGCTATCGTCCAGACCCTGACTTACCCTTCGTACATTGGACGTGGACCCACACAGATCTATTCGCAAATCTTACTTTGGCACAGAATCTATTCCAGGTGCGCGATTTTCTCTCGGTTCTCTGGACGTTGCCCCTGGAAGTGCAGATGTATATATTTCTGCCGGTTCTCTTTATCGTATTTCGCTCGCGTTCAGTGCGCCCGGTATTGCTGCTCTGGCTGGCGAGTATTCCGCTCGCCCTCCTACAACACCACTATGCTCCCCGCTTGAATCTGTTTAGCTTTGCACCTTGCTTTCTCGCAGGGGTCATCTCCTGGCGCTTGCACGCCCCGAAACGCGACAGATTGCCGGGATGGCTTTGGCCAGTTTGTATCCCCGCTGTTTCTCTGATCTGGTTGTTTGGCGCCCCCCGCCACCAGTTGTACTTTCGCTGGGTGTTCTGCCTGATTCTCGGATTTACAATTCCGTTTTTTGCGGAAATTTCATTCAGCGGCGTGCGCGTTGTCGCGAACATTATCGCTAAGTACAGTTACGGCATTTATCTCACGCATACTACCGCGATGACCATTGGATTTTTCTTGTTTAGAAACCATCTCGCACAGTGGTCAGTATTTCTGGTATTGGCCACGGCGCTACCTCTGCTGATGTACCATGTGATCGAACATCCGGGTATTCAAGCCGGTAAGAAGATCGCAAACTGGCTTTGGGAATCGCCCCACGCAAGTTTCCACTGGTTCGAGAGGCTCGGTTCAAAAGTGTAATTCAAAAGTCCAGATAGGCGTGCCCGCGACTAGCTGAGGATGCAGGATGAAATTCATTGGTCGGGCGTCTGCGATTCGAACCTGGTTTCCGCATTCTTCGGGGCAAGAAAAAAACCGCGGCTTGGGTTGACCCAGCCGCGGCTCCTCGAATTCTTGCTTCTAATTCACGCCCGAGATCAGACTGTTGAGGGTGGTGAGGTCGGCGCCGATGTCGCGGCCGTCGGTGGCCGCATTCATCGGGATTGCCGGCTCCCTGGCACAGCCGGTAGTCTCCGCCGTTGCCGTTGTTAAAGTTGGCAAAGCCCACCGTGGACACTGAGGATGGCTCGATAGCTCCCGCTGTGATATTGCTCTTGCCCCCAATAATCACGTTGCCGGCAAAGGTGTAACCCGGAGCGCAGGTGTTCAGCACGGCCGTCCCAAACAGCGACGAGCAACCCGAGATGCCGTACATTCCACCCATCTCCAGATTGTTGGTGAAGCTGAAGTTTGCAAACATGACGTTGGTGGCGGTCAGCGACAAGAACCCAATTCCGGTGGTCAGTCCGGTGTTGTGGAACACCAGCACGTCGCGGGGAGGCGCAAAGATGGTGGTGCCCAGGAAGCGATGCAAGATTCCGTTGCCGCTGCCGTTGCGCGAATAGGTGGTGCTGATGTCGTCGAGCAGGTTGTCATCAGGTGGGGCAGCTATTGTTTTGGTCCTTGGGGCCCAGCCAGGCAATGGATCCGTCCCCACCCTGCACCGCGCCTCCGCCCACATCCCCCCAGGTATGTTCCATGATGTTGGCTTCGATCAACACCCGGTTCGAGTTCTTAGATTCGAGCGCCACTTTGGCGCCGAAGGCATAACCCATATAGGTCGAGCTTCCGTACTGCCATGACCAGGGCTTGAACAGGTGGTTGCGCCGGATTTCGACGTCGGTAGGATTGCCGAAGGGGTTCCCTTGTCCGCCGAAACCCACCGCCGAGTCGCCGCCCTCGGCGAAGTTATTGACGATCTTGATCGGCCCCGTGCCAGTCCCCGAAAGCATGCCCTGGGTGGCGGTCCCCACCGCGTGTATGTCCGTAATAGTGGAATCGATCACCGCCAGATAACTGCCGTCGAGCTTGATGCCGCGTTTCAAAAACGCAGTCGGCAGGCCATGAATCCAGCAGCGGTCAAGGATCACGTGATGCGGTAAAAGAGTGCCACTGGTGAGCGCCACCAGGGTATCGGGTTGCCCCACCGGCATCCCTGCCGGGTGGCTAATCTCGAGTCCGATCAACCGATAGTAGCCGGCGCCAGCTTGGGTAATGAAGGCTTGGTTGCCGCCGGCCAGTATCGTCGGCATCACGTTAGCTGCTGACGCGCAATAGTAAGGCGGTCGGTCGGGCAGGCTGGCGACTCCGGCATAGCAGGGCGTCAGGCGCGTGCCTTCGGGCGGCAATGAGCTGTCGGGCGCGCTGGTGCGAATGGTGATCCAGTGCTGCCCGTCACAGCTCTTGTTGGGCAGCTGGAACGTTCCCGTGAACGTCGCGCCCGCCTGCAGTTCGATGACATCACCACAGGCCGCGGCGTTGATCGCGCTCTGCACGCTTCCGCCAGATGCCACGGTGGTGACTTTACCCGGCGATGGTGTGTTGGCCAGCGCAGTATTGATGCAAGCCTGCGGCAAAGCGGCAACCGTATCGTTTCCGCCAAAGTTCGCCACGTTGCCGGTGCCGCAATAAGTATTGTCGGCTCCGGTTGCAGGCGGCGGTGGCGGCGGTGGCGGAGGCGGTGTTGTTGTCACGTTCACTGAGACCGTTGCTTGCGCCGACTTGGTGGTGTCCGCGATGCTTCGCGCGGTCACCGTCGCCGTGGTGGAGGAAGTCACGCTGGGCGCAGTGTACAGCCCACTGCTCGAAATCGTCCCGCTGGTGGCCGACCAGGTAACGCCCGTATTCGAAGTGTTGCTCACGGTCGCGATGAACTGCTGCGTCGCCGCGGACAGCAAACTGCTGGAGGTCGGCGAGACCGACACGCTGACCGTCGCCGGCGGGTTCACCGTCACCGAGGCATGAGCCGACTTGGTCGTGTCGGCCACGCTGGTGGCAGTTATGGTCGCGGTTGTGGAGGAGCTGACGCTGGGTGCGGTAAACATTCCGCCGCTGGAAACTGTTCCCCCGGTCGCGGTCCAGGTGACGGCCGTGTTCGAGGTATTGCTCACCGTCGCCGTGAACTGCTGGCTGCCCGCTGAAATCAGGCTGGACGAAGTCGGCGACACCGCCACGCTCACCGTTGCTGGCCCATTCACCGTAACCGTGGATTGCGCATGCTTGGTCGGGTCTGCCACGCTGGTCGCAGTCACCGTCGCCGTCGTGGCCGTGGTTACGCTGGGTGCGGTAAACAGCCCGCTGCTGGAAATGGTTCCCCCGCTTGCGCTCCAGGTGACCGCCGGGTTCGAGGTGTTGGTGACGGTCGCGGAAAATTGTTGCGTGCCCGCCGATGGGACGCTGGTACTGCTGGGGGAAACGCTGACATTGATCCCCGCGCTGCTGTTCACCACCACGTACACCGTGAGTTCGCCGCGGTTCGCGTTCCCCAAATCCGTGACGTTTAGAATAAAGCTGAAAGTGCCCGCCGCCGTCGGCGTGCCCGCCACGGTTCCCGTCGTGGTGTTGAAGTACAGTCCGGGAGGAATGGTGCCCCGCAGAAAGACAAACTGATACGGCGCCGTTCCGCCTCTTAACCCGATGGTCGCGCTGTAGGGTGCACCCACGGTGGCGACCGGGAGCCGGCCGGGGTACATGGTGATTCTCGCGTAAGCGTTGACGCAGATCAGCAAAGCCGGCACTAGAAAAAGGCCCAAAAAGAGCTTGGAACCCAGTCCGGCAGACGGAATGGCGGTGACTCGGGGCGCTTGCTCTGAGTGCATTTCACCCTCGTATCGAAAGTTTGGGGG
>WNFF01011938.1_pt1 | contig 12166 bp, 10 predicted proteins | sample 5400441 | NCBI WGS metagenome assembly WNFF01 (sample SAMN13153345, study PRJNA577476) | soil metagenome | isolation source: 120 cm saprolite under Douglas fir tree site 2 hole 3 replicate 1 | place: USA:California | collected 2015-04-18
CAGAGACGGCCATCCGCTGGCGCGAGGCGGGGTTCCGGATGCTCAACGTGGACAACGACGCTGTCTTCTTGCGCGGCGGCGCAGCCCGCGTGCTGGAGCTGCTGCGCGGAGTGAAGGGCGAGGTCGCCAAGACTGGCTACTGACGGGCCCCGGATTCCGCGATCCTGGAGACGCTGAAGAAGTTCGACGCCGACGAGCTGATCGAGAGACGGCCGTCAAGCACTGACGCAGATCTAGAAGACGGCCTGCTCGGTCTCCGCGTCGAAGAGGTGCAGCCGCCGCATGTTGACCGCCAACCGAACACGGTCACCGATGCTGACCTTGAGCGCGGGATCGACACGCGCGATGAGGTCGTCCGAACCTATCTTGCCGTAGAGGTACTGGTCAGCGCCCAGGACCTCGAGCACCTCGACCTTGAGGTCGATGGCGGCGTCTTCTTCCGAGCCATTGGGCAGAAAGTGCTCGGGCCGGATGCCAAGGATGCCGCGGGCCACGCCGGGTGCCTCGGGCAGCTTGAGCTCGAAACCCGACGCCTTCGCCTCGTGGCCGGAGATCGTGACGGGTAGGAAGTTCATGCGCGGGCTGCCGATGAAACCGGCGACGTACATGTTCACGGGTTGGTCGTAGATCTCCCGCGGCGGCGCCACCTGCTGCAGAACGCCGTCCCTCATCACTGCGATTCGGTCGCCCATGGTCATCGCCTCGACCTGGTCGTGGGTGACATATATAAAGGTAGTGCCCAGCCGCTGGTGCATCTTCTGCAGCTCGATCCGGGTCTGGACGCGAAGCATGGCGTCCAGGTTGGACAGCGGCTCGTCGAGCAGGAATACCCGAGGCTGACGGACGATGGCGCGGCCGAGGGCGACGCGCTGGCGCTGGCCACCCGAGAGCTGACGTGGCTTGCGGCCAAGCAGCTGGTCCAGCCGGAGGATGCGGCCCGCCTCCTTCACCCGCGTTTCGATCTCAGTCCTGGAGCTCCCCCGCATCTTCAGGCCAAAGCCCATGTTGTCGAATACGCTCATGTGCGGGTACAGCGCGTAGGACTGGAAGACCATGGCCACGTCCCTGTCGCGGGGAGGCATCTCGTTGACGACCTGGTCGTCGATCTTGATCTGGCCGGCAGTGATTTCCTCGAGGCCGGCCAGCATACGGAGCGCGGTCGACTTCCCGCACCCGGAGGGCCCGACCAGGACCATGAACTCCGTATCCCGTATCTCCAGGCTGAGGTCGTTGACGGCCGTGGTGTCGGCCGAGAACTTCTTGGTGACGTGTTCGTACGTGACAGACGCCACACGAAAATCCTAGTCGACTACGCCAGGGGCTTTGGCGCGGGCGTGGTCAAATAGGTTTAGCCCTTGACGGCACCCGCGGTCATGCCCGCGACGAAGTAATCGACGAAGAACGAATACAGCACGGCGACCGGGACAGAGCCCAGAAGCGCGGCGGCCATCAGCTCGCCCCAAAAGAACTCGTCACCATGGATGAGCTCCTGCGTGACGCCGACCGGGATGGTCTTGACCAGGCTGTCGTTCATGAAGATCAGTGCGTAGAGGAACTCGTTCCACGACAGGGTGAAGGCGAAGAGCGCGGCGGCCAGGATGCCCGGGAGCGCCAGTGGGATGGCGATTCGAACCATGGCCTGGATGCGGGTGGCGCCATCCACCAGGGCAGCTTCTTCCAGCTCGCGCGGTATGCCTTTGAAGAAGCCCATGAGCATCCAGGTGCAGAAGGGAATCAGGAAGGTGGGATACGTGAGGATCAGCGCCCACAGGTTGTTGAACAGCTGCAGCTCTCGGATGACGAAGGTCAGCGGCAGGAAGAGCAGCGTCGGCGGGACAAGGTATGTGACGAAGATTCCCCAACCAATGGAATCGGCGCCGCGGTAACGCAGTCGTGCGAGCGAGTAGCCGGCCATGATGCTGCACAAGAGGGAGATGAGGGTGGAGACGGTCGCCACCAGCGCCGTGTTGAGCGCCCAGCGCGGGAAGTTCGTCTGGGTGAGGAGGTGCCTGTACCAGTCCAGGGTGGGATCCCGGACCCACAGCGGGCTGACCGAGAAATCGAACAGCTCCGAGGCCGACTTGAACGACGTGACCGCCATCCAATAGAACGGGAACAGTGTCACGACCAGCAAGATGAGCAGTGGAATGTAGATCCGGATCGCGCGCCCGACAAACTTGTCGCCGATGAGGCGACCTGTCCCCGGCTTGCGGAACTTGAGCCGCGCCACGGCCGCCATCTACTCGGGCCTACGGAGCATGAAGAGGACGCCGGCGACTACGAAGGTAAGCAGCGGGAACAGCACCAGCGAGATGGCGGCGCCCAGGCTGATGGCACCCCCAGGAATGCCCCACTGATAGGCCCAGATGGATAGCAGCTGGGTGCTGTTGTACGGGGCCCCGTTGGTGAGCACGAACGGCCCCTGGAAGTCGGCGAAGGTCAGGATGGTCGAGAGGAGAAGGACGACCAGCAGCACAGGCCGCAACATCGGAACCGTGATGTTGGTGAACTGCTGCCAACGCGTGGCGCCGTCCACCCGTGCCGCCTCGTAGAGGTCTAGCGGGATGACCTGCATGCCGGCCAGGAAGGCGATGGCATAAAACGGCGTGCCGCGCCAGACGTTCACGATCATCAGCGCCGCCATCGCGTTGAAGGGCACGCCGAGCCAGTTGGGTCCGGGGTATGCCACCAGGTGCGTGTTCACCAGAAGCCAGTTGATGACGCTGAAAGTGGGGTCGAACATCCACCTCCAGGCTTCATAGCTGAGTACGGTCGGGATGATGTAGGGAAGAAGCAGGGCCGCCCGCACGAAGCGCCGGAACGGGAAGGCCTGGTTCAGCAACAGCGCCATGACCAGGCCGAGGCTGAGCTTGAATACGGTCGTAATCCCCGTGTAGAGGAACGTGTTGACGACGGCTGTGTAAAAGACGCCGTCGGTGTTAGTCCATTCGAAGCGGTAGTTGCCTAGGCCTATGAAGTTGCCCAGGTTGCCGAGTTCGGAGTCTGTAAGCGACAGCCAGATCCCGAACAAGAACGGGTAGAGCAGGAAGATGCCCAGGACGAGAAGAGTCGGCACCAGCAGGAGATATCCGAGCGGCGCTTCGCGGTCATAGATCCGCACTCGCCGCCGGTGCCAGGCGGGTGCCGCGTTCGTCCGGACCGCGGTCCCCATCTCCTTATGTGCCCAGGCTAGCTACCCGTCAGGGCCGCTCGAAGATCGCCTTCAGCGACGTCTCGGCCGCTGAGATTGCGGCCTCTATGTCGCCGGTGCCGCCGTTCGCGAGCGACTTGGCAAACATGTCGGCCACGATGAACTGCGTCTGCGCCTGGGCCGTCTTCCTGCTCGGCAACGCAGGCCAGCCCGGCCACTTGCCCGGCGCTACGACTTCCTGAAATGCCTTCAGCTTGGGATCACTCGCGAAGACGGGGTCGTTATGGAGCGCCTCGAACGGGCCTGCGTTGTAGCCGCTCGCGATCAGGGTCCACTTCTGGTATTGGTCCTTCTCCATCAGGGCGAGAAGCATTGCCTTGGCGGTGTCTGCGTCCGGCGACCACTTCATGACCGCGTGGTTGAAGATGAGGTTCATCGCGAAGGTGCCCTTGGGACCACTGGGCATCGGGGCGTTGTTGGTCACGTCCGTGTACTTGTGAAACTCGATTTTCTCCCTGATGTAGATGCTTGCCCCGTTCAGTGTCCCGCTGATGCGGTTGGCGTGGTAGGCCTGGTTGTTGTCGGGGTCGAGCCACTCGGGGTGCACCACGAGCCCAGCCTGGACCGCGCCCTGCGCCCACTTGATGGCGTCGCGGGTCTCCTTGGAGTTGATGGCGACCGTCTTGCCGTCGGCGGTCACCTCTTTGCCGCCGAAGCCCCAGAGCACGGGGTTCCACATGGTGAGCGAGTCGCCGTAGGCATGACCGTCGGTCTGTGAGATCGGCTTGCCGGTCGTCTTCAGCTTGGCGGCAGCGGCAGTGAGCTCGTCCCAGGTCGTCGGGAAGTTGCTCACGCCCGCCTGCTGGAAGTAGTCGGTACGGTAGGTCCAGGCGTTGGGTACGACCGTATAGGGAATCGCCCGCCAGGTGCCCTTGACCTTGCAGAAGGCCTCGTTGACGGGATCCGGATTGCCCAGCTTGCCGATCAGGATGTTGACCTCGTTGGTCACGTCCAGGCAGGCATCCGTGTAGAGCTGCGGCCAGCCGTACTGCATCTGGATGATGTCGGGCCCAGAGCCTGCTTCGACCGCGGCCGCGGTCTTCGGCTGCAGCTGGTCGCCGGTGACCCTCTCGATCGCCACCGTCACGCCGTTGGCGGCGCCCCATTCAGTAGCCTGGCGCGTGAACTCGGCGTCGGCCGGCTTGACGAAGCTGGTCCACTGGAGCAGCCGGATGGAGGCACCCTTGCGCGGCTTGGGGATGGCGGACGTGGGCGTCGAACTAGACGTGCCGCACGAGATGATGATCTCGGGGAAGGCAAGTGTGGCTGCGGCCACCCCGGCCGTTCTCAGGAAGTCTCGACGCGACCAGCCCGACTCGGCCCACTTGTTTCCTTGCGGCATGGCACGATCCCCCCTCACTGGTTCAATGTGAGACCCCTGGAGAATCCAATCTTAACCTGGTCTCGCTTGCTGGCCTGCGCGGCCCGACAAGGACGTCGCGCCACTGATGGACATGGCCGAGCTGCGCGGTGGCACCGAGCCCATTCGTGTGGGCGTCGTCGGGATCGGACGCATCGGCCAGGGCGTGGTCGATCAGGTGTCGCCGTATGGGGTATGCGGCTGTTGCTGCCGTCCAGATTCGCTTACAGCTCGGAATGTGGCTCCGGAGCAGGGATTCGAACGCTGAACCTTGCGGCTAACAGATCGGCGCAGCCCGTTCAGAAATCGCGATTCGTATTCGCGGAGTGGTGCTGAAGGCCGCCGTTTAGCACCGCTTCTCGCTGGCGTTGCTGTACGACTTATGCCTCACAGACTGAGGGCCAGCCGCAGTCCCGCGTCGACTTCCTGCATGTGCATCGAGTCCAGAGTGCCCAGACGGGTCTCAAGAGTGGTCTTGTCGAGAGTTACGACCTGGCTGACGTTGACGACACAGTCGCGATCGAGGCCGGCGGTCCCCGCCGCAAGGGCAACGTTGCCCGGCGCAGCGGACAGTCGGAGGTTCGATGTGATCGCGGCTACGGTCACCGTCTTGATGCGCGACCGGTTGAACGCGTCAGCAGAAACCACTAGAACCGGCCGTCGCCAGGCGGGTGCCGAACCGTGTCGTGGGCCGAGGTCGGCCCACCAAACTTCGCTGCGCCCTACCACTTCTCAGCTGTCGCTCGCCGCTGGGCCCCGGCCAGATCTCGGTCGACCGTCGATTTCTCTTTTGAGTAAACCGCCTGGAGGGCGCGCGTGACCTCATCGTCGGGGTCTTGATCGAGTAGCTTCTCGAGAGCTTGGGCATAGAGCTGGCTACGAGACATACCAAGCTTGCGCGCCCGTTTCTCCGCAGCTTGAAAGAGTGGAGTCGGAATCGAGATGGCTGTCTTCACAGTACGAGTATAACCCAGTTATACCGTTTCGGTCGACGCCTCTACCCGGTAGCCGCTCTAGGCGCCGGTGCCCCAATCTGGGCGCAGAGGCGGCAGGTCTGTGAGGCCGCCGGGATCAGGCGGAGGCGGCGATTCACCGTCGTCCTCTTCCCAAGACCGACCGTATTGATCGGGGATGCCTCCCCACCCGAAAACTGGCGTCGGGCCGCGCGGAGCCGATCCGAGAACGGTGGCAAGCTTCAAGTCGTGGTCGACAACGGTGCAAAGGTGAGCCCAGTCGTCGCCAAGGTCGAATGAGTAGACAAATTGCTGAGCAGCCGCGAGCCTCGACAAAACCTCACGAGCTTCGTCGAGCGTTCCTTCGTTGTCAGGATCAAAAGGTCCGATCCGCACGTCATGCGGCAATTCGAATTCGTGGAGGTGAGATATATCCCATCGGGCAAACGCAGCATCAATTGCTGTCGCGAGCTGCCCGAACGTGTGGGCCGACGCGGCAACAAACAGTCGCCCAGGCCGCGGCCAGAGCGCTTCTCCTCGGCCTTGGACCAATTCGACCCGGATCGACATCCATCGGAGTGACGGTCTTTGTTGCCCGGATGCCCTGTGCCTTGGTTGCAAGGGTTTCAAGGGTTCCCCACAGTCAGGATATCGACCGCCGGACCAGCATTAGCGTGGCTCGCGGCCGAAGCCAATGCTTGATGATGATAGGGCTCGCTTGTCGATACCAACGGGGGGTCGACCATCGCATGCGTTAATCGAACGATGCGGCGGAGCATCTTGGGCGCCTTACCGCAAGTGACCGCGGTAAGTTAGCGGTAGGGTCCGAACCCCAAACGGTCGTGGGGCCGAATTTCGAATTCGAGATTGGCTCCGGAGTAGGGATTCGAACCCTAAACCTTGTGGTTAACAGATCGGCGCAGCCCGTTCAGAGATCGCGGTTCGAATTCGCTGAGCGCCGCTGAGTGCCGCTGGATATCACGGTTTATCGCCGGCGTTGCTGTACACACCCGTCTGGGGTTCAGCATCCCCGCAAGCGATGAGCCGGTATCGGTGCTCAGGACGGCCAGGGCTCCCGTAGCGCATCGTGAGCTCCGCCTTGCCAACCTGGCACAGGTGATCCAGGTAGCGCCGGGCTGTTACTCGGCTGACGCCCGCAGCGTCAGCGACCGCGGCGGCCGCCAGCCCTGATCGAGATTGCCGCAACGCCTGCGCGATCAGGTCTAGGGTCGTATCGGACAACCCCTTAGGGAGTGGCTCGTTGCGCGCCGTCCGCAGGGCGCCGAAGATCCGGTCCACGTCGAACTGGTCTGCTTGCGCAAGCCGCACGATGCGCTCGCGAGCGCTGGCGTAGGAAAGCAGTTTCTCCTCGAAGGTGGCGAAGAGAAAAGGCTTGATCAGGTAGTGGACGACGCCACCACGCATTGCGGCGCGAAGGCTCTCCACCTCGCGAGCGGCTGTGATGGAGATCACGTCGACGGGCCGATCGTCCTCGCGCAGGCGCTGCAGCACATCGAGCCCAGACATGTCCGGAAGGTAGATGTCGAGGAGAACCAGGTCTGGCCGGAGCCGATCCAGCTCATCCAGCGCTTCGGCACCGGTATGAGCCTGGCCCGCCACGGCAAATCCCTTGACCCTCTCGACATATGCGCAATGCAGCGCCCCCCTCGTTGACCACGGTGACGTCACCGCCATGGCGGCGTGCGACCTGACGGACCAACGCGAGACCAAACCCACGCCGCTTACGGCCCGGGCCGGACTTGGTGCTGAAGCCTTCCTGGAAGATCTGGCCGTTGACGCCTTCGGGAATGCCGGGGCCGGAATCATGGATCCGGATGACCAGCTGGTCATCTTGCTCGGTCACCGACACACTGACCCACCGCTCACCGGTCGAAAACGACGCTGCGTCGAGCGCATTGTCCACGAGGTTGCCGAGCAGGGTGATCAGACTCTCGCTGTCGAGCGAGCTAGTTGTCATGACGGTGTCATCGCTGACGCGGAGCTCTATCCCTCGCTCTGATGCGACCGCTGCCTTGGCCAGCAGGAGCGCGCCGAGAACGGGGTCACCAACTCGTTCGAGCAACGCCTCTGTCAACTCCTGGTGCAACTCCGAGGTCTGAGCGATGAGCTTCATGGCATCCTCGCCTCGACCCATCTGGACAAGTCCCGCGATCGTGTGCAGGCGATTCGCGAACTCATGCGCTTGCGCCCGCAGCGCCTCGGTCAGGCTCTCGACGCCCATTCCGCGTGACAGGCCGGTGAGCTCCGTCGTGTCGCGGAGAGTCGCGACATGGCCGATCTCTTGACCCCTCACGCGAATGGCTCGACGGCTGGCTACGAGTACACGGTCTCCGGCGAGCAGCACCTCGTCCTCGTCATTGAGGCCACCGCTTAGAAATCTCAGGAGCCGCCCTTGGGGCAGCACCTGCGAGACCCTGCGACCGACACAATCGGCAGGTAGGGAGAGAAGCCGGCGCGCCTCCTCGTTCGCCAGCGTGATCGTGTGGTCGCGATCGGTCGCGATTGCGCCCTCGTGTATGCCCTGCAGGCTCGCTTCTCTCTCCTCGAGGAGTCCGGCGATCTCGTAGGGCTCGAGATCGAACGTCTGCCGCTTCAAGCGCGACGCGAGCAACAGCGATCCCGCCACGCCCAAGCCAAGGGCAATCAACAGGGTCACCCCGAAGCCCGGCAGCTGGTGGGTCAATTGCTGCCACACCGCTGTCTCGAGGAATCCTACGGAGACCATTCCGATCACCTGGCCCCCGTAGAAGATCGGCGCCTTGCCTCGCGCGGACACGCCCAGCGTCCCGCGCTGGACTCCGACCCAGGTATTGCCGGCGAGCACCGTGCCGGGTTCCTCGTCGACGGGCTTGCCGATCATTGCGGGGTTCGGATGCGAATAACGGATGCCTCGCCGATCGGTCACGACCACGTACCTGGCGCCAGTGGAACGCCGTGTGTCCTCGGCAGTCTTCTGGATCAGGCCGGTTGGATCTCCTGCGAGCAGCGCCTGCTGCACGGCGCTGTTGGAGGCAACCGTCTCCGCGATCGCGAGCGACCGTTGTTCGTACTGACGGTCGAGCTCCTGGCTCGCCTGCCAAACGGCCGCGGCGGCGCCCACGACCGCAGATAGCACGATGATCGCGACCTGGAAAACCAGGATCTGGTAGGCGAGGGGCAGGCGGGTCTTCACCGTACGGGTCCGCATTGGATGGTAGGGCCTGAACTCGCCGCTGCGCAGCGACCAAAACGACCAGAACGGCCATAACGACCGCATGGATTGCGCTCGCCCCTGACGGCCCGCAGAGTCGGTTGCATGGCTTCGGCAATCGTGCTTCGCGGGGTCACTAAGCGATTCCTCACCCCTTCCGGTGCGGTCTATACCGCCCTACACGATCTCGACCTGGCCGTGGAGCCGGGCGAGTTCTGCGCCGTGGTGGGGCCAACCGGGTGTGGCAAGTCCACGACGCTGGCCCTGATCGCGGGTCTTGAGCCGGCAAGCGAGGGTGAGGTCGAAGTCTTCGGCAAGCCGGTAAGAGGCATCGCAAGCGGTATCGGATACGTCTTCCAGACCGACGCGGTGTTCCCGTGGAAGACGGTGCTCGAGAACGTCGCCGCGGGGCCGCGCTATCACGGGGCCTCGACCCGCGACGCCCGCGACGGCGCCCGTGAATGGATAGCGCGCGTAGGACTGGCGGGGTTTGAGGACCGTTATCCCAATCAACTCTCCGGCGGAATGCGCAAGCGCGTGGCGCTGGCGCAGAGCTTGATCAACCGCCCTCGGATCCTGCTCATGGACGAGCCGTTCAGCGCCCTCGACGTCCAGACGCGATCACTGATGGAGAACGAGCTCCTTGGCCTGTGGTCGTCAACCTCCGCGTCCGTGGTCTTCGTCACCCACGACCTCGAAGAGGCGATCTCGATGAGCGACCGCGTGTTCGTCATCACCGCCGCGCCCGGCACCGTGAAGAGCAACTACAGGGTCGACCTGCCGCGACCCCGCAACGTCGCCGAGATCAGATTCGAGCCTAGGTTCACCGAGATCTACGAAGAGATCTGGAATGACCTTCGCGACGAGGTCCTCGTGAGCTATGAGCGTCAGAAGCGCAGCGGCGCGGCTTAACGCGCCGGTGAGCGCGGCTGTCGAGCCTCCGGTGCGCACCGAGGCAGACCTCATCGCCAGGCGAATTCGTGATGTTCGCCGGCCCCGCCTTACCGTGCTGGGGCTGCAGGTGCTGGTCGCCGTCGTCTGGCTCGGCAGCTGGGAACTGACAACACGGCTCGGTTGGGTCGACAAGTTCTTCTTCGCGCAGCCGTCAGAGATTGCGCTCAAGCTCTGGGTCTGGTTCACGCAAGGGACCGAGCTCGGTCCGCTGTGGGACCAGGTCCTGACGACGATGGAGGAAACCGTCGGGGGGTTCATCGTGGGCTCCCTCCTCGGCATCGTCATGGGTGTGGCGCTCGGCCGCATTCGGCTGCTGTCGGATGTGCTCTCGCCCTACATCAAAGCGATGAACGCCATTCCGCGCGTGGTCGTGGGCGCGCTGTTCGCCATCTCATTGGGCCTCGACATCAAGTCGAAGATTGCGACTGCCGCGATCCTGGTGTTCTTCGTCGTCTTCTTCAACGCTTTTCAGGGCGTGCGCGAGGTGGACCGCAACCTGATTGCGAACGCTCGCATCCTCGGCGCAGGGAACCGTCAGCTGACCACCGAGATCATCGTTCCGTCAGCCCTCTCCTGGATCACCGCCAGCCTTCACACGAGCTTCGGACTCGCGCTGGTCGGAGCCGTTGTTGGCGAGCTCTTCGGCGCCACGTCCGGAGTCGGCGAGCTGATCTACAGCGCCAAGAACAACTTCGATGCCGATGGCGTGTTCGCCGGGATGGCGCTGCTCGCTGCCATTGCGCTGGTGGCAGAAGCCTTGATCACAGCGCTGGAGAACCGTCTTGTCCGGTGGCGACCGCAGGTAAACACCGAGACGAGGATTTGAAGAAGGAGTTTCGTCTATGCGATTGGATCTTCGCCGGTTGTGCTTGGCGGTAGGGGGACTTGCGATCCTGGCTGCATGCGGTTCGACGCCCTCAACCGGGGGTGGCGTCCAGACGGTCTCCCTCAAGATCATGGTTGGAGGTCTGAGTAAGCAGATCTACCTGCCGAACATGCTCGCCCAAGAGCTCGGGTACTTCAAGGATGAGCATCTGGACGTGACACTTATCGATGAGGGATCTGGGCAGGCTTCTGAGGATGAGGTCATTGCCGGCAACGTGGACGCAGGTTCGGGCGCATACGTGCACCCGATGGTGCTCAACGCCCTCGGCAAGAAGATCGAGACCATCTGCCAATTCGGCATCGCGCCCGGCGAGGCAGAGGTGATCGACGCTAGGAAGGCCGGCTCGATTCAATCGCCCAGCGATCTCCAGGGCAAGAATCTGGGCGTCACCGAGCTCGGTTCCGGCACCCACACGCTGACGCTCGCCATACTCGGCAAGGCCGGGCTCGACCCGACCAAGGAGCATTTCGTTGCGGTTGGCGCCGGCGACACGTTCATCGCCGCAATCGACCACCAGACGATCGACGCTGGAATGACGACGGAGCCCACGATCTCGCGCCTTACGTCATCTGGCAAGGGGAAGGTGCTCGTTGACCTGCGCACCCCCGAGTCGACCCGAGCCGCATTGGGCGGCGACTATCCATTCATTGGCATCTTCGCCAAGAACGACTGGGTCGACAGCAACAAGGACGTTGCCCAGCGCTTGGTCAATGCATACGTCAAGACGCTGAAGTTCATCCACTCGCACACGGCGGCCGAGATCGCCGACAAGATGCCGGCGGACTACTACGCGGGTAATAAGGACCTCTATGTGACCGCCCTTCAGAACCAGCTCTCGATCTTCGGAACAGACTGCAGGATGCCGGCGGGTGGTCCCGAAACCGTCATGAAGATCCAGCAGGACTACGTGCCCAGCTTCAAGGGCAAGACGTCCAACCTGAGCGAGACCTACACGAACCAGTTCGCCGACAACGCGAGCTGATACGTATGAACTAACCAGGGACCGGGCCATTGAGCCCGGTCCCTGCCGTGGCGTCCGCACTGAAGGAAACGCTTGCGGATAGTTGCCGCAAGGATCCGTGGCCCGTGGTCGTATCGATGTCTCGGCTGAGTTCCAGCTCGGCGTGCGACCATTTCGCGACCTGCAATGGGTCTCGTTTCCGTTGCGGTGCGGTTGCTGTACGCCAGTCAATACCAGCTTGACGCAAACGTGATTGGCGTATTCGGGATTTTGGCTCCGGAGTAGGGATTCGAACCCTAAACCTTGCGGTTATCAGATCGCCTCAACCAGTTCAGAAATAGCGGCGTGAATTCACTGAGTGCCGCTGCGTGCCGTCAATTTTCGCCGTTTGCCACCAACGTTGCGGTACGGGTTACGAAGCGGATCCTCGATCGAAGCCTCGGCCCCAGTAGTCGACTTTGATCGCTCAGACCAGAATTGTGCTGCTCCAGTACCGGTTCCCGCACCCACTGTTCCATGCCGTCGTCCAGGTCGGGAAGCTCGCGCGGGTGGACTTAGCCAGTCAGACTTTGCGGAGCAATTACCTGAATAGTCGTAGAAGACTGCTACGTCGTAGACGGAGCCTCCGCT
>WNFF01007813.1_pt1 | contig 12165 bp, 9 predicted proteins | sample 5400441 | NCBI WGS metagenome assembly WNFF01 (sample SAMN13153345, study PRJNA577476) | soil metagenome | isolation source: 120 cm saprolite under Douglas fir tree site 2 hole 3 replicate 1 | place: USA:California | collected 2015-04-18
TCCCGGCGTCCTCTACCACCGCCTGGGCCTGTTCCCGATGCGAATGACCTCACTGGCCGAGCCACAGGTGCGGGCTCTGCTGACCGAAGCGGGCGGCCAGGTCCTCGAAGCTCGGGCGGACACGATGGCGTCGACCGCGATCGAAAGCCGAACATACTACGTCACAAAACCCGAAGGGCGCGCCAACGTAATGCCATCTGATGCTGTTTAAGGTGTATCCTTCTTCTCCCTCCCGACTATCGTCATTCTCTCGGAGTATCTGGTAGCTGCATCGCACAAGATGAGGGAATCCTGGCCGCAGGCGGCTCCCTCTCCATCGTGGATCGGCAAGGGTTGGGCCAGGCCGGTGGCCGTCGCCATGCCTACACCCGGGGTGCACTGACTTATACTAATTGATGATGCTTAGCGCCTACGGCCAGTTGCGTCGGGCAGCACGGGATATTCTGCCGAAGTTGCCCTTCTTCCGCGGAAGAGTCGTCCCGGTCGTCATTCCGGATCTCCCTGCGGTGACGCTTGAGGCCAGCGCGAAAGCCGCCCTAACTCCGACGGAGTGCACTCTCTGTGGACCCGCCACGTCGGCAACCTCTCTCGAGCCGTCGCCTATGGCACTCGATGCCCGGCTTCGCCTCGTGCGCTGCGACACGTGCGGGCATGTCCGCCTCTCCCACCGCCCGGGACACATCGAGATGACGCACTCCTTCTCGCGCGACTACCTGGAAAACTGTGCGCTCGCGGAGTATGAGACTTGCGGTTCCCTCGCCCGGGTTGGGGGAAAACTCGTTCTCTTCCCATTCGGGAACTATCGTTTCTTCCGACCGGTCCTGAATAGCGTCCGGCCTTTTCGGAGAAACGGAACAATTGTTGATTGCGGTTCTGGAGTGGGTTTTCTGGTCGACGCCCTCCAAAGGGACGGGTGGAGCGCTGTCGGCCTCGAGATCTCGCCCGTGCTTGTCGCATGTGGCAAGACCTCATTCGGATTGGATCTTCGCGTGGCGAGCTTCGACTCGCTGGAGCGCTTCACGGATCTCGATGCTGTCACCCTTGTCGAGATCATCGAGCATCTCTTTGACCCCGTGGCGGTTCTGCGGCAGCTTCGCGGGTGGCTTCGTCCTGGTGGCGGCGTGTACATTACGACACCAAATTTCGACTGCGACGATCGCCGACGTGCTGGTATGGCTTGGGACGCGATCTGCGCTGATCACTATCAGTATTTCACCGCTACGACACTCACTCGTGCGCTAGAGATGACAGGGTTCCAGGTTCGCTGGATCACCGAGACGGGATCGCGCGGGCTCAACGAGCCAGGAGGACAGACGCTTCGATGCATCGCAGTTACCAAATAAGGTGCTCGCGAAGACCGCTTCCTCGGTGGCCAGCCTGCCAGCGCTGTTGAAGAGAACCTGAGATCTCCTTTCCGCGCTCTTCATTCTGATGACGGTCGCAGCGTATGGTGGGTTCGTTGGCATCTCCGTGACTCACGCTCTTTCCTCCGAGTAGATGAACACCTATGGAGGCCACGCTTATACCGTGGATGCGCCAACATCCATTCCAATTCCGACGCGCTGGACCATTGCGATGCTTCATCGGCGCCCATCCTCGAGGATGGCGCCAGGTTAGGCCCGGTGCATTCCATACACGCCCGCATTGTCGAAGTGGGTGCAGGCGCCTGCTCGCACTGCGACGATGCGGTCCACTTCTCCGCTTCAGACACAAGGCCGACGTCTTGGCCGTGACAGCCTATCTCCCTATGGCGATATTTGCCTGGATCGCCCGCGGTCGCCGTGAGAGCGCCGCTCCTGGTTTAGCAGATCACTCGCGAGCGGTTCCGCGCTGACAACATTGACACCCCCTTAAAAGGTCTCTGACCAGGCCTCGGCTTGCTATAATCGCGGCGCACATGGGATTTTGCTTCTCCGCCGCTCGGCAGCGCTCCCCTCAGAGGTACGAGTTCGTCAATACTCTCACTCGCTATCCCGCTTCTGTTCCTCTGCCAGCTGCAACCGGACTATGACTGTGACGATGGGTGACCCAAACAATAGCCAGGACACGGGCTTGAGCGCTCCGATCGTCGACCGCCTTCTCGATGAGATCCGTCCGAAAACCGTTCTGGATCTCGCCAGCCGCCTACCAGTGGCTCAAGCCCTTCGCTCCCGTGGTGTCGACGTGCTTCGCGTCGAGGGTCTCGACCTCAGATCTCTGGAGCCCGATTTCGACCGCAAGTACGATCTGATCATCAGTCTTGGCGCTGTCGACCACTTGAGCGATGAAGAGCGCGCAACCCTCGCCGCTCGAACCTGCGCGAGTGCGCGGGACGTGATCCTTTCCGTCGAGGCTAGCCGTTCTCGCTGGGTTGAGCTCTTTACACAGCATGGCTTCTTTCTCGACATCGACTACGACGCCACATTCATCGCTCCGTTCGCGATCCGCTTCCGCACTATAGATTCGCGCACGTCCGGAACCACGCCCGACCAACTCGACCGTGCTCAAGAGGAGGCAGACCACCTCCGTCGCGTTGTGGAGGAGAAAGACCGGCTCATTCTCGATCTAAACTTCCGCCTGTTGACAATCCAACGCAGCGTTACGTGGAAGGCAAGCACGCGGCTGAGATCCGTCCTTCGACGATTGCTCCGCGCCGAGAGCCAGAGCACTCCCCTCTACTGGCTGCTCCGCCGCATTCTGGAGGTCGTGGCCGAGGAAGGAGTCGTCTCCCTCCTCCAACGCACTCGTCACAAGATCCGGCTGGCCATGGCTGGTCATGGCGTCCGTCTGCGGGCACGTGGAAAGGCCCCGGAACGCGATCTGAATCTTCAGTACGAACTCTGGCTTCAATTGCACTGCCTGACAGATTTGGACCTCGAAAGGATGCGGCGGGCGGCCAAGGATCTCCCGTATCAGCCGCTGATAAGCATCCTTACTCCGGTCCATGAGATAGACGAAGCCCTGCTCCGAAGAGCCATCGAGTCGGTGCGCATCCAGGCGTACGAGAAATGGCAGCTGTGTCTGGTCAATGACGGCTCGCGGAAGCCACATGTCAAGGCTGTGCTCGACGAATACACGGCCCTGGATCCGCGGATCAAGGTCGACCATCTTCCCGCCAACCAGGGGATTGTCGAAGCCTCTACCTGCTCGCTCCAGATGGCTAATGGTGAGTACGTCGGCCTTCTCGACCACGACGACGAATTGTCGCCGGATGCGCTATTCGAGGTCGTGAAGCTACTGAACCAGAATCGAAGCCTCGATCTCGTTTACTCGGACGAAGACAAGATCGAACCGGAGGGTCACCGCCTCGAACCCTTCTTCAAGCCAGATTGGAGTCCTGATCTTCTCCTCTCAATGAACTACATCACCCACTTCGCGGTTTTTCGCCGCAGCCTTCTCACGGAAGTCGGGGGGTTCCGACGAGGCTACGACGGTAGCCAGGACTATGACCTGCTCCTTCGATTTACTGAGCGTACCAACCGGATCGCACGCATACCTAAAATTCTTTATCACTCGAAGAAGCCCTGCGACGAAGGGGATGTGAAGGATCCGTGGACTGGACCGATCTCGGACGTTATCGGATCCGCTACAAGCTGCAAGGCACCCCACTGGTGTCGATCATCATCCCAACCCGCGACGCGTGGCACTTACTCAAGCAATGCCTCGAGAGCATCGAGCAGAAGACTCACTACAAGCGGTACGAGGTGATCGTTCTCGACAACGAGAGCCACGACGACGCGACCTTGAGGTACCTGGAGACCATCGCCCTCAAACATCGAGTATGTCGGGTTCCAGGCCCCTTCAATTTCTCGGCAATCAACAATTTCGGTGTCAGCAAGGCAAGCGGTGACGTCCTCCTCTTCCTCAACAATGACGTCCAAGTGTTAGAGGCGGGCTGGCTTACCGCGATGCTGGAGGAGGCTCAGCGAGCGGAGGTGGGCGCGGTCGGCGCCAAGTTGCTGTATCCGGACAGGCGCATTCAGCATGCCGGGATCGTGCTGGGCATTCTCGGAGGAACCGGCCACGCCTTCCGATTCCAGCGGCCCGACGAACCTGGCTATCACAACTTCTCCGACGTCATCCGGAATTGCAGCGCGGTAACCGCGGCTTGCCTGATGATCCGCCGTCGAGTGTTCGAGGAGGTCGGCGGATTCGATCCGCGATTCAAGGTGGCATACAACGACGTAGATCTCTGTCTCCGGTTACGGCAGCGCGGCTTTCTCATCGTCTACACACCGTTCGCGGTGCTCTATCACCACGAATCGGCAACGAGGGGGACGCTCCAGCCTCCAGAGGAAGAGACTCTGTACTGGAAGTCCTGGGGCCGTATGGTCAACGCTGGAGATCCTTACTATAATCCCAATCTGACCCGCGCTCGCGAAGATTGGACCCTGGACTTGGACCAGCACCGCACCTGAACAAATATGTTGAGCATAGCCCTGGAGCGGGCATTGGATTCGAACGGACATTGCCGACTCTGAACAAGTTCGCATCGATCCTCGGGGTATCCCTCTACCTCACCGTCGTGGGGTGCTTTCTGGTCCTTACCCGGCGGATACGTGTCAGTCCGACCAAGTTCGCACGTGCGGTTGCGCACAGGGTTCTGGCCTCGTTCCGTCAGCCCTTCAGCGCCGAACTCACCGAAGTGGTCCACGACAAGGGGCATTGCTATATGGCCCCTTTGGGCAGAAAGGTCATTTCGGATCTGGACGGGCGGTCACGGCTGAGACTTTTCGAGGACGGACAAGAACTGCCCCATCCTCACTCTGTGCATGATGACATCCGGAACCTAGGAGCGGGCCGCTACTCTCACTGGGGTGATGCCCTCTTCTTCTCATCTTCCGACAATACGGATTCTTCAGCGAACGGCCGGCGCTACAGTGTCAGAGAGGTCTAGATAGGGATGCCGCGCGAGCTCCGATCATCTCTCTTGAGCGTTTTGGCCTGCCCAACGTGCAAGGCGTCGTTGACGCGTCACGGGGAGACTCTCGCCTGCCCGAGCGGATCTCATGAGTTCCCGATCGTGCGAGGTATTCCTCGTTTCGTGGAGAGCGACAAGTACGTCGGTTCCTTCAGCTTTGAATGGAATACTCACAAGACGACTCAGCTCGACACGTTTCGGCAGGACGGCTCGTCGGAAGACATCTTCAGCAAGAAGACCGGTTTCAAACCGGAAGATCTCCGCGGCAAGCTGGTGCTCGATGCAGGAATCGGCGCAGGACGATTCACCGACATCATGGCGCGATGGGGAGCCAACGTGATCGGCATCGACCTGAGCTACGCCGTCGAGGCCGCCCAGGAGAACTTCCGCTCCCGAGAAAATGTCCTCGTCGCACAGGCCGACATCGCTCATCTCCCATTCAAGCCTGAGACATTCGATGCCATCGTCTCGATCGGCGTCCTGCATCATACGCCGGACACCAAAAAGTACTTTCAGGCTCTGGTTCCCTACGTGCGCCGCGGCGGAACTATTGCGATTTGGGTGTACCCGGCGGAAGGGGACTTCGTCACGCGCAAGCAGTGGATTCCGTTCACCTCCCGGATCCCGGACCGCATGTTCTATGAATGGTGCCGCTGGTTCGTGCTGTTTGCCCACCGGCGACCCAATAGCCTGCTCGTCCGATGCATCGGGCGCGTCTTTCCGTTCAGTCGTCAAGGACTTGGGTTGGAAAACGATATCCTGGATACGTTCGATGGCTACTCTCCACGATTCCATGGGATCCATACGCCCGAGGAGGTGGCGGCCTGGTTCGACGAGGCCGGCCTCGTCGATGTCCGCATACCGGGCCCGTGGAACACGTCCATGCGGGGTGTCCGTCCATGACGGGCCAATCACCGTCTCCTTGGGCGAGTAGCCAAGGCGCTACGAAACCCGCCGATTCAGATGGCCCAACGCCTCGTGTCGTCGTGTTCGTGGCAGGCGCACGAGCTCGGGTAGAGGCGGCCATCTGCGAGGCGCGCAAGGTCTATGGTGGCCGTCACCTCATCTGCATCTGCGAACCGGAACATCGGGCATGGCTCACGGAGAGCCCCGGTGAAACAGTCCTCACCGTGGAGCAGCCATTCAACCCCTTTGGCCGCAGAGCCGCTGCGCTACTCAAGGGCCTGAACCCTTGGCCGGTCGAGGCTTGCGTGATCGTCGTCGCAGATATCGGACTAGAGAGTCTCAGGTTTCGCCTCTTTGCCCTTCGAGTTAGAACTTCGCGTTTCGTCTTCCTCCCCGTCGGAATCTCTGGACAACCTGAGGCACTTGGCCGATCGTCGTTTGCGATCCACACTGCCGGAACCCCGTTCTTCAGGGTGCTGCGCAAGTGCCGGCCAAGGAAGGTCACGAGGGCTGTGGTAGTCAGATTTGTCGCGTGGCTCTCGCCCCTCGACCAGCCGCTCGCAGTCGGCCTCGCCCTGCTCGCCAGAGCCTTGACATGGTGGCGCCCACATCGCACCCACGAAGGCAAAGAGATCGTGCATATCATCCCCTCGGTTGGGATGGGGGGCGCCCAGAGACAGCTTCTGCTGCTACTCAAGAATCGTTCTCCCGCTTACAACCACCGGGTTGTGGTCATCTTCTCCGGCGATGCGTTCTTCGCCCCGGAGATGGAGGACGCCCGCGTGCCCATCTCCTATGTCCGATCAGAAGTCGTTCGCCACAGGTCGGAGCCGCCGCCGGGTCGCCAGCCGATGCTGGCCGCTTTCTGGTCAGTTCTCGCTCTCGCGGGAGATTCTTTCCCGGTCTGCCGCGAGATTGTCAAGCTCACATCCCACCTGCGCGCCCTCGACCCGCGGCCCGATATCGTGCACTGTTGGCTGCTCTTCGCTAACCTCGTCGGATCGATCGCCGCCCGCCTCGTCCGCGTGCCACTCGTGATGACGTCGATCCGAAATATCCAGTCACAGGTTGCCTACAACTACTATCACGATCCTCGGTGGCAGCGAGCACTCGAGCGCGCAACCGTACCTCTCGTAACTTCCATCATCGCCAACTCTGCTTCTGTGGCACTCGACTATCGAACGTTCGCCGCTGCCCCCACCGAGAAGGTCCTTACTATTCCCAACGGCGTCGAGGTGGAGGCCTTCCGTCCGCTCACCCCGGAGGAGCGAGAGGCATTGCGTCGAGACCTCGGACTGACACGCGGCGACCTGGTTGTCGGCACTGTTGCCCGCCTCGCCAAGGAAAAGGATTTCGAGACGTTCCTTCGAGCTGTCGGACTCGCGCGCCGCCGGCTACCGTCGCTCCGCGTGGTCATCGCTGGGGAGGGGCCACTCCGCGCCGAGCTCGAGGCGTTCGCCGCATCTCATGAGCTCACAGGCGTGGTCCAATTCCTTGGGGCACGCAAGGACGTCGCAGCCCTGATCCAATGTTACGATGCTTTCCTGCTCACCTCGATCATCGAGGGCATGCCGAACGCCGTCATGGAGAGCCAGTTGCTGGGCGTGCCGGTCGTTGCGACAAAGGCGGGCGGTACGGTTGATCTCATTCGCGATGGAGAAACGGGACTGCTCGCGCCCATCGGTGATTGGCAGGCCGTCGCGACCGCCATATTTAGATTATTCACCGAGGACGGGCTGCGCGACAGGATCTCTCGCGCTGGCCGCGACCAGATTCTCAACGGCTATACCGTCGAGCAGCTCGTGGCTCGGACAGAGGAAGTTTACCGAGCGTTGCTCAGCGGCAAGGACGGGCGTGAGGCGGCCTCATGTGCGGGATAGCCGGCATACTGACGAAGTCTCAATCCCCGGTGTCGCGAGATCTTCTGATCGCGATGCGAGATGCCATGACCCACCGTGGCCCCGACGACGCCGGTATCTGGCTCGACGGGCCCATCGGCCTCGCGCATCGCCGTCTATCCATCCTCGATCCCTCACCGGCAGGGCACCAGCCGATGTCCGACCCGTCCGGCGACGTGTGGATCGTCTACAACGGCGAGCTCTATAACTATCCGGCAATTCGCCGACTCTGCGAGGAGCGTGGCATCACCCTGAGGAGCCACAGCGACACGGAGACACTGCTGCATCTGTGGCGGTTCTTTGGGGAAAAGATGGTCGACCACATGCGGGGTATGTTTGCACTCGCGTTGTGGGATCGGCGTGAACGCATCCTCTTCCTGGCGCGCGATCGCTTCGGTCAGAAGCCACTCTACTATGCTGACCTTCCCGACCGGTTCCTGTTCGGCTCGGAGCTCAAAGCCTTTCGCGCCGATCCCGACTTCCCCCCAGCGCTCGACCAGCGGGCGCTCCGGGACTATTTCGCGGTAGGCTATATACCCGACCCCGCGTCAATCTACCGTGCCGCGCGTAAGCTACCGCCTGCTCACCATCTGCTCGTCCGCCAAGACACCGGGACCGTCGAAAAGGCCCATCAGTACTGGCGGTTCGAATTCCAGCCCGATTCCTCAATCTCAGCCGACGATTGGAAGGAGCGGCTCGAGCACAAGCTCACCGAAACCGTCGCCTGCCACATGATCAGCGATGTGCCGCTCGGCGCGTTCCTGTCGGGCGGGGTCGATAGTTCGACGGTAGTCGCCCTGATGGCGCGAGCGAGTTCGCAACCCGTCAAGACTTTCTCCATCGGATTCGAAGAGGAGGCCTACTCCGAGCTTCCCCACGCGCGTGCCGTCGCCAAGCACATCGGCACGGACCACACCGACCTCATCGTGAGACCGGACAAGTGTGCGCTGGTCGAGAAGCTCTTCACGTTCTACGACGAGCCGTTTGCCGACAGCTCTGCGCTGCCGACATTTCTCGTGAGCGAGCTGGCCCGGACCCAGGTGACAGTCTCCTTGTCTGGCGACGGAGGCGATGAAGTGTTCGGTGGCTACAACCGGTACATGGACACGCTCGATGAGATTGCCAAAACCTGGGCACCCGAATGGGCCCGGCGGACGATCTTCGCGCGTCTCGCGCCGCACTGGCCAAACCGCCTTCGAGGGCGGGGCCGACTCGAGCGAATCGCTACTGGCCGCCAGGACGGTAACTACGTCGAGCGGACACTGGGTCTGTTCGGCCGGGAGCTCGGACGGCGCTGCCTCCAACCAGACCCTGCCAACGGCTACGACCCTTTCCTGCGGTGGGAGCAGATCCTCGCAAGGGAAGATCTGCCCCTCACCCACCGGATGCAGATGAACGACATCGAGAGCTACCTTCCAGGTGACATTCTGGTGAAGGTAGACCGGGCCAGCATGGCCGTGAGCCTCGAGACGCGCGCACCCTTCCTCGACCATGAGCTCGCCGAGCTAGCCGCGCACATCCCGACCCAGCATCTCGTCGATCGGCGATCGGGGAAGAAGCTGCTAAAGCGCATTGCGCGACAGTTGGTTCCAGCTTCCGCGGTGGATCGGAAGAAAATGGGTTTTGGCATTCCGATCGACCTCTGGTTCCGCGCCGAGCTTCGGCCGATGCTCGAGGATCTCCTACTCGACAATCCTCGCACCGGGCATCTCTACCGTCCAGGCGCTGTGGCCTCCATCCTTGAGCAGCATTGGCGCGAGGAGTTGAACTGGTGCTACGTCATCTGGACCATGCTCGCCCTCGAATTCTTCTGGCGGAAGTGGCAACCCTCGTAGGCCGACACGCACTCGGCGTGAGCCCGGCCGTCCGCGGCGTCTGTTTTATCGCACCTGAGCTCGATCGTATCGGCGGCTATGAACTCGCGACCATCTCTCTCGTCGGCGCTCTCCGCGCCCGCGGCATGCGTGTGTGTGTCGTCACGACCACGACAAGCTCGCCTAGTATCGCCGCGCTCCCCGACGTCATCCGTATCGAGGCCAAGGGGCGGCGCAGGCTCATCCGTACCTTTCCCAAATTGCTCGCGATCCTCGCACGAGAGCGCTCGACATTCTCGGTCATTCACTGCCCGACGTTCGGGTACCTCAGCGGCCTTGCAGTGATCGCAGGCCGAGTCCTCCGGCGCCCGACCCTGCTGCGCGTGGCGACGGAGCATGATGTCAGGGAGTTCGCTGACTCGCGGCAATGGAAACCTCGCCTCTTCTTCGGACTCCTTCGCGCGGCTGCCGGCGTGATCGCGCCAAGTGACGCCATACGCGACGAGCTTCTGCGAGCCGGTTTCTCCAGCGAAAAGATACTGCCGCTGCCAAACGCCGTCGATGTGGAGCGGTTCCGACCGGCGATGCCGTCAGAGCGAACCGAAATCAAGAGCCACCTTGGCATCGCCGCCGACACACCAGTCGTCGGCACTGTCGCACGTCTCATACCGCGGAAGGGTATCGACCTTCTCCTTCGCGCCTTCTCGACCGTGCTCCACGCCCACCACGCCCACTTGCTCGTGGTCGGCGACGGCCCGCTGGGCGGCGACCTCCGCGCTCTCGGACGTGAGCTTGGAATCGACCGCTCCGTCTCATGGCTCGGCCTGCAAGCGGACACCAGCACCTGGCTTCGAGCAATGGACGTGTTCGCCTTCCCCTCGCGCCTGGAGGGTAGCCCCAACGCCGTGCTCGAAGCGATGGCCACCGGTCTTCCCATCGTCGCAACACACATCGGCGGGATTGTGGATCTCGTCGAGGAGAGTAGAGGAGGTCTCCTGGTCCCATCTGACGATGCCGACGCGCTCGCCACGGCACTCGGTCGCTTGTTCTGGGATGCCAGTCTCCGCGCCGGTCTCGGTTCCCGGGCCAGGACGCGAGCGGTTCAAGACTTCTCACTCTCAGCCAGCATTCCGCGGCTGATCGATCTCTATCTGACCCTTCAGAACGCATAGACCATCATGAGCCAAGAGGACAGCGCCTGCGTAGCCGGCGAACAGCCCGAACAGACAAAGGCACCGTGCAAGCAGGCCATCCCCGCCCACCTGGCCCGCTCCGGCGCCCCCGCGCCGCCCGGCCCCGCCCCATCCGCGCCCGCCGCACTCACGTAGCCCCCAGCTTGGTCCTTCTCTCGTTGCTGCCCCTGCCACCCGGCGCCGCGGCGCCCCCCGGCCCCGCCGCCGCACCCCTCCGCCCGCCTCTTGACCGCGAGGCCGTGGCGGCGCAGGATGGCTCGGGTCAGAGGGCGATCGCCGGTGCTGACGCTCGCCTTCGCCCCGGTGAAGCGAGCAATCCCGGGTGTCAGGCTAGGGCCCGCCGGAGAAGCCGCATTTCGCCCATCCGGGTCGGGCGGCGAGGGAGCCGAGGGGAGCGTTTCACGGATGGTTGGAGGTGCTGGGCAAGACGGACATACGGCTGCACGACGCGCTGGCGGACGATCCCAACCCTGACGTGAGCATTCATCGACGCGCTTCATGACCCGCGGAGTGTCGACGTGCTGAGCGGAACATTCCTGCCCTGCCCAAATTGCCTCAATGCGTTCGATCTGACTGGGCCGATCTACGTTCTGAATGACGACCCCCTGAACGACGTCTATCTCTGCAACAGATGCGGCCTGATCTATAAGCCCGTTTTCAACCTCAACCCCAAGACGTCTAGCGCAAGTCACTACCACGTCGCTTCATGGAGCGGCGCCCTCGCCGCTCACCGTGAGCGCTTGACAGAAATCGCAGCCGCTGCGATCGCGGGCGCAACTCTCAGACCCGACGACCTGGTCCTCGACGTCGGCGCCGGAATCGGCCTACTGCACGAAGTGCTGACCGCGTCGCTACCAGCGCTCGGCCGCTACGTGGCCGTCGAGCCTGTGCCCGACGTCGCAGTTCAGTTGAAGACGACCCATCCCGCCGCGATAGTGCTTAACGGAGAGTTCGACGATGTCACGCTGCCTCGGGCTTCATTCAAGGCCGTGTTCGTATGCGGGGTGGACTACCTCTTTCGAGACATCCGCGGAGCGTTCGCCAAGATTGGCGACTTGCTCACACCTGACGGGATCGTGCTGATCCAGCGCAACGTCTTCGTTGATCAACAGGGCTACGTCGGCCAGGAGATCACAGACCTCGACGTCCTGTTCTCGTCGAACGGCATTATGAGGAACTGGTTCCACTCGGAGCAGTACGTCGAGTTCGTCGCCCAGTTCTTCACGATTCGTCGCGCCTGGAAGACTGTCCAGGTCTTCGAACGCCCGACCGGCGGCCAATTTACGAGCGACACGCTGAATCTCGTGTGCGACAAGCGAACAATGGGCGCCGGTCCTTCCCTGCGGCGGCCGACATCGTATGCTGACCGCAATATGCAGCACGTGCGGCGCCTGAGCGGCGCGCCCGTCGCTTCACGAGGCTGAGCGCTGCGGCGCCGTGCCGTACGGCCGAGG
>WNFF01007018.1_pt1 | contig 12164 bp, 13 predicted proteins | sample 5400441 | NCBI WGS metagenome assembly WNFF01 (sample SAMN13153345, study PRJNA577476) | soil metagenome | isolation source: 120 cm saprolite under Douglas fir tree site 2 hole 3 replicate 1 | place: USA:California | collected 2015-04-18
AAGCGCGCCATGCGCGGGCGAAGAGGCCAGATTACGGCGGTGGAGTAGTTGTGGTTATCGAATGACGTGAATCCGGATATCCAGCTTCAAGTTCCTCCACGATTTATCGGCCGTATATACGGGAGCCTTGAGCGCCATTGCGAGAGATAGACACGCGCGATCTCCCAAAGAAAGGCCGAGGTGCTTTGTGCGAGCCACCAGATCGCCCGCCATTCGTGCATGTTCCGGTTCGAAGGCCACGGCTTCTTTGATCGGACTGTTGGCATCCTGCCAGGCCGTCTCCGAGGGCCAGCCGCGACTTACCAGTTTGGTTTGCACTTCGGCGAGGTTCACGGTGCTCGCTACCGCTCGAGCGAGCAGCTCCTCGGTCAAATTCTCGTAGCCCGGTTCCGCGTTGACGACCGCCATGATCGCCGAAGCGTCGAGCACAAGACTACTCACGCTTGGCGGCCTCACGTCGTTCGGCGATTAGTTCGTCAACCAGTGAAACGCCTGGTTTTATGAATTTTCGGGCGTGGCGCTGCGCCCGCTCAATGCGCCGTTTCAAAGTAGTCACTCGCAATTCGTCGTCTTCGAGGCGCAATACGACTTCGTCTCCAGGATTGATGCCCAGCGCCTTGCGAAACGAGGCGGGGATGACGAGGCGGCCATTTTCGTTCAAGCGGGTTCGGGCTTCGATTTCCATTGTCAAATTCTAGCAAATATGACAAATACTGGCAAGTATGTCATTTATTTGAAAACGTGACAAAACGCTTGAGCGAGTATGCGGCTGGACGGGCGGGGTCCCGTCGCTCCACTGCGATAGCTAGCGCTTCAATCCCAACGCTTGCAGCGTGACATCGTCTGGGGTGTTCGGCCCTTCCTTGGGGCCATTGACTACGCCGAAGCCGTGGCTGTTGTCCCGGGCGCCGTAATCCCACATATTCCAGCCGATGCCGTAGCGCTCCAGGGTCGAACGTACGTCGTGCAGCCAGCGGGCGCGGTCCTGCGGGTCCGAGACTCTGCGGAATACGCCAAACTCATTGCAGGTCAGCGGCACATTCCAATGTTTCGCCCATTCCGCAGCCTGGCCAATCTCGACATTCATCCGGTTCGCATCCCAGTGGTCGAGCCCGTAGCGCAAGACCATGAGGCGGTTCAGCGGATCAGGCTCCAGAGCCGCGACCTTCTGTACGTCGTCGAAGGTCGCCGGATACGCCAGCTTGCTTTCAAAATGCCAGTAGTTAGTGCCCCAGGTGGCGCCCTGGTGTGTGAAGGTATGCGGATCGTAGAAGTGAAAGTTGTAAATCACATTGGGATCGGGCAGAGGAGTCAGAGGCAGCAGGTCCGCAACGTCCGACCAGTTTGCGCCGGCAGCAATGATGGTGTGCTGCGGAGCGCCTTCGCGGATCGCGGTCGCGAGCTTTGCCTGTACGCCTGCCCAGCGATAGCGGTCGCGGAATTCCGGCTCATTCAGCACTTCGAAGAAGACCATTTCAGCGTCGTAGCGGGAATAGTGCCGTGCAATGGCTCGCCAGTAATCGGAAAACTGTTCGACGAAATCATCATGCTCCACCAGGCGCTGCTTGAAATCGCTCTCCGGATGCATATCGATAATGACGGCGAGGCCGTGGTCGAGAATCATCCTCACCGCTGTGTCGAGATAGCCCAAATACTCCGGCGGAAGCTGGTCGGCCATGTTGTGGCGAATCATCGGCTCAGGATTGACGCTCAGCCGCACGTGGTCGAAACCCATGGACTTGATCAAAGCGATGTCATCGACGGTTACCCAGCCTTCCAGATGTTCTTTGGTGTAACCCTTGGGATCGTAAACCTGCGCAAACCATTCGCTGAGGTTGATGCCGTGGCGAAGGTGCGCGGCGCGACGCCTAGCTAAAGACGAGTCGGCCTGAGCAGAAGAAAAAATCGAGAGGCAGATGAGGAGTACGAAGAGCTGAATGAGCTTGCGCATAGGTTTTTGGTGACTAGTGTTAGTACCAGTGGCGACCTGTGATTCGAGTGCTCCTGCTGAAGCGCTGATCACTAGCCGCTACCACTAACCACTAACTCAAGATCGGAAGCGCCCGAGTCCGCTTCTTGGTCGCCGCATAAATCGCATTGCATAACGCGGGCGCGAGCGGCGGCACGCAAGGTTCTCCCGCCCCGGTGGGAGCCTCGGTGCTGGGCACGAAATAGGTCTCGACTTTTGGCGCCTCATTCATACGGATGGGTTGATAATCGTCGAAGTTACCCTGAACAACACGGCCTTGCTTAATAGTGATCTGCGCCCGCAGCGCATTGGTCAGCGCAAAAACGACTCCGCCCTGAATCTGCTGTTCGAGGATGTTCGGATTCACTACCCGGCCGCAATCAATCGCTGCCACCACGCGATGCACGCGCGGCCCGTCTTTCTCCATCGAAATCTCTACGACGTCGGCGGCGTAAGAACTGAAGCATCCGAAGCAGGCGATGCCGCGATAACGGCCCGCCGGCAGCGGTTTGCTCCAGCCTGCCTTTTCGGCGGCCAGTTGCAGGACCCCGCGCATGCGCGAAGTCCGCCAGGTTGTGTCGAAGTACTTAATGTCCTCGTCTTTCGAAAGCAGGTGCAAGCGGTATTGGAGCGGATCCTTTCTTGCGGCAGCGGCTAGTTCGTCAATGAAGCTTTCGCTGGCGAACCCCATTTGCAGCGCGTACACGGAGCGCATCCATCCCAACGGGACGGGGGTTTCAGTAATCACTTGTTCCAACGAGACGTTCGGGATCGGATAAATAAACGACGCCTCGTCGGGGAAGTCGGCATCAACGCCATTTACCGGCGGCGAGCCTTTTTGGCCGTTGATCGACGGGCCGATGATGCGGTGAGTAAAGGCAACTGGCCAGCCATTCGCGTCGAGCGATGCGCTGAGCTTGTGCAGGCTGACCGGGCGGTAAGGCGAGTTGCGCATATCGTCTTCACGCGTCCAGACGACCTGCACCGGCGCACTGATGGCTTTCGAAACCAATGCTGCCTCAACCGCGTAGTCGTGCTCCAGTCGCCGGCCGAAGCCTCCGCCCAGCAGAGTGATGTTGACCTTCACTTGCTCGGGCTTCAGTCCGAGCAACGGCGCGACTGTGTCTCGGCAGTCTTGCGGAACCTGTGTGGGCGCCCAGATTTCACATTCACCGCTACTGCCGCGGAAATGCGCGACGCAGTTGCCCGGCTCCATGGGAGCGTGGGCCATGAACGGTAGTTGATAGCTGGCCTCGACCTTGCGTCCGGTAGCTTTCGAGACATCGCCGACGGCGAAGAACTTTACCGCCTTGCTCTGGTCGGCATGGCGAAGAGCTTCGAAGATTGCGGCCGAATCCAGGTCCTGGTTGGCGCCGCCGTCCCAGGTGATTTTCAGCGCGCGGCGGGCTTTGATTGCATTCCACGTGCTGTCGGCAACGACGGCAACCGCCGAGTCGCCGATTTTTCCGACGAAACTTACGCTGGGAGAACTCTTGGCGGCGGCGTCATCAACCGCACTGACTTTTCCGCCAACGATCGGACAGCGCGCCAGCACCGCGTACTTCATTCCAGGCACGCGGAAGTCAATTCCGTAGATCGCCGAGCCATTCACTTTCGATGGCGTATCCAGACGGGTCAGGGGTTTGCCGACAATTTTGTACCCGCCGGTCTTAAGCGTCGGATTGTCCGAGACGGGGAGCTTTCCAGCCTTGGCGGCCAGCGCGCCATAACCAAGTTTGCGGCCCGAAGGCGAATGCACGACGAAACTGTTTTTTGCCTTGCAGCTCGCAGGCGCAACCGACCACTCTTGTGCTGCCGCGCTGATCAGCATTTCGCGGGCTTGCGCTCCCGCTCTGCGCATGGGGTCCCAGGTGGTGCGAACACTAGCGCTTCCGCCGGTGGTTTGATCGCCGAATAGCGTGCTCGCCCCGGCTTGCTCAATCCCGATTTGCTTCCAGTCAGCTTCGAGTTCCTCGGCAAGAATCATGGGCAGCGAAGTGCGCACGCCCTGGCCCATCTCAGAACGCGCTACCACGATGGTAATTTTGCCATCGGGCGTGATCGTCAGATACGCATTCGGCGAGAACGCGGCTTCGGTTTCGGCGCGGGCACCAGAGGGCAGATAAAATCCAATCACCAACCCGGCCCCGGCGGCAGCCGAGGTCCCTAGAAAAGCCCGGCGGGAAAGTGGACTCACTTTGCACCTCCCGCATTGGCGGCGCGATGAATTGCACGCTTGATCCGTTCATAGGTACCGCAGCGGCAAATATTTCCCGACATATATTCCGTGATTTCGGCGTCCGAAGGGTGCGGGGTCTTGGCCAGCAGTGACGCAGCAGCCATGATCTGCCCGCTCTGGCAGTATCCGCATTGGGGAGCGTCCTCGGCAATCCAAGCCTGTTGCAGCGCCTGCAAGCCGTCGGCGCCGAGGCCTTCGATGGTCTTGATGTTCTTGCCGGCAGCCTGCGAAACCGGAAGGGTGCACGAGCGCGTCAACGCACCGTCCACGTGAACGCTGCACGCGCCGCAGAGTCCGGCGCCGCAGCCGAACTTGGTTCCGGTCAACTGCAGAGTGTCGCGCAAGACCCACAGCAGGGGAGTGTCGGGAGAAACGTCAACGCTTTTTGCGATGCCGTTTACTTTCAGAGCAAAGGTAGACATGGTTTGGGGAAGCCGGAGAACATCCTAGATCAAATCGAGGAAAAGGAAAATGGGCGGAAAAATATTTAACCGCAGAGTACGGACAGAAGCAGGTTTCAAGGCTTCAAAACAAACAAGGAGAGTCGAAACGTCGAAGCCTTCTTTTCTGGCTCGCGGGTTACTTCAATTCCTGTAGGTTTGCCGATGCTTGTCGCGCCGCCTCACTCTTGGGCGCTTCCTTCTGGACTTGCTCGTACTGCTTCTTGGCATCGGCGTTCATGCCGGCGGCCTGGTAGGTTTCCGCCAGTTGGACTTCCGCCGCCAACTTTCCTACTGTCTCCGAAGGTTTGTCCATGAGCTGCTTGTAGAGGTCAACCGCGTCCTTGGTACGGTTGGTGTTGCGGTAAACCGAAGCCAAAGCCAGTTTTGCCAGGGCCGAGAGGTCGGAATTATGACCATCGGCAACTGCCTTGAGTTGGCGCTCCGCGGCTGCATTGTCCCCGAGGCTGGCCGAAGTGACTCCCAAAAGATAGCGCGAGAAATCCGCAGAATGGGTGTGCGGATACTTATCAACAATCGCCTGAAACTGTTTGTGGGCATCGGTGGCGCGTTCCTGCGATGACGCGAAGGTGGGGTACTCCGGCTGCGCGGGCATGCCCGCCGGTCGAACCGGCGTGTCCAGCACCCGCACCGCCTTGCCGAAATCCACGCTGGCCTTGTCATCCTGCTGCTCAAGGTAATACCAGCTTCCCAGGGCTGCGGCAACCACGACCACCAGCACGATTCCGCCTGCGATCAGCTTGTTCTTGTGCTCGGCCGTCCAATGAACGGTCTGCTCCGCCACTTGAATTGTGGTCCGGCTGAATCTGTCCTGTTTGAGTTGGTGACGGGTTTCTGCGCGCACGAACTTCCCTTCTACGTGGAGAGGATTCGGAAGATTCAGTTTATCAGAAGCGGAAGGCAGCTATTAGCTTTTAACTGTTAGTCTACATCGCGCGATCTTGAGTAGAAGCAAAAAGCTAAAGCTACTTGGACGCTTCTTCCAGTATCCCTTTCTCGAGCTTCTCCTGGCACTCGATGCAGTGGCGAGTCCAAGGCACGGCCTCGAGGCGCTTGGGGTTGATTTCTTTGCCGCAGGAGATGCACTCACCAAAGCTGCCTTCGCGGAGCCGGGCCAAAGCAGTCTCAACCATTAGCAGCAGTTGGCGGTCGGCGTTGCTTTGGTGAAAAAGGAACTCTTTGTTGTAGGAACTGGCGGCCTTGTCGGCGATATCCTGGGCGGTATCCTCGTCGGCATTGCGGCCGTCCTGTTGCGTACGAGTGACCATGCGTCGCAGATCCTGTTGCCGCGTCTCCAGCCGCTTCCTGAAATACTCTAACTTCTTTTTATCCATCTACTTATTCCAGACTGCCGTAGGTTTTCTCCAACCCGCCGGCCTTAAAAGTCAAACCGGAATCATATGCGCCTAAATTAAGATGCGTCAACTGCCGTTCCGGCTTCACGGACTCCTCGGCGCTGTCCCTGAAGGCGACTTGGTTCATCCCACAACAGTTTTCCCAGCACCGACGTGCTGGGCTAATCAGATGGCGTCGCTTTGCGACTGAACATTGTGGCTGGTAATGAAGCCGAAAGCATAGAGTCCGACGTCAAGAACCTGGAGCCTAGAGCCTAGAGCCTAGAGCCTAGAGCCTAGAGCCTGACCTACCTCGCCAGCGGGTCCGTCATGTTCGCCAAGGCGTATCCCATTACCGCCATGCACGCCGCATTCTCGCGTAGTTCTTCGGGAATGACTTTGTCCAAAGTGTCGGCTGGGGTGTGATGGTACTTAAAATACGTTAGGCCGTTTTGCCATACGCCGATTGCGGGCACGCCCTTATCTGCGAGCGGCTCAATATCGGTTTCTGGCGAGTCCGGCACTCGTTCAATCAGGTTGGCACCAAATACCCTGAGTACATCCTGGACCGGCGACAACGATTGCTGCGCGGCCTCGCTGATTTTCGCGTGAAAGCCCAGCGGATGCTCTGCTCCCAGATCGCTCTCCATCGCCGCCACATGGTTCCCGAGTTCGGCAGCATAGTCTTTGGCGTAAACATCACGGCCGGTGGCGCCCATTTCTTCGTTCATCCAGGCAATGACGCGAATCGTCCGCTTGGGATGCAGGTGCAAGCGTTGCAGCAGTTCCGCAGTTTCCATGGCGACGACCACACCCGCGCCATCGTCGATGGCGCCTGTGCCCAGGTCCCAGGAATCCAAGTGTCCGGAAACGACCACCACCTGCTCGGGATGTTCGGAGCCTTTCAAATCGGCAATCACGTTGTAACTCTGCACCTGCGGGCCCAGGTGAGTGGGAAGCGACAAATGCAAGCGGACCGGGCCGTGGGAAGCCAGGCGCGCAATCAAGTCGGCATCTTCGGCGGAAACCGCGCCGGCCGGAATATGGGCGTCGGCACTCCATCCGGTGTGCGGCAGGCGGACTTCCCCATCTCCCGCCGAACGCACCATAGAAGCCACCGCCCCCAACTCAGCGGCGGCAAGAGCGCCCGTTCCGCGATATCGAACTGCCTCACCGTATGCCGAGCCTGCGCGCCCGGCGGCCGCCTTGCGACTGTCGTAGCGGACATCCCACAACACGATCTTGCCGACGACCTTCTCTCTTCCCAAAGCTTTGAGCTCGTCGAAATCGTGGGCCACGATTACTTCTCCCGTGATTCCGCCCTCGGGAGTCGGCGCGTTGCCGTACAAAGCGGTAATAAATATCTTCTGCGTGGTTCCAGCCACCTTGCCCGGGTACTCGATTAGTTCCGCGGAATCGTTCCCGCGCAGGAAGCGGGTGACGGTTACCGGCTCCAGATGCACATCGAGTCCGAGTTTGCGCAATTCGTCGGCGACATAATTAACGGCCGCATCGGCTTGAGGCGAGCCAGCAGGTCTCGGCCCGATACTGTCGGTCAGGTGTTCGAGTTGGCGGTAAGCGTAGTCATCCTGCAGCGCGGCATCTCGAATCTGTACCATTTCGGTGCGAAGCTGCGGCGGGAAGCCGCGGGTTGCGGCCTCGGCTTCCTCGGGCAAGGAGTTCCAGGGTTTCGCTTTTTGTCCTTGTGACAGGGCAGGAATCAGGAAAAGGAACAGGGCGAATCGAGCTCGCATGGCTACCTCGACCGGGATTTCTAATTTTCCTTTCTAAGGTAACATCATGAGCACAGGCTTGAGCTGCCCGCGCGTCCATTTTGGCTTGGGAGCGGCCATCAAGGTGGACAGGGTTGAAATTCGGTGGCCCCGCGGAAAGAAACAAGAAATTACCATGCCAGGACTGGATCAGGTCTTCGTCGTGGATGAGATCAAGGGTTTGAAGTAAATTGTCGCCGCGCAGTTCGTCGAGCAAAAAAAGCGGCCCCATTTCTGGGGCCACAATTCAAAAGAGGCATTCGGCAGGAAAGTCAAGACAAGATGCCGCTCCCGCTGAGAGGGCAGCATGGTTCGAAGGGTCGAGAACAATGAAAAAAGAAGAGGGTTGGGCTCATACTTTGTACGGCCTCTTTTCTTGGGTATGAAATTGCACTTGCCCCGCCAAACCTGCGGGGCCGGCCATGATGGCCTCTTCTGATCTATAAGTCATTGCCCAGGAAAGATTTGTTGCCGACCCATCCAGCCGCGGCCGCATGCGCGCAGCTTCGCCTGAAGCTGCACATTTCTGCATATTGACTGCACGGACATGGGTTGCGCGGGATGCCGCGGAGGAACTTTTCTGGTCGCGCGGGCGTCTGAATGGTCGCAGCTAGTCTGCTAAGCTTGGGCCAGTTGAGTTTCGGAGGCATAAATGCGTGGCCTGTTCGCTATTGCCGCTGTCCTCCTTCTCGCATCTTTGCTTAATGCTCAGAGCCCCACCGCCCTGAACCCGCCGCCTCCGCAGACTGCGCGCCAGGCGCTGATCGAAATGTTCTTCGGGACCGCTGCGAACCACTTGGAGAAGCATCTTCCTGACGTGACGCGCGAGACTTTTAAGAGAATGGACTCCGGCAACGGGCAAAGTTTCCTCAGCGAATTCTCTAGCCTTGCAATTCAGGCCAAAGCCGGCGGAGCTAAGTTCGAAACCTTCGATACCGGCCCAACCCTGCTGAACTTCGAAGAGCCCGGGGCGGGAGATGGGACAGCGGTAGATAGTGGGAAAGTAGAGATCACGGTTGAGCGCGACGATCTTGTTGGTGAGAAAGACCAGATCGAACTGGCGCTCCACATGACTCGCGGCGGGAAAGAAGAGACTTTGCCCTTCATTCCGCACTTTACCTTTTCGATGAAGACGGAATCCGACGTGTGGCGCTTGAATGAAATCAATGTGGCGGTGCGGTTGCCGCTGGCCGATCCGGATTTCCTGAAGAACATCGAGGACCGGCAGCGAACTCAGAATGAACAAACGACGGTGTGGGCAGTACGCGAGGTAACTACAGCCGAAAAGAGCTATCAGTCCACGCATGGCGGTTTCGCCTGCACCCTCTCAGCGCTGGGAAATGCAGGCAAACAACCGGCAAGCGGGGGCCCTACTCTATGACCGCGAGCTAGCCAGCGGAAAGAAGGGTGGGTACATCTTCGCTATTTCGGGATGCGACGGATCTCACATTGAGACTTGTCCTTGCCAGATTGAAGTAATCTCTCTGCCCGCATCCAATTTCATATAATCCGGAGTTTCTGGTAAACCAAAATAGATCCGCGGAGGAACCTTGAGGCGCTTGGCTTGGATGGGGTTGTTTTCGTGTATAGCGCTGTTCTCGGTCGGCTGCGGCGGCAGCGCCGCTGGCGCCGACGCCATGGTGCGGTTTCTGCAAGCCTCGCCCGACGCTCCCCTGGTCAACGTTCTCGTTGATGGCACGTCGGTTGCCGGAAACCTCGCCTACGGCAATGCCAGCGGTTACATTTCCGTGAAGGCTGGATCGCGCCACATTCAGGTGGTGCCGGCCAGTGGTTCAACGCCGATTTTCGATCAGACGATTTCCTTCACCTCGAGTACCAACCAGACTCTGCTGCTGACCGGTCCCGCCGCCAGCATTCAGTCGGTCCTGCTCAAGGACGGAGGGACTACCGCAACGACTGGCGACGGGTACGTGCGGGTAGTCAATGCCTCGGGTGCCATGGGCGCGGCTGACGTTTACATAGTTCCGGCTGGAGTCAGCATCGTCGGGGTCAAGCCGATCGCGGCTGGACTCGCCTTCGACAAAGACACCGGATATCAATTGACCGTGGCTGGTAATTACGAGGTCTTTATGACGACGCCCAAGACCGCCAGTGCACTGCTCAGCACCGGATCCATCAGCCTGACCTCGGCCCAGAACCAGACCGTGGTGGCCCTCGATGGCACTTCCGGCGGGTTCATGTATGCGTTGCTTACGGACCAGTAATTTCAGAGTGCCCAATCCCCCTTCTTTGCCTCTCCCGATTTTGGAGGCACAGAGCGGGCTTCTCTTTAATCATTACAATCATTACATCTACACTTCTTTACGTGCCTGGCCGATGGTACCAACAACGCTTTTTCGAAGTCGTGCGTCTAACCCAATGTAGGCCGGAGCAAACTTGGCCTTGTCCGCTCATAACAGCGGTATAATCAGAAGTTTGGAAAAGTGGAGGCAAGTCAACATGGAAGTACGCGCTAACGCCTTGTGGGGGCGTTTCAGAGCTAATCGTCTGGCATTTACGTTGGTAGTTTTGCTGACTCTGGCAGTCGGCATTTTGATCGGAACCGTGGTTTCGGTCGGAGTTCGAGGGCAGGAAAAGAGATCGGCCGAGGCTACGCCATTAAGCGTTCCCGCGCCCCGCCAGCTTTCGAACCAGTTCTCGCAGATCGCAAAGTCGCTCGAGCCGGCGGTCGTCAACATCAATACCGAGTCCACCATCAAGCCAGTTGCCCGCCGCCGGGGAGAAAATCCCGGCGACGATCAAGGCAATCAATTCGGCGACTTTTTCGACAAATTTTTCGGTGGTCAGGGAGACGGCGGACCGATACGAGAGCGGTCCCTGGGCTCCGGCGTTCTGGTTGATCCCAAGGGCTTCATTGTCACCAACCGTCATGTGGTCGAAAAAGCTGACCGCGTGCAAGTCCGGCTGCAGGACGACCCGCCCGGGGTACAGCACGATGCCAAGGTGATCGGCATGGATCAGGAGACTGACCTGGCGGTGATTAAGATTGAGGTGGATCATCCCTTGCCCGTCGCCAGGCTGGGCAATTCTGAAAGCATGCAGGTGGGTGATTGGGTGCTCGCGGTTGGCAGCCCGTTTGGACTGCAGGCCACCGTTACCGCTGGAATTGTTTCTGCCAAGGGGCGCAACATCGTTCCCAACCGGCAATTCCAATCCTTCATCCAGACCGATGCTGCTATCAATCCTGGCAACTCCGGCGGGCCGCTGGTCAATATGGACGGCGAAGTCATCGGCATCAACACCGCTATTCTTACCGACACCAACGCGTACGCAGGAGTCGGTTTCGCGCTGCCTTCGAACACGGTGATGCAGGTTTACAATCAGCTCACCGGCCCTGAACACCGCGTCCAGCGCGGCTCGATTGGAATTGAATTCAACGCCCAGGAAAATCCAGCCATCGCTCGCGTATATGGCGTGCAGTCGGGAATCACGGTTTCGAGCGTAGTCACCGGCAGCCCGGCGGACCGCGCCGGCCTGAAAGTCGGCGACACCATTTTTTCGGTGGACGGCAAGCAGGTTAAGAACGGCGATGAATTAGTGTCTGACATCGCAAGTCGCAAACCGGGCGACAAAATTACGCTGGGCTATTTCCGCAATGGCAAGAAAGAGGCGACTGCTGTCACCGTCGCCGACCGCGCCAAGCTGTTCGCTTCGCGCCTGGGTGACGACCAAGAGAGCAGCGAAGAATCCGCTCCCAAACAAAGCAAGCTCGGTACTACGGTGCGTGCTCTCACTTCAGAAATTGCAGACCGGCTGAATGTCCCGTCCGGCAAAGGCGTCATCGTCCAGGACGTGAAGGGCGGATCCTTCGCTGACGATGTAGGCCTGACCCGCGGCGATGTGGTTCTCGAGATCAACAAGCAGCCGGTGAACAGCGAGGAGGATTTCGACCGCATCCAGTCGGGCCTGAAGAGCGGGCAGGATGTAGTGTTCCTCGTACGCCAGCGAGGCGGAGGCCGCAACGACGGCACCATTTTCCTTGCCGGTACACTTCCGTAACTGTTACCGTGCACCAACGGCACTGGCGCCGAATCCCGTTCCGCGAGATGATGAACGGCGCCAGAGAAGACGGCTGAAGCGCGGTTTGCGCTTTACCTGCCAGGTATCGCGGCGCAGGAGCAGGGAGAAGGAACAGTCGAATGGATTCTACGCGGACAAGAAAGTTGACAGCTCCAGCAGTCATTCTGCTGCTGTCTGCGTCTTTGTCCGCTCAGACCTCGCAGAAACCGGCCTCGCACTCCGCGGCAAAAACCCACAAGGTGTCACATCACGCGAGCAAGAAGTCGCGGAAACCTCGCGGGCAGCAGGCTATTGACGGCGAACGCGCCCGGCAAATCCAGGCGGCGCTGGTTCGTGAGCGCTACATGA
>WNFF01007526.1_pt1 | contig 12162 bp, 10 predicted proteins | sample 5400441 | NCBI WGS metagenome assembly WNFF01 (sample SAMN13153345, study PRJNA577476) | soil metagenome | isolation source: 120 cm saprolite under Douglas fir tree site 2 hole 3 replicate 1 | place: USA:California | collected 2015-04-18
TTCCAGAGCAATCTTGCGTTGGGTTCAATTTCAAACCCCGTGAACTCGTTGCGCTCGAATTTAGAGCCCAGCGTAATCTGCAGGCGATTGTCAACCAAGCTGATTTCATCCTGCAGGAATGTGCTGAACTGATTCAGAGTGACCTGATTAGGCTGCAGGGAAACCGTGAAACTGGAGTCGTTCTTGTCGCGGATCGAGCGGTAGCCCAGCCCCCATACGAATTGTTGTGAATCTCCAACGTGAAACCCGTGCTGAAAATCGAGATCCAATATGTTCTGGTGGTCGCCGAAAAGCGAATGGTCGGTAATCGTCGTATTGTCGTAGTACATCTGCAACGACATCGAAGATCTTTCGGAAGTATGATTCCAACGCCCGAGGATGTTTCCGCCACTGTACTTTCCATCATTTGGAAACGTGTTGGAATAGGGAGCAGATAGCGACGCCACAGTCAAAGTCTCATCGAATCTGCTGCGATAGACATCTCCTTGCACCGTCAGCGAATTCGCTCCGGCTGGCGTCCAATCCGCGCGAAACCCTCCGCGCAAGGCATCCCAGCCGTCGTGAGCCGTCATTCCCGATGGGTATGCTGAAGGCCCCCAATCGAAATATTTTGTATAGGCTCTGTAGTAGGTATTGTCACCCAGTTTGCCGCCATAACGAACGCCGCCGGCTGCTCGTTCATCCGTTCCGGCTCCTGCCGTCACGACTGCAGACTGCGTGGCTTTGGCCTTTTTGGTGATGACATTGATGACCCCGTCGACGGCATTGGCTCCCCACAGCGTTGCTCCGGGGCCGCGTATCACTTCGATCCGGTCCACGTCCTCCAACATCACATCCTGGACGTTCCAATACACGCCCGAAAACAGTGGGGTGTAGACACTTCGACCGTCGATCAGCACCAGCAGTTTGTTGTCGAAGCGCCCGTTGAATCCTCGCGAACCGATGGCCCACTTGTTCTGGTCGATCCGCGCCACTTCAAGACCAGGTGCCAGTCGCAATGCTTCCGGAATGCTGGTCGCTCCCGAACGTCGTATATCTTCTTGCGTTATTACGAAAATCGCCGCCGCAGCGTCCGCCACTTTTTGCGTGCGCTTGGAGACGGAGGTCACCTGCAGATTCATCAGGTCTTCCATGCTCATGGCGGTGACGTCGGGGACGCTCCGTGACGTCTGGGCCGGTGTGGGAGCCGTAAGACAAACTGCGAGAAAACCGGCTAAGAGAATACGCCCAGCGCTTGGCGCCCGTCCGCTATTGTGGTTGCGATGGAACAGCATATTTAGTTTCCCTTCTAGAAGGTGGTCAGCAAGGCTGGCGAGGGATCCCCAATCCGGGACATTACCGTACACACTGAACCCGTCTCCTTCTTGCTGCAGCCCATGTGGTTCTTTCCTGCGGTTCATATACAGCCCCCAGCGAGCCAAACCGGTATACCGAATCCGGCTACTAGCTCTTTCCCGAACATGGCCCCGTGCGACCCCGCACGTGTTGAGGCAGCGCTCCTCTTCAACCCCTCAGAAGAGGGCGAGGCAGCTACTGCAGAAATCTGTCTGTCGGCAATCAACGAATCTGTTCCTAGGATCCGCATGTGTCCTGGCCTTTTGGAGCAGGCAGAGCTCATACAGGCTTTGCTCCTGTTACTGTGAACACCGTCGAATATGTAAATGTGTCTGGTCGGCTGAGGTAGTCAAGAAACGCTCGTATTTGCTTTTTGGCTTCGCTTTGGCCGCCGAGCACCCGTGCCAGTTGGGGTCTTGCAATCTCTAGCTTTAATTCCCATTGCTTCAGAATCCCCGGGTCAATCTCTCCTGCGATTAGGTGATAGCACTCCACCTGAACATCGAGATTTTTCAGACCAGCTTTCTGTGCCAACCAGAAAAGCTTTCGCCCGACGAAAGGATCAAAACCGGTAGCCGCTAGGGCAGTCACGACTTTCTCGGCTGTGCGCTGTACTCCAGCGTCTTCCGGGTAGTGCCACAGAAGTTGACCGTCCAAGTCTTGCAGCAGAACCGTGCCCCCCGGCTTGCAAACTCTCGTCATTTCCGCGACGGCCTGCTCTTTTTCTTTTAGGTATTGGAGCAACATGCGGCTGTACACAAGATCGAAGCTATTCGATTGGAACTCCATCGCGTGTGCGTCCCCACAAACGAATTTCATACGCGTATTCTCGCGATTTCTCTGCACCGCTTGCTGCACACGGTCGGCGCTGATGTCTATTCCGGTCGCCCTGATGGAAGAATCCATTGCGGTCACGGCGCCCAGAATCACTCCTGGACCGCATCCAACCGAAAGGACTTGCGCACCTGGGTGGACACGATGCGCCAGGTACTTTTGAGCCCAAGCGTCGGAATCGACTTTGAGCTCGAGGCGCAGTGCCTCGCGAGGGTCTTCCATGATGTAATCTATCGCCGAAGCTTGGCTCATCAGTGTTCCTGCCCGATAAGACTTGGCTGCATCGCATGCTTTTCGGCACGCGCTAAGAGTCTTGAGTAGAAGCCATCGACGTGCCTGTAGAAGCGGAGCTGCCCTTCCTGTAGCCACGTTCCCTGGCAATAGTGCCGGAGGAACTCTGCCCCCAGCTGAAGCAAGGCTGGCGCGGCAATTTCCTCTGCGATCACCGGAATGGTGTCGAGCTCAAAGTCCTCATAAGCGGAAGCAGATGCTCTAAGGAGCGAAGACACAACGTCCAAAGCGTCACCTTCGGGAAGCGTGGGATGCAGCAGCAGGTCGCAGCGATTTTCGATATAGCTGAAGTTCAGGCCCAAAGGACCGCGATAGGCGATCACCGCGCCGATCGGTTCATCCTTGTACTCCCGGTAGGCTAGCCACACGCGGCGGCTCCGCCGGAGCCCTACCTCGCGGTACAGTTGGTCCACCTCGGTCAATTCTGGATCGGTTGTGAGTTGCTCGGCGGCGACGTAAATACTGCCGCGCGCGACGGAGGCGATGAGGGCAAGGGCTTCTTCGTGAGAAGGATCATAGGGGACGATGCGAACTCTCTCCCCCGAAGGCAGAGACGAAATCTTTGGCAGCGCGAAATACATGTGCCGCTGAACGGAAGAGAGGGCCTGTCCGATTGTCTGAACCATGGATCCGAACACTCTCGACGGGAAGCGGTTCTCTGGCCGGAACCAATTCTGATGCGATTCATCAATGCCTCTCAGAATGCTCGCGGCCGTTCCTGCCAGCATTACCGCGCGTGACGCGACCGGGTTGTTCTCAGAAACCAGGTGTTGCGAGGTCCAGCCATAATGCGTCGTGCGCCAAACTGCAATCGAGGCACGGCCCCTTTTTTTGTCACCGGCCGTCAGGCTTTGTCGGGATAGAGAAAACCGGTGCGCTCGTACAGCGCAAAGATTTCGTTCACGGACAAGGCATTGACCTGGACGCCGTAAGCGTCGTAGACCTCTGACAGCCGGGGAAGGCTGTTCAACGTTTTCTGATCTAGCGCATCTAAGGGCATGTCCCCTCCGCCGCTCCTCTCACATCCGAACTGAATAAGCGCTGTTCAACATGCTTCAAGTCTGGCTTGCCATTGCGGGCAAGCGTGGATCCTCTTCATGGGTCCCAGCGGTTCGAGCTAGTCCTTGGAAAAAAATCCAAGCGTCAAACCTGCAAAGTTCTAGGACTATTAGTACTTATTAGCGATTCCAAATGTTTGGCCAAATGGACCTTCGGTACTGTTTCATCGGGACTTTCCTACCGACTATTGCCTTCTTGGATACACTTCGAGTCCGCACCATCGGTTCTCCGTACGAAAAGGTGGTGGGAATGCGTGTCCGATGGCTTCTTCTTTAACTTATAGACAAAACAGGACTTACTATCAGCCGGCCGAACCTATCAACACGCAGGAGAGGGGCTGCGAAACCGGTCCGGGCGGCGAGATAGACCCAAGTCGGGACGCTATCATGCCCCACCACCTTTACAAGTGGCCTCGTGGAGAAAGCAAGATTAGACCAGACCAGAGCTCGGAGAGATGCAGACAAGACAGGCAACTAGCTAAACGGGCAACTAACACCAAACTCTTGCTACCTCCGAGGAAAGGCCCATGTGCTCAGCTGTTGTACGGGTTTACAGGCAGCCCTATCCTTTGTGGTGACCCATCGCTGAAACCAGGAACGTCTCGGAGAGGACAACCATGAGCTACCAATCGGAAACCCCGTTCGACCACATTGAGAGCGCTCTCGAGTATGTGAATCACCTGCTCGAAGCGACGCGCGAAGCGCAAGATCAAATTGAAACGGAAATCCTCCGCGCGGCGATTCCCCGGCTGGCACGCCGCAAACAGGCTTTGCAGCTCGCCAATTACAAATTGGACAAGCTTTCATCACACATCGCCGCAAGCCGCCGCATCTTAAATGATTTGAGAATGTTGCGCCGATTGCTTTTGGAAGAACGGAAGACCCCGGATCCTTCCGCCATAGCTTGACAAACAGCAATCCGCAGGGACCGCGGCTAATCACGCTCGCGGAAAAGTTTAGCGGCCCCGGGGGCGCCAGCTCCCGAATCGGCATCCGCGGCGTCCCAGGCTTTGCGGTCGATTGGCTGGATGGGCTCCAGTTTTTTCTGCGAGAGTGATTTGTTCAACGCTGGAAGCTCCTTGGTGACGATGGCGTCGAATTCGCTTGCCACGTCTTCCAGTTCTTTCTTCAGCGAATCGATGCGCGCGGTTTGATAATCGGTTGGACGCCCCTCATAGTTCAAAATAGCTCCGTAGAGTGCTGTCGTTTTTTCACGGATTCGCTCCTCACCGGTGACCGCGCCTCCTTCCTTGGTAGCCACGATCTTCTTTCGCAAGGCTTCCACTTTGCCGGCAAGTTCCTGCATCCGCTTACTAAAGGCCGCGTCTCCCTTCAGCTTTGCGTCGCGCTCCATGAGCGCGTCATGCACCCCGTTGATGCGGTCGACATCGAAGCTCATCTCCCCGAGCAGCCGGTGCAGGCGCATCGCCGCGTCGAATTCCAGTTTCCGGTCTTCCACCGTGAATTTAGCACGCCGGTCAAGCTCCAAGACAAGCTGGGTGCTGTAAGTCTCTTTGCCACGCGTCATCTTCACGGTGTAGGTGCCGGGCATAACTCTGGGGCCCTGAGCGGCTTCAAACGCAGCCGTAGCGGCGGGCGGAACGTGGGGCGCTTTTAGGCGCATGGGCCATTCCACGCGGCTAATGCCGCGGCGGCTGTTCGGAGGGAGCGTGTCCACCAGCTTGCCCTGCGAATCGAATATCTCCAGTTTCATTTTTCCAAAAATGTGCCGCTTGCTCTGGTAGTAGGTAATCAGCGCCGCGTCCGGCGGATTGGGCCCGGTGAACACCGCGCTTCCTTCTACCCAGCCGCCATTCGCGGGGAGCCGCTGCTGCGCGGGCTTGGCCTGGAGGAAAACTGCCTCTTGCGACATGACTTCAGGAGTCAGCTTTCGCAGCGTCGTGATGTCGTCCACGATCCAGATGCCGCGGCCATGCGTAGCAATCACCAGGTCCGATTCGCGCGGGTGCACAACGATGTCCCGGACTGCCACCGTGGGAAATTCGTGGCCTCTGTATTGTGCCCAGTGCTTGCCGGCATCCGGCGAAATCCACAAACCGAATTCCGTGCCGAGGAAGAGCAGGTTGGGCGACACCGGGTCTTCCTTGATGACATGCGCGTAACCGCGCACTCCGCTGTCCGCGGAAACGATGGGCGTCCAGGTCTTTCCGTAGTCCGTGGTCTTGAAGACGTGAGGATCCATGTCTCCAAAGGTGTGACGATCGAACGTCGCATAGGCTGTGCCCGCATCGTAGAGGCTGGCTTCCACCCACGAAACCCACGAGGCTTTCGGCAGATTGGGAACGTTTCCGACAACGTTGGTCCAGGATTTGGCGCCATCACGCGTCACTTGGAGATTTCCATCGTCGGTTCCAACCCAGATAGTTTGACCATCGCGCGGAGACTCGCTGATGGAGTAAATCGTAGTGTGGGTTTCCGCATCAGAATTATCGACCGTAACCCCTCCGGACTCTTCCTGCTTCTGTTTCTCCAGATCGTTGGTCGTAAGATCTGGCGAAATGCGCTCCCAGGAGTGGCCGTGGTCGCGGGAGCGAAAAAGAAATTGGGCGCCCACGTAAATCGCGCCCTTTTCATTGGGGCTCAGGTGGATCGGAGTGTTCCAATTGAACCGCAGCTTTCCTTCCCCATAATTCGGTTGCGGCTTGATCGTCCGCGCTTCCAGCGTGAACCGATTCACACGGCCGATCTCGCCACCCTGTGATTCGGCATAGACGTAGTTCGCGTCCGATGGATCCGGAAATACCCAGAATCCATCCCCTCCATAAAGATTTTCCCAGCGGCCGTTGGTGATCCCTCCCGGATATTGCGAGTCTCCCATCCACACGCTGTTGTCCTGCAGGCCGCCGAAAACGTGATACGGCTCGGCCTTGTCCGTGCTCACGTGATAGAACTGCGAAATCGGAAGATTATTGCCTTTCCACCAGGTGTTGCCACCGTCGTAGGAATACCAAACGCCTCCGTCATCGCCGGCGATCACATGATCAGTATTCTCGGGATTCACCCACACATCGTGGAAATCGCCGTGCGCGCCGCTCCCGATTCTGCTGAAGCTCTTGCCGCCGTCCTCGCTCATGATCAGAGTGAGGTCCGGCTTGTAAACTTTGTTCTCATTTTTCGGATCGACGATTAAGTTGGCGAAATAAAAGGGCCGCCACACCATCCAATTGCTGCGGTCCCGCTCTTCCCAAGTTTTTCCGCCATCATCGGAACGGAAGAGCGCGCTGCGCGTCGATTCGATCAGCGCATACACAACATCTGGTTTTGATGGCGCGATGGTGACGGCCACGCGCCCCCATGGTTTTGCGGGAAGCCCTTTGGCGCTCTTCTCATCCAGTTCCTTCCATGTGGCTCCGCCGTCCGTGGTCTGGAAAAAACCGCTGCCGCTGGGCGCGCTGGAATTCTCCCCGCCCGAACGGAACGTCCAGCCCTTCCGGCGAAAGTCCCACATGCCCGCAAAAAGAACTTTCGGGTCTTGCGGATTCATGGAAATCATCGAGCAGCCAGTCGAGAGATTCACGCCTTTGAGAATCTTGCTCCAGCTCTTGCCGCCGTCGGACGTCTTGTAGACACCGCGGTCCTCGCTGTCGCTCCAGAGTTTTCCCGGCACGCAAACGTAAACCGTGCTGCTGTTTTTCGGATCGATGATTATTTTCGCGATGCGCTCGGAATTCGGCAGGCCCATGTTGGTCCAGCTGTCGCCGCCGTCCGTCGACTTGTAGATCCCGTTGCCGATCGACACACTGTTGCGCGTCCACGCTTCTCCCGTGCCCACCCAGATGGTTTTCGGCGCCTGCAAATCAACGGCCACCGCGCCGATCGATTCCGCGGACTCTTTGTCAAAAACGGGCTTGAACGTCGTGCCTCCATTCGAGGATTTCCACACGCCGCCGCTGGCTGCGCCAACGTAAACCGTCAGCCGCCCGTCCTCTTTTACGGCAGCGATGGCAGCCACGCGCCCGCTCATGGTGGCGGAGCCAATGTTCCGCGCGCCGAGGCCGGAGATCGTGTCGGAGTCGAATTTCGCCTCTTGTGCGCGCACAGGCCCGACAAAAATCATTGTCGAGAGAGTCGCCATCATCACGGCAGCAAAGCAGCGGATTGTCTTGCGCATATCGGCGGATTCCTTAGCGATAAAGTAGAAGCAACGGCTCTTAGGTGTAAGTCCATCCATAGATATTCGTGCAGCGGAGAATCACTTTCCGGCCGGTGGCACGTTCGTCTCCGGTTTGGAAACCGGCATCGAGAAATGCACGTCTTCCAGCGGAATATTTTGCTCGATTTTTTCGACCGAGATTTGCGCGCGCGAAGAGCGGCCCTTTTGCGCCTGCTCCACAGCAAACGGATAATAGATACCATTCACCTGTTCGTAGTCCCCGTAATACAATTCGGACTCTTGCAGCGCCCCGCGAATCGTCGTTTGAATTTCCACTTTCAGCTCCAGGAACGAGTCCGCATCGAGATAGTAGTAGCGCACGTCCCCGTTCTTCATGCTCAGTTTGATCTTGAAGCAATCCGTTCCTTCCATCGAGTCGTGCCCCACTAGCTCGGCTTTATGGCCTTTCTCCTTGTAGTCCACCAGCGGCCCGTCGATATCCGCGTCCACCACCAGGCTTTTCAGGTCGTCCTGGGAGAGCAGCTCCGGATCCTTTCGCCCGCCAAAAGGAGAAATCTGCCATCCCGTCTTGCCATCGTAAGCCTGCACCTGCGCCAAGCCCTGGATGATGAATTCTTCACGAACCTTGTCCGCGCGCTTGTTTTCCTGGCGAAAATCCGCGCGAAACGATCCCTGGCTGAACTTTGCCGTGGTGCGAAGACTGCGCACCGATTTCAGCTTCTCCGTTCCGCCATGTGCCTGAACATTTTTGGTGATCACTTCGTCAACGGTCTGCGCGCTGGCCGCAGACGAAAAGAATACGATGGCAGCCGATACCAAAAGGCAAAAACAAGAAAACCTGGAAAACTCCATAAACGGACTCAGCCGCAATTCTGCTTTCATGAACTCCCCCCAACCCAACGCTATGTGACAATTCGCCAACGGAAGGAACCGAAACGGTCGACCCTTTGTTGTTCCGACGAAATCAGCAGAACTTAGTTAGCAGACTTTCGCGCCGCTGCCAAGAAATTTCGCTGCACCGCGGTCTAGAACTCCAGATGCAACCGTAGCGTCGGCACGACAACCGGTCCCCGGTCCCGGTTATATCCGGGATTGTTGATGTGCTGCACGCCAAACGCCAGATAAATCCCGCGCCACATGTGGAATGTGTAGTAAGTCTCCACGATGTTCTCGCGCGCGTAATTCAGCCGCCCATCTCCAAGCAGAAATCCCAAACCTCCCAGCGCAAGGTATTGTTGATGGTCCCGCGAGATGCCGTTGGAAACAAATACCAACCCCGCGCGGTCGAATTTTCTATGCCAAGCCTTTCCGTTCCCGCCCGCGCCGATCTCCACCGTCTGGTCCACTTCCGTATACGCAAACGACTCATGCCGGCCTTCGTCCCATCCCCACCTGCCGAACACACCCATCCAATCATTGAGCGGCTGTTCGAAATTCACGCCGAATCCGTACTTGATTGTCGTTTGCAGCGGATGACCCGTGATATCCGGTTTGGCCGTTTTCCCGGCGAGGAAATTGTCGATGGCCTCGCGGTAGCTTCCCATGTTGGCGTGATTCACAAAACTGAGGAAGCGAACAATCCCTTCACGGCGCCGCAAAACAGTGCCGTGCAATTCGAATTCAATATTTTCAGCATGCGCCCGGCTCACGTCCGCATCCAAATGGATTCCATTCGCGACTTTCGGCATCAGTCCTTCCGCGAAGCGCACGGCCCAGCGCCGGTCGTGATACTCGAGCATGGCGCCAAATGTGAACCCGCGCGTGTCCGCTGCGTAGTCATACGCGCCGTTGTTATCCACGGTCCAGTTCATGAATTGGAATGTGCTGTCTGTGCCGTAAGTATTCGCGTCGAAGAAGTCCACCATGCTGAATTTTCCGAAGCGCAGTTCCAGCCGCCTCACCGGCAGCGCGCTAAAGAGCGAGTACGGCGTTCGCACCGAAGCCGCTGTCTCTCTGCTCAACGGAATGATCTGATGCCACATCAGCCGCGCGATGTACGGCGCTTTGCTCAAGGTCGGGTTGCGCACCACGTCCAGATTCGTTTCGCCCGCCAGCCCTAGCGCTTCCCCGATCCCATGCCCCGCGCTCTCCTGCACATTGCACAGCAGTTCTGACGTGCTGGTGAGCCGTAAGCCCGTAAATAGCGTCAACACCCGTGATGTCGCATCCTGTGCCTCGGGGGGAAGACTATTCACTCCCTGATAGGGCGAATGGAACGCCGGATGCCACTGCGAGATCCAATTGGCTTGCCCCGAGATCCACCAGCGGTCCGCCTCTGGATGCGGAAACATCGCTGGCACGGGATCGGGATCGGCATCCGCCTTCGCATCCGTGACCGGCGGCTTCTGAGCCTGAACCTGTGGCGAATCTTGCGCTCGCAGTCCCGCTGTTGCAACCGAGAAGACACCAAGCAACGAACAGATCGCCGGAACTAAATGGAAAGTCAAACTCCGCATCTCTAAGTATCCGAACTCTCTTCTACCTATTGGTTTAACACACCGCTGATCATTGCAGCCTAAGCCGCCATTAGTGAACGGGTGATGAACGCAGCCTGGTAAGCCAGCCCTTGAACTCCTCTACCCCTTTGTTCTACTGTTCATCAAGCCCTTTTCAAAAGGCTTTGACTCTTGATGCTATACCCCCATAGGGTGAACAAGCAAAATGTCACACACGTCGCGCGAAAAATTGGACCTCGTCAACCGCAGCAAGAAAGTCATCGGGCAGCTCGAAAGCGTTTTGCGCGCTCTGAATGAAGATGATCCCTGCGCCGATGTCCTCCAGCGCCTCTCCGCCGCTCGCGGCGCCATCAATAGCCTCATGGCCGAACTGATGGAAGACCACATCCGCAACCACATGCCTCGCAATTCCAAATCCTCGGAAGAAGCTGCCGACGATGTCATCCAAATCGTCCGCACCTATTTGAAATGAGTTGGAAGAGGGTCGCCTTTCGAACGAATTTTCTGTATCTTCTCTGCAACAGAAGTCCGCGGCTGGAATCCAACCACTTGTAGGAGCCGCAGCCTTGCGTAGAATTATGATCGCCCTCGTCTTTGGAATATTCCTGAGTGCGCCCGTGGTTCGCGCGCAAGGCGGCCCCGTCGAAGGCGGCCATGAATTGCAGTTCTGGACCGGCGGCGGCCACGGGCTCAACGGCAACCAGTCCGGTGACGGCGTCTGGAACGCGGGCTTCCGTTACGGCCTGATCCTCACCGCTCCGCACGGACCGGGTTTCCTGCGCGGCCGCTTGGAATACGCAGTCGACGCCGTCCCCGCATTCCTGGTGGTTCAGAAAACGAACACTGCCTACGGCGTTGGCATTGACCCTTTCGCTTTCAAGTGGGCGCTGGACACGCACACCAGCGTGGTTCCGTATTTCGAACTCGGCGGCGGCACTCTCTTTACCAACACCAAGGTGCCCGAAGGCACATCCCGCATCAATTTCACCAGCGGCGGCGCTGCAGGCCTCCACTTCTTGCGCGCCAAGCACAACATCAGCGCGGAAGTCCGCTATATGCACATTTCGAACGCCGGGCTTGCCACCCTAAACCCCGGCATCAATACCATTCAGTTTCGCATCGGCTTCGGCTGGTTCAGTCAAAAAGAATAACGAGCTTGGCAGTACTTTCGATTTCTAACCACCGGTGAGTGTGTGAGATGAAAATGATTTGGATCTTCGTAGCTATAATCGTTCTACTTGTTGGAGTCGCCGTCGTCCGCACCCTGCGCACCGGCGAGAAAGCGCCGTCCTCAGGCACTCCCGCGCCGGACTTCACGCTGAATTCCCAGGATGGCAGACCGCTCCACTTTCACGATCTGCGCGGCAAATGGGTTGTGCTCTATTTCTATCCCAAGGATTTCACCAGCGGCTGCACCACGGAAGCCCACAATTTCCAGCGAGATCTTCCCCAGTACGAACAGAAAAACGCCATAATTCTCGGTGTCAGCGTCCAGGACGAGGCCACCCACCAAAACTTTTGCGCCAAAGAGGGCCTGAGCTTCAAGCTGCTCGCGGATACCAAGCACCAGGTCTCTTCGTCCTACGACTCGCTCGTCAATCTAGGCGTCACCAAGCTCGCCTCGCGCCACACTTTCCTCATCGACCCCGCTGGCATCGTGCGCAAAACCTACCTCAACGTGAACGCCGAAAAACACAGCGCTGAAGTCCTAGCCGATCTCTCGCAACTCCAGCAACTTCCAGGCCAACCCTAATCCCGTAATCTTTGAACGAGCCAATCCCTGCAGCCAGTGTCATCTTGAGCGGAGCGAAGGATCTCATCTGATCCTCAGTTCGGCGCAAACATTAAGCCGCGATCCCGTCGCTCAGTTTCCGCAAGCCTCATTGTCTGCTAAATTGGGAACGTCAGGCAGCACCGCAAGATTGTTCTTGCTGAGTAAGGCGTTCACCGCCGCCACTTCTTTGTTCTTCAGCTCTTGCCAGGCAGCCAGAACCTCGTTCGAACCTTTGCAAACCCGCCGATATGCCGCAAACGATTCCTCCGATGGTGCGAA
>WNFF01011075.1_pt1 | contig 12161 bp, 12 predicted proteins | sample 5400441 | NCBI WGS metagenome assembly WNFF01 (sample SAMN13153345, study PRJNA577476) | soil metagenome | isolation source: 120 cm saprolite under Douglas fir tree site 2 hole 3 replicate 1 | place: USA:California | collected 2015-04-18
AACTGCGCGTCGAACGCGTCGGCCATCAGGCGCGCGAGGGTCGTCTTGCCGACCCCGGGCGGCCCCCACAGGATCATCGAATGCGGCTTGCCCGAGTCGAACGCAAGACGCAGCGGCTTGCCCGGCCCGAGCAGGTGCTGCTGCCCCACGAATTGGTCGAGCGACTTGGGCCGCAGGGCCTCCGCCATCGGCGGCACCGGTGCAAGAGCGGGGAACAGATCGGTCATTCACTGCCCGGGCGAAAGAAGAGCTATTTGAAATCGCCGATCACGTCGGCGCCCTTGGGCGGCGAGAAACGGAATAGCCCCGGATCGAGCCTCGGGTTGCGCTCCAGCGACGCGAACCTGAGCACCGTGGTCTGCCCCAGGCTGTCGACAAGCTCCATGACTATGAGGCCGGAAGAGCTGAAGCCCATGCGGATTCTCTCGAAGCTGCTTTCCTTGTCGCGGGGCAGCGCCTGGAGCCACTCAAGGCCGTCCTTCGCGCCCCGGTCCGAGAGCACGAACGCCCGCATGGCCTCGTTGTTCCCTGCGAGCAGCGCTGCCGGAGTGGAGCCGAGCGCCTGGTCGAGCTTTTTCACCGTGACCTGCTTCAGGTCCTCGTCGTAGATCCATACTTTGGAGCCGTCGCCGACGATGAGCTGGGCGTATGGCTTGACGTAGTTCCATCGGAATTTTCCCGGCCGCGAGAACGCAAGCGTCCCGCGCGATTCCTGCAGCAGCTTGCGGTTGCGGTCGAAGATTTTCTGCTCGAATTCTCCGCTCGCGGTAAGGGTCTCGTTGATGAACTCCGAGAAGCGCTGGAGGCTCGCCGCAGCGACGACCGAGGGCATGAGCGCAAGAAGCGTTCCGAGGGAAGCCCCTGCGATGCCGAAACGGATCGCCATCGCAGCCGGCTACTCCGCTTTCGCGGGCACCAGGACGTCGCGATTCCCGTTCGATTGCATGGCAGAGACGAGTCCCGTCTGCTCCATCTGCTCGATGAGCCGCGCGGCCCGGTTGTAACCGATGCGCAGATGGCGCTGCACGAGCGAGATCGATCCGCCTCCACGCCCTGCTCGCTCAAGGCCGGTTCGGCGCCCCCGTCGGCCTCCTCGGCTTCGAGCAGGCCCTCGACATACTCCGGCCGGCCGAGCGATTTCAGGTAATCGACGACCTTGTGCACTTCCTGGTCGGCGACATATGCGCCGTGCACGCGCTGGGACATACCGGCCCCGGGCGGCAGGTAGAGCATGTCGCCATGCCCGATCAGCGACTCGGCGCCCTGCTGGTCGAGGATGGTGCGCGAATCGACCTTGCTCGAGACCTGGAAGGCGATGCGCGTCGGAATGTTCGCCTTGATAAGCCCCGTAATCACATCCACGGACGGACGTTGCGTCGCGAGGATCAGGTGCACGCCGGCTGCGCGCGCCTTCTGCGCGAGGCGCGCGATCAGCTCCTCTATTTTCTTGCCCGATACCATGATCAGATCGGCAAGCTCGTCGATGATGACGACGATGCAAGGGAGCTTCTCCAGCGGCTGCGGCTCGCCCGATTCGAGCGTGTCCGGATCCATGAGCGGCGCGCCCGATTTTTCGGCGTCGGCCACCTTGTGATTGTAGCCCGAGAGGTTCCGCACCCCGATCCAGGTCATGAGCCGGTAGCGCCGCTCCACCTCGCCCATGCACCAGGCGAGCGCGTTCGCCGCCTGCCGCATGTCGGTGACGACCGGAGCAAGCAGATGCGGAATATTCTGATACGCGGAGAGTTCCAGCATCTTAGGATCGACCAGGATCAGCCGCACCTCGCGCGGCTCGGCCTTGTAGAGAATCGACAGGATCATCGCGTTCAAGGCGACCGACTTCCCCGAGCCGGTTGTCCCCGCGACCAGCACGTGCGGCATCTTGGCGAGGTCGGCGACCACGGGATTGCCGGCGATGTCCTTGCCGAGGGCGAGCGCGAGCGGCGTGTGCAGCTCGTGGTAGGCGCGCGAGCTGATGATCTCGGAAAGGCGCACGATCTGGCGGTGCGGGTTGGGGATCTCGAGTCCCATGCAGGACTTGCCGGGAATGGTCTCGACCACGCGGATGCTGTACACCGACAGCGCGCGGGCGAGGTCCTTCACCAGGTTGACGATCTGGCTGCCCTTTACACCCACGGCGGGCTCGACCTCATAGCGCGTGATCACCGGCCCCGGGTAGGCGGCGAGCACCTTGACCTGGACGCCGAAATCGCCGAGCTTCTTTTCGATCAGGCGCGAGGTGTATTCGAGGGTATCGGCCGACAGGACCTCGACGTCACCCGCGGCTTCATCGAGCAGCCTGATGGGAGGCAGCGGCGTGTCGGGCAGTTCGCGGAACAGCGGCTCCTGCCTCTCCCTCTGCACTCTGGAGGATTTCGGAATTTCCACCACGGGGGGTTCTATCCGGATCGGCGGGTGATCCTCGATCAGCAAACCGCGCTTCTCCCCCACCGCCGCCTCGCGTTTGTCCGCGGCGATTGCCCCGGCCTTTCTGTCCTGCCAGCTCTGCAATCTCTCGAACGCCCAAAGGTAACAGCTCTCCAGTACCGCTCCCAGCTTCTCCATGACGGCAAGCCACGAGAGCCCGGTGAACAGGGACAGCGTCATCACGCAAAGCGTGAGCAGGATCAGCGTGGCGCCGGTGAAACCGAATCCCGACTGCAGCACTCTCGCCACGAGGTCCCCGAGCAGCCCTCCGGGCGCGAGGGGGAGCGATATCTTCAATGAATGAAGGCGCAAGGCCTCGAAGCCGCTCGAGGCGAGCAGCAGGACCGCAAAGCCGGTGAGAGCGATGGCGAACGAGCGCCGGTCGCCGCTCAAGCTTCCCTCCAAGCGCCGAAAGGTCCAGATCGCGGCGAACACCGGGAGCGCGACCCACCACCAGGCCGATACGCCGAACAGAAACAGCAGCATATCGGCTATCCAGGCGCCCACCCTCCCGCCGAGGTTGCGCACTTCGCCCGCGGCTACGCTGTGCGACCAGCCCGGGTCGGCCCGGTTGAAAGTGGTGAGGACAAGGGAAAGATAGAGGGCAGCCGCAACCAGGACGAACAGCCTCGATTCGCGCAGCAGCGCGGCAACCTTGCCGGGAAGGGGTGCCTGGTTCTGTTTCAACTCGCTCGCGGCCTGTCAGCGCTCCGCCGGGCGGCGGTCCTGGTCGATGCGGGAATTTTAGCACTCCGGGCCGGCTTCGACGGCGACGGAACCGCCCTACTCGCGCCCGACCCCCTCAATCGATCGTCAGGATGGTTTCGTGCAGGAAAATCGAACCGGGCCGAACCTCGATGAAGCCCCCCGACTGAAGGTCCTTCATCACCCGGCTGACCATTTCGCGCGAGGCCCCGATCATCTTGGCGATGTCCTGCTTGGCGAGCTTCTTCGTCACCACTTTCTGACCGTTCACGGTTTCCGCCATCTCGAGCAGCAGTCGCGCGACCCGCCCGTAGACGTCCATCAAGGCGAGGCTGCCGATCTTCTGGTCGGCTTCCCGCAGCCGCTTGACCAGTCCGCGCATGACGGTCATGGCCATCTCGAAATTCTCGGCAAGGCAGCTCTTGAAGTCGCGCTTCGAGAGGGTCAGGAGTTCGCACGCCTCGATCGCCACCACGCTCGCCGAGCGCGGGTGGTCGTCGATCAGGCCCATCTCGCCGAAAAACTCGTTCGGTCCCAGGATCGCGAGGATCACCTCGCGCCCTTCGTCGTCGCTCATCATCACCTTGAGCCGGCCCGATACGACGACGTAAAGCGACTCCGTCACGTCGCCCGCGGCAATGATGGTCGTGCCGCGGGGAAAGCCCCTGCGGCTGACTGCGCTGGTGAGAAGGACCAGCTGCTGCTCGGGCAATGCCGAAAAAAGCGGTACGTTGCGCAGGAGCAGCATGGATACGCCGGCCGGGGCCGCCATCGTTTTCCTTTCGGGCGCCTTGACCCGCATATCTTATCAGACTCGCCGGCCTGCCTTCGGCGCGTGCGCAACCCGTGACTCCCGCGGAAGGACCGATTGGCGAGCTCGCAACGGCGCGCTTCAGAGCCGGAGCGGCAGTCCTTCCGCGCTATAATTTGGACCGCTCCGCGGTTGAATTTGAGCATTCCCGTCCCAACCACCCTGATATGTCGGAAAAAGCGAGACATTCCCGCCTGCTGATACTGGGATCCGGTCCGGCGGGTTATACGGGGGCGGTCTATGCGGCGCGCGCGAACCTGAAACCCGTTGTCGTCACGGGCCTCGCTCCGGGGGGGCAACTGATGACGACCACCGACGTGGATAACTGGCCGGCCGACGGCAGCGGAGTCCAGGGTCCCGAGCTGATGGAGCGTTTCCAGAAGCATGCCGAGCGCTTCGAGACCGAGATCATCTTCGATCACATCCACACGGCGCACCTGAAGGAGCGGCCCTTTCGGCTCGACGGCGATGCGGGCGAATACACCTGCGACGCCCTCATCATCGCAACCGGGGCCTCCGCCCGCTACCTCGGGCTCGAGTCGGAGGCGAGGTTCATGGGCAAAGGGGTCTCGGCATGCGCCACCTGCGACGGATTCTTCTACAAAGGTCAGGACGTTGCGGTCGTCGGCGGAGGCAATACCGCGGTGGAGGAAGCGCTCTACCTGGCGAATATCGCGCGCCAGGTCACCGTGATCCACCGGCGCGAAAAATTCCGCGCCGAGAAAATCCTGCAGCAGAAGCTCTTCGAGCGAAGCAACGTCACGCTGCGCTGGAACCACGTGCTGGACGAAGTCCTCGGCGACGCCAAGGGCGTGAACGGCATCCGCATCAAGGACGTCCGGACGGGCGCAGCCCAACAGCTCGGCATACAGGGATTGTTCATCGCCGTCGGCCACACTCCGAACACCGGCATTTTCGAAGGACAACTGGCGATGAAGGGCGGATACATCGTCACGCGCGGAGGGAGCGAGGGCAACGCCAGCGCGACCAGCGTGCCGGGCGTGTTCGCCGCGGGCGACGTGCAGGATCACGTCTACCGGCAGGCGGTGACGAGCGCCGGCAGCGGCTGCGTTGCGGCGCTCGACGCGGAAAAGTACCTGGACGGCCTGCGCTGAGCCCCACAGGGGAGGAGCGGCCATGCGCAAGCCCACGAAGAAGAGCCTGCCGGAAGACGCGGCTGCGCTGTTTCGCGAGGCGGTGCGCGATGCCACGCCTCTGCGATCGCCGGCCCGCGTGCGGACTGAAGCCGGATCGCTGCCGTTGCCGGTCCAGTCGCTTCTCGACGTGCACGATACGCTCGCCGAAAGCTTGACCGGCCCCATTTCACTGGACCAATCGATCGAAACCGGCGAGGAGCTTTTCTATCTGCGCGACGGTCTGGGCCGCAATGTCCTGCACAAACTGAGGCGGGGCCACTGGGTCGTTCAGGGCGCCGTCGACTTGCATGGGTCGAACCGGGACGAGGCCCGGTCGTTGCTCGCGGAGTTCCTCGGCGACTGCCTCAAGCGAGGCCTGCGCTGCGTTCGCGTGATCCACGGCAAGGGCTTGCGCTCGCCCAAGCGCGAGCCGGTACTGAAGGGAAAGGTGCGGCAGTGGCTCGCGCAACGCGACGAGGTGCTCGCCTTCTGCCAGGCACCGACGAATCAGGGCGGGAGCGGCGCGCTGCTGGTGCTGCTTAGGGCCTAGACCGCCGCCTCGTTGGTCTCGCCGGTCCTGATTCTCACCACCTGCTCCACGGCGGTCACGAAGATCTTGCCGTCGCCGATCTTGCCGGTGCGCGCTGCCTTGACGATCGCCTCGATCGCTCCCTCGAGCATCTTTTCCGTCACCACGACCTCGATCTTGACCTTGGGCAGGAAGTCCACAACGTATTCCGCGCCGCGGTAGAGCTCGGTGTGGCCCTTCTGGCGACCGAAGCCCTTCACCTCCGTCACCGTCAGCCCCGTAACCCCGACTTCGGCCAGGGCTTCACGCACCTCGTCGAGCTTGAAGGGCTTCACGACCGCTTCGATCTTCTTCATGGCCGTTCTCCTGCCTTGACTCCCGCGCCAGTATAACAAACGGCGGTCGAACTCGGCCGCGCCCGCTATTCGTAGGGCTCCCGGTAGCGCGACGTGATCGGATAACGCCAATCCTTGCCGAAACCCCGGTGCGTGATGCGGATTCCGATCGGCGCCTGGCGCCGCTTGTACTCGCTGCGATGGATCATCTCGATCACGCGCCTCACGTCGCCTGAGCCGAAGCCCTGCGCGACTATTTCGGAAGGGCTCATGTCGTTTTCCATGTACGCCGAAATGATGGCGTCCAGGACATCGTACGACGGCAGGGTGTCCTGGTCGGTCTGGTCTGGCCTGAGCTCCGCGGAGGGAGCGCGGGTCAGCACGCGCTCGGGAATGACGTGCTTGACGCCGTTCCGATACCGGCACAGACGGTACACCAGCGTCTTGAGGATGTCTTTGATGACCGCGAACCCTCCCGCCATGTCGCCGTAGAGAGTGGCATAGCCGACCGCCATCTCCGATTTGTTGCCGGTGGTCAGGACGATCGCGCCGAATTTGTTCGACAAGGCCATCAGCAGCGTGCCGCGGATGCGCGCCTGGAGGTTCTCCTCGGTCGCGTCGAGGGGAAGGCGGCTGAATTCCTTCTCGAGGGACGCGAGAAACGCATCGAACACCGGACCGATCGGAATCTCGTCGTAGCGCACCCCGAGGTTCCCGACGAGCTCGCGGGAATCTTCGAGGCTCATATCGGAGGTGTATTGCGAAGGCATCATGACCGCGCGCACCCGCTCCGGTCCGAGCGCATCGCAGGCGATGCACAGCGTCAACGCCGAGTCGACTCCTCCGGATAGGCCGACGAGCGCTCCGGGAAATCCGTTCTTCCCGACGTAATCGCACACTCCGAGGCGCAGGGCCTTGTACACTTCCGGCTCGAGCGACTCTTCTTTCGCGGTTTCGCCCCGCTGCGGTTCGCCGTCGGCAACCGTCACGAATCCCAGCGTCTCCTCGAAGGACGGCAACCGGCAGGTCACCTCGCCCCGGCGGTCGAGGGCGAACGAGGCGCCGTCGAAAACCAGCTCGTCCTGGCCTCCCACCATGTTGGCGTAGATGAGCGCCATGCCGGTCTCGGATACCCGCTCGCGCATCACGTCGTAACGGGACTCCTGTTTGCGCATGTGATAGGGCGAAGCGTTCAGCACGAGCAGCACCTGCGCGCCCGCCTCGCGCGCGGCCCGGGGCGCCTTCGCTTCCCACGCATCGGCGCAGATATTGATGCCGACGCTCACCTTGTCGGCGCGCGGCCGGGTGGTGAGCGGTCCCTGATCGCCCCAGGTGTCCTCGCAGATGTTCACGCCGAAGCGGGTCTCCCCTACCGTGAACACGCAGGCACGGTCACCGGGCTCGAAGTAGCGTTCCTCGTCGAAAACGGTGTAGTTCGGCAGCGTATACTTGTGATAGGTGCCGACGATCCGCCCGTCCCGCAGGACCGACGCCGCATTGTGGCGCTTCCCCTCGAATTGATGCGGATGCCCCACGACGAGCGTGATGCCGGCCACCTTGCGCGCCAGGCCCTCGAGCGCGGCCTTGCAGTCGCGATAAAAGCCGTCGCGCAGGAGCAGGTCTTCCGGCGGGTAGCCGCACAACGCGAGCTCGGGCGTGAGCACCAGGGCCGCGCCGGCGGAGCGCGCCCGTTCGCAATACTCGAGGATCTTGGCGGCGTTGCCGGCGAGGTCGCCCACAGTACAATTGATCTGGGCAATCGCGATCTTGACGATGCTCGCCATACGGCAAGTTTACCATCGCGGCATTCGCCGCCCGAGCCGCAGGCGTACATCGACTTCTATGATCGGCTCGCCGCGAGGGCCGCTTTGGACCGCATCGATTGAGGGAAGACACGCCCACGGTCAAGCTTGTCGACACGCTCGCGGCCGTCGAGCCGCGCGCCTGGAACGCGCTTGTCGGCCAGCAGCCGTTCCTGCGCCACGAGTTTCTCCATGCCCTGCACGAGACGGGGTGCGCCTGCGAGCCCACCGGATGGACGCCGCACTATCTCACCCTGTGGCAGGGCGAATCGCTCGCCGGCGCGATGCCCCTGTACCTCAAGTCCCACTCCTACGGGGAATACGTTTTCGATTGGGCCTGGGCCGACGCCTATCACCGCCACGGACTTGCGTACTATCCCAAGCTGCTCGGCGCGATCCCGTTTTCTCCGGTCACGGGACCCCGCCTGCTTGCGGGCGACGCGGCCACGCGCTGTTCCCGACCGAGCCCGAGGCGCGCGAGATGGAAGCGGCGGGAATGATGCTGCGCCGCTCGGTACAGTTCCACTGGGAGAACCGCGGCTACGCGAGTTTCGAGGAGTTCCTGTCCGAGCTCGCTTCGGCCAAGCGCAAGAAAATCCGCCAGGAGCGGCGCAGAGTGCAGGAATCGGGGGTGCGCCTGCGGCGGCTGGCCGGCGGGGAGATTCGCGACGAGCACTGGAGCTTCTTCACGCGCTGCTACAACGGCACCTACCGCGCGCACCGTTCGACGCCCTATCTCAACCTCGCCTTCTTCCGGCGCCTCGGAGAGACGCTACCCGAGCACGTGCTCATGGTGCTTGCCGAGCTCGACGGCAAGCCGGTCGCAAGCGCCCTCAACATCTACTCGCCGACGGCGTTGTACGGGCGCTATTGGGGTTCGGTCGGCCACGTACCGCTGCTGCATTTCGAGGTCTGCTATTACCAGGCGCTCGAGTTCTGCATCGAGCGCGGCATCCGGATCTTCGAGGGGGGCGCGCAGGGCGAGCACAAGCTCGCGCGCGGCTTCATGCCGACCCAGACCTGGTCTGCGCACTGGTTGCGGCACCCGCAGTTCTCGGACGCGGTGGAAAAATTTCTCGCGCAAGAGACGGCGGGGATCGAGCGCTACGTGGACGAGCTGAACGAGCGCAGCCCGTTCCGCCGGGAAAGCTAGCGGCGCTTACTTGTTCCTGGGGAGGCCGCCAAGGAGCGCGGCGACCTGGCGCGGCGAGCGTTGCGGAGCCGAGGCGCGGGGCGCGGCGGGCGCCGCCTTCTCCGGTTCGTAGGGAGAACTGAAAATCGGGTCGAGGTTTTTCGCGCCGTGCTTCGCGCGCGTCAGCCGGTCGCGCTCTTCGCCGTCGCGTCGCGGCCGGCGCTCGCGCGCACCCGGGTTCCGACGGCCGTTTGCCGAACCCATGATCAAGGGCGCCACTCTGAGATCGGGCTCGAAACCCGGGACTATTTTTCTCGTGATGCCGATCCGGATCATCTTCTCGATCGCCTCGAGCCGCTCGTGCTCCTCGGCGCATACGAGCGAGATCGCCTCGCCGCTCGCCCCCGCCCGTCCGGTGCGGCCGATGCGGTGCACGTAGTCCTCGGGCGCGCCGGGCAGCTCGAAATTCACCACGTGCGGCAGGTCCTCGATGTCGAGGCCGCGCGCGGCGACATCGGTCGCCACCAGCACGCGCACCTTGCCCTCCTTGAAAGCGGCGAGCGCCTGGAGCCGCTCGGGCTGGCTCTTGTCGCCGTGGATGGCGGCGGTGTGAATGCCGTCGCGGTTGAGCTGGTAGGCGAGGCGATTCGCTCCGATGCGGGTCGAAGTGAACACCAGGACCTGGCGCAGATCGCGCGATTGAATGAGATACGAAAGCAGCTCGCGCTTGCGCTCGCGCCTTGCGGGGTGGACGAGGTGCGTGACCGACTCGGCCGCGGCGTTGTTCCGCGCCACCTGCACCAGCACCGGATCGCGCAGGAAGGAATCGGCAAGAACGCGGATTTCCCCGGTAAGCGTGGCGGAGAACAGCAGGTTCTGGCGCTGCTTGGGCAGAAGCGCCATGATGCGGCGCACGTCGGGAATGAAGCCCATGTCGAGCATGCGGTCGGCTTCGTCGAGCACAAAGGCCTCGACTTGCTGCAGGTTGACCGCCTTCTGCTGCACGTGGTCGAGCAGCCGCCCGGGGGTAGCCACCAGGAACTCGACGCCCTGGCGCAGCGCCGCGGTCTGCGGCTTCATGTCGATGCCGCCGAACACCACGGTACTGCGCAGGCCGATGTACTTGCCGTAGATGCGCACGCTCTCTTCGACCTGAGCGGCGAGCTCGCGGGTGGGCGTGAGGATCAGGGCGCGCACCGGATGGCGCGCAGGGGAAGCGCTCGCGTTGGCGTGTCGCGCAAGGCGCTGCAGGAGCGGCAGGGTGAAGCCCGCGGTCTTGCCGGTTCCGGTCTGGGCGCCGCCCATGACGTCGCGTCCCTGCAGAACCAGAGGAATCGCCTGCGCCTGGATCGGCGTGGGCTCGGTATAGCCCTGCTCAGCGACTGCTTTCAGCAGCTCGGGGACTAGGCCCAGTTCGGCAAAACTCGGCAAACGGATTTTCTCCTTCCGCCCCGGGTCCGGGCCGAAGAGTCGTCAGTCGATGGCGGGAAATCTGCGGACGGGGTGGATGACAATCGAAAGCATTATAGCAAACACATCCCGGACGCCGGAGCTCTTTTTCCTACCGGGTCCGCCTCGGTTCGGCGTGCGCCACAGGGTTCCTCGGATCGCGACACGCGAAGGCCTCCACTCAGCTCGCTGCATGACGCGCAAGCGCCCAGGCGACGTGCTCGCGCACCAGCGCCGAAGGGTCCTTCGCGCGCGAACGCAGCGCCGCGACCACGCGCTCCTCCTTGGGTGCATTGCCGAGTCCCACGGCGAGATTGCGCGACCAGCGCTCGTAGCCGATCCTCAGGATCGCGCTGCCTGCCATGCGCTCGCGGAACTGGCTCTCGGTCCAGGCGAAAACCTCGACAAGCTCGGCGCTGTCAAGGCCGTTGCGCACCTGGAAGTCCGGCTCCGGCGTGACCTGCGCGTAGCGGTTCCACGGACACACGAGCTGGCAGTCGTCGCAGCCGAAGACGCGGTTGCCGACGAGCGGCCGGAGCTCCAGCGGAATGCTGCCTTTCAGCTCGATGGTCAGGTAGGAAATGCAGCGCCGCGCATCCAGCGTGTAAGGTGCGACGATGGCGCGCGTCGGGCAGACGTCGAGGCATTTGGCGCAGGTGCCACAATGCTCGCCCACCGGAGCGTCCACCGGGAGCGGAAGATCGGTGTAAATCTCACCGAGAAAGAAAAACGAGCCCGCCTCGCGCGAGAGCAGCAGTGTGTGCTTTCCCCTCCAGCCGAGCCCCGCCTTGCGCGCCAGCTCCACTTCCATCACCGGCGCCGAGTCGGTGAACACGCGGTAGCCGAATTCGCCGATTTCGCGTTCGATTCTTCCGGCGAGCTGCTGCAGCCGTCCCCGCAGCACCTTGTGGTAATCGCGCCCGAGAGCATAGCGAGCCACGAACGCCTTGCTGCCGTCGGCGAGAATGCTCCAGCTGTCGGCCGCATCGGGACGGTAGTCGAGTCGCGCGGAAACGACGCGCAGCGTTCCGGGAACGAGCGACGCCGGACGCGTTCTTTTGGCGCCGTGCTTTCGCATATAATTCAGCTCGCCGGCGAAACCCCTTTCGAGCCAGGCGGCGAGGCCGGGCTCCACCGCCGCGAGGTCGGTATCGGCGATACCGACGGCCTGGAACCCCAGCTCGCGTCCCCAGGTCTTGACCGTCGCGGCGAGCGCCGCAAAATCGTGCGCCCGCGTCCGCCGCGCCCGGTGGACTGGTGCTTTCATGTGACCCATTCTTCAAATCATAGCCAGCTGCCGCGGGAGATGCACTGGACCACGCATCTGCGTGACGAGGCGGCGACGTCGCGGCTGGGAACGCTGCTGGCCGCCGGCATCGCCCCAGGCATGCGAATTTACCTGCGTGGTGAACTCGGCAGCGGCAAGACCACCTTGGTTCGAGCGCTGCTGCGGGGCCTCGGTGTCGAGGGGGTGGTGAAGAGTCCGAGTTATGCCCTGGTTGAACTTTATGTAGTTTCTAGCTTACACTTATACCACTTTGATTTCTATCGATTCCTGGACCCCAGTGAATTGGGCGATGCTGGCGTGGTGGACTATTTCCGCGACGACGACGGGATCTGCATGGTCGAATGGCCGGAACGGGCCGGCGGCGGACTACCCCCGCCCGATCTCGAGCTTGAGCTCGCGTACTCCGGGACTGGACGAGACATCAGCGTTCGCGCATTTTCTGAAGCGGGAGGGCAGTGCTTAAAAAAATTGCGGGACGACGGGTAAGCGCAGACTGGCCGCAACGCCTGGCGGCCTTTGGATTCGCTATCCTTTTCCTTTCCCAATT
>WNFF01003934.1_pt1 | contig 12158 bp, 13 predicted proteins | sample 5400441 | NCBI WGS metagenome assembly WNFF01 (sample SAMN13153345, study PRJNA577476) | soil metagenome | isolation source: 120 cm saprolite under Douglas fir tree site 2 hole 3 replicate 1 | place: USA:California | collected 2015-04-18
TTTCCCGCGCCACGCTGAAAGAAGTAGGCTGGCGTCCGCTTCTTCTCGGCGTGCTTTTGTGGCTGGGGGTGGGCCTTACTTCGCTGTACTTCATTCGAACGGGGTTTATCGCGTTCTAATTCGAATGAGTTGGGAGATGCGATGGAGAAGGTTTTTTGCCGGGGCAAGCGAGGATTCGGCGGACGGCTTGCCGAAGGCGAATTTGGGTATTACACTCGCGCGGCGTATTGGGCAGGTCATTCGAATGGAGGCTATTCATGAATCGTCGCATCAGTTTCCTCGTGGTGGTTTTGGCGGTGGCAGGAATTCTTACGGTACGCGGGGCGTTTTCGCAACCTACGCCGCAAGCGGCACGCAAAGTGATCAAACTCGCAGGCGGCCCCGTGCAAGCGCCATTCAGCGACGCGATTCTTGCAGGCAACACACTCTACCTGGCGGGACGAATTGGGTTGGATCCCAAGACGGGGAAAGCGCCGGAGAAGATTGAAGACGAGATCAAGATTCTGCTGGACGGGGAGAAGGACGTGCTAGCCCAAGCGGGGATGACGATGGACGATTTGGTATACGTGCAGATTGCGTGCACGGACTTGTCCCTTTTCGAGAAATTCAATCCCATCTACAGAAGTTACTTCACGACCACGGACTTTCCAGCGCGGGAATTTATCGGGGCTGGATCGCTGCTGCGCGGCGGGCATTTCGAGCTGCAGGCGATTGCGGTGAAGAAGTAAGAAGAAACGCTCGAACAGAATCCGGAGAGTAAGAAAGGGTTGACTAGCGGAGAAGCAAGCGAGTACAGAATCTGTTCCACGACAAAGTGCGGTTCGCGGTGACGCTGACGGGCATCGTGTTTACGCTGGTGCTGATCATCATTCAGTTCGGGCTGTTCCTCGGTTTCACGACTACGACTTCGAACAAGATCGATCATTCGAATGGGGATCTATGGGTGGTTTTCCATGGCGTGGCAGATTTCGATACGGGACGGAATTTCCCCGAGCGGAAGTTCTATCAAGTGCTCTCGACGCCGGGAGTGGCGCAGGCCGAGAGATACATGCAGGCGTTTGGCCGATGAAAGCGACTCGATGGCCGGGTGGAAAAGATTCAAGTAAGCGGATTTCGTCCGGGCCGCGTGTTTCGCGTGGGAAATATTCTCGGGAAAAAGAATGTTCGGACGGACGAACCGTCTGAACACGTGGACACCAAGATTCTGGAGACACTGGTAGAGCTGGATGCCGGGCAAAAGCTGCCGCTGGGGTTAAGGGTCGACTCGTACGTGCAGAGTGAAGAGGGCACTGGGGCGAAGTAGCTGAGTGGGGGAGGAAGGTACACTAGCAGAAGGGTTGCAGACCGTATATGGGCATGACAGCTAAGCCCATATTCGATATAATGCCCATATACAGTCATTCATAAAGCGCCTCCCATCCCGGGAACAGCGCATAAGCCTTTCTTTTTGTTTTACTTACACATTACAAAATATTCGCATCGGAAGGTGAGCGTAATGCATCTACAAGCGACGAGCAGGACGGTATCAATGCTAAGAATTACAACTGAAAAGAAGCGCGGGAAGACAGTTTTGAGTGTGGAGGGACGGCTGGCGGTGCCGTCGGTGGCCACGCTGGAGCAATGCTGGCGCGAGCTGCGCAGCTCTTGGCCAAACGAGAAGTTTCACGTGAAACTTTGCGGCGTGAGTTTTATCGATGCAGCCGGGAAAATCCTGCTAAAGGAGATTCACCGGCAGGGCGGCCAACTGATGGCGGAGGGGTGCCTGAATCAGGCGATTGTGCACGAAATCGAGGAGGGCGAGAGCGCGGGTACCGAGAATACGGGAAAGGGGCGTTCTAAGGGCTCGCACATTATTTTTTATATCGCGCTCTTCAGCCTGGTATTCAGTTCGGTGCAGGCTGAAGCCCATGAGGCAAACGAACAGAGAGGGGCGGCGGCGAATCCTTCAACAGAGCTGCTGCGGCTGACGTTGGATCAAGCGGTGGCGCTCGCGCTGAAACAGAACCCGACGGCACAGATCGCCATTCTACAGGCGGCGCAGAGCGAGCAGGACCGAAAGATCGCGCTTTCGGAACTGCTACCGCAAGCGCAAGTAGGTGTCACAGAGCAGTGGGAGCGTTTAAATATTCGGGCGCAGTTCGGCGGCGCCGCGATTTTTCCGGGAGTTCCAAAGCACCTCGGTCCGTACCCTATCTTTTCCGCGGGGCCGTCCTTCAACGGACCGATTTTTGACTTGGCCCTGCTTCGCCGTTACCAGTCTTCGCGAAACACGGCAAACGCGAGCAGAGCGGACAGCCTCTCCACGCGCGAGCAAGTGATTCTGCTGGTGGTGTCGCAGTACATCAGTACGCTGCGCAACATAGCGGACGTGCAGGCTTCGCAGTCTCGAGTCGACCTGGCGCAAGCGCTCTACGATCAAGCGGCGGACCGGCAGAAGGAAGGCGTCAGCACGAGCATCGATACCCTGCGCGCCAACGTCGAATTGCAGAACGAAAAACAACGGCTGATCCAAGCGCAAACAAGCCGCGAGACTTCACTTTTCGCGTTGAGCCGGCTTCTGAACCTCGATCCACGGCAAGCGATCGAGCTAGGGGACTCCCTGAGCTTTTTCGAGACACCCCAGCCGGATGTAGAAATGAGCATCGAGCAAGCCCTGGCGGCGCGTTACGAATGGAAGTCGCTCCAAGAGCAAATTCGCGCGGCGGAAAACGAAAAGAGGGCCGCCAGCGCCTCGCGGCTGCCTTCCCTGAATTTCAACGGTAATTGGGCGGAACTTGGAACATTTCCATACGGCGTAATTCCCACGTACAGCTATGCCGGGACGGTGAGCGTGCCGCTGTTCACCGGAGGGCGCATTCGAGCGCAAATCGTCCGCGCCAACCTGGACATTCAGAGACTTCATCAGCAGCAGATGGATCTGCGGAACGAGATCGCCCAGGACGTAAAGACCGCGCTGATCAACCTGGATTCCGCGCGCAGCGAGGTGAGCGTTGCCAATCTGGGCGTGCAACTTTCGAAAGAAGAGGTAGATCAGGCGCGAGACCGCTTCAACGCGGGCGTGGCCGACAATATTGAAGTGATCCAGGCGCAGGATTCGCTGGCCCGCGCGAACGATAACCAGATTACGGCGTTGTACCGCTTCAATCAGGCACGCGCAGATTATGCGCGCGCTACGGGGCAGATGGAAAAAGTGTACTCGAAGTAACCGAGGATTACGATGAGCGTGGAAATCGAAGTTGGCTTGGAAAACGCGGCGAGAGTCCGGCCGGCTGCGGAGGAGCTCCTCTTCGAGGAACCTCCCAAGGGATTAAAAAATCCCAAAGTGCAGCGGCTGCTGGCGGTCGGGGGCGTCGTGCTGCTGGCGGCGCTGGTGGGACTGTACCTCTATTACTACGACCGCGAGACCACGGATGACGCGCAGGTGGACGGGCACATCACGCCGATGGCCTCGAAGGTCTACGGGCGCGTGGCGCAGGTGCTGGTGGACGACAACCAGGCGGTAAAGACCGGGCAAATTCTGGTGAAGATCGATCCACGCGACTACCAGGCGTCATTGGATCAAGCGAAAGCGTCGCTGGCGCTGGCGGAAAGCGAGGCGCGTTCCGCGGGAGTGGAGGTGCCACGCACGCGAGAAGGCGTGGCGAGCGGAAATTCGAACGCCGACGCGCAGTTTATGGGCTCGCAGGCAGATTTGGCACGAATGTTGTCCACCTACGAGCAGGCACAGACGGCGGATTTGGCATTGGCGCAAGCGAACGTGGACAAGAGCCGTGCGAATTCCGAACTGGCGAAGGCGGACCTGGCGCGTTACTTCCCGCTGGTGCAGAAGGGCGAGATTTCGAAGCAGCTGTATGACGCGGCCAAGGCCAATGCGGATGCGAACGAGAGCGCGCTCCGAGCGGACCTGCAGAAGCAGGAGCAGGCGCAGCGGAACATCGTAGTGACCAAGGCGCAACTGGACGCGGCGAAGTCGCGAGTCGACCAGGCGCGAGCGGGAGTGGCCCTGGCGCGCGCGGACGCCAAGCAGGTGAGCGTGAAGACCGCGGATGCGCAGGCTAAGCTCGCCAAGGTGGAGCAGGCGCGGGCGGCGTTGGAAGCCGCGGCGCTCAATCTGAGTTACACGGACATCGTTGCGCCAGTGAACGGCGTGGCGACGCACAAGCAAGTAGAGCCTGGACAGATTGTGCAAGCCGGGCAAGGGTTGCTGGTGGTCGTGCCGCTGCAAGACGTGTGGGTGACGGCGAACTTTAAGGAAACGCAGCTCCGCAAAATGAGGGCGGCACAGAAGGCGGAAGTGCACGTGGATACGTATGGCAAGACTTTTCCCGGGCATGTGGATTCCATCGCTGGGGCGACGGGTTCCGTGCTGAGCCTGCTGCCGCCGGAAAACGCGACGGGAAACTATGTGAAAGTGGTGCAGCGGATCCCCGTGAAGATCGTGCTGGACCCGATTTCGGCGGACAAGGCGGTGCTGCGGCCGGGAATGAACGTGGACGCGACGGTGATCACGAAATAACTTGGAATAAGGATAGAAATTGAGACGTCAATACGTAGAAATAGCAGGGCCAGGGACTAGACGCGATGCGAGACAGGATTCTAGCCAAGCTGAGGATGCCGGACGGGACGATCAATCCCTGGGTGATCGCCCTTACGGTGACGCTGGCGACGTTCATGGAAGTGTTGGACACATCCATCGCGAACGTGGCGCTGCCGCATATTGCGGGGAATTTGTCGGCGGGGCGGGACGAATCTACGTGGGTGTTGACTTCGTACCTGGTTTCGAACGCGATTGTGCTGCCGCTTTCGGGATGGTTTTCCGGGCTGATCGGGCGGAAGCGGTTCTACATGACGTGCGTGGCGATTTTTACGTTGAGTTCGTTTTTGTGCGGGCTGGCACCGAGCCTGGGCGTGCTGGTGATTTTCCGGATTTTGCAGGGCATAGGCGGCGGAGGCTTGCAGCCGAGCGAACAAGCGATTCTGAACGACACGTTTCCGCTGGAGAAGCGTGGCATGGCGTTTGCGGTGTATGGGCTCGCAGTGGTTGTGGCGCCAACCATTGGGCCGTGGCTGGGCGGATGGATCACGGACAATTTCTCGTGGAGATGGATTTTTTATATCAACGTCCCGGTGGGAATTATTTCGCTGATACTGACGAGCTTTTTGGTAAGCGACCCGCCGCACATGAAGAAAGCGAATGTGAAAGCGGGATTCCGGATCGACTACATCGGGATTGGGTTGATCAGCCTGGGCCTGGGGAGCATGCAAATCATTCTGGACAAGGGACAGAGGGAGGATTGGCTGTCGTCGAATTTCATCCGCGTGTTTTTCGTGCTGATGATTTTTGGGGTGATCGCGGGAATTCTGTGGGAGTTGCGGGAGAAGGAGCCGGTGGTCGACTTGAGGATGTTGAAGGATCGCAACTTTGCGATCGCCACGATGGCGATGTTTTTTCTCGGATTTGTGCTGTATTCGAGCACGGTGCTGATCCCGCAGCTCTTGCAGGAACTGCTCGGTTATACGGCGCAACTGGCGGGAATGGCGTTGTCGCCGGGCGGAGCGGTGATCATGTGCATGATGCCAGTGGTGGGAATCCTGGTATCGAGGGTGGACACGCGGATTCTGGTTACGTTCGGGTGCATCGTGTCGGCGTCGGCGCTGTTTGTGATGGCGGGCTGGGATCTCGGCCTGGACTACGGGCACGCGGTGCGGGCACGTATGCTGCAAAGCTTTGGACTGGCGTTTCTGTTCATTCCGATCAACGTGGCGGCGTTCGCGTACGTGCCGAAAGAAAAGACCAACATGGGCACGGGAATCATCAACCTGGCGCGGAACATCGGGGCGAGCGTGGGAATCGCAACGGTGACGACGATGCTGGACCGGCGGGCGCAGTTTCATCAATCGCGGCTGACGGAGCACGTCAACGATTTCAGCGCGGCGTATCACAACATGCTGAATGGTACGCAGGTGAAATTGATGGCCGCAGGTTCAACGGCGGCGCACGCCAGCGCGCAGGCGCACGGAATGATATACGGTACGATTCAGCGGCAGGCGGTGATGCTGGCGTTTATCGATAATTTCAAGATGCTCGGCGTGGTGTTTTTCGCGGTGATTCCGATTTTGCTGCTGATGCGGAAGCCGCGAGCGCCGGCTGGAGGCGTGCCGGTTCACTGAGGAAAAAGTTTCCGCGTCCATGGGCGCGCAAGAGTTTTGATTAGAAAGGGGAGCAACAATGGCTACGCAAGCGGCAGTGGGGGTACAACTGAACGAAGAGAATCTGATCCGCGCCGGACAGCGAGGCGACGAGCAGGCGATCGAAGCCCTGTTCCGCCGTTACCAGCGGCCGCTGTTTCAGACGGCTCTGCGCGTGCTGGGGAACACTGAAGACGCGGAAGACGCGCTGCAGGACGGGCTGCTCTCGGCGTATCGCAATCTAAAGCGCTTTGAGGGGCGGTCGCAGTTTTCGACGTGGCTGACGCGCATCGTGATCAACGCGGCGCTGATGCGGCGGCGGAGCGCGAAGGCGCGCCCGGCGGTATCGCTGGACGAAACGCCGCGCGAGGACGAGCTGCCCGCTTCGGAGCGCTACGCGGATGACGCACCGAATCCGGAGCAGGTGTTTGCGGGGACCGAGTTGCGAGAGATGATCAGCGAGAATCTGGACGAACTCTCGCCTCTGCTGCGCACGGCGTTTGTCCTGCGCGAAGTGCAGGGCTATTCGACCGGCGAAGCGGCCAAGAAGCTGGGGGTCACGGAAAATACGCTGAAGGCGCGGTTGTGGCGCGCACGGCACCAAATGGCCGAGCGGCTCGGGCGGCGCCTGCGGCGAATGAAGGACGACATGACCGCAGGGATGCGCGATCCCGAGTGCAGCTACTGCTGAGTGATGACGTAAAGCGCAAAAAGGAAGTTCAGGAAGTAAAGGAAAAGAAGGCCGGCGGAAGCGCTGGCCTTTTTCTCTTGATGCAGCTCAGAAAAGACCCCTGACCCAGTAATTAGCGGGAAGCGGCAACGTAGCGGCCGAGGACGCGGAGTTCGCTGGTGGCGCTTCGGACTTCGGCGAGAGCCTGGTCGAGCCGGGCAACATCTCCTGCTTCGACATCGATGAAGAATTGATACTCCCAGGGGCGGCCGTGGATGGGGCGGCTTTCAATCTTGAGCAGATTCACGGCGTTATTCGCGAAAGGCTCGAGCGAGGCGAGGAGCGCGCCGGGGCGGTGAGCGAGGCGCATGGCGAGGGAAACCTTGCGGGCGTCGGGAGAGAGCCATGCAGCCGCTTCGTTTTCCGGAAGCAGGAGCACGAAGCGGGTGAAATTCTCGGCGTTGTCCTGGACGCTCTCGGCGAGAATCACGCCGTGGTAATGCTCAGCGGCGCGTCGCCCGGCGATGGCGGCGGAAGACTTGTCCCCGCGGGCAAGCACTTCACGGACACTGCCGGCGGTGTCTTCGGCGGGAACGCGCTTCAAGTCCGGATGGAAGGAAAAAAAGCGTTCGCATTGCGCGAGAGCCATGGGATGCGAGGCCACGGAACGAAGACCAGCGAGCGACGCGCCGGGTACGCCAATCAAGTGGTGTTCGATGGGAAGGATGGTTTCCGCGACGATGGTCAGGCGGCTCTGGAGGAGCAAGTCGTAAACGCGTACCACCGATCCGGCCAGTGTATTTTCGACAGGGGCGAGAAACGCGTCGGCGGCTTCTTCATCGATGGCGCGAAAGGCAGCGTCAAACGTGGCTCGGGGCACGGTGGTAATAGCGCCGCCGAGAAGCTGGATGGCGGCGGCTTCGCTGAAAGCGCCAGGTTCGCCCTGAAAGGCTACACGCATGGTTTTGGAATCGGATGTGCTCATAGGCAGGCGCTATCTTGCAATAAGGGAAGCAAAACAAAAAGCAAAGATTCGCTCCGGGCAGGAAAGAATTCGCCGAAACGCATCTAGTACAGCGATTGAGCATTCTCGTCCGAGGCCGACCGACAGCCGAAATGGCTGTTGCTCTTTTCTGTAGCGGAAATCTAATCTTTTCGGCAGAAGAGCCTCGGCGCAGTGTCCTCTGACTTCAAAGTGCGCTGGAGTTCCTCCCAGCGCTATAATGCCGTATCCAGAGGAGAGGTCCCCCTATGAACAGACCCGAAACGACCGAATATGCGGATTACTACGCGAACTACATATCGAAAGTACCGGGGTCCGATGTATTGAGCGTTCTGGAATCCCAGCGATTACAGATGCTGCAGTTATTTGCGGGGCGAAGCGAGCGGGACGGAAGCTTCCGCTATGCGCCGGAAAAATGGACGGTAAAGGAAGTTCTCGGGCACATCACGGATACCGAGCGCATTTTTGCGTACCGAGCGTTGCGCATGGCGCGCGCCGATCAGACGCCGCTTCCCGGATTCGAGCAGGATGACTACGTCCGGAGTGGCGCGTTTGGCGACCGGACACTCGCGGGCCTTGCCGAGGAGTTTGCAGCCGTGCGCACCGCGAGCATCTCGCTGTTGCGCTCCTTCAACGAGGAAGCCTGGTCGCGGCGCGGCATAGCCAGTCAGAAGGAAGTGACGGTGCGCGCTCTAGGCTTCATGATTGCGGGCCACCAGATACACCACCGTATCATCCTGGAAGAGCGCTACTTTCCGGCCATTCCGCGCGCCTAAATCGACACGCGAATTTACGGCCGGATGTGGAAATGATCGGCGTAGAAACGCTGATGCGCCAGGTTATTCCGAAAATTATCCCGCCGCACGGCCCCGGCAGCCGGGTCGAAAAAGGGCCGCACCGCCGGAGCCGCGGACTCAAGCGAGCGGTCATGGCCCTTCGCTCGAGGTCATTTCCCTGGTTTGATCAGGAAGAATAGCAACATGACTGCGAGCGTAATAATGAACGCGGCGCTAATCACCGCCGCGCCTCCGGCGTCGAGAGGATTCGCGAAAGCATCCTCGAGGAGGTAGATGCCCCCACAAAGAAAGGTTACGACGAGGAAACCGGCAAGGCCTCCGAAGGTGCGCACGAACGCGCCGCGAACGGCGAGTGGCTTACGAGGGCGCACACCCGAAGCGTGATGGATGACTCCGCCGCGCATGGGTCAATCCTCGGGGGAGTCCCGGTGAACGAGTTCCGGCTCCGGGAATCGTAAGAAATTAAGGTAGCGAAAGACGGGCGAGGAATAATCCTTCTTCATGATGCTGCCGCAGGCGCACCGTGGATTTTGCCCCTCGATTTCGCCGTTGGTTTCAACCAGAACCGCGCAACCACATGCTGGATTGACGCAATGCCAGCGTTCGCAGGATTTCATGATCATGGCCCTTTTTCCTCCTTCGTCAGAAAGGCTGGACGTCCGCAAAGGCAACCGCAGGTCGGGCCCGTAAACGGAGAGCTACGATAAGTATAAGTAAATAGAAAAGCAAGAAGAATTTTGTTGCGTATCGTACGTATATAACTGGTACTAATAGAAGGCCGCCAGGCAGCTCCCAAGGGGAAAACAGGGCATGTTCGCCGCGCCTTCGCCCCTAACGGCCCTTTTTCACCGGAGGAGCGAAGTAACAAGCTTGTCGCGGAAGCAATAGGGGCGGAGGTTGCTAGGGGGACGGGCGGCTGTTAAAATTTGATGTTTGCTGGGACGCAGCCGTCTGCGCCGTAAGCGCGGGCGGCTTTTTCTCCGTTTGGGACGGCGTTCGCAGAGCGAACGTTTGAGATGGCGTTCGTAAGACGAACGTTTCACATGGCGTTCGTAAGACGAACGACCGGCGACCCGTCTTATCGGCCTGATCCCCCTCGAGCTTTTTTCGAGTGTGACTGCGGCGAGGAGGTTGCACGACTCACCGGTTCTGGCCCCTGCGGAAGGGAGACTACGAGTGGCAAAGTACGATATAGCGATTATCGGAAGTGGTCCGGGCGGGTATGTGGCGGCCATCCGGGCGGGCGAACTTGGCCTGAAAACCGTTGTGGTGGAGAAAGACCCATACCTGGGCGGGACGTGCCTGCACGTCGGCTGCATTCCCACCAAGGTGCTGCTGCACCACGCCGAAGTCTACGATCAGTTCAAAAACGGCGCCGAGTTGGGGTTCGAGGTCAGCGGGCTGAAAATCAACTGGGCAAACGTCCTCGCGCGAAAAGACAAAATCGTCAAGAAGCATTCGAAGGGCATCGAATTCCTTTTCAAAAAGAACAAGGTGGAATGGGTGCAGGGCTGGGGAAAGTATGAGGGCCCGGGGCGCGTGAGCGTGGAGAAGGACGGGAAGAAAACCGAGATCGAAGCGGCCAACATCCTGATGGTGAGCGGGTCAGAGGCGAAATCGCTCCCGGGCATTGAACCCGACCACAAGACGATTCTCACGAACCGCTCGATTCTTCAGCTTCCGGAGATTCCGAAGACCTTGATTGTGGTTGGCGCGGGCGCCGTGGGCGTGGAATTTGCGTCCATCTACAATTCGTTCGGGACGCAGGTGACGATCCTGGAAGCGTTGCCGAGGGTCGTGCCCGTCGAGGACGAAGAAATCTCCGCGGAGCTGACCAAGGCCTTTCAGAAAAAAGGCATCCAGGTGTTCACCAGTTGCGCAGTGGAGTCGGTGAAGAAGGATGCGAAAGGCGTCGCGGTGGCGTTCAAGGACAAGGACGGAAAGGCGCAGATGCTGCCGGCAGAGAAACTGCTGCTGGCCGTGGGCCGCAAACCGATGACGGAGAACTGCGGTCTGGAGAAATCGAAGGCCAAGCTGGAGCGCGGATTCGTCCACGTGGGCGACAACATGGAGACGGCCGAGAAGGGGCTATACGCGATCGGAGACATCGTTGCGGGGCTGCCGCAACTGGCGCATGCGGCGATGATGGAAGGAATAATCGCGGTAACGCACATCGCCGGAAAGCCCGCTCATCAGATCGTGAAGACCAGGATCCCGAACGCGACGTACTGCGAGCCGCAAATCGGCTCGATTGGATTGACGGAAAAGCAGGCGCGCGACGCGGGATACGATGTGAAAATCGGGAAGTTCCCGTTTGTGGGGAACAGCAAGGCGACGATTCTGGGGAGTCACGGCGGATTCGTCAAAGTGGTTTCCGACGAATCGTACGGCGAGGTGCTGGGGATTCACATCATCGGACCGCTGGCGACGGAACTTCTCGCGGAGGCGGCGACGGTGCTGAATCTCGAAGGCACCATCGACGACATGATGAACATGATGCACGCGCATCCCACGGTGTGGGAAGCGATGGGCGATGCGTTTGCGAGCGTAAGGGGATTGCAGATTAACGTTTGACATCTTGCTTGTAGGGGCGCAGCATGCTGCGCCCCTACAAAGAAACTCGGCCTGTGTTGAATAACTGCCTGATCGTCGATTTGGGATTGCTTGGCTACGCGGAAGCTTACGCGCTGCAGAAGCGTGTGGTGGCCGCGCGGAAGGCCGGCGCGACGGAGGATGTGCTCCTGCTTTGCGAGCATCCGCCTGTGATTACGCTCGGGAGAAGCGGGAAGCGGGAGAATTTGCTGGCGTCGGAGCATGTGCTGCGGCAAAAGGGCGTGGAGTTTCACGCCACGGATCGTGGCGGTGACATTACCTATCACGGGCCGGGACAGATCGTGGGATATCCGATCCTGAACCTGGGCGCGATCCGGCGTGACGTCGTGTGGTACGTGCGGATGCTGGAAGAGGCGATGATCCGGGCGACGGCGGAGTTTGGGATTACCGCCGAGCGCTTTGCCGGAAAGACGGGAATCTGGGTGCGAGCCGGGAATACCGAGGAAAAGCTGGCGGCGATCGGCGTGCACATCAGCCGCTGGGTTACTTCGCATGGATTTGCCTACAACGTGTCGACGGATTTGCGGAATTTCGACTTGATCGTGCCGTGCGGGATCGCAGACCGGAAAGCCACGTCGCTGGAGAAATTGCTGGGGCGCAGAGTGGAAGAAAAGGAAGTCGCGCCGCGGATCGCGAAGCATCTCGGAGAATTGCTCGGGCTGGAGATCAAGGAAGCGTCGAAGAAGGAATTGCTGGAGAAGTTGGAGCACGCCGAGCAGGCCGTCACGGTTTCAGCGTAGGAATTGGAGCAGGGATGAAGAAGGAACTGACGCGGCAGCAGTACCTGGACCTGTACTACTACATGCGGCTGAACCGCGCCGTCGAAGACATGATGGTGAAGCTGTTCCGGCAGAACAAAATTGTCGGGGGGCTTTACTCCAGCCTG
>WNFF01003936.1_pt1 | contig 12154 bp, 9 predicted proteins | sample 5400441 | NCBI WGS metagenome assembly WNFF01 (sample SAMN13153345, study PRJNA577476) | soil metagenome | isolation source: 120 cm saprolite under Douglas fir tree site 2 hole 3 replicate 1 | place: USA:California | collected 2015-04-18
CGGGTCGTACTCGGCGACCTCGGGCGGCACGACCGCCCCGACCGGGATGTAGGGCGGGTTGCTGATGACCAGGTCCACCGTGCCGTCCAGTTGCCACAGGGCGCCGGCGAAGTCTGCGTCGTGCAGTATCACCCGGCCCGCGGTGTGCGGCGCGTATTCGGCGGAGCGGACGATGTTGCGCTTCGCCCACCCGCGCGCGAGCGGGTCGGCTTCCACCGCGTGCACCTGGGCGCGCGGCACCTCTTGCGCGATCGCCAGGGCGATCGCCCCGGAACCGGTGCCGAGGTCCGCGACCACCGGGTCGGCGACGTCCATCTCGGCCAGCTTGCCGATGGCCCAGCCCGTCATCACTTCGGTCTCGGGGCGGGGCACGAAAACCCCGGGCCCCACCTCAAGCTCGGTGTACCGGAAGTGGGTGAGCCCGGTGATGTGCTGGAGCGGCTCGCGGGCCTCGCGGCGGGCTACCTCATCCCAGAACCTCGGGTCGAAGCCGGAGTCCGGCACCAGGTGCAGTTCGCCGCGGCGCACCCCGTGCACATGCGCGGCGATCACCTCCGCGTCGGCGCGGGGGGATTCCACGCCCGCCTCGGCCAGCCGGGCCGCGGCGATCGCGACCTCATCCAGCAGCAGGGTCATCGCCTGCCGCCAGGCCGGACCGGTCGGCCTCGACGAGGGCGCCGATCACCGCGTCCAGGTCGCCGTCGAGCACCTGGTCCAGGTTGTAGGCCTTGTAACCGACCCGGTGGTCGGAGATGCGGTTCTCCGGGAAGTTGTAGGTGCGGACCCGCTGGGACCGGTCTACGGTCCTGACCTGGCTGCGCCGTTCGGCCTGCGCCTGGGCCTCCGCGTCGGCCTGCGCCTGGGCGAGCAGCCGCGCGCGCAGGATGCGCAGCGCCTGCTCCTTGTTCTGCAACTGGCTTTTCTCGTTCTGGCAGGACACGACGATCCCAGTGGGCAGATGGGTGATCCGCACGGCCGAGTCGGTGGTGTTCACGCTCTGGCCGCCGGGCCCGGACGACCGGAAAACGTCCACCCGCAGGTCCCCGGGGTCGATGGTCACCTCGACCGGGTCCGCCTCGGGCAGCACCAGCACCCCAGCCGCCGACGTGTGGATCCGCCCCTGGGATTCGGTGACGGGCACCCGCTGGACGCGGTGCACGCCGCCTTCGTACTTCAGCCGCGCCCACACCCCGTCGGTGTCACGGCCACGGCGGGACGACTTCACCGCGACGGTGGCGTCCTTGTAGCCGCCGAGGCCGGTGACGGTGGAGTCGAGGATCTCCGTCTTCCAGCCCTGGCGCTCGGCGTAACGCAGGTACATGCGCAGCAGGTCGGCCGCGAACAGGGCCGACTCTTCGCCGCCCTCCCCCGCCTTGACCTCGAGCAGGACGTCCTTGCCGTCGTTGGCGTCGCGCGGCGCCAGCAGTTCGTTGAGCTGCCCTTCGAGTTCCGCGCGACGGCGGGCAAGCTCGGCGGCCTCGACCGCGAACGAGTGATCCTCGACGGCCAGTTCCCGCGCGGTCTGCTCGTCGGCGGCTACGCGCTGCCATTCCTGGTAGGCCTGGATCAGGGGGGTCAGCTCCCCGTAACGGCGGCCGAGCACCCTGGCCCGCTCCGGATCCGAGTGCACGGCAGCGTCAGCCAGGTCGTGCTCCAGCCGGGTGTATTCATCCACCAGGCGGCTGAGCCGCTCAAACACCGCTCGTCCCTTCTTGCCCAAATCTCCTGTCGACGCCCAAAATCACCGTGCCGGGCAAGCCGCGGCCCCCGGCACGGTGATCTGGTTGAAGCTACTTGCTGCTCGCGCCCTTCTTGCCGAACTGCCGCTCGAACCGGGCCACCCGGCCACCGGTGTCAAGGATCTTCTGCTTGCCGGTGTAGAACGGATGGCAGTTAGAGCAGACGTCGGCGTGAATGACGCCGGAGCGCGCTGTCGACCGCGTGGTGAGGGTGTTCCCGCAGGAGCAGGTCACCGTGGTCGCCACGTAGTCGGGGTGAATGTCAGGCTTCACGTAAATACTCCTACCTGGTCGCCGGGTCGCCGTGCCGGAGGATCCGGCCGGCGTGAACCGGTACCGCTGCACGTAGTGTGCCAGAGCGAAGAACGCGCCGCGGGCCGCGGAGATTCCCCGGCCCGGGGCCGCGATCCCTAGCTGCTGACCGTGGTCTTCTGCACCTGGAGCAGGAACTCGGCGTTGCTCTTGGTGCCCTTCATGCGGTCCAGGAGCACCTCCAGCGCCTGCTGCGGCTCCAGCGCGTGGAGCACCCGGCGCAGCTGCCAGACGATCTTCAGCTCCTCCGGCGTCAGGAGGATCTCCTCCTTACGGGTGCTGGACGCGTCGATGTCGATGGCCGGGAAGATCCGCTTGTCGGCGAGTTCCCTGCGCAGCCGCAGTTCCATGTTCCCGGTGCCCTTGAACTCCTCGAAGATGACCTCGTCCGCGCGGGACCCGGTCTCGATCAGGGCGGTGGCCAGGATGGTCAGCGAGCCGCCGTGCTCGATGTTGCGGGCCGCGCCGAAGAACTTCTTCGGCGGGTAGAGCGCGGTGGAGTCCACGCCACCGGACATGATCCGGCCGCTCGCGGGGGCGGCCAGGTTGTAGGCCCGGCCGAGCCGGGTGATGGAGTCCAGCAGCACGACCACGTCGTGACCCATCTCCACGAGCCGCTTGGCCCGCTCGATAGACAGTTCCGCGACCGTGGTGTGGTCCTCGGCGGGGCGGTCGAAGGTCGAGTGGATGACCTCACCCTTGACCGTCCGCTGCATGTCGGTGACTTCCTCAGGCCGCTCGTCCACGAGGACGACCATGAGGTGGCACTCGGGGTTGTTCTTGGTGATCGCGTTCGCGATGGCCTGCAGGATCATCGTCTTGCCCGCCTTCGGCGGCGACACGATGAGACCGCGCTGGCCCTTGCCGATCGGGCTCACCAGGTCCATGATCCGGGTGGTCATCACCGCGGCATCGGTCTCCAGGCGGAGCCGGTCCTGCGGGTAGAGCGGCACCAGCTTGGAGAAGTCGGGCCGCCCACGGGACTGCTCGGGGTCCAGGCCGTTGATCTTGTCGAGGCGGACCAGCGCGTTGAACTTCTCCCGGCGCTCGCCGTCCCGTGGCTGGCGCACTGCGCCCTCGATCACGTCCCCCTTGCGCAGGCCGTACCTGCGGACCTGGGAGAGCGACACGTACACGTCGTTGGATCCGGGCAGGTACCCGGTGGTGCGGATGAACCCGTAGTTGTCCAGGACATCCAGGATGCCGGCGATCGGGATGAGCACGTCATCCTCGGCGATCACGGGCTCGGGCTCCCCTGCCGTGCCCCGCTCGCGGCGTCCCCGGTTGCGGTTGCGGAACCTGTCGCGGTTCCTGCGGCGCCCAGAGTCGTCGTCATCGCCGCCGCGGTCGGGTCCCTGCCCGCCGCCGTCGCGCTGGCCGCGATCACGCTGGCCGGCCGAATCACGCTGCCCGCCACCATCGCGCCCGCCGTCGCGCTGCCCGCCGTCGCGCTGCCCGCCGTCACGCTGGTCGTGGCGCTGCTCGCCAGCATCGCCCCCACGGGGCTGGTTGTCCCGCCTGCCATTGCGGCTTCGCTGCTCGCGGCGCTGGCCCTCGCCACCCTGCTGGCCCTCGCCACCGGGCGCGTTCGCGCCGCCGGCGCTCTCGCCCGCCGAGGCCCCGTTCGACCCGATCTCCGTGCCGACCGCCGGCCGGTCAAAACTGAGCTGGCCCCCCTGGCCACTGCCGGCACCCTGGCCGGACTCACCTGTCTGCGCTGCGACGCGAGGCTCGCCCCGCTGTGCTTCCTGGGTGTCGGCCGCGTGTCCGCCGCCCAGGCCGGGCTGTGGTGATGTGTCTGATTCCATGGCGTCCTGCTCACGGTGGCGGAGCGCGCCTGCTCCCGCGGACGTGCCCCGCTGGACTGACTTACCGAATGCCGAGCCCCCCTCGCCGGCGGGCGCACCGCCGCTCCCGCCGCCCTGCCTCTCCTGGATCACCGCGATCAGCTGACCTTTGCGCATCCGGCCGGAGCCGGTGATGCCCATCGACTGTGCGAGCCGCTGCAACTCGGGCAGCAGCAGTCCAGAGAGTCCCGGGCCGCCGCGTCGGGCAGCCTGGCTGGTCACCGTCTCACCGGCGGAAGCGCCTCGTGTCGGAGGCGCCCCGCCAGCCGGGGCCGCGGCCACGCCGGCCGCGTCCGCAGTGGGGCGCAGCTCAGCCGCGCCGGACTGGCCGGGGGATGCCTCAGGAACGCCCGAGGAGCCGGTGAAGAGTTCGGTGGTATCGCTCACGAGGGGTCCTTCCCAGGGAGCGGGCGGCGGCCGCTGTGGCGGCCGGTCGACCCGGTGTCACGACCCGGCGAATCGGCCGGGCCAGGTACTGCGTGTCCTGCTATCTCCCCACCGCCATGACACGCGCCCGTGCGCATCCCCCGTCCCGAGGCTTGGTCCGCGGCTCGCCACCGCAGGTTCAAGGCGGACCGGGCGAACGGGTAAGTGCCGGAACGAGACCAGACGGCTGGGGAGGCCCGCCCTGGTCCCCGGCCATCTCCCGGCTCACTTAGCCCTCCCCGCGTCATATGTGCGCGGGGGAGGCAGTGATCTGAGATTTGGCTGAGCGTCATTGGCCATGCCCGGCGGTGAGGCCGACCTCGCGGCAAATGACGGGCGAGCACCTGGCCCCATGATGGGGTATCTGGTGCAGCACCCACCTTAACACTAAGAGAGCTCACGACATTCCCTCAGAGTTGCCCGTGTGTCACGGAAGATGCTGTCCGGTCCTGCGGGGACCGGCCCGCGGGACCACGCGCGGCTGCTGTGCTTCTTTCCGGGGGACGATTTACCGCGCGTTGAACTCACGGACGTACGCCTGGCACGGCGGTCTGGAGGGTAGCACCTTGCCTGTCGACGTCCAAGGGGCTTATACGCCATGCGATACCCGTTTCCTGCGCGATTGAATCCACCAGGTCAGGTGCGGAATTCGGGCCCGGGCCGGCCAGCACGAGGAGGGCCGGCCCGGCTCCGGAAACCACGGCGGCCAGGCCGGCCGCCCGCAGCCGGTGCAGCAAGTCAGCGGTCGCCGGCATGACGGTGGCCCGGTATCGCTGATGCAGGAAATCCTCGGTGGCATCGAAGAGCACCTCCGGCGCGCCGGTGAGCCCGGCGATCAGCAGGGCGCTGCGGCCCGCGTTGGCCGCGGCGTCGGCGTGCGGGACCGTCTCCGGCAGCACGCGCCGGGCCGTCTCGGTGGAAAGAACATCCTGCGGAACGCAAATCACCGGGCTAATCCCGTCCAGCACGGCGAGCTTGGCCAGCTTGGGAACGGCCGGTGACCCCGGCCCCCGCTGGTCAGTCCACGCGATCGTGAGCCCGCCCGCCAGGCACGCCGCCACGTTGTCAGGATGGCCCTCCAGGTCCACCGCGAGCCGGAACACGGCCTCGTCCGAAAGCCGGGTGGCACCCTCGCTGACCAGGCCGCGGGCGGCCAGCACGCCGGTGACGATCGCCGCGGCCGACGAGCCGAGGCCCCGGCCGTGCGGGATCGCGTTGATGCAGCGCAGCCCGATCCCCGGCGGCTGACCGCCGAGCACGCCGAACACGGCGCGCATGGCGCGGACGACGAGATGGCCCTCCCCCGCCCCAGCGGTTTCCGCGCCCTCGCCCAACACCTCTATGGCCAGCCCGCCGCCGGTGACCCGCGCCTCCACCTCGTCGTACAACGCCAGCGCCAAGCCGAGGGCGTCGAAGCCCGGGCCGAGGTTAGCGCTGGTGGCCGGGGCGCGCACCACGACGAGCCGGTCGACCCAGCGCGGTACCGTGCTCACGCTGCGCTCCCCGCTCGCCTGCGGGGCGCTTTAAGGCCCTCCGGCTCGCTGCTCGCTGCGCTCACCCGAGTCCTAGCGCCGCCGCGGCGGCGGCCGGGTCCGCGGCGATCGTCACCGGCGCGGGCGCGCCCGACACCGCCCAGTCCGGGTCCTTGAGCCCGTTGCCGGTGATCGTGCAGACGACCCGGGAGCCCGCGGCGACCTGCCCGTTCTGGCACGCCTGCAACAGCCCGGCCACGCCGGCCGCGGAGGCGAGCTCGCCGAAAACCGCTTCCTGCTGGGCCAGCAGCCGGTAGGCGGCCAGGATCTGCCGGTCGGTAACCGAGTCGATCAGGCCGCCGGACTCGTCCCGCGCCTGCTCGGCGAGGTGCCAGGAGGCCGGATTGCCGATCCGGATCGCGGTCGCGATGGTCTGCGGGGCCAGCACCGGTTCGCCGCGGACGATGGGCGCCGCCCCGCTCGCCTGGAAGCCGAGCATCCGGGGCGTGCGGGTCGCCAGGCCGGCGTTCGCGTACTCGGTGTATCCCATCCAGTACGCGGCGATATTGCCGGCGTTGCCGACCGGCAGGCAATGCACGTCGGGCGCGTCACCGAGCGCCTCCACGATCTCGAAGGCAGCGGTCTTCTGGCCTTCCAGCCGGTCCGGGTTCACGGAGTTGACCAGGGCGACCGGGTAGTCGTTGGCCAGCTTGCGGGCGACTTCCAGGCAGTCGTCGAAGTTGCCGTTCACCTGGATCAGCCGTGCGCCGTGCACCAGTGCCTGGGCCAGCTTGCCGAGCGCGATCTTGCCGCGCGGCACGAGCACCGCGCAGGTCATGCCCGCCCGGGCCGCGTAGGCGGCGGCGCTCGCGCTGGTGTTGCCGGTGGACGCGCAGATCACCGCGGTGGCGCCGCGGCTGGCGGCCATGCTCACCGCGACCGTCATGCCACGGTCCTTGAACGACCCGGTCGGGTTCGCCCCCTCGACCTTCAGGTACACCTCACAGCCGGTGCGCGCGGACAGCACCGGCGCGGGCAGCAGCGGGGTCGCTCCCTCGGCCAGCGTGATCACGGGCGCTCCGTCGGGCACCGGGAGCCGGTGGCGGTACTGGGCAATCACGCCCGGCCACGGCACGAACGAGGCGGCGGCGTCCGCTGCGGGCTTCACCCTGGCATTCACTCGTCCCTCTCCCCCTCGACGCGCATCACGCTCGCGACCGCGCGCACCACGCTCAGCGCTCCGAGGTCCTCCACACAGCTCGCCAGCGCCGCGTCCCGCGCGGCGTGCGTGACGATCACCAGCTGGGCGTCATCGCCCCTGGCCTCCTGGCGGGCCGCCCTGATCGACACGTCGTGCCGGGCGAAGGTCTCGGCGACCCGGGCGAGCACCCCCGGACGATCCGCGACATCGAGCGCGACGTGGTAGCGGGTCAGCGCGTCGCCCATGGGCAGCACAGGGAGCTCGGCGTAGGTGGACGCGTCCGGGCCACGGGTACCGGCCAGCCGGTTGCGGGCCACGGCCACGATGTCGCCGAGCACCGCGCTGGCCGTGGGCACGCCCCCGGCGCCCGCGCCGTAGAACATCAGCCTGCCCGCCGACTCCGCCTCTACGAAGACCGCGTTATAGGCCTCGCGCACCCCCGCCAGGGGGTGCTCGCGCGGGATCATCGCCGGGTGGACGCGGACGGAGACGCCGCCGTCCCGGCGCTCGCAGATGGCGAGCAGCTTGACCACATGGCCGAGGGCGCGCGCGCTGGCGATGTCCGCGGATGTCACGGCGGTGATGCCCTCACGGTGCACGTCAGCGGCGGTCACCCCGGTGTGGAAGGCCAGCCCGGCCAAGATCGCCGCCTTGGCGGCGGCGTCGAAGCCCTCGATGTCCGCGGTCGGGTCCGGTTCGGCGTAGCCGAGCGCCTGCGCCTCCTCCAGTGCGTCGGAGAACCCGGCCCCGGAGGTGTCCATCCGGTCGAGGATGTAGTTGGTGGTGCCGTTGACGATGCCGAGCACCCGGCGCACGGCGTCGCCGGCCAGCGATTCGCGCAGCGGCCGCAGCAGCGGGATGGCGCCGGCCACGGCCGCCTCGTAGTACAGGTCGGCGCCGTTTTCGCGGGCGGCCTGGTGCAGCGTCGCGCCGTCCTCGGCCAGTAGCGCCTTGTTGGCGGAGACCACCGATTTGCCGTTCTTCATCGCGGCCAGCAGCAGCGAGCGCACCGGCTCGATGCCGCCGATCACCTCGACCACGATGTCGGTGTCCGGGCGGGTCACCAGGTCCATGGCGTCGGTGGTGAGCAACTCGGGCGGGACTGCCACGCCGCGGGCCCGGCCGGGCCGGCGCACCGCTACCCCGATCACCTCGAGCGGCGCCCCAATGCGTGCCTCGAGGTCATCTGCCTGCCGCTCGAGCAGCCGGAACACTTCCGAGCCCACTCCGCCACAACCCAGCAGTGCCACACGCAACGTCCGCACGCCAGAAGCTCCCCTCTGTGTCACCGGGCCCTCGGTCACCCGGCCCTGCGCCACCGGGTCCGGTGTCACCCGGCCCTGTGTCACCCGGCATCCAGCCGGAGCAGGTCCTCGGCGGTCTCCCGGCGGAGGAGGACCCGGGCCGCACCATCGCGGACCGCGACCACGGGCGGCCGCGGCACGTGGTTGTAGTTGCTCGCCATCGACCGGCAATAGGCGCCGGTGGCCGCCACCGCGATCAGGTCTCCGGGGGCCAGGTCCGAAGGCAGGTAGGTGTCGCGGACCACGATGTCCCCACTCTCGCAGTGCCTGCCGACAATTCGCGACAGCATGGGCGGCGCGGCGGACTCGCGCGAGGCCAGCACGCAGGTGTACTCGGCGTCATACAGCGCGGTGCGGATGTTGTCGCTCATCCCGCCGTCCACGCTGACGTAGCTGCGCAGCCCGTCCACGTCCTTGATCGTCCCGACTTCATACAGCGTAACGGTGCCCGGCCCGGCGATCGACCGGCCCGGTTCCACAGTCAGCCGCGGGACGGCCAGGCCTGCGGCCGCGGTTTGGCTGCGGACGATCTCGTTCAGGTTCTGGGCGATGAGTTTGACGTCGGCGGGGTCGTCGTCGGTCGTGTACGCGATGCCCCACCCGCCGCCGAGGTCGAGTTCGGCGATCTCGATGCCATGCTCGTCGCGGATCCGCACGGCCAGGTCCAGCACGCGGTGGGCGGCCACCTCGAATCCGGCCGTGTCGAAGATCTGCGACCCGATGTGGGAGTGCAGGCCCGCCAGTTCGAGCGTGGGGCAGGCGAGGATCCGGCGCACCGCCTCGTCAGCCGCGCCTGAGGAGAGTGAGAAGCCGAATTTCTGGTCGTCATGAGCGGTCGCCACGAACTCGTGTGTGTGCGCCTCCACGCCCGTGGTCACCCGGACCAGCACTCGCTGGCGGCGTGAGGCGGGTGTCGCGCCCGTCGCTGCTGCCGCGCCCGTCGCGCCCGTCGCTCCTGCCGCGCCCGTCGCTCCTGGCGGGCCAACCGCTGGCTCGGTGAGGTAGGCGAGGCGCGCGATCTCCTCGAACGAGTCCACCACGATGTGCCCGACGCCTGTTTCCAAGGCGCGGGCCAACTCGCCGGGGAGCTTGTTGCTGCCGTGCAGGGCGATCATCGCGGGGTCCACCCCGGCCTGGAGCGCGACTTCCAGTTCGCCGCCGGTGCACACGTCCACGCCGAGGCCTTCCTCGCTGGCCCAGCGCAGCACCCCGCGGCAGCAGAACGCCTTCGCGGCATAGAACACCGCCGCGCCGTCGCCGAACGCCTCCCGGAACTCGCGGCAGCGCCGCCGGAAATCCTCCTCGTCGCAGGCGAACAGCGGAGTGCCGAACTCGCCCGCGAGATCGCGCACGTCCATGCCGCCGATGGTGAGCACACCATCGACGCGGCGCGCGGTGTACGGCCAGATCTGCGAGTGCAGCGCGTTCAGGTCCACTGGAGGTATCGGCGGGTGCTCGGGCGGCAGCACGTCAGCGTGACGCGGTCCTGCCGGGTGAGCGACACGGCTCATGAAAATTCCCTGCTGATCGGTGCTAGGACGCTGCTGAAGTCCTTATTTCAGTGCCGTCCTAGTCAGTCGGTGCGGTGCTCGTTAGGTCGGTCCGGTGCTGGTCAGGTCGGTCCGTGGTCCTCGCGGTCGGTGCGGTGCTCGTCAGAGCCGGTCGGGCGCCGCCACGCCGAGCAGCCCCAGGCCTGCGCCCAGCGCCGTCCGCGCCGCGGCCGCCAGCCACAGCCGGGCCCTGGTAACGGGGCGGCCCGGTGGCTCGTCCGGCAGCCCCGGCGGCACCGCCGGGCAGCCTTCCTGGCAGTCGAAATATGCTGCCGCCAGGTCTTCGAGGTAGGCGGCAAGCACATCCGGCCGCCCGCGGCGCGCCGCCCCGCCCACCCGTTCAGGCAGCCAGGACATCGCGTCGAGCAGCGCCCGCTCCCGAGGGTGCGCGAGCAGGCGCAACTGGGCGTGTGCCGCGTCCCCCTTGTCCAGGCCGAGGTCCGCGGCCTGACGCAGAGCGGAAGCGGCATGAGCGTGCGCGTACCGAACAGCATAGGCGGGATTGCCCAGATGCTGCGTGGCCACGGCGCGCGCGTCCACCGCGGCCGGGCCCGGCATCCGGCCCGGGTCCAGGGGGTGGCCCGGGTCCAGGGGGTGGCCCGGGTCCAGGGGGTGGAGCCGGCACAGCGCGTACCTGATGGCATCGGCGCCCGCGAAGCTGATCGAGTCCGCGACCAGGCCGCTGGTTCTGGGTGGTGAGTCCGAGGGGTTCAAACGTTCGGCTGGATCTTTCTTTTCCCAGAGCACTTGGGCCCCGGCCGCCGCCGCGAGGCGGCCTCCCACTTCACTGACCAGCAATTGATACGCCTCGTCCCAGGTACGGGCGGTCGTCAGGTCGATGTGGCGAGGCGCGGTGAGTGTGAGGCCGCGGAGTGCGTCGCTGCGGGCGCAGCCGGAGCCGGCCTCGGTGATGCGGACGGCGAGCGCGGCCAGAGTGTCGGGGGTGACGGTTATCGTGAGGTAGCCGCCGCCGGTGACTGTCACATCGCTGATCTCGGGCCGTGCGCGGAGGCTGGCCGCCAGCGTGCTGGCTACGTCCTGGGGGGTCGTGGCATGCGGGGGCACATTCGCGGGTCCTGCCGGGTGGCGTGGCAGGTCGCGCGAACGGGTGCGGGCGGCTCTGCGCTGCGCCTTCGGCGCTTTTACGCGCTGAGCCGGCCACACCCGCCCGCGCTGGGCTAGCAGGAACGCGATCGTGGTGGAGTAGGTGCCCGGGCCGCCACCGGCCCCGGCCGGCGCGGGACGCCAGGTACCCGCCGTGCTGGGGATGCCTGTGGTGGGCGTGCCTGTGGTGGGCGTGCCTGTGGTGGGCGTGCCTGTGGTGGGCGTGCCTGTGGTGGGCGTGCCTGTGCAGGAGGTGCCGTCGCGGGGGCTCGGCGCGGGAGCTGCGGGCAGGTAGCCGGTGGTGCGGGCGGCCCTGATGGCGTCCGCGAGCGCCATGTCCAGGTCCCCGGTTATCACGCCGTGCAGGCTATCCCGGACCCGGGCAGAGAGGCCGCGGATCGATCCCGGGTCCTGCCGCGGGCCGGAGCCCAGTCCCGGGCTGACTCAGGCGGGACCCAGGCCTGGGGCGGGCGCTCCCCCGAGCTGGCCTTCTGCCCGCCGTCCGGCCAGTTCGCGGACGACGCGGATCATCTCCGCCGGGTCGAAGGGCTTCGTGAGGTAGGCGTCCACCCCGATCTCGCGGCCCCGGGCCTTGTCGTCTTCCTGTGCTCGCGCAGTGATCAGCACCACCTTGATATTGCTGGTCTCCGGGTTGCGCCGCAGTTGGCCAGCGGTCACCCAGCCATCCAGCCGCGGCATCATCACGTCCAGGGTGATGACGTCAGGGTCGATCGCGGTGACCTTGTCCAGGCAATCCTGCCCGTCCACGGCCGTTGCCACGTCGAACCCTTCCAACGTCAGGTTGACGGCGATAAGCTGTCTGATCACCTCATCGTCGTCCACCACGAGCACACGTCCGAGAGCCTGGGCCACGGGCGCGAGAGTAGCGTGTCCGGGCGACTTCGCGCGCCAACATTGAGCTAGCTCTCAGCCGCCGCACAGCAGTCGGCCTGCGCGCTCCCCGTGGCTGATAACCTTGCTGCGTCCTGAAGCCCCCGTAGCTCAGGGGATAGAGCAACGGCCTCCGGAGCCGTGTGCGCACGTTCGAATCGTGTCGGGGGCACCCATCATGGTCGTGCGCTAACCCTTGCTGACCAGCGGATTCGCGGCTGGCTTTGGTTGCCTTGTGTGCAGCCACGCGCCGCCATATGCCGCCCTGCATCGCGGTTCCCGGCATATACACGGAATGACCAAGCAGG
>WNFF01004301.1_pt1 | contig 12154 bp, 7 predicted proteins | sample 5400441 | NCBI WGS metagenome assembly WNFF01 (sample SAMN13153345, study PRJNA577476) | soil metagenome | isolation source: 120 cm saprolite under Douglas fir tree site 2 hole 3 replicate 1 | place: USA:California | collected 2015-04-18
TGTATCCGGGACAGGTCTAGGGAACAATAGGACTCCGGGTACAAAATCGATTCAATTTTGAGAAGTACCGACGTACTAGAACGGGGTCGGCCAGGGACGCAGGCTGTTCCTGCGGCAAAGTTACTGTCTGGTAGTCACCTTAAAGAAAAATCTCACCGGGGGAGGCTGGAGGAGGGATGATGCGAGTATAGAAGAAAGGCGGGTAAGTATGGACGACACGAAGCCGGTGGTATCCAGCGAATTTGGCGAGTCGACCGAAACTCCAACGACCAAAAAGGCCGCGGCACGCGCAGAATCCCCGGCGACGACGAAGCCTGGCGAGCCGTCATGGCCTGCCAGACCCGCGAAAGCCAAGGTTCCGCCGTGGTTGATTGGGGTCTATGTGCTTACTGGAGCGGTGGCGTTGGTGCTCTTGTTCCAGATTCCCGGGTGGATCGGAACTGCGCGCCAGACCCGCATTCAGAGGGCTGTGGATAGCGTCACGCCAGAGAGACTGCTTGCGCGGTGCGGACCGCCGGCGGAGGACGTGACGAAGGATGTCTTTCCCATCCTCATGCGCACGATGAGCTACAGCCGCGGCGGCAAGGGCGGCGTGGTGGTCGCGTTTAGCAGAACGGCCGAGGAAAAGAGCGATTGGGTGTTCTTGTCGATGAAGGACGCAAGTGGGCCCATGACCTACACGACACCGGAAGCGCAGATTTCCGCGCTGTCCTGTCTGGACTCTAGGAAGTGAATGGCAAGCTAAGGACCAAGAGTTCAAGGCTGGAATTTGAGCGGGCGAGATTCGGTGCGGGCACCATGGTTCCGCAACCCCGCGCAAGCCGTTGATCCCTCGTAAGATGCGGGAAGAGTTCAAGTTCTTCTTTAGGAATGTCACTGGAGCCCTACCCCCACCCCGGGTGTTTTCCGCGAAAAGTACGGAAGTGTTTGAAAACAAAAGAGCTGACCTTTGCAAGAGTGCAAAAGAGTCCGGAAGGATATGAAAATAAAGAACTTGAATCCGGGAGCAAGCGGCGAGAGATTCGTTCCAAGTTGGGAATTGTTGGTATACACCCCGGCGGTTTGCGTAAGAGTGGCAAACACAGGGCTTACAGGATACGGAAAATGAAAGAGTGCGCAAACTCTTGAAAACAAAGAACGGAATTCGAGGAGTTTCGCGCGTGATCTGTGTGTAAGAAAGCGCCTGGATGAGGCGCAGAGATATTGAGGGAGTTAGAGGGCGCACATTGCGGGCGGGATTCCGAAAGGCTCCCCGACAAAGTCCCCGAGATGGTCCCCGACAAAGTCGGGGCAGGCGGGCCGGGCGGAGGGATTCTGGATGGTTTAGAAGGATCAGGCGGGGGGAGGCCATAGGTGGCGCAAACATGGCGCTGGCGTAACAAATGCATTCTAACACATTGGTACCTATTGTCAAGTGATTACTGTAAGTGGCCTGTCTGCTAGGAGATAGTCCGCGCCCAGGCGCTCCGTCGAGGAGGCCTTCCTTCCAGTGCCGTATGATTCCGTGCTCGGAGCCAGGGGGCAGGTCAGTTACGGGAAGCCCCAGCCAGCCGTTTGCCATTGCTGTCGGTCAGACTGATCTGAAGCTGCGCTCCAACTCCTATAAGTTGGCTTCTCTTGCGCCTATCTTCGTTCCTTCTTGGTTTCGCAATTGGGAGGTGGGGGTGGCGTGACTCCCATTTGAGTTAGAGCAAACCGGATGCCTTCTGCAGCCGACTTACTTACTTGAAGGCAGTCTTCTTCGGCCAATATTTGTTGCAGCTTAGGAATTGCGGTCTTGGCGCGGGTCCCCAAATTCCCTAAGGAGACAGCCACCCAATAACGTCCTACCGGCAGGTCCAGAAGAGATACTAGGTCAGCGACGGTCTTATCATCAATCTCGCTAGGATTTGCCTCGCGCGTCAGTTTAGCAAGGTGCTGGGCGGCCTCATCGCGAATAGTCGAGGTCGCGCCTGTCCGCACTTTCGCTATTGTTTTTGAGAGCTGAATTGTGAGTTGAGTCTTCGACATTTGATGGGCCGGTGTTCGTGCTTCACCTGATACCATAAAAGCGCAGACGGATACAATTATGGCAGATCCGAGTCCCAAAACGCATTTGATCACATTCGTCTCCTTTTCATTACTTACGGGACGGTCCACGTTCGATCAACGGGCGCCGTCGCGGTTTTCGTTGGAAGTTTAGGCTTCACGGTGGTCGAAGGCAAAATGCCTGAGGGGGTGGCTGGATTATTCGGCTTAAACGAGGAAGGCAATGCCAGCCCTTCGTAGAACTTCGCCGCTGATTTGGCGATGGTTCCTATACAGCAACCAAGGTTGCTGTGCAGCACCCATTCTGGGGTGACGTGTCATACCCCACCCCGCTGCGCAGCAGCGCCGCTCCGAAAAGCCCTCTACGGCACTGGGGTTAACCGCCTGCTACCGACATTGCAGGCGGGCCGACCAACCCCTCTGGCGCAGGATCCGGCAGGCACAGCGGTCGATGCCGTTATCTCATCAGCTTAGTTCACGGGCGGATTTGTCGAAAAGGGCACGAACGGCGTCCACTTTATCTCAGTCATCTTCTCGTTTTCGCGGAAAAAGATGAAGAAACGCACATTTGTGAGCTGAGCTTTAGCGGCGACGCCATTCACGTTCCATATCTCATCGATTGATAAACGTGGGTCAACGAACACAAAGACAGGGTGATTCACACCGTTTCGGTCCGCAACCTGGTTGAGAGCATGAAGTAGATCGTCTGTTGGTTTGGAGCCGGTGAGCTTGGAATCGACCTTATAGACTATTCCTCGCGCCGTCTTGTCGGCTTGCACGACGGTCGGTTTCGGATGTATCTCTTGTGGCTGGAGATTCGACGCAAGGAAGAGAGCGGCCAACATCACCGACCAGCGAAGAACCAGCTTCTTAAGAAGTCGAGTGCTCATTATTGGTCTCCTGTGAATCTTCGGTAGGTTATTACCGCAGCTCCGACGCCGGGATTGAATTTATTGTCTGGACCGACCACTTTGTCGTGGGCCGCCATGGCATGAACGGTCCCATTTCGGTCAACAGAAGTGACGATACCCGAATGACCGGAGAAGGACGTACCTCCGCCCGACATCTTGTAAGCGGCTATGTCTCCGGCCTGAGGCTTCTCGTCCTTTCCCAGCACCCGCCAGTTCGCAATCTTCGTATTTTCGTCGGCCAGTTCGCTGGCCAACGGGTACCGCGACTTGCCATCGCTACCCGTGACTGAAACCGGAGCTCCGGCTTCTTTCGTCACGTCGCCTACGAACGCATTGCATTTGTTTGTGTTACAAGCAAATGCTCCCTTCTGCGCAGTAAAGGCCCAGTCTTTGCTGCCGTCGTACTTTTGTGCCGTATCTGCAACGTTTTGCTGAGTGTTCTGATTTTGCGCCTGGGCTTGCTGCGCCTGGGCCTGCGCGTAAGCGGCTGCTTCCGACTCAGTACCTAAGGCGAAGCGGGTTTCACCATTGACGGTGACTTCCCACACGCCCGGCACAATCTCATCTCCCATCCCTATAGGATCGCCGCCTGCTCGCATCCTGGGCATCATGAAATCGCCGCCTGTACCAACAAGCTGGCCGGGGGCTTGATGGCCGGTCGGGTCGGTCAGGTTCATAGGATTGTTTTTCACGTAGGCATAGAGGTTGAGTGTTTGAGGATTCCCAAGGTCAGCGTAGGGAACGGGCGCGGGGATGGCAGACCAGTCGGCGGAGTGGAAGCGCCCGAACTGTGAGGAATAGTAGCGCGCTTCGAAGTCGTCGAGATTCGTTTCGGTGTCTCGCTCTTTGCCGGTGAATTTGTAGTTCTGCGGGCAAGAGTTCGCGACGATGTGTTCGCCGCCGAAGGGATCAAAGTCGGCGTCGTAGCAGGCGGACGTTTGTCCAGCCAGGACGATCATGCGGGCCGTGCCGAGATGGTCAGAAAGATAGTAGTAGAAGCTCCCCGTCGAAACGTTGCGGCGGGCGATGCGCTTGCCGCCGAAGAAAACGAACTCGTCGGTGATGTTGCCGGAGGCGTCGCTTTCGTCGAGGATGTCGCCGGTAGCGCCGTACCAATAGAGCTTGCCGTTGGACTTCTGGACGCGGCGGCCATCGCCGTCGTAGGTATAGGTGACGCCAGCAGCGGTCTTCAATTCACTCTCCGCATCCCAGGTATAGCTGAAGCTGCCATCGGAAAGAACGTTGCCTGCGGCATCGTAGGAAAAGCCGGTGTTGGTGATCCGGTTGTTGGTGTCCATTCCGGCATTGAGTGTAGTCCAGGTGCAAGCGGGTCGGCTTGCGTCGAGAGAAACCGTCGTGAGATTGGCGTAGATGTCGTAGGAATAGTCGAGGCAGGTCAGTTGCAAGCGATCCGCAGAAAATCCGAGCGAAGCGAAGATGCCATTTCCGTACTTGAAGCGGTCGCCGTGACAGTCACAGCGTAAGTGCCCGCAGGTGTGCCCGTGGGCGGATGTGGCGTGTAGCCACTGCCGCCGCAACCGATCGCTTGCAGCATCAGGAAGAGAACGAGCCCGGCCAATGGGAGGGCGTCGGCGAAACACTGGCGCCGTGTCCGAGAAAGCCGCAGCACTGCGGGTTACTGGAGGTTGAAGGCGAGTCCGATCTGATGAACGAGGCCGCCGGTGTTTCCTTGGATGGTCAGGCTGGCGGACCCCGTGACTACAACATTCAGGCTCCCTGCAGTCTGAGAAGGCAAAGTATTCCCATCACCGCTATATTGGGCTTTGATGGTGTGAGTGCCTATCTGTATTGAGGACGTTTGCAATTGTGCAACACCGTTCGTGATGGAAATATTCCCGAATCCTGAATTGCCGTCGATGACGAAAGTAACTGTACCTCCGGGTGTGCGTGACGAAGTGACCGTCGCATTCAAGGTCAAGTTAGTGCCAAAGGGAACCTTAACGCTCGAAGCAGTTAGGGTGATCGAAGATGACGCAGGACCGCCCCCTCCGCCGCCACCTGTTGACCCTCCCCCGCAACCAAGAAGCGCAAGCATCAGGCAAGCGACGAGCGCAGACACAACATGCGTGACTAATTGAGTTCGGCGGCGTTTTCCCGCGAACAGGAACAGCAACAGCGCTATCAGCGCACAGGTGAAAGTCACCGGTAAACCGTGGAGTGGCAGCGAAAAGATTCGAGGGGATTCCAGCGGCGCCGAGCTGACCGATGTACTCGCAGAGGGAGGAAGAACCGTAAGCGTAAGGGTCGAGGTGGCCGCGCTGCCGTTGCTGAGATTCACCGTAGCAGGCGAGAAGCTGCAAGTTACACCCGGAGGGACACTGCCAGAAACGCAGCCTAGACTAACCGAACTAGTCGAATTGCTCGTTGGGGATATAGAGACGGTGCCCGTGGTTGAAGAGCCAGCCGTGACGGACGGCGAAGGCAAATTCGCGGACAGGCTGAAATCGGGAATGTTGACGGTGACAAAAATCGGTGAGTTCGATCCGCTAGTGAAGTAATTATTGTCCCCAGAAAAAATGGCGGTGTAATATCCTGAGAATTGTGGAGTCGTTGTGATAGTAGCCCGCAGTGCGGTATTGCCTGAGGCGTCGGTAATTGGAGTGTAAGAGACAGTGCCGGTAATGGGTGTCGTGTAGTTGTAATTGAATGTCACGAGATTTCCGATCGGAGGTCCCTGAGACACAGCGGAATCCACGATCGCGGTGAGGGTGATACTGGAACCATATAGAATGTTGTACGAATCAGCAGAAATAGTCGTTGTGGTGCCGTAGAACACTTTTGTGGTCATTGGCGCCGATGCAGAAGGAGCATAATTTGCGTCGCCGTTGAACTTTGCGGTGTACGTGTGTGTCCCAACCGTCGTCTGTGAGACTGGCAGTGTCACATACAGAAATGGTCCGTTTGCCTGCCAGGCGCAATTGAGGGTTCCCTGCAAAGCAGTCGTCCCGTCGTAGAACGTAAAGTTGCAACTAGGCATCACTCCGAAGAAGTTCATGGTCAAAATCACTCCGAGATTAAACGGCGTCGTCACCACGGGTGGTAGCGGTGGGTTCGAGGATATAATCCTCGTTGCACCGGGAGTGATCGTAAGCGCATAAGCGTTTGAGCTTGCATTGAAGCTGTTGTCGCCGCTGTAGCTCGCTGATAATACGTGGGAGCCGCCGAGAAGTTGGACGGCAAAGTCCTCTGCAAACCCGGAGCTATTCAGTGGGAAGGTACCTGCATCAAGTGGAGCGGGAGTACCGCCATTCAGGCTGTCAGTGACAGTAATGGTTCCTGTAGGACAGTTGGGCGGAGCGCAGAGGGGTTGCGGCGGGAAGATAAGTGAAGCGTTGGTGTTGCCGACATCAAATCGCGCAAGATAGGGCGAGCCGTAGGCAACACTTGTGGGAGTGTTGCCCGTTTCTTTTCCCGTCGAATCGAAAACGGGAATGCTGATGAGCGTTTTGCTGGCTTCAGCCGTGATGCTAACTGGGATCGCAGGGCTCGAATCACTGGAGCCAAAGGTTCCGTCGCCATGGTAGTGCGCGGTGAGATTATAGGTTCCCCCCGGCAGGACAACGCTGGCGTCGGTGGCTGTGCCGTTGCCGAGTTGCAGGGCTTCGATTCCAAGAGAGGCGCTTAGATTTCCTGGAGTTGGGTTGGGAGTTCCGATTAGAGCGACTTGGCCCGTGGGCGTTCCGGTTGCTCCTGATCCCGCCGCCACGCTACTGCTTACGCCGATGGGAGTGCCGTGCGCGATGCCGCTGATGGAGGTCACGGGAGGAGACCCGTTGACACTGGCACTCAGCGTCGTGCTCGAAGGCAAGAAAGTGACCGAAGACCAGTTATTAACGAGGTTTTGGGCATTGACTGAGCCGAGCCCTGTCGCCATGTCATAGCCGGTCGCTGCTGTCCACGCTTCAGTTGCCGAGGAAGCCGGAGCAACCAACACACCGTTAGTACCCGCTGTGGAGACGCTGCAATTCGTTGTTCCGCCCTGGCAGGGCACACTGTTAGTTCCTACGCCCGGCAAGCCAGTCGGCAAATCGCTGTTTCCTTTCGTTATATCGTTGAAAATACAACTGGAAGCCTCTGTTGCGCTCGAGGGACAACTCGCGCCCAATTTTTTCGCCAAGGCGTAGAGCACGTAATTCGCAATGCCTTGGCGCGGAGCGGGAATAGCAGTTGTAGCCTGTTTCTGGTTCACTAGGGCCATGATTCCCGCAAAGGCGGGCGCGGATGCCGAAGTCCCTCCCACACCCTGAATCGTGGCTCCGAAGGAGCTCAGGTCGCATTTGCCCGAAAACGACTGAAACTGATCCGTGTCGCAAATCATGTACAAGCTGCCCGTAAAGCCGTTGCCAGCAAAGAGAGATACATCAGGCAGATCCCTCTTGCCATCGCTTGGAACACCAGCACCGGACTGCCAAGCAGGTTTTGAATAGATTGTGCTTGGTCCTCCGCTCCCTGCGACAATGTTCAAAGAACCTCCTGGCGCGGAGGATCCGCACCCACTAATGCCAATCTGGGCGCAAGAATCATTCCAGGGAATTTCCGGAATGTAGGATAGAACGGAGGCTTGAGTCACCGGGTCATTTGTGAAGCTCCAATACTGGGACCACTTGTTGAACTGATCGAAATCGGTCCCGCCGACCGAGACGTTGAAAGGAGTGGAAGCCAATCCACTCACTGCCAGTCCCTGTGTGGCCACCTGCTGGCTATTGAAATCGTCGCAGCCTGCAGAGCCGGCGTCGCCGGACGAGACCGCCACTGTAATGCCTTGGGCCGCAGCCTGCTCCCAAAGGGACTGGAAAAATTGATTGCCGGCAGATCCGAGATGCTGTTCGCAGGCGCCGAAACTCACGCTGATCACACCGGCAAGGTTGTTTTCTACTGCATAGACAGCGGACAGATGGATGCCCGAGGTGGTTTCCGTAGGTGCGGAGGTAATGAAGTCAATTGTGGCTCCGGGGGCCACAGCACCGGCCCATTGAATATCCAGATCGGATTCGATTTCGCTAGCGTTCAATCTCGGGTCGACACCGTTGAGAATGACGTTTTGGCTGGAGAAATTCTGCGGCAAGCTAAAAATTGTACGGAAGTCGACGACATCTTGAACCTTTATGTTGGATTCGCCGAGCACAGCAATGGGCTGGCCTGTTCCTGTAATTCCGGCGGTCCAAAGTGGCACCACGTTGTAGATTTTTGCGAAATCAGCCGGTGCAAGCGGGAAAAACTGGCCGCTGTTTCCGGGGGGCGAGTACAGCGGAGTTACTGCTCCCGATTTCGATCTGTGAAATGATCCAACGCGCCGGATGTGAGGAACGGGCCGGAAATCGTGGAGCGAGACAATGCCCGCGACTACGGGGGCGAGCGCAGCCGGAACCTGTGGGTTGCTCGCGTTTGCAGTGTGCTCTTCGCCGTTGACCAAATAGCGATGAATTTCAGTGTGAAACGCGTTGCGCACCTGCGCAACGTTGCCAGAGAATTCGATCACCGTTCGGCCTGGCCCAACTTTAATGTCCATGAATCCTTGCGAGGTCAACCATTGCGTCACCGTCTGAATGTCCGCATCGGCGGGGCCAAATTGTTGGCCGAACTGCTCGGGAGTCAGCCAGGCGTGATAGTTCGGGGAAGACTTGCTCTGTTGCTCATCGAGGAGCTGCCGGAGCGCGGTTTCCTCATCTGGGCTTCGTTGCAGGAGCAACAGTATTCGCTTTAGTGGCTGCGCATCGGCTGCTACGCCCTGGTCAAACTCCGGGCGGGCGAGTGGGTGCACGTTTCCCGGCAGCACGACGAGATTCTTCTCATCCACCGTCTCGGTAATCCTAGGTGGCGGCCCTGTCTGCGCTGCAGCGCGCCAGGAGGAAAATGCAAGCATGGAAACAAAAAGCAATACACGAGGACGCCAGCTGGGCTTTGAGAATCGCATAATCCGCTCGCGCAACCGATTCAGGAAGAACTTCTGCAGACCCCGGGGACGGAGAGAACTTATTTGGCAGTACACGAGAAGAAAAGCAAGTAAACGCTGTAATCATCATTAGGGTAAAAACCCGAGCCCAAGCATAAAGCATTGCGGTCTGGGAACGCACAGGAGAGGGCAACGAAGCAAAGGGCGCAATGTACGGTGCTACCGCAAAAAGAAAATGATTAGGAGTGGTCGACGAGGCGGTAGTGGATGGCGGACCGATCAGATGGCCCCTCGCGAAAATCGCTCGTCCCGAACAGGCCGCAATCAAATCCGCACGGGGCGGGATGCAATTACGAATGGTCAATCAATCTGTGGTGAATGGCATACAGCGCGAGTTCGAGGCGGTCGGAGACGCCGAGCTTATCGAAGATGTTGTGCAGATGGTTTTTGACGGTTTGCTCGGAGATGAAAAGTTTTTCGCCGATTTCCTTGTTGCGGAAGCCCTGGGCGACAAGCTGGACGATTTCCTTTTCGCGGTCGCTGAGAAGAGGCTTTTCGCGGCGCGGGCCAGCTTCCGAGGATTTGGAAAAAGCCTTCATGACCTCGGCGGTCATGCGGTTATCGAGCCAGATTTCGCCGGCGTGCACGCGATGAATGCTCTTCACCAGAAGATCGGTGGCGGATTGTTTCAAGACCACGCCGCGGGCGCCAAGGCGCATGGCGCGAACCACGTCACGATCGTCTTCCGCGGCGGTCAGAACGACAACGCGCGTGGGCAGCGTATCGAAATTCACTTCCTCGAGCACGGCAAGGCCGTCCTTGTCCGGCATGCGCAGATCAAGGAGAAGAATATCGGGCTTGAGCTTGGTGAGAAGCTTGATGCACTCGACGCCGTTCTGTGCTTCGCCGACGATGGTGATGTCTTCGTCGGAATCGAGGAGCTTCCGCAGACCATCGCGAAAGATGGCGTGATCGTCGGCTAGTAGTACCCGTATTTGCTGTTTCGTTTTTGCCATATCAACCGAGGGGGACTTCGATTGTCAGGCGCGCACCATGCCCCGGGGTCGACTCGACGGTCAAAACTCCTCCGACGGTACGCGCATGTTCCTTAATTGAAATGGGCCCCAATCGCAGCCGATCCAGCTCGTCGCCGCTAAACCTGCCGGCAAAGCTAAAGCCCTCGCCGTTGTCGTCGACTACCAGTACTAGCCGGCTGTCATCCTGCGACAGTTTTACCACGACATGGGAAGCCTTGGCATGCTTTTTTATGTTGTTGAGTGCTTCCCGGTAAATCTGGAAAATCTCGCGACAGACGCGGTCGGGAGCGCGCAACTGTGCCGAGTCGATGAGCAAATCGAGGGCAACCGTGGATTCATTTCGGTACCGTTCCGCGAATCCACGCATCAGGTCCACGAGGTCTGCGCTTTGAACGCGGAGGGGCCGGAGGTCCGTAACGGTCTTGCGGAGTTCGGCGCCCTCGTTTTTGACGGTTTGTTGGAGGTTGGCGATGCTGCTGGCGGCCTGTTCCGGGGTGGCAGGAAGACGGCGGCGCAATACGTCGAGCTGAATCTCAATGCTGAGGAGTGTCTGAAGGATTCCGTCGTGGAGATCGCGAGCAATCCGGCTGCGTTCCGCCTCGATGGCGCGAGCGCGCAAGTGCCTCAAGAGAAAGATGTTTTCAAGGGCGGGGCCGACGTGCGCGGCGATGCTTTCAAGCCAGGCTAAGTCCTGCTTTTGGAATGGCTTGCGGCCGTTGGTCACGAAGATCCGGCCCGTCGGCTGGCCTTCTTGTTCAAAGGCCACGGTCATGAAGGATCCGACTTTTAGCTCCTGCTGGGCAGGGCCGGGGAGCCGAGGGAGATTCTTGATCTTCCGGCCATCGCGGCGGTCCCAGCCAAAGCCTGAACCGGGCCCCGAAAGCGAATTCCAGCAAATCGTGGCGTCCATGTCATCCAGGAGAAAGCCATCGGTCCGCGACAGCGGCATACTCTCCGGAACCAAGCGCTCGCTTTCGCCCGCCTTCAAGCGCCAGAGAAAAATGCGCTCCAGATCCGTATCCCGGTAAAGGAGAAGCGCTTCTTCCGCGCGAAAAGTGGTCGCAAGCTCCTCGAGGAAGAGGCGCAGAGATTCGGCCAATCCCTGATCGACCTGCATGGTCGCGCTGATGCGCGAAAAGAACTCAATCTGCGCTGCAAAGCGCCGGTTGCGATCGCCGAGAAAAGCGAGGCCCGCGCCGCCGGCAAATGTGCCCGCTGTGAGGCCGAGCCAGGCAACCACGCGAATCCAGTGAATTTCGCCTTTCACCGCCGTCAGCAAGACCAGTGTCAAAGAGAGCGCCCCAGCAAGCGGCAGTGTCAGATCCAGGCCCCAGCGGATTCCGGCCGCGTAACAAATGAACATATAGGGAAACCAAACGGGAACTGTCGAAGGGCTGATGTACATGAAGAAACCCAGCGCCAGAAGATCGCTGGCTAGCGGAAGGTGCCAGGAGCGATTGCTGAGGAGGCGTTCAATCTGAGTGAGGAGAAGCGCAACGATAAGGTAGGCGGCCAGAAACGAGGCGGAGCGGCGCGTCGCACGGGAAGGCGGTTGCTCGAGAACCGCTAACAGCGCGAGCAAAATGATGACGGGGCGCGCAAAAACGATCTGGCGCTCGAAGTGCTGCCGATCCGTTTGATTAGGGCTCATGCCCGGGAACGCTTGTCCTGTCCATTCAGTCTAGCAAGACGCGCGCGGTTCGTGGCGGTGCGTGTTCCAGCGTGCAACGGTGACCGTCAGTCTAGCAAGACGCGCGCGGTTCGTGGCGGTGCGTGTTCCAGCGTGCAACGGTGACCGTCTGCGCCGTGGCGAGAGTCTCTCGCATAGGCGCTCGTTTGGATTCCCTTTTGCAATGCGATCCAAGATGAACCTTTTCCAGCCACTTTTCGATGCGCCGAAATTAGCGTAAACTGAAGTAGTTTCGCAAATGGTGGGAGTAGCTCAGCTGGTAGAGCGTCGGACTGTGGCTCCGAATGTCGTGGGTTCAAATCCCATCTCCCACCCCAAACATTCTGTCCTTCCCTAGTTTTCTTTGAGAATAGCTTGCCCTGCGCAAAAGCGGCGGCCGGTTCCGGCTATGATGGAGAGATGATTCCCATACGATGCCGTGGTTTGCTGTTTGATCTGGATGGTGTCCTGGTGGATTCGACACCGGCGGTGGCTCGGGTGTGGGCGGGCTGGGCGCGGAAGCATGGGTTCGAGCCGGATGAAGTTGTAAGAAAAGCGCACGGGCGGCCGAGCATTGCTACGATCCGCGAGCTGC
>WNFF01013787.1_pt1 | contig 12152 bp, 7 predicted proteins | sample 5400441 | NCBI WGS metagenome assembly WNFF01 (sample SAMN13153345, study PRJNA577476) | soil metagenome | isolation source: 120 cm saprolite under Douglas fir tree site 2 hole 3 replicate 1 | place: USA:California | collected 2015-04-18
TAGGTGATGGCGATTTCTTCGTAGGTGCCGAAGACTTCGCGCATGGCGTCGCAGATTTCACCGAGCGTGGCGTAGGATTTTACGGCGTCGAAGATGTACGGCATCAGATTGTCGCTGCCCTGCGCCGCTTTGCGCAATGCGCTCAGGCGACGCGCGACTTCGTCGCTCGATCGCTCGGCGCGCAGTTTGCTCAGGCGCTCGGCTTGACGGTGCGCAACAGTCTCATCGATTTGCAAAGTGTCCAGCGGGTTCTCTTTCGTCACGAAGTCATTCACGCCGACAATAATCTTCTCCTTCTTGTCGACCTCGACCTGATAGCGGTATGACGCCTCTGATATTTCGCGCTGCGGATATCCGCGTTCAATGGCCGCTACCATGCCGCCGAGCGAATCGATTTTCTCGATGTAGTCCCAAGCGCCGTGCTCGACTTCGTTAGTCAAAGTTTCGAGAAAGTACGAGCCGCCCAGCGGATCGACCGTGTTGGTAACACCCGTCTCATGCGCGATGATTTGCTGCGTGCGCAAGGCGATCGTGGCCGCAAACTCCGTTGGCAGCGCCCAGGCTTCCGTTCCGCCAAGCACCGCAGCCAGCGCCTGAATCGCCGTGCGCACCACATTGTTGTACGGCTGCTGCGCGGTCAGCGAGCAACCAGCCGTCTGCGTGTGGAAGCGCAGCGCCCACGAGCGCGGATTCTGCGACTTATAGCGCTCCACCATAGCCTTGTGCCAGATGCGGCGCGCCGCGCGGTACTTGGCGATCTCTTCGAAAAAGTCGTTGTGCGCATTGAAGAAAAACGATAGCTGCGGCACGAATTCATCGAGCTCCAGGCCGCGCCGCATTCCCCATTCCACATACTCGAGTCCGTCGCGCAGCGTAAACGCCAATTCCTGAATCGCGGTCGATCCCGCTTCGCGGATGTGATACCCGCTGATGGAAATGGTGTTGAACTTGGGCGTGTTCTTCACGCCAAACTCGAACGTGTCGATCACCAGCCGCATCGACGGTTCCGGAGGATAGATGTATTCCTTCTGCGCGATGTATTCCTTCAGGATGTCGTTCTGCAGCGTGCCCGAAATTTTCTTCCAGTCCGCGCCTTGCTTTTCCGCCACCGCCAAATACATTGCCCAAATCACCGCCGCCGGCGAATTAATGGTCATCGACGTCGTGACATTGGCGAGCGGAATCTTGTCGAAGAGCACTTCCATGTCCGCCAGCGAGCTAATCGCCACTCCGCATTTCCCTACTTCCCCTTCGGAGAGCGGATGATCGGAGTCGTAGCCCATCAAAGTCGGCAAATCGAAGGCCGTGGACAGGCCGGTCTGCCCTTGCGAGAGCAAATAACGGAAGCGCTGATTGGTGTCCTGTGCCGCGCCAAAACCTGCGAACTGCCGCATGGTCCACAGCCGCCCGCGATGCATCGTCGAATGAATGCCGCGCGTGTAAGGCGGTTCGCCCGGATAGCCGAGCGCGCGGTCGGGATCCCAGCCAGAGAGATCGGCCGGAGTGTACAAGCGCTGAATCGGAAAGCCGGAAACGGTGGTGAACTCCGCCTGGCGCTCGGGATTTTTCTCCAGTGTCGGCCGCAGCGTATTTTCTTCCCAGGATTTCTCTTTGGCGGAAGGTGTGCGATGCGGGGAGGCCGGCTCGGCAGGACTTACCGTTTGCGTTGTTTCCTTGGAATGATCGCTCATGAGCAAGCGCTCCCGTGCCCTGCAGCGGCCGCTACTTTTATGCTATGCGAAAGATAGCGGCCCGGCAAGCGCTCCCGTGCCTTAGTCGCGACGGCTGCTCCACGAATTGGCCATGAAATGGCGTCTATTTCTGGCCGCTGCCGTCCGGTAGCAGATTCAACAGGTTTTCCGTGCCGACCACTTTGCCATGCAGCGTCCCGGGAATCAGCGTGTCCCTTTCCACTTCGCCGTGCTTGGCGTCGGCGATGGTTACCCGATTCACGTCCAACGTGCGGGCTACCGCTCGCTCATACTGAGCCTTGAATTCGAGAAGGTTGGCCAAGGCTCGTAACTCCTGGCCTTGCGCGTTCACCAGGTCACGCTGGGTCAAGATCACGTTGTAAACCGTGGAGGCCCCGAGCTGATACTTCTTCTGCTCGGCATCAAACGTTTGCTGTTGGAGCTTGCGCGCTTCGCTGGCCGTCGCGACTTGTACGCGGCCCTGTTCCAAGGCAATGTAGGTATTGCGAACGTCGACCACCGCGGTGTTCTTGAGCTGCTGCATCTGCGCCTCGATTTGCCTTAACTGCAGAATCGAACGCTGGTTGATGGCCTGCGCAGCGCGATTGCGAATCGGTATTTGCACGTTGACGCCCACCAGATAGTCCGGAAACTGGTTATGGAACACCTGGCTCTGCGCGGTCGTGAATCCCTGCTCGGTGATTGTCGGCGGACCCCCTGCCGTACCCGGTATTGTTGAAACGCCGGCGAGTCCCTGGCTGGTGTATTGCGCAAACAGGCCGGCGGTCGGACGCAGAGCGATTCCCGTCGCGCGCACGTCAATCCCAGCGTTCGTGATGTTGATTTGCTGCTCGAGAAGCTCCGGCCGTTTCTGAAACGCTTCCTTGATAGACTCCTCGAAGGAGCGCGCTTCGGTGGCTTCCGGCGGCGTCGCCTTGTCTATAGGAATGATCTCGACATTGATCAAATTGGCCGCCAATGGATCCTTGCTGATGAAATTTTTCAGGATCTGCTCATCTTGCAGCTTCACCGTTTGCGCGATGATCAGGTTCTGCTGGTCGGTTGCCGCCGCAGCTTCCGCGCGCGTCACCTCGAGGGGAGCCAGGGTACCAATCTCCAATTGCTTCTTGTTGTCGCTATATAATCTCTGCGACACGGCCACCGCCTGCTGTTGCACCTCAACGTTGCCTCGCGCGAACACCAGCTCCCAATACGCGGTGATCGTGTTGGTGACGGTGGTAATCGCCTGCTGCTCAAAGACGTAGTCCGCCAGTTGCCGGTTGTTCTTGGCGATCACGATGTTTCGCCGGTTCGCAAAAGTCCCGAAGCCGTTCAGCAATTGCTGCTGCAGGGTCACTACCAGCGCTGATTGTACGTCGGGATTGAAGAAGTTAAACGTCGACGACGAGGACGTTCGCGTGTTATTCCACGCCAGCGTCGCCGTAGTCCCGGTCGAGAATCCCTCCGTGACGCTGTTGCTGTACGCTACCGTATGAGAAGAAAGGGAGGCTGCCGTCGCTGTAGTGCTCGTTCCAGAGATCAACGGGTTGTTCACCGGTGTAATGCGGTGATCGTAAGAAATCTGTGACGTAAATGTCGGGTCAAAATTGAGCACCGGTATGTTGGCGCTGGAAGAACGAATTGCGGCGCCGGGAATGCCTCCTGGGAATGCGCCCGCCTGCGTAGCGAGAATATCGGTGTCCGCGAACCACGGGTTATAGCGCTGTACCGCAATGTCGATGCTGTTCTCGAGGGCCAGCTCCACCGCGTCCTGCAAAGTTAGTTCCAGCTTGCCGTCGTGGATCAACTGGTCGACGCGCGGCGAGTTCGTAAGGACAGGCTCTGGAACTCGGATCGGGCGGTACGGCGCGATCAGGCTAGGGAACGCGCGCGGCGCCCTGGTGTAGTTATATTTTGAAACTCCCAGCGAGACGGGAATCGGAGGATTGGTCGGGCCGGTCTTATACGCATCTGGTCCCGGCGCCTGCGGTGTCGGAAGCCCCGGCTTTTCCGGAGCAGGGGCCGGCTGCTGCTGCTGCGGCTGCTGATCCTGAGCCCACACAGGTCCCCCGGCGAGCAATACGGCCAGAAACGCCGCCAGCATCGGGCGAGTGAGCTGTCCCGGGCGTTTTGCGGTTGTCCGGAGCTCGGCCCGCAAGGCAGACGCCCACATCGTCGACCGCTTCGCGGTCATGCATTTCACGTTCATCGTGTTCTTCACCCCTCGGATAGTGATTTTCACCGCACTTTTTGATTTGCGCTCAACTGTACAACGTTCAGCAGACACAATTTGTTTCACCAAATCGTCGAGAGCAGGGCAGTGTCAGGAGCAACGCCGGCCGCGCGAATCTGGGAGTCTAGCAGGCGCTCGCCTCGGTTGACAACGCACGACGTCGCAGCTAGGCTGCTCTCGTTTCGACGCTTACTGCCGTCAGCGGTTTGCCTGGCGGCATCGTGGTGTTGCCAGGGACTTATGCTGCAAGATGAAGAACTGCTGCGCATGTTCGAGGCCTCCGGCGCCATCCGGCACGGCCATTTTGAGCTCTCCAGCGGCCTGCACAGCGGCACGTACGTGCAGTGCGCGCTCGTCTTGCAATATCCCCGCTATGCGGAAAAACTGGGGCGCGCGCTGGCCGCGCTTTTTTCTGACGCCATCATCGATGCGGTGGTGTCTCCCGCACTCGGCGGCATCATCATCGGCCAGGAAGTCGCGCGCGCCTTACCCGAGCCAAAGGGTGGCAGCGGCGGCGGCGTTCCCGCCATTTTCGCCGAACGCGATTCCACCGGAATCATGTGTTTGCGCCGCGGATTTGCACTGCGCCCGGATCAGCACGTTTTGGTGATTGAAGACGTGTGGACCACCGGCGGCTCCACGTTGGAGACGATTCAGGTTGTCGAGGAAGCTGGCGGACGGGTGGTGGCCGCCGGCGCGCTGATCGATCGCAGCGGGGGCAAAAGCGAATTCCCCGTGGAAGCCAGCGCCCTGCTGGATTTGCCGATAGCCAGTTACGAGGTCGAAGATTGCCCGCTGTGCCGCGACGGCAGCGCCGCCGTCAAGCCGGGCAGCCGCTACGTCCGCTCCGCCTCCTGACCGATAATTCCTCGCTCGCATGCGCTATTTCAAGCTCACCATCGCCTACGACGGCACGGACTTTCACGGCTGGCAGATCCAACTGAAAAAACCCACGATTCAGGGCGAAATCGTGAATGTGCTGCGCCGCATTACGCAGGAAAATGTGCAGTTGCATGGCGCGGGACGCACCGACGCGGGCGTGCACGCGCTTGGGCAAGTCGCAAGCTTCCGCACGCAGTCCGCGCTGTCCGCCGGTGAATTTCAGCGTGCGCTGAACGCACTTCTTCCGCCCACGATTCGCATCGCTGCCGCCGAAGAAGTCGGCCCGGACTTCAATGCGCGCTGGTCCGCACGCGGCAAAATTTACCGTTACCGCTTGTATCGAGGCAAGGTTGTTCCGCCCATGCTGTGGCGCTACGTGCTGCATTATCCGTTTCCGCTCGACGAAGAGGCCATGCGCGATGCGGCAGCCCGCTTTGTCGGCGTGCACGACTTTGCTTCGTTCGCCGCTTCGACAGGTTCAGAAGAAGACGACAAGGAGCGCTCCACCGAGCGCGAGATTTCTTCGACGGAGCTCGCGCGCTCCGCCGACGGCGAAGAGTTGGTCTTCACCGTGCGCGGCCGCTCGTTCCTGCGCTATATGGTGCGCAAAATGGTGGGCACGCTGCTGGATGTCGGCCGCGGCAAGCTCACGCCCGCCGACATCAACCGCCTCTACGAACTGAAAGATCGCTCGAAATCCGGCCCCACCGTCCCCCCGCAAGGCCTATGTATGGTCAGCGTCGAACACGAAGAAGCCTATCGGGTAAACGCCGCCGCTCTTCGGGCTACGTCTGAAGAGTGACGCTGTACGTCTCGTGTTCAGTGCGCCTGTTCCGGGAGGTTTTCAGATAGAATCCGTTTATGGCCGCAACAGCCATCTCCGTCGATACTCTCCCCTCGATAAATCCCGCGACTGGCGAGACACTCGGATATTTTGAGAAAACGTCTCCCACGGCGTTGCCGCAAATCGTTGCGCGGGCTCGAGCGGCGCAGGCCGCTTGGGGGCGTGTCCCGATAGGCGAGCGCTGCGCCCGGCTTCGCGACTTGCGAGACCGCATCATGGCCCAGCGGGACGCGCTCGCTGACGCCGTCGTTGCCGAATCGGGGAAGCCTCGTGTGGAAGCTTTGTTTGCGGACATTTTTGTGGCCGTGGACACGGCGGCGTATTTCGCAAAAAACGCAGCGCGCCTGTTGTCACCCGAACGCGTTCCGCATCACAGTACCGCGGCGAAAGGAAAATCCGGCAAACTGACCTACGAGCCGCTCGGCGTGATCGGCATCATCAGTTCTTGGAATTATCCGCTGGCGATTCCCATGAGCCAGATTATTCCCGCGGTCGCCGCAGGCAACGCCGTGATTTGCAAGACCAGCGATTTCACTCCCCACTGCGGCGCGCTGATCGAAAAGCTCTTCGCCGACGCCGGCTTCCCGAAAGATTTAGTCACCGTCGTGCAAGGCGGCGGGGAAGTCGGCCAGGCGTTGATCGATGCCGACCCTGACAAAATCCTGTTCACCGGAAGCGTCGCGACTGGTCGTCGCGTTGCCGAAGCCTGCGCCAAGCGCCTGATTCCCACCGTTCTCGAACTCGGCGGCAAAGACGCCATGCTCGTTCTCGCGGATGCCGACCTCGACGTCGCCGCCAGCGCCGCTGTCTGGGGCAGCTACACAAATTGCGGCCAGGTTTGCCTCTCCGTCGAGCGGCTCTTCGTCGAGCAATCCGTCAGCGACGAATTTGCCGCGCGTTGCGTGGCGAAAACAAAAAAGCTGCGCCTCGGCACCGGCAGCGACCCCGCCACCGACGTTGGCCCCATGATTCGCCCGCAGCATGTGCAACGCATGGTGGACTTAATCGAAGACGCCGTCAGCCGCGGCGCGGGCGTCCTCTGCGGCGGGCATCCGCGCGTTGATCTTGGCGCGAACTTTTTTGAGCCCACGGTAATTACAAACGTCGACTCGAGCATGAAGCTCTTTCAGGAAGAAACCTTCGGTCCGATCCTCGCGATCCAGCCGGTGCGCGGCACTGAAGAAGCCATCACGCGCGCCAATGACTCACCCTTTGCCCTATCCGCCAGCGTCTGGACGCGCGACTCCGCTCGCGGCGAAGCCGTCGCGAAGCGCCTGCGCGCCGGGGCTGTGATGGTCAACGACGCCATCAGCTACTTCGCCATCGTTGAAGCTCCGCACGGAGGCTGCGGCGCGAGCGGCTGGGGACGCACGCATGGCAGAGCCGGCCTCCTCGAAATGGTGCAGACAAAATATATTGATGTAGACCGCCTGCCCAGCCGCGAAAAGCCCTGGTGGTACCGGTTCCGCAACCACGGCCTGAAATAGCGGTGAGTTAGGCGGCAACAATTTTTGCGCACGTTTACAGCGCCGTGTCATCCTGAAGCTATCCGATAAGGATAGGTGAAGGACCTCAACGTAAAATGAATTGCACACTGTAACCAAGGGCTGCCACCAAGGATCACGGAAATGACCGCACTCACAAACAACGAATGGATCCACGACTGGAACCAAGCCTCCGCCCCGCTAATCCCACCAGGCACGCGTGTTCTCCTGAATGACGAAACTCTTCGCGACGGCCTGCAGAATCCTTCCGTCTACGATCCCAGCATCGAAGAAAAAATCGAAATCCTGCACCTGATGGAAGCCCTCGGCATCGACTCGCTGAACATCGGCCTCCCCGGCGCTGGCCCGCGCGCCGTCGCCGACACCGAAGCCCTCGCCCGCGAAATCGCCACCAATCGCATGAAGATTCGCCCGAACGCTGCCGCCCGCACCGTAGAAGCCGACATTCGCCCCATCGCCGAAATCTCCCAGCGCGTGGGAATCGCCATTGAGGCCGCGACTTTCCTCGGTTCCAGCCCCATTCGCCGCCTCGTTGAAGATTGGACCGTGGACCATCTTGAGCGCACTACCGAAAAAGCCGTCAAGTTCGCCGTCGAACACAACCTCCCCTCGATGTATGTCACCGAAGACACCATCCGCACGGACCCTGCCACCATCAAGCGCCTCTACTCCACCGCTATCCGCAGCGGCGCGCGCGCCATCGTTCTTTGCGACACCGTCGGCCACGCCACGCCGCCAGGCGCCTACAACCTGATCAAATTCGCCGTCGAAGAAGTCGTCAAGCCCAGCGGCGAAAAAATCCGCGTCGATTGGCACGGTCACAACGACCGCGGCCTGGCCATCGCCAATTCCCTCTGGGCCGTAGCGGCCGGCGCAAACTGCGTCCACGCCGCCGCCAATTCGCTAGGCGAGCGCGTCGGCAACACTCCGATGGAGCTAATGCTCGTCAACCTCCGGCTCATGGGTCTGATCGACCGCGACCTCTCCCGCCTCAAGGAATATTGCGAAAAAGTCGCGAAGGCCACGCACACCACCATTCCACCCAACTATCCCGTCATCGGCCGCGACGCCTTCCGCACCGCCACCGGCGTGCACGCCGCCGCCATCATCAAGGCCTATCACAAACAAGACGCCGCCCTCGCCGACGCCGTTTACAGCGGCGTGCCCTCGCATCTCTTCGGCCTCGACCAAATCATCGAGATCGGTCCGATGAGCGGCAAGTCCAACGTGCTCTTCTGGCTCGAGCGCCACGGCATCCCCGCCGATGACGCCCTCGTCGGTCGCATCTTCGACGCCGCCAAGCAATCCGCCCGCGTCCTCACCGAATCCGAAGTGCAAGCTCTCTGCGCCGAGGCCGCGCGCAATTGATCGCGCCCCACGTGCGGAACTCCGCGATGAAACACGCGGCCCTTTGGGTTATCCTCTTCTCCATGCCCGTCAGGCCCGCCAGTGTTCCTCATAGCAACCGTCCTGCTCCGAGCACGCAATTCGCTGACAATTCCGAAGTGCGCTCCGCGCTGGCCTGGTTTGCCCGCAATCTCGCCTGGATAAACGAGCAGCAATCGCGCCTGACCGAAATTCCCGCGCCCCCATTTCAAGAAGCGCAGCGGGCCGCCGCCGTGAAGCTTCTTCTCGCCTCTTCCGGCCTCGAAGTGCAAATCGACAAGACCGGCAACGTGATCGGCGAGCAGACCGGCAACGTGATCGGCGAGCTGCGCGGCACAAACGAAAAAGAAATGGTCGTGCTCTCCGCCCATCTCGACACCGTCTTTCCCCCCTCCACCGAAATAAAAGTCCGCCACGACCGTGATCGCCTCCTCGCCCCCGGAATCTCCGATAACGGCACGGGTCTCGCCGCGCTCATCGCCATAGCCCGCGCTTGCCAGGAATCCCATATCAAGCCGCGCCGCACCATCCTTTTCGTCGCCGACGTTGGCGAAGAAGGTGAAGGCAATCTCCGCGGCATGCGCGCCCTCATCGAAGCGTACAAGCCGAAGTTGAAAGCCGTGATTGTCCTTGACGGCTCCGGCACCGACCACGTCACCACCAAAGCGCTGGCCTCCCGCCGCCTCGAAGCCACCATCACCGGCCCCGGCGGCCACAGTTGGTCCGACTTCGGGATGCCCAATCCCATCAACGCCCTCGTGCGCGCCTCGGTCCGCTTTATCAACACCAAAGTCCCCGCCGCCCCGCGCACTACCTTCAATATCGGCCAAATCGAAGGCGGCACTTCCATCAACTCCATCCCCTACGAAGCCAAACTCAAGGTCGACATTCGCTCCGAGAGCGAGGACGAGCTCACCAAGCTCGAGTCCGCTTTGCGCGAGTGCATCGCCGCCGGCGTGCGCGATGAGATGGAATCTTCCCGCGAACGCTCCAAAGGAAAACTCGAATGGAAAGTGGAACTCCTCGGCAGCCGCCCCGGCGGGGAATTGCCCGCCAATTCACCCCTTCTCGCCGCGCTGCGCTCCGCCGATGAATTCGTCGGCAATCAGTCGCGCGTCGAGCGCTCCTCCACCGACGCCAACGTCCCGCTCGCTCACGGCATCGATGCCATCTCCATCGGCGCAGGCGGGACCGGCGGCGGTGCGCATTCTCTTCAAGAGTGGTACGAACCTGCCGGCCGCGAAATGGGCCTCAAGCGCGCCTTGCTTGTCCTTCTCGGTGTTTCCGGACTTGCGGAGGGAAAAGCTCGATGAATCGTCGCTCACGCGCATCCCATGGGCGCATTTACACCAACGATCCTCAGCAGCCATGGGCCGCAGCTATGGCTATACGCGGTGGCAACATCGCTTGTATCGGCGCAATCGCCCAAGTCCTAACTGAATGTGCAGGCGGCGAAGCCCATCCCGAAACCGTCGACCTCCACGAAAAATTCGTGATGCCCGGCTTCAATGACGCCCATGTCCATCTTGGTTCCGCGGGCGCCGGCATGCTTTCCGTGCGTCTTTACGGCGCTGCATCTATCGAAGAACTGAAACAGCGCCTCGCCGCCAGTGTCGGTACGCACAAACCTGGCGAATGGATCACCGGCGCAGGTTGGGACCACACATTGTGGCCGGAAAAACAGTTTCCCAACAAATGGGAGCTCGATGACGTCGCACCCAAAAATCCCGTGCTTCTGACCCACGTTTCCGGACACGTCGCTGTTGCCAATTCTCCCGCCCTCAAACTCGCTGAACTCAGCAACAGCAGCCCCAATCCTCTCGGCGGTGAATTCGAGCGCAACGCCGCCGGCGAGCTCACCGGCATGCTCAAGGAAGGTCCGGCGATGGAATTTGTCCGCTCCCGCATCCCGGATCCCACTGCCGAGCAGCGCCGCCGCGGAATCATCTCGGTCCTTGCCGATCTCGCCAAGAACGGCGTTACTTCCGTCCAGGACAATTCGGACTGGGAAGATTTTCGCGCCTACAAGCTGCTCAAAGATGACGGCAAGCTCACCGTGCGCATCACCGAATGGCTGCACTTCACCGAGCCTCTCAACGACCTGCAAAACAAGCGCGCCGAAGGCGGCACCACCGACCCGTTGCTCAAAACCGGCGCTCTCAAAATGGTCACCGATGGCGCTCTTGGTTCTCGCACCGCCGCCATGCTCGAGCCTTATTCCGACGACGCCAAGACCACCGGCATCATGATCATGGAGCCTGACAAGCTAAAATCGCTCGCCATCGAGCGCGATAAAGCCGGATTCCAGGTCAACTTTCACGCCATCGGAGACCGCGCCAACCGTGTCGCCCTCGACGTCTTCGAAGCTGTCGCAAAAGCCAATGGCCCGCGCGACCGCCGCGACCGCATCGAGCACGCGCAAGTCGTGGCTCCCGACGATCTTCCGCGTTTTGCCAAACTTAAAGTCATCGCCTCCATGCAGCCTTCGCACCAGACCACCGACATGCGCTGGGCGGAATCGCGCATTGGTCCCGAGCGCATCAAGGGCGCCTACGCATGGGCCACCTTGGAAAAAAGCGGCGCGCGTCTCGCTTTCGGCACCGATTATCCCGTCGAAGTTGTCAGCCCCTTCCGCGGACTCTACGCCTGCGTCACACGCCAGCTTCCAAACGGCACGCCCGCCGGCGGCTGGCAGCCGCAAGAAAAAATCTCTTTGCAGGATTGCATCCGCGCGTACACCAGCGGCTCGGCTTATGCGGAATTTGAGGAAGGGAAGAAGGGCGAGCTAAAAGTCGGCGAATACGCCGACTTCCTCATTCTTTCGAACGACCTGACCAAAGTCCAGCCATCCGACTACTTAAAGACCGAAGTTCTTAAGACGGTAGTCGGCGGCCGCACCGTCTACGAAAAGCCCTGACGCCGTCGCATTAACGGCTCTACTTGTCGCAAAGTCAAACGGAACACTCTGTGGTTTTTCGCGGCTGCTAGAGAAACGCCAGGTCCGTGATTTCTCCCAGGTAGTCTTTGCCTTTGACACCACGAAACCAAATTCTGATTCGCCGGCCCTTCCACTTCTCGCACGCATCCAAACCCAGCGTCTCCTCCTCCGCGCCCGTGACGCCAACCGTGCGAACATCTTCCGCGTGGAAATTCATCGGACGTTTCCCACCCTTTAGAGTCACCGTAATCGCCGGCTTGCGCGAGCAGTCGATAGCCCCAATCACGCCATCCACCGCCAGGAGTTCCGCAGTCTTCACCGGGATCGGGGTTGAAGAAGTTGAAGAGGAAGTGGAAGAAGCGGCCGCTGGTGCGTTCGCGACCTTGCTTGTTGTGCTTGCCGCCGCATCGGACTGCACCTTCATTTGCGCCACCCATTGTTCGTGTTCCTTAATGCGCTCCAGCAAATCTCGCGCGGTTTGCGCCTCCTCCGGCGAAGCCGCTTTTTCCAATATTCTTTGCGCCATTTGCCGCGCCTCCGCGTCCCGGTTCGCGTTCAATAATAGATATACGAGATTGATTGCATAAGCGTGCGTCGCCGGTTCCAGCTTAACGGCGTGAATCCCCGCTTCTAGCGCCTGCTTCTGCGTCTCCGGCCCCGCCGAGTACGCCTG
>WNFF01003938.1_pt1 | contig 12151 bp, 4 predicted proteins | sample 5400441 | NCBI WGS metagenome assembly WNFF01 (sample SAMN13153345, study PRJNA577476) | soil metagenome | isolation source: 120 cm saprolite under Douglas fir tree site 2 hole 3 replicate 1 | place: USA:California | collected 2015-04-18
TTCCTTTCACGACCTGAGCACGCAACCGTGGACTGCGGTTTGTGACAGAGGAAGCGTAGAAGAGTTGGATACCAGAGAGTGGGCTCAGACCGGAGACCCCATACGACAAAAACAGTTTGTCCAACTCCTCAAAGCCTGCCTCAGAGACAAGCTGTATCGGAAGGGCGTGAAGTTCTCTCGTGAAAGTCAATGCTACTACTTCCGTGCAACGCAAGACCTCTCTGGGCGGGAATATTCCTATCAGAGCCGCGAGCACAAGACCAGTCGGTCGGTGTTCAAGGGCTACCCGAAGAAATCAGACCACACACAGATGTCCTATTATCGCCATTCGGCGTTCGAAGGCAGATTCGTCCGGTATGCTAGCGCTTGGTATTTGCAAATTACGCCAAATTATCATTTCACGCGTGATGGCGATCGGCTATCGCGATTTGCTCCCGACCTCCTGTCAGGTATCAAACGCCTGGAGACCAACCAAGCCGTCCACGGACAGGTCGTGATGTGGGCACACCTGCTTACCGAACGGGACCTGTTCGACACCGGACCAAGATTTCTTGATTTTGCTTCGCTCTTAGAGTTTCCGCTGGAGGTCGGTCTCGACGACGACGCTTGGCTCAAATACGAGGACCTCGAGAACCGCGCCGCCCTACAAGCGCCGGCGGTCGATGACCGGCAAGTGAGTTTCATCCTATGAACCTAAGCTTCTTAGAAGAACCAGAACTCGAGTTCGGTGCGGCTCGTCACATCGATATCCGGTTCGGCATCATGAATTATGGCCCGTTGGACTTCGAGTTGCCGCTCGCGCCCAAGCAAATCAATTTAGGCATTGTCGGAAGTAAAGAATCAGTGGAGGGCGTACGCCAGTGGTTGGAGCGCTGCCGAACCGAAATCCCAGCAAAAGTGAATAAGGACGACCCTAGCAAGCCAAACAAACAGCCAAACCTGTTCACTCGATTTCCAGGTTTTTCACCCGACCACGGATTTCGCAGCAAGTTGGTCATGGATGATACGCTCTGCCGCGATTTGCCCAGCAACAGCATCCTGTCGATTGCCAAACTCCCCGATCGAAATGAGCGCATTACACGGTCTGTAGACCTCTTCATCGAAGAGATCCGGTATCTGTCTCAAAGCACCGACGCTGCTAAAGTGATTGTGTGCGCAGTCCCTACAGCACTCCTCGAAGCAATGGGACCAGACGAGGGAGATGACGACGAAGAGGACGAAACAACCGCGACCGTGGGCGGACTACAACTGGATTTTCACGACATGCTCAAGGCACGTGCGATGCAACAGTACCGCAAACCGATCCAGATTATTCTCCCCCCAACATACGACGAATCCAAGCACCGGCGTCAAGGAAGGCTCGGGCGAAAAGCCGAACTACAAGACGAAGCGACCCGGGCCTGGAATATTCACACCGCCCTCTATTACAAGGCGGGAGGAGTTCCGTGGCGTCTCCCGCGGGCAAGCACTCAGCTTTCGACATGCTACATTGGAGTGAGCTTCTACAAGAGTCTCGACAAGCAGGCGCTACTCACCAGCGTTGCCCAAGTATTTAATGAGCGCGGCGAAGGCGTTGTAGTTCGCGGCCGCGCTGCAAGCATTTCGAAGGAAGACCGTCACCCGCACTTACCCGAGGAGCATGCCTACGAACTCGTAAAAGATGCTCTTGCCCGGTATTGGGACGTCCATCAGAACTTCCCGGCGAGAGTCGTCCTTCACAAGAGTTCGCGCTTCGATGCCAGCGAACAACTCGGATTCGAAGCCGCGCTCAAGGAAAAAGGTATCTCGACCCGCGATTTCGTTTGGGTGTCGGAATCCGCGACCAAGCTCTACCGCGCGGGAAAGTACCCGCCCTTGCGCGGCACGCTTTTGGCCCTTGATGAGCGGGAGCTTGTACTCTACACCCGCGGCAGCGTGGACTTCTTCGAAACCTACCCCGGTAAGTACGTGCCCACGCCCCTTCGCATTCGGTTAGAGAACACCGAACAAACGCAACTATTCCTTGCACGCGAAATTCTTGCACTCACGAAAATGAACTGGAACAACACGCAATTCGATCGCGCGCAACCAATCACACTTCAAGCATCCCGAAATTGCAGCAATGTGCTCCGATACTGCAGCAAAAGCCGGCAAATCGAGCCACAATACAACTACTACATATAAAGAAGCCGTCCTGCTGCAACTCGCATCTGACAACTAACTCGATTTTAGCTAACGTGCTTCAGATGCTTGGAGGCCGCTTTCCCTTGAAGTTCTTCGAACAGCCTTCCTGCTGCTAAACCATTTTGCTCAAAAGCCTCTGCCGCCCTGGCCCTCCAAATCAAATTGCCCGGCTCAACAAAAGTTTTCCGCAGCTCTCGCAATGTCGCCAAAGCATTCTCCGCCCATCCCTGCATATCCTCCAAGTTCCATAGCACCACACCCTCAAGATGAGGGAGGGCACCAACTTTGACCATGTTCGCGGACGTAAGAAGAACTGGAAGGATATCAGCTTCTGCGCTCGCCTCGACATTCGCTCGCATCCACTGCGGGTGCGAGCAAACTTGCCGCGCCTTAGTCACATCTACAACCGCGCCTTTTTTTGCTCCCACATAGTCCTCGAACACGAAACATAACTTGCCTGAAATCCACCATGGATCAGGTGAGCCGTCGCTCTCGACTTTCCCTGCATCAAAACCTATCAGCTCACCCAACAGCTTGTGAGCGTGCTCGAAGTCGGACTCTGAAGCTAAACCCTCCAGAATCTCTTTTTCACGTTTCGCAAAAGAACGGTCGTGGATCGTACCGAGTTGCGCTAAGACCGCCTCGACACGCTCGATCTGCTCCATCGCCGTGCTGTTCCCAAAATCTGCAGCAGCAACCTTTTCAGACTGATACCGGGCTAACCGTACAAGCCAAGGAATTCCACTCGCGGCTCCCTTCGCATGATCAAAATGCATTCGCGCCTTCGCGGACAGCCCCGACACACCAGCCTGGGCGCCTAACCAGGCCGTCGCGCCTGCGAGATAGTGCCACGAAGCCCTATAGCCTCGCAGCTCGGAAGCAACGAGTTTACCGAGCACTGTTTCAGCAGCTCCCAATGCAGCTTCGTAGTCTGCCTGCCAAAGTCGAGCTTGGAACTCTATCTCGTGTTCAGCAGCAGCGCTGAGGTCGTCCATAGCCGGAAACGGTTCCTGAATCGCCTGCTTCCGTCCCGCTACGATCTGTTGATTTACATCCTCCCATTCTTCCCCATTCTCGAGAAAGACTTCAAAATTCTCGACAATATCTTTGACAGCTGCATCCTTCGACTGCCCGATACCAAACGCCAGTTCCGCTTGCAGTTCGGGATGTAAGAATTTCCTCCGCCTAATATCTATGAGGTAGTCCGGAAGTTCTTCGCCTGCCACGACCACCGCAGAATAATCCTCAAGCGACCGCGTGCACCGCCCTATAGCTTGAAGGATACGCGTTTGAATTCGCTCGTTGAACAGGACGTTGGCCCCCATCCGGGCCATCAAGAATCGCTCCTGAATATTCGTCGCCTTCGGGAGACCTTCGATGAAGAGGAGCCTGCACTCATCACCTGGGAAATCGATGCCATCATAACGACTAGCGACGATTGCCACCGCCTTCTTCGTTCCAATAAATGGCTTTTTTGAGTCTTCGATATCATCAGCGCTGAATGTCGCGAACCCAAGGTTCTTTTCGACGTCCTGCGCGATCTCGTCGCGCATCTTGTCACTAGGCACGAGAACGAGACTGCGCCCAGCAAGCCGCATGAGCTGTCGTCGCAGGTCCGTCACTTTCTCATCCCGCAATGACATGCCGGGGAAAATAAAAAAGCGTCGCCCAACACCTTGCCTGTCCCAACCCTCGGGCACGGGCAGACGCCTGATCGAAGAGCGGCCAACGAGCCGCTCAAGATCGCCACCTGCACCGAGAGTGGCGGACATATATATCCGTTGCTTTGGATTCACGAACGGATGGTGTGTCCAAGTCGGAGGAATTAGTGGTCGGATCAAGATCTCTTGAGATGAGAGATAAAGATGGCAGGCATGAAGATGCTCCCGCACCATTGACCACGGATGCTGCAAATCTATTCCCGTGGTCCCCACGTCGAGTACTTCGACAAGTTCCTCCTGGATGGTAGACAATTCAGGCGTAGGCAACTTATCAACCCAGCCACGGTCAGCTGGCCCGTCCAGCTTGCCACTAAGCCTTACGAAGCTGCTCGGATCTAGTATCGGTTTGAGCACGTTTCTCAGCGCTGTGTGCAGCGCAGCGTGTTCTGCTTTAGCTCGCTCCACTCGTACAGACCACAGACCTGAAATATAGCCCTCTCCCGCGTGTGCATCATCTACGATCAGAACATCTGCATCATCGAAGTACGGGTTCGTGTTGAATAAGCTGCTGTAAGTTGTAACTGCGATCCTGTCGGCATTCCGATATTCGGCCTTTGCAGATGGTTCGTAATCCTTAATGCGACCTGTGAACCCGAGTGCCGTCAAACCGTATTTTTCCTCAGCCTGCTCAATCACCTGATTTACAAGCTGCCGGGTCGGACACAGATACACGACCCGCTCCTGAGCCCTTCGCCGTCGCCACTCAGCGATAAGTAAGCCCACCAAGGTCTTCCCACTGCCCGTCGGCATCTGGAGAGCAACATCGGAATCGTCCAGAGCGGTGGCGGCATAAGTCCGCATGATTTCCCGCTGATGCGGCAAGACGTCCGGAATTTTGCGCCGGGGCAAATCTCGCAACAGTTTGTCTGGGCTACTGGGGACCGATAATTTCGGCGATATCTTCTTGAACGACATTCAGAAGTGCCTCCGCCCATCGGGCAGTTGCGAGGATAGTTACGTCAATGCGGTCGGACCCCAGCGAACACCCCGCGAATGAATATGCGCGATGGAACATCTATCTTACGCCAGTGGATTTCAGATTCTCCAAGCAGCAAATAGTTTCGGGACGACCGCCGCTTCGCTCAACCAGCTACGCTCGGCTCCGGAGAGATTCGGAGACCGCAGGTGACGACTCTCCCAGGAGTTGGCAGACCCAACAACACATTCACTGACCTTGGCACTTACGCAAAGATTCCTCAGCCTGTAGCGACTCTAGCGGACAACCTCATCCAGTTGAATACACACGCTGTTGAAGTTCAGAGTGCGGGGATCGCCTTTGCGCTCTGCCGTCTGCGCCATCAATCACACACCTGCGCAATTCGCGGCCCTGAGTAGGTTTGTTTATCCTCCGCGAGAGTCTCCTGTTACTCTGCGATTGCACTTAGATTTCTACACTAGCAACGATCGCCTACACGTTTATTGCTTCGGTCTGTAATTACAAGGCATTATCAACTTTAGGCGACCAGCTACTCATGTGACTTCTACACGATGGTGGCTACATCGCCTCGGCCTCGATTGAACTCCTGGACGACACAATGCGCAAGAAGACGTATCTGGCGACGGCCATAGTTCTTCTCCTTCTGTGCTCCTTTTCGCAATTCACTCCATCAGTTTTTGCGCAAGGTGAGTCAAAAGGAACCGCGTGGAGACCCCAAGAGCTTCAAGCCGTAGATCCCGAAATTCGCAGCCTGTTGGATCAAACTTCTGCCACCTGTGAGCGCTCCGATCCCAATGAGGTAGTCGAGCGGCTTCAGAAAGCCTTACACATTGCAGATGTTCGAGGTCTCATTCGAGATAGAGCGCTCGCTGAGGCAATCTTGGCATCTGCCTACATAGGCCAAGCAAAGATTGACTTAGCCTTCAGCATGTTCCAAAAAGCACTCCAAGACGCGATCGATTCAAAAAATGCAGTCTTAGAGGCTGACGTTCTGATCGCACTGGCGTCTGAAGCACAGCTAAAAGGCGATGCCGACCAGGCAGCGGTCCTCATATCAAGGGCGCTGAACTTGTCGGAGAAGAGCGGGAGCCTGTACGAAAAGGCTCGCGCGGTGGGCGAGCTTGGCAAGCTTCAACTCACGCTGGGGAAAAGTGACGATGCCGCGCGGTTGATTGATGAAGCTTTACGGATCGATAGGTTGAACGGTTATCGGTTCGAGGCTATCCACCTTGTATACCGCGGCACCTATTTGGGATTGGCGGGCAAAGTCGACGAAGCACTCGATTCGTTAGCTCAAGCGAAAACAAAGGCGATTTCGTTCCGAGACGCGTACACCTTCATTACGGCGGAGAACACCTATGCGTATGGCCTCATCCAAAAAGGAAGGGCCAACGAAGCGATAGAGGACCTAACTCTACTCAAGGAGGGGAAACTCAGTAAATTTGTTCCTGACGCCAAGGAACAGGCTTGTCTGGCGTCCGCGCTAGAGCTCCCGGTGTTACACCTCACCTTCCTTGAAGGTTTCGCGAACGCGCTCGACGCGGCGAAACAAAAGGATAGGGAACTGGAGGTTTGGCTGGAGGCCTATTCCTACAGCCATGACAGAGGCATTCCCGCCGGCGAAGCCGAAACGGCCCAAAAAGTCGCAATTCTCAGCAACCAACTTAAGAAAACCGACGACGCCCTAAAGTACTTCGCCATAGCCGCAGACGGGTACCGGCAACTCCAAAACGAATCCCAGCTAAAAGAGATTCAAGTAGCCGAGGCTCTCCTGCTCGTCAACGCAGGTCGAGCAAAGGAAGCCCTTCCGCTCCTCGACCAAATTGCGCCATACGCGAGAGCTCATCATCTTAGGCAGCAGGAATTCAGCACGTATCTCCTGGCCGCGGAGATTTATCAACCGGCGGGCGATCTCCCTCGAGCTCGTGAGCAACTCGAAAAAGCGCAGGCGCTTGTTCAACCCGGACCTTTCGACTCGGAGATTGACAATCACTTGGTGTTGGAGGCGTACAGCAGGGCGAGCGACGTCTACAGAGGACTACAGCTCCCCCAAAAGGAACTAATCGCCACCGAGAAGGCGTTTGTGACGGCGCGTCACATGAATGATGACAAAGCCAGAGCGACGCTTCTTACATATCTCGAGCAAAGACTGGGCGAACTCCGGGCCAAGGAACTGGCTAAGCAGGACGAACAAAATGGTCAGCTCGCCGACTCTCTGACCTATTCTCTCATTGTCACCACGCGCGAGGGTTCGCCTTCCAAGCCAGAAGACGATCCATCCAGCTGGAATAGAGCTCTAAATCTACCTACCAAAATTGCCCAACAGCCGGGTGGAACCCAGATTCTCACACAGATCCTCGACGAAATGGGAACGCTTCTCGGCCTCGAACGAATTGCTCTGTTGGATGCCATTTCGCGTTCCTACCTTGCCTCGAATTCCGAACCAGCACTCGCTGAGAAATTTGCCCTCGAGTCTGAGAAGTTGCTCGCTTCTTCGTCGGGCAATGTAGTTCTCCTTAAAGCGGAAATCGCATGTGAACTTGCCATCGCGTATGCGCGTCAATTCAAGTATCCCATGGCGAAGTCAAGACTGGCGGATTGTCTACAGCTTGCGGGCCAGACCGACGACAAGCCAACAAAGACCTTTGCCGAGGCTGCCGATGTCCTCGTTCGACTCCAGCTGGGAGATGTCGGCGCGGCCCGGACCTCGCTCGATAAGCTGATTTCTGGCGCTCCCGAGAACCCCGAACTGCATGTCGAGCTCGCTATGTCTCTCGCGAGCAGCAAACTCTATGATGAGGCGACGTCCCAGCTCGATTTCGCAGTCAAGAAATTCGTATCAATGGGAGACAAAAAAACGTCAGCCGGCGCGTACATGCGGGTCGCGATCGCGCTCAATTCTGACAACTCGGCCAAGGGGCAAGAACTGCAGTTGCGCTATTTAAAAGAAGGAGAGCGAATCTATCGCGATCTAGGCGACATCCCGCAGGAGGCGGCCGCATGCAATGCACTGGGTGCGTATTACGCCAAACTTTCGAAATGGAGGGCCGCCGTCGAGCAATTCAATAGCGCGTATGGACTCGCGCAGAAGGCGAGTCGGGACGATCTCGCGGCGCTTGCGTTGGCGGGCTTAGGGAACGCCTACCAAGTCCAGAAAGACTACAGCAAGGCCAGCGATTTCCACAGAAGAGCAGCCGAAGCTTATTCTAAAGTGAGATTCCCGTTGCAGCAGGTCATCAGCCTCGAAAGCCTTGCGGAGGATTACGAAGCGATGCGGGATCCAGGCGAAGCAGTCGCCTCCCTACTGCAGGCTAAGGCAGCCGCAGTCCAAATCCCACCACTCAACCAATATTTTCTCGACTATTTCTTGGGCGAGTTTTACAGAAGGCAAGGACAGTTCGAGAAGTCCCTCGCTACGTTCCACGATGCCATCGCGGTCACGAGTCAAGCGGAGGACCTTGAACATTGCGGCTATGCGCATTTGGGAGCGGCGCAGCTGGATGGGCTCATCGGGAGGTGGGAAGACGCAGTCAGAGAAACCCAAGTCGCTCTCGATTTATTCCAAAGACTCGGCAATAAGCAGGGCCAAGCATCCGCATGGGCGACGCTTACGGGAATCTATAGCGACCGAAGTTCTTCGCTTAAGGATTTCGATAAAGCGCGACAGTGTTATGCGAAAGCTCAGGAGTTTGGCTACGGAAAGATTCTAGAGCTAGATCTATTGGAGGTATACCTGCAGACCGGCGAGTACGGGGAGGCCGCGAGAATTGCAGCGGAAAGCGTTAAAAGCTGCGTGAAAACGGCCGATCTCGATTGCCAAGCACATGGCCTCTTGACCCTGTCCGAAGCTAAGAGGCAAGGCGGAGATACAAAGGCCGCCAGGGAAGCATTAAACCAGGCACGCCCGATGGCTTCGAAGTCCCTCGATCTGTATCTGCGAGGTCGTCTCCTGTACGCCGAGGCGAGACAGCTGACCTCGGAACACAAATTCGATGAGGCCCTCTCCACGTACAAAACGCTGATCACCCTCATCGAGACTGTCAAAGGCAGTCTGGACGCCAGAGACCAGAAAGCCCTGTCTGAGAATTACGGATATATCTACGATGAGCTCGTCTCGTTGCTGTATACGATGAGCGCGAGCAATCCTGGCGAACGATTGCGACACGCCTCCGAAGCTTTCCAATACGCGGAAATCAACAAGGCAAGACAATTCGCGGAATCTTGGGGACGCGCGTTTGTGGACCAGATGCGAGGCTCCCTCCCACCCCGCCTCCAGGAATCAGAACGGATGCTGTTTTCAAAACGGGACAAGCTCTTTGCAGAGGTCAACGCGCCAGCATTTGCCAGGGAACCGATTGACAAGAATCGGAAGACCGCCGCCGCAGCCGAACTGGCTACGGCAGAAGGTCAAATAGCAGTGTTTCTCCAAGAGCTAAGGAAGACGGCGCCTCAGTATGCCGCGGTGGCCTACCCGGAAACGATTCAAATGACCGCCCTTCCATTGAAAAAGGGTGAGACTCTAATCGAATTCAAAATGACCAATGACGCTACCTATGTGTGGGTTGTCGCAAATCGGGACGGCGCGGCCAATGAATTAGTCTCGTTCTATCGTGTGCCCAACACCCGCGCATGGTTTGTGGATCGCGTTTCTCTCCTTCGCAAGCCCCTCAATTCAGGCCATCCGGAGACAATCAACTGGAAGATTTCCGAGGAACTATTCCACGCTTTTTTCCCGACGGGAATATCATCGCTGATCGCCGAATCTCAAAACATCATCTTCATTCCCGACGACGCGTTGTTTGCGCTGCCATTTGAGCTGTTCTCACCCAATGCCTCGAAGGGCGACTTTGTTTTTTTAAAGGCCGCATCGACCTACTATCCTTCAGCAGTTTCTTTTCGCCTCGGTAGGACCGCCGCGCACGCCTCAACTTGGCAGGAAGCATTTCTCGGATTGGCCGATCCTATAACTTCGCCCGAGGACGATCGATATCAAGCCGCTAAGGCCGCCACCGGTAGCGCGGTAGACTCGACTGTCCCAAGCCACCAGAGCCCTGACACGGCATCCGATGATGCCCCTCGACTGAAAGCTAGGGGATTTTCCTTCGAGCGCTTACCAGGTACGGCGATCGAGATCAGGAGTATCGCTGCCATGTTGGAAAAAGCAAACGAAAAGGCTGAGGTTCGCGTCGGGATCGAGGCCACGAAGAATGAATTGCTCGACACCGACCTCTCCAAATTTCGGTTTATCCATTTCGCCACGCACGGCGTTTTGCCAGTCGATACCAACATTCAAGAGCCTGCCCTTGTTCTCTCGTACGATGGCAGCGCACCCAGCCACATGTTCTTGACGATGTCCGAGATCTTAGGCCTGAAACTGCACCCCGAAGCTGTTGTGCTTTCGGCCTGCAATACGGGCAGTGGCAGCATCAGCAGGGCGGAGGGAGTCATGAGCCTTGGCCGCGCTTTCCTTGCGGCAGGCGCTTCCAGCGTCACCGTCAGTTTGTGGCAGGTCTCCGACGAATCAACGGCTGTACTGATGGAGGAATATTACCGGAATCTCCTAGCCGGCAAGACAAAGGGCATTGCCCTCGCACAGGCTCGATTCGCAGTTTATGCGAAAGGCTTCAAAGAGCCTTTCTTCTGGGCCCCATTCATCTTAATGGGCGAGTAAGGATTTCAAGTGTCAATTCCCGGCACCCGCGATGATCAATTCCGGCGCCGTTCCAGCGGACTTTACAGTCAGAACCTTGCCATTCGGAGATCTGTACGACCACTCTTCAAATCCTCCAAATGCATTCGGTTTCGTGCCCGTCAAGACTGCTCCATCTGAAGTCTCGGCCACTAGCTCGACCGGCGATACTTTGGCATCGCGGACTGTGTAAGACACAAAATCGGTGTAGACAGCCTTTGTTACGGACAGTCCCTCCCTGGTATGACCGAAATATAGCGAACCCGCCTGTGACTGGTTGTTAGCATCCGAGCCTCGTGGCTTCGTCGCCGCCGACCGAGTTATAAAACCCTTGATCACGTCGATTGCCACCGCGTAGTCGAGGTTTTGGCCTTCCTCGCTCATCGCCACGAGCCCAAGCATACTTGCGTTATTGTCCAGTACGGGTCCGCCTGAGTTTCCCGGATTGATGGCTGTTTGCATCTGCAGCACCTTTGCCAGGTGCGCAGAGCCGTCCTCGTACTTCCAGTCATAATTGTCTCGCACCTGACTTACAACGCCGGTACTGTACGACCACAACTGACCGTGCGGGTGACCGATGATGTGTATATCCTCCGCGACTTGAACGGACGACATATCACCAAGCTTTACGGGAACCAAGGTGGTTGGCGGCTTTACGATTTTCAGCAACGCCAAATCGGCTTGCTTGTCCTCCGCAATAACTCTCAGACCATAACCGCTGTTCTTAAGAGGCTCGGTACCGGAGGCTGGCTTGAGAAAGATGACACCCGATTCGAATCCATTAATTACGTGCCAATTCGTCAGCACCGTGCCGGACGGGTCCAGAATCACTCCCGTTCCAAGGCCCATGTCTGACACTTTGTCATCCTTAAAGTTCGCCATCACCACCAACACAACGCTGGGGGAAACCTTTCTAAAGACGGCTATCCCTGTTTCGCCCCTCGTTAGGATGGGTTCATGAAATCGCGGCAGAATGTCGAGGCCTTTCGAATAGGCACGGCACGCAAGAATGATATTCAGAAGCTCGGAGTAGCCGACCGCTTCAGTCTGGCCTGCTTCGCTCTGCTTTGTATATTCAATCGATTTTAGAGACTCCAAGGATGGCCGCACGGGCTCACTCGACTGCGACCGCAGATCAACCCCATACACCAGGAGCATGATCAATCCCAATCCGCACGAACCCAATACGTGCCGAATTCTCAATGACATAGATTCCCACCTCTAGTTTGGCTGCTTTTCAATCTCGGACCCAATTCCGGCCGTCGCTTTCCCGTGTACTGAAATAGTACCTCTTTCGCTGACAAAGAGTGGCGCTGCGATCTCGGGCTCGCCTCCTGGGCGCAACCCCGTCTGCACCTGGGTCTCGGCTGCCAAGAGTAGAACGAATGATTCAATTTTTCTTGCAGGCTATGTGGTAATGCGCGGCGCATCCGTCATTTTCCTCACTGCCCTTCCTGCCAAACCCTGCGCCTAGACCGCCCGCTTCTTCTGTCAAGGCTGTCCGCTTCGCTCCCATGAACGCAAACCCCGCGGCCTTGACAGCGCGGACGGGCTAGTCGCCGTGGGACCTCCAGGAAGGGCATTTGCTTCTTCTGTACTGCTTCGCTGCGCCGGAACCAGCAAGACTTCACACAATGAATT
>WNFF01007810.1_pt1 | contig 12149 bp, 13 predicted proteins | sample 5400441 | NCBI WGS metagenome assembly WNFF01 (sample SAMN13153345, study PRJNA577476) | soil metagenome | isolation source: 120 cm saprolite under Douglas fir tree site 2 hole 3 replicate 1 | place: USA:California | collected 2015-04-18
AGCGCCGAATCTCTTCCCGGCTTTCTTCTGCCAGCTCTGTGAATCGCACCCCCGCAGTCCTTTCAAACTCGCGTGTCCATTGGATCTCACCGGCCGCCTGGAAAGTTTCGCTCACAATTTCTCCGCCGAAGGGCGCCGGCATACGCCCCATGGCTTCGAGCGTAAAGCTGATCCGCTCACCCATCCTCGGGGCTTCCGCAAACTCAAGGCACATTCCACTCTCATTCATGTTCAGCAACTTGCCCCAGTTGTTCTCACAGAAATACGCTAGGATCACCCATTTGAGCGCTTCCCTCGTCTGGCTGCGCCGCTCGCCGCTTAACCCGTCTTCTCTAAGAATTGTCGCTGAGGTTGGCATGATTCAATTCGCCGCTCCGCCATTCCAAAACAATTTGCCCTTTCCCTGCTCATTCCCCTTAAAGGTCGTCCATCCGCCAGGCACTCCCGCTATTTGTCCCGCGTCCCGGGATTCAGTTACTCGCTTGCGCCGTATCCTGCAGCTCTTCCCAGGCGCTCGGCAGTTCCAGTTGGCAATGGCTGGCTTCATCGAAAACCACAAACTCTTCGGCGTTTGCCAGCCTTTGTTTCACGAATTCCTGCAGCTTGCTTACATATGCGGGATCGTCTTCCGGCGGCCATCTAAATGGCTGTGTAACTTCGACCGCTATCCGCGCGCTTTGCCTCGCAGGCACGAACACTGGATAGCTCAGCCGTACCGGTTCTTCCTGGCTCAGGCCCCCTCCGGATACCAGCTTTCTCACGATGACCAGTCCCGGGCCTTCAGCCAGTTGATAATCCACGTCTGTCTCGTTCTCCACATCGTAGGAAAGCCTCAGCGTCGCGAACGCCTGGTCTCGTTCCTTAAGCTGGGTTCCAACATATTTCACCTTAAACGCCTTGTCGTTCCACGGTTTAACCGTTCCCTCACGCACCCGCTTTACGGCTGTCCCCCCGACTTCGAGCCCAAGCAGCAACAGGAGCACGGCTCCTGCCGAGCCACCGGCTATAAGCAGCCTTTTTCTGGACACCGCCCTCTCCCACGCAGCAGAAAAATTCAAGAGATGGAGTTATCCCTTCACGTTCCGATCCATACACCCTCGTTGCAAACCTTCCGTACCATTCCCTCCGTTGCGCTGACAATCATGGAAAAGCTGCAACTTTTGTGCAGGTGTTTCCCCTACCCCCGTCGGCCAGCGGCTTGGCGCAGCATCTCGCCAGACCATCTGCTAAACTTCCCTGCCGTGGAGGCCACTCATGAGCGCGGCTGACCCGTCCAAGATCCAAAAGTTCCGCGAGCATCTTCACCAGGAGTGGACCGGCGACAGAACCGTCGCCGCCTGGCGCAAATGGCACGCCCAGATCGCCCTGTTCACCCATGGTGCCACCGCAGCCGTTCTCGAGGCCGCCCATCTTCGCCCGGGCATGCGCGTTCTGGATCTTGCCAGCGGCGTCGGCGATCCCGCGCTTTCGATTGCCTCGGAAGTCGCTCCATCGGGCCGCGTGACCGCCACCGATCTAGGCCCAGGCATGATGTCGCTTGCCGAGGAACTCGCCCGCAAAAAAGGCCTCGCCAACATCGAATTTCGCGAAGCCAGTGCCGAATCGCTTCCGTTCCCGGACGAATCCTACGACATCCTCACCTGTCGCTTCGGCATCATGTTTTTTCCCGATCTCCCCAAAGCGCTTCGCGAATGCTTCCGTGTGCTAAAGCCCGGCGGGCGAGCCGCGTTCGTCGCGTGGGGCAAGAAAGAGCAGCCCTTCTTCACCACCACCGCAGGCATCGTTCTGAAACACGTTCCAGTGCCTCCGCCACCGCCCGATCCCGATGGCCCGAGCATGTTCATGTTTGGCGAGCGCGGCCGGCTTCTGCGCGCGCTGGAGGCGGCGGGGTTCAGCAACGTCCACGAGGAAGACCGCATCATCGCCGGACGCTGGGCATCTTCTATCGAAGAATACTGGGAGCAGTTCAGCGAAGTCGCCGCGCCCTTCCGTCCGCTCATCGACCAACTCACGCCAGAGAAATTGGCTCAAGCCAAAGCAGAAATTTTTGCCGCCCTGAAAAAATTCTGGAACGGCAAAGAATTGAACATACCCCTCGAAATCGTCAGCGGATCTGGAACGCGCCCTTAAGCCGCATTCCTAGGGTTGTAGGGTCCACCTGGCGTTTACCCCGACCCCTGTCGGGCGCCCGGTTCCTGTTCGTTTCCTCGAAAGGATTTCCCTCGACTCACGGTAAAATCCTCCCATGACCATCGGACTCGTTGCCCAGCCCTGGTGGGTAAATCTCCTCGTCGCAGTTCCGCCACTGGCCTGGTTCTCCTGGCGTCGCGGCGGCGTTCCTCTCACCTGGGCGCAGCTGCTCTTCAGCGGCATCTTCGCCGCGTCCTTCGGATTTCTAGAAGCCGTGGTGGTTGTCTATCTCCGCGCCGCCGTCGGGCTGCTCCCCGGCTATCAAGGCACTCTCTCAGACGTGATCCGCATGTCCGCCCAGTATTACGTTCAGTCCCAGTCCATCAGCCAGTTCCCCAAGAGCCTTCTCACCCTCGAATTCCTTCGCGAAGCCGCCACCATCCTCATGCTCCTCAGCGTCGCTTTCCTCACTTCCGCGAATTCCCGCGCGCGCGCCGCCGTTTTCCTTTGGACCTTCGCCCTCTGGGACACCGTCTACTACACCGGCCTCTGGGCCACCGTCAGATGGCCGCTCTCGCTCCGCGATCCCGATGTGCTGTTCCTCATCCCCGTACCGTGGCTTTCCCCGGTCTGGTTTCCTCTCCTGGTGAGCGGCCTCGCCCTCGCCGCAGTAATCCTTTCTCGCGTCCAACCCGAGGACACTTGACCACCGCGCGAACCGTCTTCTCTTCGTCAGGTTCGATGATATATTCCTCGCTAAACTGGAGGGCGGAAGATGGCGCCCCTGCATACTGACGTCATTGGTCTCACTGCCTTGATCCTGGTCTTTCTCTCCTGGATCATCTTCGGCCTCATCTTTCTCCTCCGGAAAAAGCCTCCCAAAGCCGCGGAAGCCAAGCGCGCCTCCGTGGCGAAGTGGGGAATTGCGCTGCAGGCTTGCGGGTTCGCGCTCGTTGGGTCCATTCATCGCGCCTACTGGTGGCCTCTTCCGGCCTCGGCCGCGGGGGAGGTGGCTCTCGCTGTTGTGGCAGTCGCGTTGGCCTTCGCAAGCAGTTGGTGGAGTTTCTGCGCGGTGCAGACACTCGGCAAACAATGGACCTACGAAGCCCGCGTCATCGAAGGACATGAGCTGATCACCCATGGGCCCTACGCCGTCGTGCGCAATCCGATTTACCTCGGCATGTTCGGGCTGATGGTCGCGACGGGCCTTGTTTTCACCACTTGGTGGGTCCTACTCCTTGCCGTAACCGTTCCTCCGTGAGACTTTCGGCTCCCAGTTCGATGACTATGCCCGCCGTGTTCCCGCCTTCTTCCCCCGGCTCTTGTAGTGGCGGGACTTCAGACCCGTGCTTCTATGAATCGCGTCGGTCTCGGTCGGCTAGGGTCTGAGACGGTCGCGAGGATTCTCGCCACCTGCTACGTTTCCTCTGCATCAAAGAAACGCCATGCCCCGCCAATCTCGTCGAAATGCCACGTGCCGCAAAGCGCACCCTTGGGGCGCGCCACCCTGGACCGTTGATTTCCGTCCCGCCCCGTGTGCTCTCCCGGATCAGGTGGATTTCGCCATTGTTGGCGCTGGCTTCTCCGGACTTTCCGCCGCGGCTTGGCTGCGCCGGCTCGCTCCCAGCCGGTCCGTCCTGGTGCTTGAGTCTGCTTCGCTTGGTGACGGGGCCAGCGGCCGCACCGGCGGCATGGCTCTCGCCGATACCGCGGCCGGCCCGCTCCCCGGACTCGGCGACGTCCTCGCCGGCTACAAAAAAATTCTCCGCGCGCTCCGTATCGACTCGCGCCTAAAACTTCCCGGCGTTTGGGAGCTTGGCCGCTCCGCTCCCGCGGCCAACTTGTCCCGACCTCCTCGGGGAGGTGCCGGCCCCGCAGGAAAGCATTCACCCATTTCCTGGAGCGATTCTGGCGAGCTGAAAGTCGTCCGCCGCGTGCCCGGCGGTACCGTTGACCCGGGCAAAGTGCTGGCCGGCCTGGCGCGCACAGCGGAAAACGCCGGCGCCCAAATCGTCGAGCACGCCGAAGTTCGCGCGCTTGATTTTTTCAATCCGCTGCGCCTGCAGGTGCGCCGCAACCTCCGTGGCCGCATCCACCAAAAAGAAATCCGCGCCGGTCAGGTCCTTCTCGCCACCAACGCCCTGTCCCTCGAATTGTCCGGCCTCGAAGCCGCTGCCGTTCCGAAACTCACCCTGGCGCTCGCCACCGCCCCGCTCTCCGCCGCGCAGCTCAAGGCCATCGGCCTCGAGTCGCGCTGCCCGTTTTACACCATCGACTTTCCCTATTTGTGGGGACGCCTGCTCGACTCCAACGGCATCATCTTCGGCTCCGGCCTGGTGCCCGCCTACGTAGGCCCGCCTTCCAGCTTTCCCCTAGGCGATCGCTCCAGTAATAACGCTTCGCACAATTTGCGCCGCTACGATGTTCGCCGCGGCGAAGCCGCCGCCCGCCTCGACTGGCTCGAAAGCCGCGTCCGCCATCTGCACCCAGCCCTTGCCAACGTTCGCATCACCCACCGCTGGGGCGGCCCGATTCTGCTCACCGGAAAAATGCGCCCCGTCTTCCGCTGGCTTACCCCGAAGGGGCATCCCCCCGACAAAGAAGTAATCGTCCTCGCCGGCTTCAACGGCCACGGCGTAGCCCTCTCCGTCTACCTCGGCCAATGGGCTGCCCAAGCCCTCCTCAACCGCCGCCCCCTCCCCCGCTGGCACTGACGAAAGTAACGCTTTCCTGCTTCCCGCCGCAGGTACGGCCGGACGGGATTTATCTCGACTGCTCCGGCCCCGTGCGCCGCCCCAACGCCCATTTTCCGGGCCCGCTGCACGCCAGCATCAGCAGCCCGCCCATGATTGCCAGATTCTTCCGGAAGTGCGTCTCCTGCATCGCCGCCATCATGTCGCTCGCCGCCCAGTAGTTGTGGAACACCACTGTCACTGCTGTGGTGTAGCAGAACATCACAAACGCCGCGATGCGCGCCTGGTATCCCGTCACTAGGCACACCGAACCCGCCACTTCAATGACTAACGCCACAGCCAGCAGCACCGGAATCATCGGCAAGTGCCGCGTGCTCATATAGGCCACATTGCCAGGCCAATCAAAAATCTTCGCGATTCCGCTCGTCGCGAAAATGTACGTCATCATCAACCGCCCAGCCAGCGGCACAACCGGGTGATCGAGAATCTTCATGTCCGCCCCCAACCTTTCAATTTGACTCCAAACTACGGCGTTTCACGACATAGTCCCGCGGCGTGATAGACGAACGCCCTCGCCGCTCGTTAGCATCGTTGTTCTGCACCATGCCGCGTACTTTGCCCACAATGATAGAATGCCCGGCGGTTTTCAGAGGAGGAACTAGATGGGCTACAAGACGCGGACCTGGATGGTTCTGTCACTGGTTGGCGCGGCGTTGGCTTGCGGGCAAGCGGCCGTGGCGCAGCAGCCGGATTTTTCCAAGGTACAAATCAAAGTCACCAAGGTTTCCGGCAACATTTACATGCTGGAAGGCCAGGGCGGCAACATCGCCGCTTCGGTCGGCGAAGACGGCATCGTCATTGTGGACGACCAGTTCGCCCCGCTGGCGGAAAAAATCCAGGCCGCGCTGAAGGACCTGAAAATCACCGACAAGCCCGTGCGCTTCATCATCAACACCCACTATCACGGAGACCACACCGGCGGAAACGTGCCCTTCAGCACCGCGGGCTCGACAGTGATCGCGCAGGACAACGTCCGCAAGCGCCTCGAATCGGGCGGCACCGCCGGAAACGGCGGCTCGATCAAGATGGACGTGAAGCCTGCCGAGAAAGCAGCGCTCCCGATCATCACTTTCGAGCACGACGTGACCGTGCACCTTAACGGCGAAGACATCCGCGCCCTGCATTTCCCCTCCGGCCACACCGACGGCGACTCCATCATCTTCTTCCCGAAAAATAACGTCGTGCACATGGGCGACGACTTCGTGCGCTACGGCTTCCCGTTCATTGACGTGGCCAGCGGCGGCAGCGTCGAGGGCATGATCGAGGCCATGGAAAAAGCCACCGCGCAGCTCCCGGCGGATGTGAAGGTCATCCCCGGCCACGGCGCAATCTCCAACCTCGACGATGTCCGCGCCTTCACCAAGATGCTCAAGGAAACTTCCGCCGTCGTCCAGAAAGCCCTCGACGGCCACAAAACATTGGACCAGATGAAGCAGGAAAAAATTCTCAGTCCGTGGAAGAAATTTTCCGGCGATTTCGTCAACGAAGACGCCTTCATCGAGACGCTCTACAATTCCCTGACCGGCCACAAAGGAGAATTCCTGAAGCACAACTGAAGAAGGAGATAGTTTTTGAAATGTCCGCGAATGTAGGGGCCGGGCTTCAGCCCGGCCCAATTTCAAAACCAGGCGAACGGCCGTCCATTTGAAACGAAGCGAGCTGTATATCTATTTTCGAATTTCGTATTTCGATTTTCCATTTTCATTTCACGGCCGCGCGTTAGGAGAGAAAAAACCAATCGGCAAATCGCGCGAAGCGCGGAGGCCAGCGGAGGCGTCCAGAATGGCCGGAATCGAGTTCACGACCACCGACGCCGTGGCGATGTCGCCATGTGATCCGCCCGGAATCGTCAAGCTGATGTTCGGATGTCCCGTCAGCCAAATCGTGTCGGCCGGATCTTTCGCGCCGACATACATCTGAAGTTCGAGATACACCAGTTCCTTGCCGTCTTTCGAGAGGCCGCGCCCGATCTGGTGAACGCCCGCCGCCTGGCCCGCTTCGACCGTCAGATACTCCGTTGGCACTCGCTCCGTGGCAACTTTCGGCTCGATGGTTTCGGTAATTTGCTCGACCGGCAAATTCAAGCTGTCCGCCACCATGGCTACCGACTCCGGCAAGCCGACGTGCTTGATCACGCCCGCTGCAACCTGCGCGCGAAATTCCTCGACGGTCATGCCCGCGCCGATTTTTTTCTGCAGCGGCAATCGCCTTTTCGAAGCGTCCACCACGCGCAGCGCTTTCGCGTGCTCGATGCGCTGCGAAACCGCCGCCAGCGTCACGAGCAGCTTGTCCATCACAAAACCGGGATTCACGCCCGTGCCGACCAGCGCCACGCCCCACTCCTTCGCCGCAGTGTCCAGCTTAGCCGCTAGCTCCGGATGCGTTCGAAACGGGTACGACAATTCTTCGCACGTCGAAACGATGCACGACTCCGCTTCCAGGCACATCAGCAACTGGTCCATCACCTTCGCGAGCGATGACGACGTCGAATGGATCACCACGTCCGCAGCCTGTCCCAGCACTTCTTTGGCTTCCGCGGAAACAGTCACACCCCACGGCGCATCCGCCGCGCCGACCACTTCGCCCAGGTCGCGCCCGATTTTCGCCGGGTCCGTATCAATGGCGCCGATGATTTCAATGGCCTGTTTTTCCCGCATCAAGAGCGCAATGGACGCGCCGATCGGGCCGACGCCATACTGGATGGCGCGAATTTTCTTTTTCACGTCGCTCTCCGCTTTCTATTCGAACGCGCGCACAAGGCGCATTTTGCCTGCAAAGGAAACCCCTACGATAGTGGAATTCGCGGGCGCATTCAACGAAGAAGCGCTTCGAGCGTTCGAACCGTCCGCGGGGCGCAGCGGCAAAGCCTGAAACGTTGCTGGCGCCGCGCTTGCGCCGCATAATGGCTGGGAACCAGCAAAGCAGCTCCGGAGGATCACGCCATGCCCGCGAAAAAACTCAGCGACACGGAAATTTCAGCGTTATTGCCGAAAGCCAAAGGCTGGAGCGTGGTGAACGGCAAGCTGCACCGCGAATTTGCGTGCAAGGATTTCGTCGCGGCGTTCGGCAACATGACGCGCGTCGCGCTGGTGGCCGAAGCGATGAACCATCACCCGGAATGGTTCAACGTTTGGAACAAAGTGGTGATCGACCTGAACACCCACAGCGTGAATGGCATCAGCGACTACGATTTCGTGCTGGCGGAAAAAATCAACGAAATCTTCGAGCCATTTCCAGCGTCGCACCTCTCCGGCAGCGGACCAGGGCAATAAATTTGTCAGCGCGTGATCTGCCCTTCCAAAAACCAACCCAGTGGCCTTAACCGGCGGCGTTGCCAAGCGGCGTATGGCGCTGAATTTCGCAGGCGCGCAGATTCACTTTGCAGCCAGCATGAGCCAGCATGCAGTTTCTATTCAAGTTGATGTTGATGTTGCCGAAGACTGCCCTCTCCAGTCTCCTTTTTTTGCCGTTGACAGGTGCGTTGTGCGGTGCTACAAACCGCAGAAAGACAAGCCCTTTGGTGGTGAGTCTCCTAACGAGTTGCCAAAGTGCAGTGCGCGAGTGAGGCCGCAGACCTGCCTGGCAGGGCAGGCCTGCTGAGCCGCCGAAGGGAATGTCAAGCATCACCCCACCACCCCGGGAGGTGAGAACGAACCTGTTTTCACCTCCTTTTTATTTTCAGGCGCGGCCTGTGCCGGCGGCTGTTTCCTATTGAGACATGAACATTACTTTCCTGGGAACCTTTCCGGTAGGCCTCTTGCTACGCTCGCTGATTCCCCGCCCTGGTCCCTTGTATCAGAGCGGTGCTCGGTTAAGATGACGTGGTCATCCGCGCGCCATGCCGCGTGGCGGATTATGGCCATGAGCCCAGAATGAATTCCATCCCCGGTCCGCTGCTCTCCCTTACACGCGTCACGGTCATGCGCGGTGATCGCGCGGCGCTCCAGGACATCACCCTGGAGATCCTGTGCGGCGAGCACGTGTACGTCTTGGGGCCGAATGGCTGCGGCAAATCCACATTGATTAAGACCATTACGCGGGAGTGCTATCCCCTCGCGCGGGAAGGGTCGCGCATGGCCATCCTGGGGCGGGAGCGGTGGAATATTTTCGAGCTGCGCTCGCTGCTGGGAATTGTGTCGCCGGACCTGCTGGCTTCGTGCACCACGGACTCGACCGGCCGCGACGTGGTGCTCTCAGGTTTTTTCAGCAGCACGCGAATTTTTCCGCATCACCATCCCGATCCTCGGCATCTCGCTAGGGCGGAGGAAACTTTGGCGCGGCTGGGCATCGCGCATCTTGCCGGACGCGCGGTCGCGGAAATGTCTTCCGGCGAAGCCCAGCGCACGCTGATTGCCCGGGCGCTCGTACATCATCCGCAAACGCTGGTTTTTGACGAGCCCAGCAATGCGCTGGACATCGGCGCGCAGCTCCAGCTTCGCGGCGCGATGCGCGAACTGGCGCAATCCGGGCTGGGGATTTTGCTGGTGACGCACCACGTGTCCGAGATTATTCCGGAGATCGAGCGTGTGATTCTCTTGCGCGAAGGAAGCATCCTCGCCGACGGGCCGAAGGCGTCGGTGCTCACCGGGGAGCGTCTTTCCCATTTGTTTGGTGCTGCCGTTCGGCTAGGCCAACAAGACCGCTATTTCCATCTCTACTGAAAAAAATTCACTCTGCGTCTGCTTCAACGCGGGAGACTATACCTCCTTCATTGAGTCGGCGATGGAGGAAGCGCGGCCGGCCGTTCCCCTGGAGAGTGCCGGTACATGATTGCGTGGTCGACGAAGCGTGCGACGGTGCCTTTCGGTCCGACGGCCCAGCCATGTTTCGGGTTCAGGACGGCCGCGGCGTTCAGATTCAGCGAATCCATGGCCATCCAGCCGGCAGCGGTAACTCTGCTTAGACTGACGTCTTCGCCGCTCGGTCCGATGGCCACACACGATGCACCATCACCGCACACAACCGCGGAGCGATAGCCGCCTGGTTGCTGCTCGGAGAGTTGCCAGGTCTTGCCTTCGTCGAGAGAGTAAGCAGCAACGGCGGAAGCGCGCTTGGGATCCTGATAATCACCGCCAACAACAACGATTTCCTTTTCATCTCCGCGCGCGATAGAAAAGATTCCAGAGGAGGCGTTGCCGTGGGCGATTGGTGTTTCGACGGCGGACCACGTACGCCCTGAATCAGGAGAGCGGAAGACGCGAGCGGCTGGGCCGCCGGTGCCGAAAAAGATTTCCTCGCCTGACAGTAAGAGACAGGAATTGCTGGCGGCAAATGCGCCTTCGCCGGGCAGCGCCGCGGGCATGTTGGCGGTGGGGAGGGGATTCCAATGCCGTCCGTCGGTCGTGTTCAACAAGAGAAATTTACCATCGAGGGGATCGCCAAGCGCAAAACACTGTGTTTCCGAGAGACAGGCGATGGTGTCCAGGAAGAATTCCTTGCGTTTGTCGGTGTACTGCAGAGTCCAGGTCTCGCCGCCGTCGGCCGTTTTGTATATGCGCGACTTTTCGCCTTCGCCGCTAGACATCACGTAAGCGGCGCTGGCATTGAACGCCACGATGCCGCGAAAGTCGAGGGCTTCGCCGCCTGCGACGTGCACGCGCTTCCACGTCGCGCCCTCGTTGATGGATTTCAGAATCACGCCGTTCGTACCAGACGCCCACACGGCAAGGGCGGCAAAGCCTTTCGCCTTCGACACGCGCGCGACGCTCACGCCGCGCAAATTAGTGTCGAGTCCGCTGGTCTCGACCTGCCACCATTGAGTTTGAAGGGATGCTCCAAAGAACAGCGAAAACAATGAAAGGGCGAAACGCATAGCGCGCATTCTAGCAGGGGACGGCACTTTCTCCAGAGAAAGCGCAGAGGACCCGAAGAGGATAGTGCGGCGCTCTGGATTCAACGAAGCTGGCTGGAGTCGACGCCTTTCTTGCGGGCTTCATCGAGGAGATCGTCGATTTTCGATTCGAGATCCTTTTTCTGACTCTGCAACGCGCGAATCTGCACCTCGATGGGTGCGCGCTCGTAGTTTTTGTTGAGTTTGATGCCGCTCGCGGACGTCGAGGGCTCGCCGGCACTGAAGTTCTTCAAATCAACGAGCTGCTTGTCGATATCGGTGATCTGTCCCTGCAGCTTGTCCAGCTGCTTTCGAACCGATGCAACGTATTGAGCATTTGCGGGCTTGGAGGAAGCCGGTTGCGGCTTGCTCTTCCCGTCGCCAACCACGGAGACAGCTCCGGTTGCAGGGGGAATATCCTCGTTTGTCCATACTTTCTTGGGTTTCTTAGCTTCAGCAGGAGGTGCAACACCCTGGGTGGGCGCCGCCGACGGAGGCGCGCCGGCATCCTGGGATTGCGCGGCAGCGGAAACGGCCGCGAAAAAAATCAAACTGCACGCGAATGAGAGCGAACGGGGCATAATGCCTCCAGTCTCTCTATCCTCTTAAACCCATTTTAGAAGGAAAAGTTTCATTGGTCGGAAGGGTCAGCGCGCGGCTTGTCCAACTCGGCATGATCGAGTTCCTGGCGAACGGCAGCAAGGGCTTCCTTAGGCGGGCCGATATAGCGGTAGTTGGAATAAAAAGTGCGCTCATGGAGGGAGAAGCCGGAAAATAATTTGCGGCCGTCGAAATCGTACTGCGAAAAGCTGGCCAGCCACAGCCCGGGCAAATATTCGTAACGTTCCTGCATGAAGTGGCTGCCCTTGTAGACCTTTCCCAGAAACAGGCCGATGGAAATGTCTTCCATGACATCGCCGGAAATGCGCGCGAGCTCGCCCGAAGTTTCGTCGATCCAAACGAACCCGCGAACTTTGGTATAGACGGAGGAGAATCGCGTGGCGGGTTTGAAGGCGGGGTTGGGCCGCATGGAGTATTTGGAGAGCCGGCGGTCGCCGCGGGGTTCATGGGCGAGGAACGTAAAGAGGAACGCGCTCCGCGTGGCTTCGATCAAATCGAGGCGGTCCTTCCTTTTCTTTGCGTATTTTTCGAGCGCGTCGTGCTGGGAGCCGCTGTCGTTGACCAGCAGCGCCAGTGATTGCGCCAGTTTCTCGAGATCGGCGCGATAGGCGGCGGAATCGCTGGGCTTGCCGTCGTCGCCGACAGGAATCCGGAACATGCCCGTTCCGGAAGGAATGACGCGGGAGATTTTTATCGCCGCCGGAGCCGGATCGCTGGGAGTCTTGCGGGATTCAACGCGTTCGATGCGCTCGTAGAGATCGAGCGCGGCCTCGCCTCGTTTCTGGTTGGCGATAACGTGAACGAAGAGATCCGGT
>WNFF01006651.1_pt1 | contig 12148 bp, 9 predicted proteins | sample 5400441 | NCBI WGS metagenome assembly WNFF01 (sample SAMN13153345, study PRJNA577476) | soil metagenome | isolation source: 120 cm saprolite under Douglas fir tree site 2 hole 3 replicate 1 | place: USA:California | collected 2015-04-18
CGAGATAGTCGGCGGCGAGCTCCAGGCGCAGTTTTCGCGCCTCTTCGATGAAAGCGAGATACTGGTCCGCGAGCGCCAGGATCGAGATTTTCGACAGGTCGACCTTCTGCTGGCGGGCCAGCACGAGCAGCAGGTCGAGCGGGCCCTCAAAACCCTCGACGTCGACGATCAGGGCGCGCTCGTCGGAGGCCAGCTCCGGCGCGAGGTCGGGAGTGAGTTGCACGATTTCGGCCGTCATCAGACCGTCACCTCGGTGTTCGCCACCCCAGCCATCATGCGCGCGAACTCGGCCCGCGCGGATGGCAAATCGATCGGTTTCGCCGCCTTGCGGGCGGCGAGCGCCACAGCGGCGCGCCGTGCCGCCTCGCCCGCCAGCGGGGGCGCGGCCGACGCAACCTGTTCCATCTCGGCCAACCGGCCGTTGCAATGGAGGACCACGTCGCAGCCCGCCGCGAGCGCCCGCTGGGTGCGCTGCGCGATCGAGCCGGACAGGGCTCCCATCGAGACATCGTCGCTCATCAACAGCCCGTCGAATCCGATGAATCCACGAATCACTTCACTGATCATAGTGGCCGAACTTGTGGCCGGAAGATCGGGATCGAACGCCGTGAAGACAACATGGGCGGTCATCCCCATCGGAAGGCCGGCGAGCGGACGAAATGCGGCGAAATCCGTCGCTTCGAGCGTCGCGCGGTCCGCATCGACCACGGGCAGCTTGAGATGGCTGTCCGCCGTGGCGCGGCCATGCCCTGGAAGGTGCTTGAGCACCGGAAGCACCCCGCCCTCCTGCAGACCCAGTGCAATCGCCTCCGCCAGGGCCGCCACGGTCGCGGGCGTGCGGCCGTAGGCCCGATCACCGATCACCGGATCGGCCCCCGGGGCCGGAACATCGGCGAGCGGCAGGCAATCGACCGTGATGCCGAGCGCCGCCAGGTCGGCGGCAATCAACCGCCCACCCAGCCGGGCCGCTGCGAGGCCGTGAGCCTGGTCGCGCCCGTAAAGGCGGCCATAGGCGGCGCCCGCCGGATAGGCCGGCCAAAGCGGCGGTCCCAGGCGCTGGACCCGGCCGCCTTCCTGGTCAATGAGCACGGGGGCCTCGGCTCGTCCGATCGCCATCCTGAAATCATCAACAACGGAAGCCACTTGCGCAGCTGAACTAATGTTTCTCTTGAAGAGAATCAAGCCCCAAGGGTCGGCCGCGCGCAAAAATGCCCGCTCTTCGGAGGTGATCGTGAGACCCGACAGTCCGGTGATGAAGGCACGTGCGGCCATCGGCGCGGCTTAGCCTGCGTCGCGGGGGGACGGCAACAACCGGATGCTAATTTCGCTGCACCATGCAGCTCGCGCCGGCGGATTTCAGGCTCTCGCACAGCTGGACCGCATCCTCGCGCGAGTACGGACCGACTTGCGCCCCGTAAAAGATGCCCCTGGTGCCCAGGTCCTTGCGCCGGATCACGGGGTCGCGACCATTGAGCACGCTGGCATAGCGGGCCTGGATGCCGCGGAACGATGCCCTCGCCTCATCCTCGCTCTTCTGCGCCGTCACCTGGACGAAATACCCGCTCTCGCCGCCGGTGGTGACAGCCGCGCGCGGTGGCGGCGCCGCGTGAGCGACACGCGGTGGCGGCGCCGCGCGAGCCGGCGCCGCCGCGGGCGGCGGGGCAGCCGCGCTCGCGACGTCCTGCGGCGCGAGCGAAAGCGGGGCGTTAGAGGCCGGAGCCGATGCGCTGGCGCGCGGCGCTGCAGCGGACTGATTGGCCGGCGGAGAAGCGGCGGGCGCGCCGCGCATGGGCGGCGGCGCTGCGCGCGCCGGTTCGTTGGCGGGTTGGTCGGCCTTGATGGTGACGGTGCGGATTTTCCTCGGTTCCCCCGGGGTGGCCTGCGCGGATTGCGGCGGAGCGACGGCCGAGGTGTCAGGGAAAGCCTGCTGGGCCGGCGGCCCGCCGGGAAGCGTTGCGAACGAACCCGCGGCTGCGCCCATGCGTGGCGTTCCGCTGCGTGCCGGATCCGGGATGTTGATCGGCTGCTCCTCGCGGGGGATGACCCGCTCGTTCTGGCCGCGATCTCCCATCCGGTCATAGATCTGCTTATTGGCCGCGTTGTCGGTATTTTGCGCGAGCGGAACGATCTTGTTCGGGCCGCCATCAGCCCGGATCAGCGGCGGCGCGCCGCTCGGGCCCGTGAAAACGGTTCGATAGGCAAACGCGCCGGCCGTTCCGATCACCGCCAAGCCGACCAGGGCAGCGACGGTGATCAACCCGCCGCGCCGGCGCGGCGCGGTGTCGCTGTGGCTCCTCAACGGGGCGTCATAGCCGGGCGCGGCGGGACGGGCGTAAGCCCCATCCTGATAGCCGTGGTCGGACTGAGCGTGCTGATCGTCATAGCCGCCCGCGTCGGGATAGCCGCGGTCGGCGTAGGACTCCTCGGACCCACGCCCCTCGAAGGACGGTTCGTGCCGATCGCGATGCTGATCCGGATATTGCGGATTCGGCGACTCGCTGCCCGGCCAGTCCTGCGATGATTGCGGGTCGCGCGGATCCGGCCGGCGATCGCGGTTGGCGCCAGCGGCGAAGGGATCGCTCTGTCCAATCAGGCGCGCGAGTTCGGTGAGCGGATCGGTCGACGGACCGGACGCGCCAGCGCCGTCACGTCCTTGCGGATCGTTCCGGTAGCCGCGAGAATACGTGTCATCCGCCATCAGCCCGGATCAGCGGCGGCGCGCCGCTCGGGCCCGTGAAAACGGTTCGATAGGCAAACGCGCCGGCCGTTCCGATCACCGCCAAGCCGACCAGGGCAGCGACGGTGATCAACCCGCCGCGCCGGCGCGGCGCGAGGCGGGCCACGGTCATTGTCGGATCATTCTGGATAATGAAGCGTAAATGTGGCAAGTCTTTTCCCTTCGTCCACAGCGCATGAAATTCGCTTGCCAAGTCATACAAATAGAAGGCGATTCGGTGCGGCTCATGGGCCGTGGCGGCGGCTTCGACGAGACGCGGATAGAGCGCGATCCGCCGCATCAGGGAGAGTTCCGCAGGATCGGTGAGGAACTCGAGCGCGCCCTCGGCGAGTCGCGCCGCCCGTGACGCCGGGTCTTCCGGCAGATCCGGGATGACCTCGCGCGCATTGCGGAAGATCGACTGGCCGCGCGCGTGGCCGTACTGGACGTAGAACACCGGATTGTCGCGCGACTGCTCGAGCACCTTTTCGAGATCGAAATCGAGCACCGCGTCGTTCTTGCGGAAGAGCATCATGAAGCGAACGGCATCGCGGCCGACTTCGTCCACGACCTCGCGCAACGTCACGAAATCACCGGCCCGCTTGGACATCTTCACCGGCTCGCCACCCCGCAGCAGGCGCACGAGCTGCACGATCTTGACGTCGAGATCGGCCTTGCCGACGCTGACCGCGGCGACCGCGGCGCGCATGCGCTTGATGTAGCCGCCGTGATCGGCGCCCCAGACGTCGATCAGGTGGCGGAAGCCGCGATCGACTTTGGTCTTGTGGTACGCGATGTCGGTCGCGAAATAGGTGTAGCTGCCGTCGGACTTCTTGAGCGGCCGGTCGATATCGTCGCCGAAGGCGGTCGAGCGGAAGAGCGTTTGCTCGCGGTCTTCCCAATCCTCGATTGGCGCACCCTTGGGAGGCGGGAGCCGGCCTTCATAGACATGGCCCTGGGCGCGCAACGCATCGAGCGTCTTCGCCACCATGTCGGCGCCCTCGGTGAGCGCGCGCTCGGAGGCAAAAATCTCGTGGCGCACGTTGACGGCCGCGAGGTCCTCGCGAATCACCGACAACATCATCTCGATGGCCTTGGCGCGAACGATCGGCAACCAGTCGCTCTCGGGCTTCTGGTTGAGCGACCTGCCGTGCTCGGCGGCGAGCGCTTCACCGACCGGCTTGAGGTAGTCGCCCGGATAGAGTCCGTCGGGGATCGGACCGATGGTCTCGCCCAACGCCTCGCGGTAGCGCAGATAGGCCGAGCGGGCGAGCACGTCGACCTGGGCGCCGGCATCGTTGATGTAGTACTCGCGCGTGACCGCGAAGCCGGTGAAGGCGAGCAGGTTGGCGAGCGCGTCGCCGAACACGGCGCCGCGGCCATGCCCGACATGCATCGGACCGGTCGGATTGGCGGAGACGTATTCGACGTCGACGGGCTCTCGTTTGCCGATGTCGCTGCGGCCATATTGCGTCCCCGCCCGGATCGCGGCGCGCAGCGCCTCGGTCCAGGCGGCAGGCTTGAGCGTAAGGTTGATGAAGCCGGGTCCGGCGACGTCGACCTTCTGGACCAGTTCGTCGGCGGCGAGCAGCTTGGCGATGGCCTCGGCGAGCTCGCGCGGCTTCTTGCCGGCATCCTTGGCGAGCACCATGGCGGCGTTGGTCGCCATGTCGCCGTGCGCGGCATCGCGCGGCGGCTCGACGACGATGCGCGACTGGTCGATGCCGGCCGGCAGCGATCCCTCGGCGATCAGCCGGTCGTTCACCGCGCGGACGCGGTCGAGGACTTCATTGAATATGTTGCGCGCGGACATTGGCAGGACCGTTGTGCCGCGCCGCCTAACGTAATTCCGGCGTCGAGTCAAAAAGCCGGCTGTGCTCGTTCAACGCATAACGATCGGTCATGCCGGCGATGAAATCGGCGATCAGGCGCGCATGGCTCGCGGTATCGGCGACATCGAGCTGCTCGCGCCATTCCGCCGGCAGCTCGGTCGGTTGCGCCGAATAGTAGCGAAAGAGGTTCTCCAGGACGCCTTCCGCCTCCCCCATGACCCGCATGATGCGGGCGTGGCGATACATGCGCGGCAGCAGAAATGCCTTGATGGCCCGGTCGGCCTCCGCCATCGCGGCGGAGAACACCACCACCGGCGTCTTGGCGCCGCGGACCTCGTCGACCGAGCGCGCGCCGAGCGCGGCGAGCCGCCGGTCGCTTTCGGCGATCACGTCCTCGATCATCCGCGTGATCAGGCGGCGGACCAGTTCGTGCGCGCGCCGCGCGGGGTCGAGCCGCGGATGCTCTCGGGCAAGTTCCGCGAGGACGTCGCCCATGAGCGGCACGCCGTCCAGATCGTCGAGCGTGAAGAGCTCGGCGCGCAGCCCGTCGTCGATATCATGCGCGTCATAGGCGATGTCGTCGGCGATGGCGCCGGCCTGCGCTTCCGCGCTCGGAAACCGCCAGAGCTCGAGATCCTGCACGCCGCAATATTCGCTGATGGCGGCCGCGACGCCGCATTCCGCGTAGCGGCCGATCGGCTTCCCGGACCGGTCCGTCAACGGACCGTTGTGCTTCACGAGGCCCTCGAGGGTATCCCAGGTCAGGTTGAGCCCATCGAACGCCGCATAGTGGCGCTCGAGCCGCGTGACGACACGGAGCGTCTGGGCGTTGTGGTCGAAGCCGCCGGCGCCGGCGAGACAGCGATCGAGCGCGCGCTCGCCGGCATGACCGAACGGCGGGTGGCCGAGATCGTGCGCAAGCGCGGACGCCTCGGCCAGGTCCTCATCGAGCCCGAGCGCGCGCGCCAGCGAGCGGGCGATCTGCGTGACCTCCAGCGTGTGGGTGAGCCGGGTGCGGTAGTGGTCGCCCTCGTGCGGGATGAAGACCTGGGTCTTGTGCGCGAGGCGGCGGAATGCGGCGGAATGGATGATGCGGTCGCAGTCGCGCCGGAAATCGCTGCGGGTGCGGCTCGCCGGCTCGGAGTGAAGGCGCCCGCGGCTCGCGCCCGGATCGGCCGCGTAAGGGGCGCGCGCACGCGGCGTGGTAACCGCCATGATAACCTCTGCTCCGGTGGTTGACCCGAGGCGGGCGTGCACTTAACTATCAGTCATATTGGATGGCAACGGTCGAACCATGACGGTGACGGTAACCGAGCGGGCGGCGCGGCGGATCGGAGAAATTCTCAAATCCGAGCCGCAAGGCAGCATGCTGCGCGTATCCGTCGAGGGCGGCGGCTGCTCCGGTTTCCAGTACAAGTTCGTGTTCGAGCGCGGCAAGGCCGACGACGATCTCGTGCTCGCCAAGGAGGGCGCGACCGTGCTGATCGACCCCGTCTCGGTGCAATACATGGCCGGCGCGGAGATCGATTACGTGGACGACCTGATCGGCGCCTCGTTCAAGGTCAACAATCCGATCGCGACCGCGTCCTGCGGCTGCGGCACCAGCTTCTCGATCTGATCACTCCGCGGCCGCCGCGGCCGCCGCCGGTCGCTCGACCTCGAGGTTGGCGTTCACCGGAACGGGATTGCGCAACGTCGCAATGCCGGGACAGCCCTCGAGCGCCAGCCGCTTGATCTCCTCCAGCCTGGCGGGCGCGGCGTCGCTCACGATGCGCATGTCGATCGTCACCGTCTGGAACGCGCTCGACGGCGCGTCCGTCATCATGTGGCCGCTCACGTCGAAATCGGCGCGCGCGGTCGCCTCGAAGTTCTGGTAGCTCACACCCATCTTGGCGGCGTAGAACGCGAACACGGCCGCGTAGCAGCCGACCGCGCCGGAAAGCAGAAACTCGAGCGGCGTCGGCGCGACGTTCTGCCCGCCGACGTGCACGGGCTCGCTGATGATGAACTTGTGCCCGCTCTTCCTGCACTCGACCAGCTCGTTCAATTGCCCGATCGACGTCACCTTCACCTCGACGAAGGACTGCGGCCCTTCGGGCGCTGCCTTCTCGGGATGCGCGCGGTAGCGGCGCTCGCGCGCCTCGGTGATGTCCTTGAGCTCGGGAAAGCAATCGCACACCCGCACCATCGGCGTTCTCCCGTCATGTTTGGCGCATGTCCTTGTCGGCGAACCGGTCTCCACCCCCGGATCAAGTCCGGGGGCAGGCTTTCGCCGGGACATGCGCTACTTTTCCTGAAAATCGATGCGCTGATCCGGCCGCTCGAGGTCGATATGCAGCGCCTCGCACAGCCGGTTGGAGTAGTTCCACATGCCGCAGAACACGGTGAGCTCCACGATCTGCTTCTCGGTGAAATGCGCCCTCATGGCCTGGAACGCCGCTTCGTCGTCGCGCGCCGTCATATTGGTGACGACCTCGGCCCAGCGGATCGCCGCTTTCTGGCGGTCGTCGAAGAGCGGGCTGCTCTTGTAATCGTCGCCGCGCGCGGCCGCGATCTGCGCCTCGCTCAGGCCGAGCTTCTTGCCGAGCGGCACGTTGTGCGAGAGGCAGTAAGCGCTTCCATTGAGGGCCGACGTCTTGATGATGACGAGCTGCTGGATCTTCACGTAATCCGGGTCGGCCTTCACGTTGATGAGCCGGATCGCGTCGTTCGGCAGCGCCCAGCCTTCGAGCGCCGCTGGCTGATGCCCGAGCACGCGCGAGAAATTGCTGATCCTGCCCCACTGCGCGAGGACACGGTCGTAGACCCGCTTTGTCTCGCCCTCCGCCGCATCGGGCGGAATCATCTTCACACGCGCCACGTCGGCCTCCGCCGCCACGATGCCAAGTCGAGCATCGCGCCCATGATGCAATGAGCTTTTGCCGGCAGCAACGGCGCGCGCGCCGATCACTCGGCCGCGACGGCGGCACGCTCGGGCGCTTGCGGGACCTCTTCGAGCTGCGGATCGAGACGCCGCTTGAGCAGGCGGTCGATGCGATCGAGATAGAGGTAGACGACCGGCGTGATGTAGAGGGTCAAGAGCTGCGACAGGCAGAGGCCGCCCACCACCGCAATGCCGAGCGGCCGGCGCAGCTCGGCGCCCGCGCCGGTACCGAGCGCGATCGGCAGCGCGCCGAAGATCGCCGCGAAGGTCGTCATCATGATCGGCCGGAAGCGCAGCAGGCAGGCCTCGCGGATCGCCGCTTCCGCGCCGAGCCCGACGCGGCGGCGCTCGATCGCGAAGTCGATCATCATGATGGCGTTCTTCTTGACGATGCCGACCAGCATCACGATGCCGATCATGGCGATCACCGAGAGATCCATCTTGAAGAACATGAGGGTGAGGAGCGCGCCGACGCCCGCCGACGGCAGGCCGGAAATGATGGTGATCGGATGGATGAAGCTCTCGTAGAGGATGCCGAGCACCACATAGGCCGCAAAGATCGCCGCCAGCACCAGGACGCCCTGCCCTTTGAGCGAATCCTGGAAGACCTGGGCGGAGCCCTGGAATCCGGTCACGACCGAGGCCGGCAGGTTCGACTCGCGCTCGATCCGCTTGATCGCGTCGACCGCCTGGCCGAGCGAAAAGCCCGGCGCGAGGTTGAACGAGATCGTGACGGCAGGTTGCTGGCCCTGGTGATTCACCTGCAGGGGACCGACCGTGGGCGTGAGCTTGGTCACCGCGCTCAAGGGGATCGACGGGCCGGTCGGAACGCCGTTGCCGTTGACGCCCGCGCCGCCGGGAGCGGCAGTGCCCGTGTTGGCGTTCGCGAGACCGCTGAGATTGGTCTTGAGGAAGATCTTTCCGAGCCCGGTCGGGTCCGCCTGGAACTGGGGATCGCACTCGAGGATGACCTGGTAGTCCGCCGACGCCGTATAGATCGTCGCCACCTGCCGGGTGCCGAAGCAGTTGAACAACTCCTGCCGGATCTGGTCGACCGAGACGCCGTAGACCGCGGCGGCCGCGCGCTCGATCTCGACCGTCATCTGCGGGTTCTTGATGTAGAGGTCGGTCGTGACGTCGCGCAGCCCGTCGATCTGCGCGATCCTGTCGCGCAACGGCGGCGCGGCCGCGTAGAGCGCCTCGGTGTCGCTCGATTGCAGCGTGTACTGGAATTCGCTCTTCGAGATGCGGCCGGTGATGTTGATGTTCTGGACTGGCTGGAAATAGGTCTGCATGCCGGTGACGGCATTGGCGCTGCGGCGCAGGCGCTGGATCACCGCCGTGACATTTTCGCCGCGCTCGTTTTTCGGCTTGAGCGCAATGAAGAGGCGGCCGTAATTGTTGGTCGGGTTCGGTCCACCGGTGCCGACCGTCGAGTTCACGTAGGCGATCGCGTTGTCCTTGCGCACGATCTCGGCGATCTCGCGCTGCCGGTCGTACATCGCCTTAAAGGATATGTCGGACGGTCCTTCCACGGTTGCGGCAATGAAGCCGGTGTCCTCGGTCGGGAAGAAGCCCTTGGGGATGTTTAGATATAGGTAGACCGTGCCGGCCATCGTAAAAAGCGTGACGATCAACATCACGAATTTGTATCTCAGCACGACATCGAGCGTCACCTCATAGGTCCGCAACATGCCTTTGAAGATCGCCTCGAACCCGCGCAAAAGAATGTTCTGCTTCTCGCCCTCGTGATGTGTCTTGAGAACGCGCGCGCACAGCATCGGCGTCAGCGTCAGCGACACGAAGCCGGACAGGATGATGGCGACCGCGATCGAAACCGCGAATTCGCGGAAGACGCGCCCGACCATGCCGCCCATGAGCAGCACCGGGATGAACACGGCGATCAACGAGAAGGTGATCGAAACGATAGTGAAGCCGATCTCGCGCGCGCCCTTGAGCGCCGCCTCGAACGGCCGCATGCCGCCTTCGATGTGACGGACGATGTTCTCCAGCATGACGATGGCGTCGTCGACCACGAAGCCGACCGACAGGGTCAAAGCCAACATGGTCATGTTGTTGATCGAGAAGCCGAAGGCGTACATCGCGGCGCAGGTGGCGATGAGCGAGATCGGGACGGCCAGCGCCGGGATGAGGGTCGCCGACAATGAGCGCAAGAACAGGAAGATCACCAGAACGACGAGCCCGATCGCGATCGAGAGGGTCACCTGCACGTCCTCGACGGAATCGCGGATCGATGCCGAACGGTCGTTCAGCACCTCCATCCTGACCGCCGCGGGAATTTGCGCCCGGTAGCTCGGCAGGCGCTCGCGCACCATGTCGACCACCTTGACGGTGTTGGCGTCGGGCTGGCGCTGAATGGCAAGCACGATGGCGCGTTCGTTGTTGAAGAAGCTGGCGATCTTGTCGTTTTCGACGCTGTCGATGACGCGCGCGACGTCCGAAAGCTTGATCGGCGCGCCGTTGCGATAGGCGACCACGACGTCCCGATAGTCGGCCGCGTTGCGCATGGCGGCCGTCGCCGTAATGGTCGTGTTCTGGCGCACGCCCGCGATCGTTCCGACCGGCGTGTTGGAATTGGCCTTCGCGACGACATTGCGCAGGTCATCGAGCGAGACGCCGCGCGAAGCGGCGGCGACCGGGTCGACCTGGACGCGCACGGCGAATTTCTGCGCGCCGTAGACCAGCACCTGGGCGACGCCGGGAAGCTGCGAAATCTGCTGGGCGAGCGTGATCTCGCCGTAGTCGTCGACCGTCGACAGCGGCAAGGTCGGCGAAACCAGGCTGATGTAGAGGATCGGGAAATCGCCGGGATTGACCTTGCGGAAGAACGGCGGCGTCGTCATCTCGATCGGTAGACGGCGCGCCGCCACCGTCAATGCGGTCTGCACATCGAGCGCGGCGCCGTCGATGTTCCGATTGAGATCGAACTGGATGATGATCGACGTCGTGCCAAGCGCCGAGGTCGACGTCATGGACGTGATGCCGGCGATGGTCGAGAGCTGCCGCTCGATCGGACCGGCGACGGACGCCGCCATGGTCTCCGGGCTCGCGCCCGGCAAGGTGGCGGTGATCTGAATGGTGGGAAAATCGACCGCCGGCAGCGCCGCGACCGCAAGCAGCCGGTAGGCGAAGGCTCCGAAGACGATCAACGACGCGGTGATCAACGTCGTCATCACCGGGCGGCGAATGCAGGTCTCGGAGATCTGCATGGTCAGGTCCCGGCCTTGCGTTCACGCGTGGTGACGCGGGCCCCGTTGGTCAACAGCAGGTGGCCGTCGGTGACGATCGTCTCGCCGCCTTGCAATCCGTCGTCGAGGACGGACTCGTTGCCCATCGTGCGCGCGACCTTGACAGGCTGCACGACGGCGGCGCCGTCCTTGACCACGTATACGAACGACCCGGTCTGGCTCACCTGCACGGCGGCGGACGGCACCACCACCGCGTCCTCGGTGCGCAACGTCATCTGGGCCGTGATCAGCGTGCCCGGCCACAGGAGCTCGTCGGTGTTCGGCATCGTGGCGCGGAGGGTCGCCATGCCGGTCGACGGATCGATCGTGTTCTCGATCATCGTCACCACGCCGCTGGCGTGGCGGCTCTCGCCCGGAATCAGCACCTCGACGTTCGCGGTCTCGGCGGCGATCGCCTGGCGGACATCGGGCAGGTTTTTCTGCGGCACCGTGAACGTCACGTACAGCGGGACCATCTGGTTGATGACGGCGATCGGTATCAGATCGGCCGACCGCACGAAATTTCCGACCTTCAGGGCCGCCTGGCTGATGCGGCCCGAAATGGGCGCGCGAATGGTGCAGTAGCTGAGCTGAACTTTCAGGTTCTCGAGCGCCGCCATGTCCGCCTTCATGGCGGCGCGGAACATGTCCGACTGCGTCTTGGCATTGTCGAGATTGACGATGGGCGTCGCATTCTTCGCCACCAGTTCGGTATAGCGCCGCGTATCGCGCTCGGCGCCTTCGAGCTGCGCCTGGTCCCGGGCGATATTGCCCTCGACCTGCTTGATCTGCGCCTCGAGCGCGCGGGCATCGAGCGTGACCAGCAGGTCGCCCTTCTCGACTTTCGCGCCGTCCTGGAAATGAATACCGACAATCTCGTTGTCGATGCGCGTCTTGACCGCGACGCTCGCGATGGTCGTGACGGTGCCCAGCCCTTCGAGCAGCACGGGCGTGCGTTTCCGTACCGCCGTACCCACCTCGATGGAGACCGCTCGCGGACCCTGTTGCTCGGGCGCCTGAGCGACGGCCCCGTCCGGTTTGCCCGGCCAATGCAAAGCCACGGCGGTAACGCCCAGGGCAACCGCCGCAGCTACCCCAATCCCCACAATTCTCTTATTCATTCACCGCCGCTGCCCCGGCGCCGCGCCTCGCCTCGGGGTCCCTCTCTGCGCCGATCAGCTCACCGGCATTCGTGATAACACCGGTTATCCTGATAATAGCACCTTCACCTACCATAATTCGTCTACTCGACGCATCCTTTCTCCGAACGTCGGTCCAATTTTTAATTTATTCTTTATGCCGAACAAAGCGGCTTCCCTGGCGGCTCGTCTTTCGGCATGTTCGCGGCCCCTTCCGCCGAACGCCCTCCGCGCATGCGCATCGCCACCTGGAACGTGAATTCAATCAAGCAACGGATCGACGGCGCCGT
>WNFF01003943.1_pt1 | contig 12145 bp, 9 predicted proteins | sample 5400441 | NCBI WGS metagenome assembly WNFF01 (sample SAMN13153345, study PRJNA577476) | soil metagenome | isolation source: 120 cm saprolite under Douglas fir tree site 2 hole 3 replicate 1 | place: USA:California | collected 2015-04-18
CGCGAAACTTAACCGCGGGAACGTCCACGTGAATGTCGATCCGATCGAGCAAAGGTCCGGAGATGCGACCGACGTAACGCTGAATCTGTAAAGCCGTGCAACGACATTCGCGCGTCGGATCATTCCAGAATCCACAGGGGCAGGGGTTCATCGCCGCCGCCAGCATGAACGAAGCCGGAAACGTGAGCGACATCGCCGCGCGGCTGATCGTGACTTTCTGATCTTCGAGCGGTTGGCGCAGAACTTCGAGCACGCTGCGATCGAACTCCGGCAACTCATCAAGAAACAGGACGCCCTGATGCGCGAGCGAGACTTCGCCGGGACGCGGTATCGCGCCACCGCCGATCAGGCCCGCGTCGCTGATCGTGTGATGCGGCGAGCGAAATGGCCGCTCAGTCACCAGGCCCGCGCGCCCGGTTAATCCGGCCACGGAATGAATCTTCGTCAACTCAAGCGCCGCTTCGAATTCCAGCGGCGGCAAAATCGTCGGCAGACGTTTCGCCAGCATCGTCTTGCCGGAGCCTGGCGGACCGATAAGCAGAATGTTATGGCCGCCGGCAGTGGCAACTTCCAGCGCTCGCTTGGCGGCTTGCTGGCCGCGCACTTCGCGAAAATCAACGGCGTAGCGCTCATCGTGAATCAATATCTCCGCCGGGTCGACGCGGATCGGCTCAGGCGGGTTTGCCGATCGAATCGCCGCGATTAGCTCTACCGCGTTTCTGAGATCGGTGACTCCATAAACGTTCACCTCGGCAACGACTGCGGCTTCCTTTGCATTTTCATCCGGCAGCAGCAAATGTTTTGTTTGCGATTGGCGGGCGCGTAAAGCGATCGGCAACGCCCCGCGCACCGCCCGCACGCGCCCGTCCAGCGAAAGCTCCCCGACAGCGAGGATGTCCGTCAGATGTTGGGCGTCGCCGAGGTCACCATTGGCGCCCAGAATGCCAAGGGCGATTGGCAAATCGAAACTGGCGCCCTCTTTGCGCACATCGGCCGGGGCCAGGTTGATCGTGGTTTTGTGAAACGGAAAAAAGAATGCGCTGTTGTTGATAGCCGCGCGAATGCGTTCGCGAGATTCACGCACGGCCAGATCAGGCAAACCGACGATGATTACTGAAGCAGGCTGATCGGTTTCGCTGCGCACCGGAGTTAGATCGACTTCGACGTCAACCAGGTTCGCGTCGATCCCATAGACAGCAGCCGATTGGGTGCGAAAGAGCATGGGAGTCAGGTCAGCAGGGTTCAGTCTGTGCTCAAATGAACTAACCTTTCGGTTGCGTAATATCTCGGCCCGAGAGTCGGTGCCACCTTAAATACACAGAGCGCGCCTCACAATGAAGCGCGCTCGCCATATTCTTATCGGTCGCTCGGAAGCAACCGTCTATCACTTACTTAATCGGCCAATAAAAGCCGGGTCTTAGCGCCGGCGCGACTTGGGTGGCGTGTTGCCTCCGGCGCCCGGCAACTTAATCTCCTGTCCGGCTCGCAACTCGACATCGGCGGCGATGCCATTCAGACGCGCCAGTTCGTCGGCGGAAAGTTTACGAGCCGCGGCGATCTTCGCAATCGTGTCGCCTTTGCGCGCGCGCGCCGTTGTCAGACTCGGCGCATTAGTATCAGTAGGATTCGCGGCTGCCCGACGCCAGTTGGTCAATCGAGTGTTGCTGTTCGGAACTACCAGCTTGTTCGTCGCTTTCAGATCGATCCCGGAGTTCAATGTTTGCAGCGTAGCAACGCTGACTCCGGTGCGGCTCGACACTGATTGCAGTTCTTCTCCCGGTGCAATCGCAACCACGCGAACCAAGTCGCGCCGATCTGCGGGAACGCGCTTCAAAATCGAAAGCAGCTGATTTTTTTTACCCAAAGGAACACGGACGCTGTAAGTATCGCCACGGGGCGTGGTGTCGCGCTTGAGTTCCGGGTTAATAGCTTGAATGTAATCGACGCTGGTGTCGGTCGCGTCCGCAACTAGTCTCAGGCTCGTTGCGGAAGTCACATCAACATGGTCGAACGATAAAGGCGCATCGGGACGAATCCCGCGGAAGCCGTACTTCTCCGGATTCTTCGCGATCAAAATCGTCGCGAGAATGTTCGGCACATAGTCGCGCGTCTGCTGCACGATGAACGGATAGATGCGCCAGAAGTCGGCGACACCGGCGTGCGCTACCGCTCGATCAATCGAACCGTTGTTGTAAGCTGCGAGCGCCAGTTCCCAGTTGCCGTTGTATTTCTTGCCCAGAGTTTTCAGTAAGCGAGCCGAGGCGCGCGTCGCCTGCTCGAAGCTGTTCCGCTCATCAATCCAAGCGGTTTGGCGTAGGCCAAACGCCCTGCCGGTGCTCGGCATAAACTGCCACAAGCCGGAAGCTGTAGCGGACGAAAAGGCTTTGGGACTCCAGCTACTCTCGATCTGGCCCAACCAGGCTAAATCCTCAGGCACACCTTCCTGACGGAATGCTTCGCGCGCCATCTTCAAATAGCGACCAGAACGGCGCAGCCCGGATTCCATGGTGGCGCGACCACGCGGCCCCTGATAGTAGTTAATGAACTGCTGAATCAGCGGGTTTACCGTGATTTTGAAATCGAGCGCGTTCTTAGCCTCTTCCAACGTGGCCAGTTGCGCATCCGAGACCTTCTTTTCGTCTTCGGTCAGAACCAACTTGCTAAGCGGATCGAGCGGCGAAGGTTCGAAGCCTTGCAGGCGAAAACCGATCTGAGATGGTTTGGGCGGTTGCGTCCTTGCTACTTCAACCGTCTCGGTTTTTGGATTCGGCGCGCTTTGCGCTACGACCGGTGCGACGTTCGGCTGCGGCGCCGCCTGAATTAACGGCACCTCTTCGCGATAAACCTTTTCCACCAGCTCCAGATAAAAAGTCTGCAGACGCTGGCTGGCGCGCACATCCAACCCGGATTTCAAAATCTCATCGACTGCCTTATCAAACTCATCACGGGCCTGGTCACGCTTGTTGTCTTCGAGATTAAGCTTCCCTTTGCGGAAATGATCGTTCGCGCGCTCGATCACTTGATCCACGCGCGTATCGGTCTTCTGGACCTCGGTCGGAATCTCACGAGCAGAAGTTCCCCCGGGAATTTGGGCTTGAATTATTGCTGGTAAGAAAAGCGCTGCGGTGGCAAATAAGGCGCTTACAGATATACGAACGGGGGTACGGGTCATCAATCGTTGTTCTCCTCTGGTAATGCTTTGGGCGAATCCACGACTGCGACTATCACCTTTGAGTCGCGCCTGCGGCATTCACTAACTTAAACAGTGCGGAACGTGAAAAAGTTCCCATTTTTAGCGACCCAAATCGATGGATCGCGACAGAGCCCGAGGTTATCACACGAGGTAGGGGGTGTCAAACAATCCAACCTGCCAAAAATGGCCTGAACGGGCTCATTTGAGTCTTAGATAGATGCCGCTCAGCAGCATAGGTTGCTCGGTAAAAATTTGGCCATGAGACTGGTAGCACAAGGAGCGGCGCCAGGAGCATCGGAAAGCAATAGAACACTGGAAAAGCTACCTGGGATTGGGGTGTCAAAGCCTTCAGCCGTAGGATTCAAACAATCACCGGCTTGCACGAGCCCGTTCTAGAGATTTCTACCGCTGGCGGCTTGCGGCAAACGAACCGGTCGAGCGCCCGACCCTAAGGCCGGCGTTACTTTTTCCTTCAGGGCTTCGCGGAAAACCTGGCGCATGTTATCGACGAAGACGAAGCGGACGTCTTTGAAAAGTTCCTTCGGGACTTCGTCCATGTCGCGACGATTTTGGGCCGGCAGAATGATCTTGGTGACCCGGGCGCGGCGCGCTGCCAGGACCTTTTCCTTAACACCTCCGACCGGCAGCACGTTTCCACGCAGGGTTATCTCACCAGTCATCGCCACGTCTTTGCGCACAGGTCGTTGCGCCAGCGTCGAAACCATCGCCGTGGCCAGCGTGATTCCAGCCGAAGGGCCGTCCTTGGGAATCGCGCCCTCGGGAATGTGTATGTGCAAATCGTAGTTGTTGAAATCCTCCGGATCGATTTCGAGTTCCTTCGCCCGCGACTTCGCATACGAGTAAGCCGCTTGCGCCGATTCGCGCATCACTTCACCGAGTTGTCCGGTCAGCACCAGGTTGCCCTTCCCTTTCATCCGCAACGCTTCGACGAAAAGGATGTCACCACCTACTGCCGTCCAGGCGAGTCCGGTCGCCACTCCAATCTGATCTTTCTTCAAGACTTCTTCGGGAATAATCTTCGGCGCGCCGAGAAACTCGTGTAGATTCTTGAGCGATACCCGCACCGCGCCTTTTTGTCCTTCACCGATGCGCCGCGCGACCTTGCGACAGATGGATCCGATTTCGCGTTCGAGCTGCCGGAGTCCCGCTTCCTGAGTGTATCGCTGAATTATCGCGGTCAGGGCGGTGGCCGAGATGTTCACGTCACGCGACGCAATACCATTCTCTTCCATCTGTTTTGGTAGCAAATGCCGGCGCGCAATCTCCAGCTTTTCTTCTTCCGTGTAACCAGCCAAACGGATCACTTCCATCCGATCGCGCAGCGCCGACTGTACGGTGTCAAGAATATTCGCCGTAGTCATGAAGATGACATTCGACAAATCGAAAGTGACGCCGAGATAATTATCGCGAAAACTGTTGTTCTGTTCCGGATCGAGAACTTCCAGCAGCGCTGACGACGGATCGCCGCGAAAATCCGCGCCCACCTTGTCGATTTCGTCGAGCATGATCAGCGGGTTGTTCGTGCCGGCCTGCGAAATCGCCTGAATAATGCGACCGGTCATCGCCCCTACATAAGTGCGGCGATGCCCGCGAATCTCGGCTTCGTCGTGAACGCCGCCGAGGCTGAGCCGGATGAACTTGCGACCAAGCGCCCGCGCAACCGAGCGCCCCAGGCTGGTCTTGCCCACTCCAGGCGGACCAACCAGACAAAGAATCGGTCCCTTCGGTTTCTCTTTCAGTTTGCGCACGGCCAGCGCTTCGATGATCCGCTCTTTAACTTTCTCGAGGCCGTAATGATCTTCGTCCAGAATCCGCTCGGCCTTGTGCAAGTCGAGATTGTCCTTTGAAGCTTTCGACCACGGCAGATCCGTCATGATCTCCATCCAGTTGCGCAAGGTAGCGGTCTCTGCTGCGTCGGGATGCATGCGTTCCAGTTTCTTTAGCTGCCGCAGCGCTTCCTCTTCAGCCGGCTTTGGCATCTTGGCCGCTTCGATCTTCTCGCGAAACTGCTGCACGTCTTCGCCCAGCTCGTTGCCTTCGCCGAGTTCGGTTTGAATCGCCTTCATCTGTTGCCGCAGATAAAACTCGCGCTGCGACCGGTCGATGTCGGCGCGGGCCTGGGTGTTGATCTCCTGCTGGACCGTCAGCACTTCGATCTCTTTGTTCAGCAGTTCATTCACCCGGCGGACACGTGCGGCCGTGTCCGCGATTTCCAGCACTGACTGGGCATCCTCTACTTTTAATTCCAGGTTAGAAGCAGAAAGGTCTGCGAGCCGGCCTGCATCATCGAGGTTGGCAATAATCGCCATTACTTCCGGCGAGATGTTCTTGCCGAGGTTCGCGGCTTTCTCCATCGAGCCGCGCACGTTACGCACCAAAGCTTCGACTTCAAGGGAACGCTCAGGCGCGAGCACTTCCTCGACTACCTGCAATCGCGCGCGCAAAAACTCGCCGCCAGAGTTGACCTCCTCGACCTTCGCCCGCGAGATGCCCTGGACCAGAATGCGGATGCGGCCGTCCGGGAGCTTCAGCATGCGCATGATGACGGCCACCGTTCCCACGCCGTAGAGATCGCTTTGTACCGGCTCTTCTTTGTCCAAATCCTTCTGACAGACGAGCAGGATCATGCGGTGCTCGCCCAACGCTTCATCAACCGCGCGGATCGATCTCTCCCGCGAAACAAACAGCGGCACGATCATGAACGGATAGATCACAATGTCGCGCAGCGGCAACAGCGGCAACTCACTCGGGATTTGCAGTTGCTGCTCGACTTCGGTGGGTTCCAGAACTTGCTTAACTTCGTCGTGGGTTTTCTTGGGCATGTCGGTTCTATTCCTGGAGCTATTCGCCTGACTCAACTTCGGTGATGGGAACCTTAAATTCCGATCCGCGCCGTTCCTGTATCTTTGGCAGCCGAATTACCAGCAAGCCATTTGCTAATTCGGCGGTCGCATCTTTCACACTAATCGTCCAGCGCAACGGCACGACCCGCACAAAATTTCCGTAGGTGCGCTCGGAACACAGGTGCGATACGATGCGCTGGCGCGTTTGGCGTTTCTTTTTCTCTCCGCAAATACGCAGCTTGCTGCTGTTCAATCCTATCTTGACAGAAGCGGCGCGAACGCCAGGCAGTTCGATGCGAACGTAAATCGCTTTGGCAGTCTCGCAAAGATCCACGGGCGGGGACCACGCGCCGGCGACCGCTGGTAATTGCGCCTCTGCCGCCTCCTGCAAGACCGCGAACAAGCGCCCGATCCGTTCGGTCAGCCGCTGAAGCTCGATACGCTCGAGACCTGCCGCGCCTACACTTCTAGTCATACGAGAGCCGATCGTCAGTGTCTTCCGGAAGAATGCCAGCGGCGCATTGCCACCAGCGACCATATCGCTTCAACCAATCCGAAGGGCCAGGCGCCCTGAATAAATCCATAAGCCGACGCCAGTCCGCAGGCCCCGGCAAACGCCAGGATGAACCACCGACTGCGTTGCTCCAGCGCATAGCAGACCAGCATCGCCGTAACTGAAAACAAGCCAAAGAACGTGAGCAGACTCAAAGCTTCACCTCGGCCAAATCTGCGCCACTGACCAGACGCTATGCTTTCTTCGGCGGTCCGCTCGCCCGGGCTCGCACCAAATTCTTAAGCTCGTCCATGAACTCCGAAACGTCTGCGAACTCGAGATAGACCGACGCAAAACGCACGTACGCAACCTTATCGAGCTCTTTCAAACGCCGCATGATCAATTCACCAATCTTAGTCGTGGGACGCTCGCGCTCCGGCGACTCCTGTACATATTTTTCGACGGCGTTCACGATGCTGTCCAGTTTCGCCGGCGGAATTGGCCGCTTCTCACACGCGCGCAAGAGTCCCGCCATTACCTTATTGCGGTCGAATGCCTCCCGGCTTTCGTCTTTCTTAGTCACCATGTACGCAATGTGATCGATTCGTTCGTAAGACGTAAAGCGCCGCTCGCACTTCAAGCATTCGCGCCGACGGCGAATTGCGTCGCCTTCGCGCGACTCGCGTGAATCAACTACTTTGTCTTCAAGAAAACCGCAGAAGGGACACTTCATAAGATCTGATCCTCTCTCGCTTTGTTAGCCGATGGTCTTTTCGCCAGGGCGCTCTTCAAGCCAGCGCCACCTTTTCGTCTTCCACCGCGTGCTCAACCGCGGTTGCCGAAGTGAGACTTCGCAGGCGCGCCAGATTCACGTCACCGCGCAGAAAGTAGAACAACCCAAACAGAGCGGCCGGGCCGAAATCAACCAGGTGCAAAACGATCGCCACCGCGGCCGCCTGTTCGCGCCCGACTCCGAGCAGCACCAGGGCTGCTCCTGTAGCCGCATGAAACGCTCCGGCTGCGCCGCCGGGAGTGGGAATCGCCGACCCCACCATCGAAAACCCCAGCACGAATAGAATCTGCGACATGCCGAATCGCAATCCGAACGCCCGGCACACAAGTAGGTTTGCGACCGCGACCGAAAACCAAAGCATAAGCGACCAGCCAATGCTAATCGCCAACTGGCGCACGTTCGACAAGACGCTCAGAGCCGTCGCCAGTTGCTCGAGCGTACTCAAGAGCGCGCGCTTGGCTCTGATCTTGAATGGCGATCCGGCGCTGATTTTCTGATCGAGCCATTTGATTACCGCCGGCGAGCGCCATCTGAACCAAATCAACACCGCGATCCCCAAAACCAGAAGGCCGAGGAACACCAGACCCGCCCGGCCAAAACCTGACGCCGCCTCCGGCGTTGGTTTAAACCACAACAAGTTGACCGCGAAGAACAAGACGACAGTCATGCTGTCGTACAGGCGCTCGACCATGATCGTGACAAAAGCCGCCGCCGGTCTGACGCGCTTATCGCGCATCGCCAGAACGACCGGTCTCACAACCTCACCGGCACGGCCGATCGTTAACACGGCGCCGAATCCAACCGTCGTGGCGATCCAAACTTCGCGCAGGCTGGCCTTCGTCAAAGGCGCCAGAAATGCGCGCCAGCGGATTGCCCGCCACAAATAACCCAGCAGAATAACTCCGCAGGCCAGAATGATTAGACGCCAGTCTGACTTCTGTACCGCGAGCTTGACTTGTCCCCAGTCGAGTCGCCGGCCAAACCACCAAATAATCCCAACCGCCAGGATCAGCAGCGCCGCAAACTCGAGATATTTTCGATACTTTCCCAAGGCTCTTCGATAAAGAACGGCGCGGGCAAGCTTGACGAACTAGAACAGCGACCACAAGATATGGGGTGGCGCAGCAAGGCTACAACAGTTTCCTGTTGCCGCGCAAGAACGCGGTCAGGAGCCCGCCTGCAAGGCAGGGTTACGAAGCATTTGAAGACTGGCGTTGACGGAACTTTGCTTCCCGGCTACTCGTAAGACGCTCGTGTTGGGCGGCTAACGCAGGCCCTTACAGCAACAGCACGAGCGAAATCGGAGATGCCACAAGTGGGAGCCGCGAAAAGCTTGGCAACCAACGAAGGGGCCGAATTGGTCAGAAGGTGCCGCGCGGGCGATGGTGCGGCCTGGGAAGAGATTGTCCAAACCTATACCCGAAGGATTTACAACCTCGCTTACCGCTTCACCTCCCGAGCCGACGCTGCCGAAGACCTGACCCAGGAAGTCTTCATTCGCGTCTATCGTTCGCTCAACCAATACGACCCGAGGCAGGGTGACTTGCAAAACTGGTTGATGCGTTTGGCGCGCAACCTGGTGATCGACGATTACCGCAAACGACAGCGGGCGCCGCAAGACACCGCCGCGGACGATCTTGAGGACCACAAATATCACCTGCGGGCGGCGGGTTCCTCGGTGCAGAGTGAGATGGAACGCCACGAACTGGGAGCGCAAGTCCAGGCCGGAATCGACAAGCTTTCGGCGGATCTGCGCACCTGCGTCATCCTTCGCGACATTGAAGAACTGAGTTATCACGAGATTGTCGACCTGCTTAAGATTCCCGAAGGCACGGTCAAGTCGAGGATCAATCGCGGTCGCATTGAACTTGCGAAGATTCTTCGTCGTATGCGAGTAGTGGAGGCCTAATAGCAGTAGGCAGAAGGGGCAGTAGCCCGACCGTGAGGGAGGGCTCAGAAAACGAAACAAGATGCTTTGCCACGAATTTGAAGATCAACTGACAGATTATCTCGACGGCACGCTCGAGGTGCATGCGAACCAGGAATTCGCCGAACACGCGATGCGCTGCCCAGTCTGTCACGATCTGCTGGGTGAGGTGAAGAACACGCTGCAGGCCTGCTCCTCTTCCGAAGCTCCGCGGGCTGGCGCTGAACTTGAAGCTCGCATTCTCATCAGGACGATGCCGCAAACGGCGATCAGTTGCGCGGATTTCGAAGAACATCTGACCGATTATCTCGATGGATTCCTGCTGGCGCCGCTTTATCACCGGTGGGAGCGGCATGCCGCGTTGTGCGCGGATTGCAGCGAATTGCCGGGCGCGGTCGTCCGTTCAATTGGCGCTTGCTATACATACATTCAGGAAGAATTGCCGGTACCGGCTGGTCTCGAGGCCCGCATCCTGCAAAGCACAATCGGAAATGTGCTGCCGCAACAAGTCCGCGCGCCGGTAACGTCCCGCTTGATTGAATGGCTGCGGGGCGCGCTGGATCCAATCGTCTCGCCGCAACTTGCCACTGTGGCCACGATGTTATTGGTGTCGGTGTTTGTCCTAACGAATACCGTTTCGACTGACGGTTCCGTCGGCGGAATTTATAGCGCCAGTTTGCAACTGGCTGAGCGGACGGCCGGCAGTGCGACGAAGAGTTCTGCCAACGGAGCGAAGCAACTGGCAAACGGCGTCAACGAGCTGATTACCGGAGACGAAAATTCAGGAAAAGGAAATGATGCGAACCAGAATCAGAATTCGGCAAATCAGAACAGCGCGCCGCAGGGCTCGCAGAGCAAGCCAAAAAGTCAGAGTCCACAGCCGAAGGGTCGCTGAGGTTAACTTGAGACTTGGGAGCTGAGACTTAGTAAATGAATTGCGCTTATCACGCTCAGAACCCGGCAGTCGTGCAATGTAATCAGTGCGCGCGGCCTTTGTGTCCCGCATGCGACCATCGGATTCGCGGATTTCCCTTCTGCCAGGACTGTATCGTAGCCGGCGTCGAGATGCTGCGCTATCAACAATCGCGCTCGCCCGACGCGAACGTTATCCGCCGCAAGACGTCGCCGTTCGTCGCCACCCTGTTATCGTGTTTCGTTCCCGGTCTGGGCGCGGCTTACAACGGACAGACATCCAAGGCCCTGGTCCACTTTGCAATCTTTGCCAGCTTTTTCCAGATGGCCGTGGTTACAGACGGCGTGACGTTCTTCGTTCTGGGCGTAGTCGGCACCTGGCTGTTCGCGGCCGTCGATGCGTGCCGCACGGCGCAGCTGATGCGCGCCGGTCTGGCGCCAGACGCCGAAGAAGACGCCATCGCGCGCCAACTCTACGGCAATCCGGTCGCCTGGGGAGTGATTCTCGTGGCCCTGGGGTTACTGTTCCTGTCGCACACCTTGCTCGCGATACAGTTTCCGGTGCGCAAGATGTTGCCCGTGGCGCTGGTCGCCCTCGGCGCCTATATTCTGTTCGATTATCTAAAGCGGCGGCGCCGCCGCGAAGAAATGCGCGCTTTCGATACCGGCACTCCGCCGCCTTCGGTGGTAGCGAGCTGGCCCGCAACCTCGGCGCGATTCGGAACCGGCGAGTTCCCAACGCACGTGCGCCAACGTCAGATTGGCTCGGCGCGTTTTAAGTAGTTTGGAGCGCACGCATCCGTGCGTGCGGTTCGTTGGCATCTCGCTGGCATTGAATGGCAGATCAGTTTTGCTGCTTACTGCCCACTGCTTACTGCCTACTGTTTTTCGAGAGGTCTTATGGCATTCCTATTCGCATTCGCTCGCGGCGGCGCCGTTCTCGGGCTCATTCTTCTGGTCGTGGCGCTGCTCAAACAATTAATAGTCATGGTCGGCTTCCTTTTGGCGCTCATCAAGTTCGCCATCGTGATTGTTTTTGTGGCGGTGTTCGTAATGATCGCGCTCGCCATCTTCCGTGACCGCTCGCGCCGCAAGCACGAAGCCGAAGAATTGTGACGAACGAACTCTCCGCGGCCGAACCATTTAGTAAATCCTCAGCAAATCCTGTCAGGTTTTCCGCTTCTCAGCGTTTGCCTTACCCCTTCTGGTGTGATAGGGTGCGCGGTCTAGCAGCATCCAGGATCCAAATCTGAATTGGGTGCAACGATGCAACCCGGCGATTCAGAGAGATATCAGTTGCTAGTCTTCAAGCAGGGTTCCAGAGATCTTCCAGCAGGTTCTTAGTTTAAGGACTCGCATTATTTGGCTTTCAGTCGCCTACCTCGGCGTCTGTTACTTTCGCGGTCGTTCATGCGGCCCCGTTTTACAAACGCGCATGGATTGGCCAACAGGAGCAGAATGATGACCCGAGACGACCGTTTTTACGCTTTTATTGTTTCCCGCACTTCACGTTCCCGAGCCCATATCCGTCGCATCCGCATACATAAACGTTGGCTGAAAGTCTCGGCCGTCGGGTTGTTCGCATTAGCATGCGGATTGGTGTACGGCTTTTATGGATTGACTCAACAAGCCGCGCATCTGCGTATCGAACACGAGAACTCTCGCCTGAGGGCCGAGAACGATAAGCAGCGGCAGGCGCTGCAAAACCTGAACAATCGCGTTGACGCTGTTGAGGACACCTCGCGCAAGCTGGCTGAAGAGTCGGGCGTTCAGAAAGAGACGCCGAAAGTGCATGGCCAGGGCGGTCCCGCGCACCCGGTTGATAGCGCCGCAGCCCTGGCAGCGTTGGAGTCAAAGACTGCGAAACTCGAGCGCGACCTGCGCAATTATGAAGATTTTCTGCGCCGGCACGGTATCGCACCGTCAATGCCCTCAATTTGGCCGGTGGTTGGAAAGCTCGAAA
>WNFF01008691.1_pt1 | contig 12141 bp, 11 predicted proteins | sample 5400441 | NCBI WGS metagenome assembly WNFF01 (sample SAMN13153345, study PRJNA577476) | soil metagenome | isolation source: 120 cm saprolite under Douglas fir tree site 2 hole 3 replicate 1 | place: USA:California | collected 2015-04-18
ATTCACTTGGCCAAGTACGAAGAGGCCGCTGACCCGCTTCGCGAGGCTTTGCGGCTCGAGCCCGGCCTCGTGGCCGCCCACCAGAATCTCGGCGCAGCGCTTGTGGAAACCGATCAGTTTGACGAAGCCCAGTCGGAGTTGCTCCGCGCCGCGAAATCTCCAGACGCCGATCAGGCGATGGTGCAGCTTTATCTCGGTAAGCTATATGCGCGCACTGGTGATTTTGATAAATCCATCGCCTCCTTCAATAATTATCTGGAAAAAGCCCCCAAAGCCGCTAATGCCAACGATGTCCGCGCACTCATCGCGCGCATGCAGGACCTCAAGGCCAGGAAACACTAGAAACCTCAAACAGACTGAGAGCTAAGGGCGCGGCCTTATCTGAACTCCCGTTGTAGCGCGAGGATAACCCGGCGCTCCCAAAATAAAAAGGAGGTGAAAACCGTGCGGTTCTCACCTCCCGGGGTGGGGTGGGGTGTTACAGGACAAATCCTTCGGCAGCCCAGCAAACCTGCCCTGCCAGGCAGGTTTGCGGCCTCACTCGCTTCTCGCTCTCGCAAGGCGGTAAGAGACTCACCACCAGAGGGCTTGTCTTGCCGATTTTTTAGCACCGCAAAGCTCGGGTGTCAACGGCAAAAAATGGCGCGTCATAACTCGTTAAAAATGTCCTCTCTGGGGAGTCCGAAGGGTTGTCCGCTGAGGCCGCTGGATTCGCGATCCGGGACTTCAGCAATGAGAAAGGCAAGAACGCCGGTTCGAACGGAAATGAAGGCTCCCAAGCCACGGGTGTTGCGCTCAGCGCAGGCGCTATCCCGATTGTTTAGCCTGGTCTAGGATTTCGCGCACGAGTCGGCCGAGCATCGTCGGGCTATAGGGCTTTTGGAGATACCTGCCGGATGGACAGGCAGCCTCGAGAGCCGCCGAATCCTGGGAATAACCGCTCGTAAGGAGCACTGGAAGATCCGCGAACCGGCTCAAAAGTTTTGCCGCCGTGGCGGTGCCCCCGAGCTTGGGCATGACCACGTCTAGAACCGCGATCGCCGGCGTTTCACTCTCGCACAAGCGCAAAGCCTCCTCGCCATCCGCAGCGGAGAGTACGCGGTATCCCAGGCTCAGGAGTGTCTGACGAGCCATCTCCCGAATCGATTCGTGATCTTCGGCAAGGAGCACCGTTTCCGTGCCTCGCATTTCCCCACGCGTAGGCACGGGGTTTCGTGTGGATGGAGCTTCGGACACAGCGTCCGTCACAACTGGAAAGTAGGCGCGGAAGAGGCTGCCCTGACCAGGCTCACTGTAGACGTGGATGAAGCCGCCGTGCTGCCTGACGATTCCGTAGACTGTCGCCAGGCCCATGCCGGAGCCCTTTTCTCGTTCCTTGGTCGTGAAGAACGGTTCGAAAATACGCTCGCGCGTCTCCGTATCCATGCCGACGCCGGTGTCGGAAACAGAGAGAACGGCGTAACGGCCGGGCGAGGTGTGGGGATAAAAGTGGCAGTAGGAATCGTCGAGCTCGACCATCTCAGTCTCGATCATGAGCCGCCCACCCTCGGGCATGGCATCCCTCGCGTTTAGGCACAGGTTCATGAGCACCTGCTCGATTTGCGTGGCATCCGCCTTGATGGATTCCACCGGCGCGGTAATCACTTTGAATTCGATGTCTTTGCCGATCACCTTGTCGAGAAAAGCAACCAGGCTGCTCGCTATGCTGTTGAGATCGACGTTACGAGCCTGCAGCACCTGTCGCCGGGCGAACGCCAGAAGCTCACGTGTGAGAACCGCGGCGCGGCCGGCCTGTTCGCGAATGCGCGAAAATCGCTCGGCGACCTGCGGATTGCCACGGCTCTGTTCGAAGCCCAGTTCAGCCCATCCCAGAATAGCGCCGACAACATTGTTGAAATCGTGTGCGATGCCGCCCGCAAGTTGTCCAATTGCTTCGAACTTCTGCACCTGCCTCAGCTGCCTCTCCATCGCGCGGACCTCGGTGACGTCTTCGGCGATCACTTCGACCGAGGGATGCTGCCCTGCAAGGTTGACCCAGCGAAGATGCAGGCGTACCGCGACCATCCCTCCGTCCCGCCGCCGCCACTCCGTTTCGGCCCCGTACACCTGTCCCTGTTCGCGGCAGGCCATCATGAACTTGGCGTATTGCTCAGGATAGCGAAAAATGTCGCGCACCAGGTTCAGCGCGCGCAAGTCATTGGCGGTGGAACATCCCAGGATGCGCGTGATCGCCGGGTTGTAATCAAGGAAGGAGCCGTCCACGGCAATCCGAAAAATCCCGTATGCCGAGTGCTCGACCAGATCCCGATTACGCGCTTCAGACAAGCGGAGAGCCTCCTCGCTGCGGTGTCGTTGCGTGATGTCGATAGCTACGGAGCTGGCGAGGTTGAGAGTTCCGTCTTCAGAGCGATGCGGGTAGTAACTGGCGAGCCAGTGATGGATGACGTTGGGTTCCAGACGGGTCGGACCCTGGACTTCGACGTTGAGAATGGATTCTCCGTTTCGAAAGACGCGATGAAGGTATGCTTCGACCGTATCGGCGATCTGAGGCGCAACGTCATGGAGCTTGAGCCCCACGTGCGCGGCGGCGGTGAGGCCGTCCATCTTGGAGACTTCCTCGTTCACGCGCACGAAGCGCAAGTCGCGGTCAAAGAGGCACAGGCAGATGGGCATGGTGCGGTAGAGGAAATCGAGTTCGGCAAGCTGCCGGCGGGTCCGCGCTTCGCTGTCCGCGAGCGCGGCCTGGTCCATCACGGCCTTATCTCGAAGCGCTTTCTCTTGGATGGCCCGCCTCACCGCGCCCGGGGCGCGCGAAAGGCGATCTTTCAGAACGTAGTCGTGAACTCCCTGCTTGATGCACTCAACCGCGGCTTCTTCTCCAAGCGTGCCGGTAACCAGCAGAAAAGGAATGTCTTTTCCGCTCGCGCGCAATTCCTTGAGTGCCTCTAAACCATTCCAGGTGGGAAGGCGATAATCGGAAAGAATCGCGTCGAAATTTCCCCGTTGTACGGCATTGATGAATTGTTCTTTATTCTCGGCCAGCGTGTAGTCAACGAGTAGCCCGGAACCCTTGAGTTCGGCCAACAAGAGATCAACGTCATTCTGATCATCTTCCAAAAGCAGCAAACGCAAGGGCGCCCCGGTTTCTTGGTCTCGCGCTTCAGTCAGCGCACTGGGTTTCATGATACCTTCCCCTGAGTTCGCCGGCGGAGGACACCGCTCCCCGCGTGACGTTTCTCCGCCGCTCCGTAAAACGCTGGGCGAGAAATGCAAAGGAATGCGGTTTTGCCGCACACGACCCTCTCAATCAGTTCTCGCCGGACCATCTGACTTGGGTTCATAACTTCTTACCGGGAAACTGCGGTGCTTCCCTCGGACACGCCGGCCCGGCTGGGGGCAGACACTCCTTGCCGCAAATTCGACTCCACGGAATCAAGGAGCGCTGCAAACGATCTGCCGTCCTTCGCCGACCATGTGCCGACGCTCAATCGCAAATCGAGCGGGCCCCGCGGCGATCGGGATTCGTTGAGCGCAGCGAGATGCTTCTCGACACGCTGGCGAATGATAGGCGCGCTGGGCGCTGCGGCATCCACCGCGAGAAAGGCGAATTGTTTTTCGCCAAGCCGCGCGACGATATCGCTCCGACGGCAGCTGGATTGCAAGAGCGCGGCGACATCCTGGAGGGCGTGGTTTCCGGCCCCCGGGCCGAACCCTTCCCGGAGCGTTTTTAGGTTTTCGAAAAGCGCGCAAAGCAAAATAAGCGTGCCTCCGGTGTGATGCGCTTCTTCCTGGCAGCGCGCCCCCAGCGTTAGAAACCCCTCGCGGGTGTAGAGACCAGTCAGGGGATCCCGAAGAAGGTCCGCGAGCCCCTCCATCGTGTTCCGCTCGAGAGCCGTGCGCAGAACGCCCTTCATGGCCTGCTCATTCATGGATCCTTTCAGGAGATATCCCATCGCCCCTTCGGCAAGACTTTGTGCGGCGCGTTGTTTTTCGGAAGGGTCCGCAAAGACGATCAGCGGCACGCCGGGCGCGGAGCGGCGAACCAGTCGCACCGCGTCATACGGGTCGCGAAGACTCAACCCCAAATCGAGAAAAATAACTTCTGGATTCACAACGTTGATCGTCGAAACCAGATTGGAGATCGTGGATACGATGGTGAGTTCGAGGTTGTTCTCCGGACCAGCGAAGAGCGTGCGCAGGATCTGGCTGGCTTCACTTGGATTGCCCTCGGCCAAGAGCACACAAAGTTTTTTGCCGGTCATGCGCGGCGCCTTTTCTCCGCTGCCGCGGCACGCGGTGAGCGAGAATCCTGGGGATTAAGAAAGAAGCTGAGAAACGACAAGTCCGCACCCGCGAAAAGGGACATCGTGGCGTTGACAGTGGCGACAATCCACCCGATTTGTGAGCTCATCGCGAGGCGACCACAACGGCGAGACTGGAGAGGACAGTCCTCTAGACAGCGAAAGACAGGAAGGGGTTGATCTATTGTCGCGCAGTCTTCGAAAGTGTCAAGAGTATTGGACTGAGAGGGCGCGGAATTGCTAAGTGGCGGCCGCGCGAGTCTCGCTGCGCCGCAGGAGGAACGCGAGCATGCCCGCGAGTAAGCCGCCGGCGATGATGATGCCCTCCCAGGCGATGCCCGTCGCCAGCGCCACCGGCCCCGGGGCGCCGAAGGGAGCGAGAAGCGCAACAAGCGCGGCTTCGCGGACGCCGATCCCGCCTTGCGTCAGCGGCAAAAGCGCAGCGAGTTTTGCGAGCGGCCACGCAAAGAGCCAAACGCGAAGGGGCAAACTCAGGCCGCAAGAAATGGCCAGCAGCGCCGTGAGAATCACAAACGTGAATTGAATTAGCGTGCCGAGGAGCCAGCCATAAAGAAGCACGCGGGGACGGCGGGAAACTGCGCGCAATGCATGGCGTAGCCGCGCCAGCCGCCGGCGAAAGCGAATGGAACGGCCGGCGAAGAGCGGCCTGTAGAAGATAAGAACAGCGATGAAGAACAGTGCCGCGACGGCCGCGGCGATGAGTAGCGCGTTGCGCGCGCGAACTTGAAGCTGGCCGGGGAGAGAACCGGGCAGCAACAGCACCCCGAGTAGCACGAGGCCCGCTTGCGCGGTCACATCGAGAAATCGATCGGCAATGTTTCCGGTCAGAACAGCAGCGGGGCGCGGGCTGCGGCGCAACCCCACGGCGAGCCGCACGACGTCTCCTCCAATAATGGACGGCAGAAAGAGTGTGCCGAAGAGGCCGCCGGCGTAGCACTGCGCGCTGGCTGCAAGGGAGAGCTCGGCGCCGGCGGCGTTGACGACCATACGCCACTTCACGATGCCGGCGGCGTGCCCAAGAAGATAGAGGAGGAGAATCGCAAGGAAGCGCGTGAGCGGAACGTGAGCCAATGCGGAGCGCAGCGGGGCGAGCGGGAAGAAATGCAACAGCAGGGCCAGCACAGCGAGCGCTGTAATCCAGCGCAGGGCGATGAAAACCAGATTGCCAAAAGATTTTTGGGGGTTGCGGGCGCCGGTCATTTAGAAGGCACCGGACGCGGGGAGTCCGGGGCGAAGATCTCGTTGATTTTTTCGGCGAGCGCGAAATCGTAATCGCTGATGCCCTTCACGCTGTGGGTGTTCAGATCGATTACGACCTTATTCCAAACGTTGAACCACTCGGGATGATGGTTCATGGCTTCGGCGACCAGCGCGACGCGGGTCATGTTGCCGAAGGCGGTGACAAAATCCTTGCAAACAAATTCGCGGTGCAACTTGCCGTTGGCGACGCTCCAGCCTTTCGTCTTCGGAAGCAGGGCTTGCACTTCGGCGTCGGTGAGTTTTTTTGCGGGCATGGCGGGGACCTCCAAAAACGGCCGGCACCATTATGCGGCGCAAGGCGTGCGCCAGCAAGAATGTTGCCGCCGCCGGAAAGGCGGCGGGATGGACGGCCGGATGGGCGTTGAATGGAGGTGCGAATTCCATTAAGGTAGAGGTTTCCTTTGAGGGAAATATGCGTGGTGTGCGCTATTGTTCTGGCGGCGAAGCGGCCGGCCCGCGGAAAGATAATGGGGATAGTCGTGAAAAAAAAGATTCGAGTGATCCAGTACGGTGTAGGCCCGATCGGCGCGTCGATCGCACGGCTGATGCGAGAGAAGCAAGCCATTGAAATCATCGGCGCCATCGACAACGATCCCGCCAAAGTGGGCCGCGACCTGGGCGAAGTGATTGGTGCAACGGACGCGCCCTGGGGCGTGAAGGTTTCCGCGGATGCGAAGGAAGTGCTGGAGCAGGCCGCGGACATCGTGATCCATTCGACGTCTTCGGCGCTGCCGAAGGTGATGGACCAGTTGCTCGCCTGCCTCGAGGCAGAGTCCTGCATCGTTTCGACATGCGAGGAGCTGTCGTATCCGTACCGCACGTATCCGGAGTTGGCCGCAAGACTCGATGCCGCAGCGAAAGATTGGGGCGTTGCGCTGGTGGGCACGGGCGTGAATCCGGGCTTCGTGATGGACAAGCTGGTGGTCACGCTGGCGGCGGTCTCGCAGCGCATCGAGCACGCCCGAGCGCTGCGCGTTGTGGATGCATCGAAGCGGCGCCTGCCGCTGCAGAAAAAAATCGGCGCGGGGATGACTGTGGACGAATTTCTCGCGCAGGTGAAAGCGGGAGTGATCAAGCACGTGGGGCTGCCGGAATCGGTGGCCATGGTAGCGGACAGCTTGAATTTGCCGGTGGAGGAAATTACCGAGACGATCGAGCCGAAAGTCGCCACCGAGCGCGTGCAGACCGAATATCTGACCGTCGAGCCGGGCCAGGCCGCGGGCGTGCACCAGATTGCGCGCGGCACCTCGAAGGACGGCAAGGAGCTTGTGTACCTCGAGCTGCAAATGTACGTGGGCGCGAAGAACCCGGCGGACACCATCGAGCTGAAAGGCCATCCGAACATCAGCATGGTGATTCCCGGCGGAACGCATGGCGACATCGCCACGGCGTCGGTCGTGGTGAACTCGATCCCAGTAATTCTGGACGCCCCGGCGGGCTTGCGCACCGCCCGCGACCTGCCGATTGGCTTTTTCTCGCCAAGTGCGAGACCTTGAGTAGGGCAGTGGTCAGTTCTCCGTGAACAGTGCCCTGTGGAAGAGAGAGTCTTGGCACAGACTGCCCCTCGCGGATCCTGGGGGTAAAAAGTCTGTGCCACCGGCGGCGAAGACGGTCTCCTTTGGACGAGGCCCGCACCAAGGGCGGAAGGCTTTTGGGTTTGAAGGATGTGACCCCTCCCCCCACCTTTTTACGTAAGTGTTCATTCCAAAGAACTTTAAGTCCAATGATTTTGGAAGTGTTCATTCTAGAGGGGTTACAGGCGCATTTTATGGAAGTGTTCATTCCGGGGGACTTAGGGCGGAAAGGAACGAAACGCGAAAATCGGGCGAACTCGGAAAATGGAAAATCGAAACGGGAAAATGGGCGGAAGCTGGAAGTGTGTACCCCCTCCGTTGTGATGTAAGGAGTGCGCAGGCGCATGAAAAGAAAAGAGTTGAGTGCGATTACGTGGGGCAGCGTAGAACGCGGGATTTTGCGTAAGCTCTTGTGGATAAACGACTTGAAGGGTCGGACGTGGGATGCGGGGCGGCGTAATGACGAGGGGATGGCGGCGAAACATTGTGTATAGTACCAAGAGAGGGACGTGGCTGTCAAGTGAAAAATGCGAAGTGATCGAGGGGCAAGGGGACAGGGAGAGGCAGTGGCGAGCGAAAAGGTAGTCCACCCAAAAGCATTTCGCCGCATTAAGTACCGCCCGTCAAGGCGGATTCGCATCAGTTCAAGATTGTCCCTGCCCAAAGCATTCCCGGACCAACGGATGCAATCATAATTGGACCGCGCTCGCTCCGCGGCTTCTTCGCGTGGACGTCCAGTGCCATGCTCAAAGCAACTCCACAGGTGGAGGATCCAAGGTTGCCGCTCACCTTCGCAACGAGAGGAACTTTGTCAGCGGGTAGTCTTGCTCTTCGAAGCAAGATCTCGAGCAAGCGTGGATTTGGCTGGTGAAGCGCAAACGCGCTAACAGCCTCACGCGTCACCCCAGATGTTCTCTCAAGATCGTTAATGATTCTCTCCATTCGATCGACGGCAGCGCGCGCCAAGGCCTCACCATCAAGTTCAAGTGCGATTGAGGCGTTGGCAGCGAGTCGCACCTGCAAGACGGACGAAAATGTACCACTGCAACTACCGATTGAAGCCCGAATCAAGTATGGAGCTGCATCCTTTTCTTCTACCGGTCGACGCAAGACGAATGCGCTGGCACCGTCACCGAACAGACCAGCAAACTCCCCCGGAACCTTTCCTTGCGCCAGGATGCGGCTATGCACGTCCGCCGAAACGCATGCGCCGCCAATGTCAAGTACCTGACAGGTGCTCGACGCTAGCAATGCCGTATGCAGCGAGGCCGCAAAAGAAGGAAAAGCTAGAAAAGTCTCGCTGGTTCCGATGATCCAGTTAGGGCTTTGGGCGGAAACCCCCGCCATTTGAAGTGCCCGGTTCGCGGCAACTTTAGCAAGCAAGACTTCATTCTCGTCCGAGGAAGCTAGGGAGACTGAGTCAATCCCAGCACGATTCGCTAAAGTTCCCTTGGATAAATTGAACGCTTCCTCGATCTTGTCACTTGTAACGCGTTCTGAGCCAAGGGCGGCAGCCCAACCAACTATTCCTGCCGATCCACCAGTACTCCTCTCTTGTGAGAGATGCTTTCTGCCTTTTTCGGTCGCACTTTTGGCTTCTCCAGGGAGGGCCTTCTGAACTATTTCAATCGCACTCCTCGTCGTCGTAGGAGGTGCATCGCCGACTTGAGCAAAGAGATTAGGCAGGCCCATCGCACTTTCAATGCACAGCAAAACCTCAACATGTCCCATGGAGTCTACTGTGTCGCTCTCTAGCCAGTCTTCGTCCTCCTTGGGAAGACCTTTCCCCACTGGGAGCGCAGCCTGAAGACACTTCTCGACGATCTCTCGTATCCGGACAGAATCTGCGTCAACAGCTTTCATAATAGATGACCGTACGAGCCGCGGAACTACGGTCTATTTAATTCTTTCAGCCAAGTGTCTTCAGGGAGTGGAAATAGGGAATCGAGCATGAGCCAACATAGGCCGTCCTTATCTGGACGTGCAAGACCGATTCTTGCAAAGCGAATTGCACTTGACAGAATCTGCTCTCGCACAAAGGAGTCAAAGAAGCCCTGCAGCTGCGATCGAAAGTTCACATAATCTTTTAACCGACTCGCGAGGGCGGTGGCAAATCCTACCCACGCAGTATCAACGACCGGGAGGCTCTCCAGGCTTTCACCAGACTTCATAGCGAGCGCGGCTCGAATCTTGGGTGGAAAAAATCTGAATGAAAAACTTATGTCTTCGACCTCACAACCACAGATGGATCGTTTGCCATCCTGCGGGTTCAAATATACGGCTTCTCCTCCCCGAGGGCTCGGATGTACATCGCAGCCAAACAAGCCCTTAATTGAGGCAGCGACCTCCGCCTGCTTTAAACACTTGACCAATTCAGCCTCGGTCACTGATCCCAGCTTCTTGTCATTTGCCGCAAGCCGATCTTCGATATGCGGTGGGGTCACAGGCATCGAGGACAAATCAAATGCGACCTTGTCAGCGCGTCCATACTGAAATTTGCTCCATGCGTACGAGCTACGCGGAATGGGCCTTAGCGAACGGAAACGATCTATGTTGTGCTCAAGCCCGATCACGCAGAAACCCATTCCCATCAGAGTGATCTCGCTAATGAGCAATTCGGTCATGCGCCGCAGTATCGGAGGAAATTCGCCTCTTCCTCTGGATCGACTGCCGTTTTCTCTCAACGATTAAGTGACGTACTTGTACATTATATCCCTGAAGAGACAAATATTGAACGAGAAGTTCAGCTACAAGCCTCCTGTGGCATTTTTCCGGTCGCGGTTCAGAGCACAGAAGGGCTACGGTGCCCTCAAACTGCGAGGGTTCGAGAACCTGCGGGACATCCCGATCGCGCATGAGTTCCAGGAAAGAAGCCTCGTACATCGACCAGTCTTTCGTCGTGCGGTACGTCTTTCGAATCTCTGGACTTGGCGCTAGGAGAGGCTCATACGAGTACGCTATCCTCGCAATTCTGTCTAAAAAGAAGGCCACGTCGGGGTACTTTGCAAATCCAGAGAGCTGTCCTAGGCGATTCTCGCGAATGTCAATTAGCTTGTGGACGCCAGCCTCCATAAGGAGGGTAAAAAATTCTTCTGCCGTCTTGCCAGCAAAGCCGATTGTGCAGATAGTTGCATTCACTTAGACCTACCAGGGTTCAAGAACGCGAGGATCAATTCGAAAAGCGCATTCCTTCGATTGGGCGATATAAGCCTTCTCCAGAGCTGCTTCCCTATCATCCGAAAAGAGTGAAGCGCCGGCCACCGCAGCCAGGTGTTGACTCTGCAGCAATCGGTCCTCGGTTTCCCGCTGAGTTTCGATGATTCCTCCCTTCCGAATGTGATGGGGTTCAACGCCCACGGCGACGAGTTCCGGACAGATCATCAGAAACCGATGGCAATTTATGGGATCTTCTTCGGCGCACATCAAGACCGAATCGCATTGCGCGACTTCCTTTAGCACTCGCTCGATTCCATATTGAAATGGTCGAGATTTTCTCCGGGCTCGGTAATCCATTAGTCCATCGCTTGTATAGGCTTTTAGGTCTTCAGGCCGACCACCGAGTTCCTCTCCCAAGAACAAATAGGAAATATCTGATGTGCTCAGAATTTTCTCCAACTCTGGCTGGTCAAAATGAGGGAATCGATAGCTCTGCGGTTTACTTCTGACGTCGATCACGAGGTCTATCCGGAGACGCCGCAAAATCTCCAAGAAGGTGGAGGATTGCATCACGGAATGCCCAAGGGTGAACAATTGATGCGTCATAGTGTTTTAGACTGCCAGTCTAGGCTCTCCTAAAGTTAAGTCTGATTTTGCATCAATTGGAGTGGCCTATCAAGGAAGGTCCGACTTGCTTCCGATGCCTCTCGTAGCCCGCCGGAGTGGCGACGCTGCTGAAGCCATCGACCTACCAAGGCAGAATTGCCGAGCCTTGCTTCGCCAGCCGACCAAAACAGACCTGATTTAAGGGGTTGCGGGGAGGGTGTAGGCGAAGTCGTAGGAGTGCTTTCCGTCGGCGATGATGATATTCATCGTGCCGGAAAGGCCGGCCAACTGGCCGGTGCCGGAGTCCGGCACCACGGTGATGGTCAGTTGAAAAGCGCCGCGGGTCATGGTGCCGCTGTGCTGGAGAACAAACGTGCCGCTGCGGCCCTGGAGCGTTCCGCTGGCGGTGCCGGCGGTCAGCATCTGGCCCTTGCTGGTGCCTTCGAGATCGCCGTGGAACTGCTTGTCGATAGTCATGCGCCCGAGGCTGGAGTCGCCGGAGTTGGGGTCAGGGGCTTTTTCGCCGGGAGGCGGAGCTACCTTTACTTCAAATGTTCCGGTTGCGTGAGCGGTCAAGGCGGCCCCTTTCTGGGCGGGAGTGGAATTCTGCGAAGCGTTCTGCGTGAATGCCGCCGTGGCAAAGCTCAGTGACAGGCAAAGAGCGGCGAGGACAGCGGCTCCGGTGCGAGATCGATTGTTCATGGTTGCTCCGTGGTGCAGGGGATGATTTTACATGGGATAGAAGACAGGAGCACAGAATGAATTCTGTGCCACAGGGATGCGACCAGCGGTCCGTTGACTGCGCAAGGCGAAGAGAGATTTCTCGCTCCGCTCGAAATGACGGGGTCGGTGTACGGATCGAGTGAGGTGATGTTGAGTGCAAGCCACGATCCCTCGACTTCGGGCCGCGTACCTCCGCGGCCCTATGCTCGGGATGACAAAAAACAAAGATGGCCCCCTGAAGGGTGCCGCTACGAAAAGCGAAGCCAAAGATGGCGCCCTGAAGGGCGCCGCTGGGAAAGCGATGAAGCCGGACAAAACCCCGGGCCGAGGCACACAAGAGTGGCTGTCTACGTGGGGCGAATGCCGGAAGCGACGACGATTTCGAGCGGCAAGACCGTGCGCTTGCCGTCCCAATACTTGCGCAGGCCGGCGAGGATTTCCGCGACGGCGATGGCCTTCTTTTCCGGCGTGAGCTGAGCGATGAGCGGGCGGAAAGGCGC
>WNFF01007384.1_pt1 | contig 12140 bp, 13 predicted proteins | sample 5400441 | NCBI WGS metagenome assembly WNFF01 (sample SAMN13153345, study PRJNA577476) | soil metagenome | isolation source: 120 cm saprolite under Douglas fir tree site 2 hole 3 replicate 1 | place: USA:California | collected 2015-04-18
AAAGCCGGCGCGGCGAACAGATGTTCGAGCGCTACGGTTTCAAAGTTTTGAACCGCGCCGAAATCACGAAATATAAGGCTTTTTATCCACAGTCCGTCTACCTCAGCACGGTCATCAAGAATCTGGAAACGGCCGAGCCGCTTAGTGTGACGTCGCGCTCGAGGTGATCGAAAGCGCAACCGGCTTGCGACCGCGTCCGTCTGCAAGACTAACGATTCTCGTCGTTGCCGGTCTGATTTTGATTACGGCGGCGGTGAGAATCCCGCTGCTCCGCGTTCCGTTCGAGCGAGATGAAGGCGAATACGCCTACATCGCATGGCGGCTCGGTCACAACGAATTGCCATATCGCGACTGGGTCGATCAAAAACCGCCCGCGATTTTCTGGGTTTATCGCGCGGCGCTGACTTTGCCGGTCGACCCGATTCGAGCAGTGCATTTCGCCGCGCTGTTATTTTCGGCGGCGTCAGCTTGCGCACTGTTTTTTCTCGCGCGGCGATTCATGAATCGATTCTGGCCCTTTGTCGCGGCCGTGCTGTTTGCTCTGCTTTCCGCTGACCCGTTCGCGCAAGGGACGGCTGCGAACATTTACTTATGCTCGGCTGCGGCGCGCTGACTGGAATCGCGATCGCGTTCAAGCAAGTCGCAGCGGTGAATTGTTTTTTGTTGATCGCGCTGTATCCGATTTTCACTGCAGCGGACAAACGATGGCGTAATTCACTCGCATTCGCCTTTTGGTCGGCTGGTGGGCTGTTCGCGATCGCTGGGATCATTGGTCTTTACTTCCGGATGCGTCGTGGACTGGGCGAGCTGGTCGACAACGTGTTCACCCACAACTTGGAATACATCGGCGCGATGACCTGGTCGGATCGGCTCCAGTTTTGTTCGGAAACCGTTGCCGGGCTCGCGCGAGCAGAAACGCTGGCTTGGATTTTGTCGGCCGCCGGTTTGATCGCGCTGATTGTTGCCGGCAAGGGCAAATGGTTCGCTTTTCTCGCGGGCTGGCTGTTAACGAGCATGATCGGCGTAAGCGCGAGCGGCTATTTCTTTCCACATTACTTCCAGCAACTGCTCCCGCCGCTTGCTTTGATCGCGGTTTTCGGCGGGCAATGGCTAAGCGAGCTTCGGCGATGGAGAAGTTCGTGGGTTCCGGGAGCGCTGTTCAGCCTTTTACTTGCGATTCTTCCGCTGAAAACGCTTTGGCCGTTCTGGCTCCGTTACACGCCGGCGGAAGCAGTGAGGAAGATTTATCCCGGAAATTTCTTCGCCGAAATGCCGGAGTTTGCTACACGCATCGCCCGACTCACATCATTCGAGCAGCGCGTCTTCGTTTTCGGCGCCGAACCGGAGTTACTCTTTTACGCACAGCGCGTTTCGGCGACGCGCTACATTTTTCTCTTTCCGCTTTACGGGCCCTACCGGAACGCGCGCGAAAGACAAATCGCTGCGGCCGACGAAATCCAACGCGCTGCGCCAGCAGCGGCGGTGTATCTACCGAACGATCTCTTTTTCAATCCCGGGAGCGATCAATATTTCACCGATTGGAGCTTGTCCTACCTGGAGCAAAATTTTTACCCTGACACATGGTTGATTAAAGAATCGCCAACTGTTGCGGCGCTTGTGCGAGCCGAACCGGATTCGTCAGCGCCGCCAGAGGGGATGCTCGGCGCGCTGCTGGTGAAACCAGGAAATGGCCAGTAGCCCGACAAGAATTTTATCATGAAATCGCTCATGCCGCGTGTTTACCGCAGCCTGAGGGCGAACTGGCCGTTTGTAACGGTGGCAGTGCTGGGATTAGCGATCCTTCTCACCAATTTGGGCGCTGATTATCTTTGGGCTGATGAAGGGGACACGGCAGTGCTCGCCTCCAGCATTGTGAAATTCGGCATTCCGAAAGCATGGGATGGCGTCACCTTCACAGATTCCGATTTAGGAGCGCGCGAAAACCAACAGCTCGTCATGGTGAGCACGCCATGGGTGCAATACTACGTCGCGGCCGCATCGTTTCTGCTGTTTGGTGAAAACACGTTTGCCGCGCGGCTGCCGTTTGCGCTTGCCGGTTGGTTTACCGTGCTACTGGGTTACCGGCTGATTCGCCGATTAACGGGCGATTGGAAGGCTGCTTTTTGCGGAGCGCTGCTAGTTCTCGGCTCGGTCCAATTTCTCCTCTACGCGAGAGCAGCGCGTTATTACGCGCTCAGTATGCTGTTTAGCTGTTGGTTGATTTCGATCTTTTTCCGGATGAAATCGGCACGCGACTCGATCCTTTTTGCGGCAGTTGCCATTCTGTTGTTCCACACTCATCCGGTTGGCACCGCCATTCTGGCTGCGCTTGCCGTGTTAACGTTGACCTATTCACCGTTTTCCGGACAGCGGCGGTGGTTCTGGTTGGCATGCGTTCCAGTTTTCCTTTTCACCGTTCCTTGGTTCTTTTACGCGCGGCTCGGCTACACCCAAATGAGTACGCCGTTGCGAGCGGCAGGTGAATTCTTTGCGCGAATAATCCAGTATCTTTTCGAAACGGCATCGGTCACACCGCTTATCGGAATCATTGCGCTTTTCTTCGTCCTTTTGATCCGATGGTGCCTCGGACGTTCGCGGATCCATCCGCTCGGTTCTGCCTCCGGCGGCGATGAAGCAAGTTGTGACTCGGCGACAGGGGCAACGCAATCACGCGATTCAAATGTTTTGTTAAACACACAGGAAGCCGGATTTCTGCTGTTGGTCGGTGCCAGCATTCTTTGTTTTGCGTTCATCATAAGCCTCACTCAGGAAGTGACTTCACTGCGAATCATCGGCTTGCGCTACACCGCCGCTGTCGTTCCGCTTCTCGCACTCGCCGCAGGGGTGCTGATCGCGAAGGTGAGCCGCGGAAAACCCGTCGTCTGGATCTCGTTACTAGCGGTCTTTATCCTAACGAGACTTGATCAAATTGCGCCTTGGACGTCATGGAACAGGAGTGGAATTTTTCGGTTTGGCCAATACGCCGTCGCCCTTCACGTTCCTTCGAGTCCGCTCAATCGTTTTATTGACACCGGACTGCTGCGGTTCGGCTGTAACTTGTGGTATGGCAATCCGGGAACGATGGGCAAGAGCTGCCAGTTTCTCCGCCGTAACGCGCTGGCCTGGGGATGTAGTGATTACCAATTATGAATCGGAGCCGCTTTATTTTTACACCGGATTACCGCAGGGCTTGAAGATTCTCGCTAACGCGCCGGTTTACGACGCAGCCCGACGGCAACATCTCCCTGAATACGTTTTCGGTGTGGCTCGCGCGCGCTGGATAGTGTGGCGATTTGCGTGGGACGGGTATTTTGGCGTCACCTGGTCGGAGGTCGAACAAGCTCTTGTTAACCAAGGTGCGCGAATCACCGAGATGACAAAAATAAAAGAGACGGGTTGGGAAAATCGCGAAAACGCCTTTTTTTATCGGTTCTGCGGTCACAAACATCTTTTTCGTCTGCACCAGCATCATTTTCGGCGTGCACGTATCTACCGCATCGATTATCCCGGTTCCGGTTGATCGTTTTACCCGCGGTTGTTTTTTGGAACGAAAGCTCACTCTCGGCCGATTAGGCATTTCTTGTCGGAGCTGTGACTCTGCGCTAGTTTCCCGGCGCATTTTTGCCGGCATAGCCCAGTTGGTAGAGCAGCTGATTTGTAATTGGCCTAACGAGTTTTGCGCACGTTTGCACCGCATTGCATGGCGTGTTTTTCATAGGTAACCCTAACGAGTCCGATTTGCGCTGCATTTCGTGGAATTGCGCAGTTTTACAGCCAAAAATCGTCAGACCGTAGAAAAGGACCGTGAACGCGCTAGGTCGTTATCTTGAGGTCGATCTCCTTCTTAACTTCGGTCGCTACGGTGTGCTATTTTTGCTGGTGGTTCGGCCGCGAGTTTCTGAAAGCGCGGATCATTCCACAGCGGATCGAACATCGGATCGACCCGGAGCAGCGCAGGAGTGAGCGGCACGGCTTCAGCCAGCGCACCCTGGCCCGGCATCGAGAGTAGTTTCTGTAGAGCCGCGATGGCGCGGTCGGGTTCGCCCATCCCCGCTGCCACCCGGGCTAGCGGCTCGAGCGAATTTATCCAAAACTCGGCGTGGAAAACCGCACTGCGGCGAGCGATTTCGCATCGGAATTGGGCGACGCACAATACTAAGTCGAAGCCGGTGACGTAAACTTGGCGATCCTCATCGCAACAGTGGTCTCGCGGTCAGCCGGAAGCTGCCAAAAAAAATAACAGTCCATAGAATAACTTTTTCTGGACGCTCAAAAAGGCTTCCCTACGCGCTGCGCGGCTGCTAAGACGTTCTGCCATGAACCCCCAGATCATACTCAGCACCATCATCCTAACGCTTCTGGCCTTTGCCCCGGTTTCGGGCGCTGCCACGAAGAAGAAAACCGCTACTACCAACTTCACGTCGCCGAGCGTCTGCAATGGCGCGCACGGCGTTGCCCGTTGGGCTGCGAAGATCGACCCTAGCCGCCCCCCTGCCGATAAATCCCAGATCAAGGCAGTTACCCCCTCGCAGATGTACGCGTGGGCCGGTGTAGGTACCAAGATCAAACTCGGCCAAAGCTCCCAACGAATCCCGGCTGAGCAGAAATGGTACGTTCTAACCGGCCTCGTTGATGGCATGAAGGTTGAGGCCGACGGCGACATTCACATTGAGCTTGTGGACGCCAACGATAACAAACCGGGCACCGTCGGAGTCGAAATTCCGTGCGGAAAAATTTGGGGCGACTTTCGCAAACTCGCTTTTAGCTGGACCACCCAGAACTTTCCCTTCAGCTTCCAATCCTCCAAACGACTTACGCTTAGCGGCCGTCACGTAATCTCAGTTACAGGCAGAGCGTTTTACGATGTTGACCACGCTCCAACGGATCGGTCAAACCAACGACCGAAGCCATTTCATGCCGGTTATTCCGTTTGGGAACTCCACCCGGTGATGGGGATGACGCGTTGAGTCTTGTAATGGGGATGGCCGTGCTCTAGGCAGAAACCGAGGCAGACAACTTTGTCACTTTTTCGAGAACCTCGTGCACGCAAGACCGTAGTACGTTGGTGATGACCAGATCCCAGTCAAAGGAGGTAAGGAGATTCGGTCGACAGACAAATGGTATTGCAAGGATGGGGCATGTGCGCCAGGGAAACGGCCGTGTTAGCCAATCAGTTGTCCTGCCGCCGGGGGCATTCCCAACGCTGGAAATGCTGTGTCCCGCAGGTTTAACCGACGACGAGAAGACGGAGTTAATCAGACGCTTGTTGCATATCGCGATCTCCAACAAAGTCACCGTCACGATGAATTAAACAAAACTATTGCGCTGCTAAGGAAGGAATAAACTCCTTAGACCCCGTGAAGAGCCGCAATCGAAAATGGTCTTGGTGGAGACTTCTACGGCCAGGCTTTCCCCTTTGTCGTACCGGTTGTTTCGAGCACACCGCGGTCAATACCGCGTAGAATTTGCCGCATCAGTCCAATCGTCCCGTCGGTCTCAAAGTATGCTCCATGAATTGCTTCGCCAGAGACAGTCTTCGGGAAAAAGCTTGAGCAATCGACATTCCAGACATTGTCGGTAGCTGGAAGCTGCGTCACAAGCGGCGGGTCATGCGCGAGACCAGATCGACCGAGCCGTCGGGTTCCGAAATGTTTTAGTCCGGCGGACATGCCCAAAACAGCATCGCGCCCACTATAAAGTGCAGTAATGCGATAGGTAAGATTAACAATCGCGTTGCCGTCGCCGTTATCCGGCGCGCCAGCGTCGAAGAGATCGTTGTCTACATCAGCGGCGACCATCACCAGTTGGTTAAGCAAACTAGCAAGCAGCGGCTGGTTCTTTCGTGTCCAAGCGGCCGCCATTGCTTTCTGTAAAACATAATTACCCATGCTGTGGGAGATCATCGACACTTTCGCTTTGCAGGCTTCGTCTGGGTCTTTGGCTGCCGCCGCTTGCTTCTTCACTAACCAGTCAAAGAGCATCGAAAGCACATCCGTCAGATCTCCGGCGCACGCGCGGGCATGGGCGCGGTCAGGCTCATAACCGAGAATGCTGCCGAGCGAAGGCCAGTCGTAAAGAATGCAAAGTCCCAAACTATTCGGACCGTCGAATAGTCGGCTACAGAGTTTTTGATAGAAACTCGCGGCCGATTGGAAACTGACATTGTAGCCGTGAACGAGGATTGTGACATGACATTGATTTTCTTGCTGCCCGGGTGGAAGGGAGGGAAACTGATCCGAGGCGGCGGCCAGGAGGCTTTGAAACTGATTCGCGGTGACCTTTTTCCAATTTCCAATGTTTGTTAGATCATCGCCGTCACTAATCCAGTAGGTTAGGCCACCGTTGTTCATCCCCTGCCCGATAGCATTTTTGTCTCGGTCGCTAATGAGCCAGTATTTCGGCATCGGCGCGATCTTAGAAATGCGCGGCAGTTTCAGCAAGATTGGATTTTTAGAACGAAGGGTTACACTCGTCGGACTATCTTTGAGCAATAAGTCGAAAACATTTCTTGCCCGAGTCGACTTCGAGGCGGACAACCTCCCATGAGATTTTTATGCTGGCAGTTTCCTGAGTTTTTGCTCATCATCTTGCCGATTAACCCCTGAGATTTGATCATGACCACGCCCCTCAGTCCCTCCGCTCCACCACTGTTCTATCATGAAGTTCTATCATGAATTTTAACGGCCTCCATCTTTACGAAATCGTTATGCTCATTCTCGGCGCAATACTGTTTTTGGCTGTCCTTGTGCTTCTGATCGTGTTTGTAATTCAAAGACGAAGCATAAAGGCTTTGCTTTTGTTTTTCGTGATTGCCGTGTTGATGATTGGATTTCCGGCAGTCAGTAAAATTAAGTTCGACAAAGACGGACTGGAAATCGATAAGGCAACCCAGGCTTTTGCCGAAAATCCGTCGAATCTATCAGCCAAAACCAAACTGGAAAGCTTGGTTGCACAGACAAAGCCTCGCTTGACTGAAAGCCCAGAAGGTCTCGTTAAAGTCGCCCGTGCTGAAGCAGTGCTTGGCAATCAAGATAAAGCCTTGGACACACTCGATCGGGCCCTGAAAACTGACCCCAAACTGGAAACTGCAAAGGACCTAAAAACCAGGTTGGAAGCGGTGCCCTCTTCGAATGAGGCCGCCGTGCGTCACGCCGTGAAAGCAAATATCGCTGGTCGACCCTAGCCGTTGCGGCTTCGAACCTCGAATTGCTCGCCAGCAATGGCGTGGCAACCTAGATCGTACTATGCTGAACGGTTCGACGCGGAGGACCCTTGCATTAAATAGAACTTACTCTATCGAAAGCTTTTATGGACTTATCAACTCGAAACTTGGAGCAGGCTTTATCGATTCGTCGCCAGATTGATGCGTTGGAAAGACGACTGAGAGGTTTAGTAAGAGGAGGCGCTGCGACGACTGCGCCGCGACGCGGAGGCAGACGCCGGATGTCAGCCGCGGCTCGGGCGAAGATCGCGGCAGCGGCAAGGGCTCGCTGGGCACGAATAAAAGGACGCACCGGCCCAAAGGCAGGAAAGAAACGCAAAGGCGGAATCACGGCATCGGGCCGACGAAGGCTTTCTCAGTTAATGAAAGCCCGGTGGGCAGCGCGAAGAAAGAAGCGCGGTGATCGTCCAACTTTGAATCCGGGGACAAAATTTCAGTAGACGTCGCACAATTGAGCCTTGCGGACCGACTGAGCGTTACGCAGCCCGGAGCACGCTGTGTGATTTCCAAGCTCGTCGAACTCCGAGCCATTGAGAAAACGGCAGACGCCTGCGTAAATAGCAAATCAGCACGTTACCGTTGGATCCCTTGACTAGCTTTGAGTCGGCGAAATGGAAAAATGAACCGTAGGCTGGCAACTGGATCGAGGGCTGTTGCCTACTCCGGGCCGGTTGAGGCGAAGCAGGCCGGCGCCTTTGCGTTTCTCGGGAAAATGGCATAACTGTTCATTCGAACATGGTCGAGTTAGAAAATGGGCAACTGCCTGTCCCAGCGCGGGCCGGGCGGCCGACAAAATTTAACGACGCTACGCTCGATCGACTCTGCGCCGCATTAGCTGACGGGATGTCGATTAAGAGCGCCTGTGTGGTCGCGGGAATTGGCGTTACAACGCTCGCCGACTGGCGGGAGGAACACCCGGAACTCGAAGACCGATTGGCCGAGTCGCGTGAATTTGCGCGCCAGAAAGCTTTGCAGGCGATCAAAGCGGCCGGAGAAAAGGACTGACGCGCTCATGCCGAATGGCTCCGGCTTAGCTTTCCTGCTGATTATCGCGGCAATGCAAACAAGGTCGAGGTCTCCGCAACTGCCCAGGCATCTTCTATCGTTCTCAGCGAGGAAGAGCGGCTTAAGTTAATCGAACGCCAGCGCGCAGCAGAAGGTTTGCCGGATTTACCCGATGAAAATGCAACCCGGCAAAGCTGACGAGAGGTTTGTCTGGGAACAACTAAACAATTTCTTCCAGAAAGCCCACAATGATGCATCGTTCGAAATACTGGCCGCAATAGCCAAGCACGTCGGTATTGGACAGCTTAACGGATTTCCTATCGATGAGTTTTTCGAGCGGCGGAAGGGCGAAATCCCTGAGGATCTAGTAGCGGATTTTGCTGACACGTTTCCAACTTTGGTCGGTCAACACGGCTGAGTGAAAATCGCGCAATCTTTCGTTAGGGCGCGCCCGTGAAACTAGTTGCCTAACGAATCGCTACTTTCGTGCGATAAACATTTCTGTAATTCCGAAAGGCCCGGCGGCCGGTATCTTTTTGTCATTTGCGGATTTTCTTTCAGCCGAAACGGAAAATGGAAATAAGTGATTTCCCCTGGCTCGAGCTCCTGAAACACGGCATTTGGAACCGTTTGACAGTGCGCCAAAATACAGTGTGGTCGACCAGAAGATCCGTGGTCAAAGCCACACCAGTTTCGTCGCCGGCGCCGAATCCGCAAAGAGTAGATCGCTGGGCCCAGCCACGCTATTTATAGATATGAATCCGAGTCATCGCTTTCGCACTTACGGGTTATGTGCGGTGCTTTGCCTCTCGGGCCTGGCGGTGCGGGCAGAAGAGCTCAAGCGCAATGCCGTTATCCTTCACCGCGTGGGCGGCGGAGAAGACGCTAATGCATTGATCGCGAAAGGCGACGAATTCGACAAACGGCTCCAAGCCAAAGAAGCACTCGAAAACTATCTGCCCGCGGACAAGCTCAAACCGGGCAACGTGGACCTTCTCGTTCGTATCGCGCGTCAGTACCGCCATTTGATGGCCGACGCGTCATCGAAAAAAGAAAAACTTCGCCTCGGAGCGGTTTCGCTTGAGTTCGCCCATCGCGCCGCGGCCCTCGCTCCGAATAATTCCGAGGCACAACTCTCGCCCGCGATCAGTTATGGAAAAAGCGCCCTCAAGCTTGATCCGGCCAACGACACCGCGTGGCATATTCTGGGGCGGTGGAACCGTGTGCTTGCTGATGTCAACGCGGTGAAACGGGTTCTGGCCAAAGCGCTTTATGGCGGCTTGCCGGTAACGACTAACGAAGCCGCGGAGAAATGTCTGTTAAAGGCGATCGAAATTAATCCCAACCGACTCATCCATTATATCGAACTGGGCCACATCTACGCTCAGATGGGACGCAAAGAGGACGCACACAATTACATTCAACAAGGGCTGGCCATGCCTGACAAAGAAAAGGATGACCCGGAGATGAGAGAGGTCGGACGGCAGCTGCTGGAAAAGCTGTGATCGTGCGAGAATCGATCGATCGGTCTGGCTAAACCGAAATCGCGACGTCGTTAGGCGCCGGTCTGGCGGAGCCGGACCACACGGGCATGTCGGCCAGACCACCGCCCATGAATTGGTGATGCCAGAGCTGAGTGGAGACGACCGCGGCGAGACCCATTTCCACGGAGAGGCGGGGCAGCGATCCGGGCCGCATTTCGCGAAAACCTTTTCGCCAGCGCGCAACTTCGCTGACATCGAAGTAACCGGTGCGGCGCAGCGAATCTTCGCTCAGAAGCTGTGCGACAAACGGCGGCTCCGGGTCCATGTGAAAACTGTCGAGCGGCGCGCGAAAGATCACTTTACCGCGTCGAGCGATCGACTTCGGGATCCAGCGTTCCGCGAGCAAACGCAACAGGTACTTGTCGCGAAATCCGCGCAGTTTCCAGCGCGGGTGCAGTTTCACGGTGAAGGCAAACACATCTTCGTCCAGGAACGGGTAACGCACTTCGACTGATGAATGCATCGCCACGCGGTCGCCTTTGGCCTGCAGGAGATGGCCAGCTAACAGGACCCGGGCCGCGATCCAGATACCGCGATTCAGTGGCGCCCAGCGCCTGGCTTTTTCGAGGGGAAATCCCAATTCGCCCCACGGGTGGCTGTCATTCATCACTTCGCGCATCTCCTCGGAATAGAAGCGTAACTTCGAAATCGCGAGTAACCCGTAGGAATCGATCCAGGCGTTTGGGCCGCCGACGGAAGTTTCGACTCGCTCGCGCCATTCCGGCGGAAAATGCGGCACCTTGTTCAAGCAGAGATAACAGCGCCGCGCCAACTCACTTAGCTTTAGTCCGGGCACTGCGTCGAGAAATCCCATGAGCTTGGCCGCTTTGTACCACGGATAACCGACGAGCCACTCGTCGGCGCCTTCGCCGGTCAGGACTACTTTCTGGCCATTGGCATGAACGCGCTCGGCAAGTTTGAGCAGAGCGCCGCATGACGTGTCTATCACCGGAGCCTCGGCGGCTTCAATCAGATGGGGATAACTCTCAAGCGCGTCGCGATCGCCGTACTCTTGTACAATGGGCGGCTTCGCTCCGATGTGCCGGGCCGAAAGACTGGCCGCACTCAGTTCATCAAACTCCGGCTCATTCACTCGCACAGTGTAAGTGTTGATCGCCGGGCCTTTGAGACGGCAGGCCAGGGCGAGGATCATGCTCGAATCAACACCACCAGAGAGGTAGGAGCCTACTGGCACATCCGCGCGCAGCCGTTCTTCCACGGCCTGCAAGAGGAGCCGCTCGAATTCATCCACCAATGCACGGGGATTGTTTCCCCACTCCTCTTCACCCTGCGCCGGGAAATCCATTTGCCAGTAGGCGTGTTCAGCAATCACGGCGGTGGTGCCCGAACTTCCAGGCGTAATGCGCAAACAATGCCCGGGCGGCAGAAGGTGAACTCCTTCAAAACAAGTCCTCGGTCCAGGCATCGCGGAGAAGGTAAACACGTGATCGAGACCCTTCCGGTCGGGTCGCGGTGGAACCATTCCTGAAGCGAGGAGGCCTTTTATCTCGGATGCGAAGAGCAACCAGTCACCCTGGCGGCTCCAAAAAAGCGGTGCGATGCCAAACCGATCGCGTCCGAGATGGAGTTGTCGCTGCCGCTCGTCCCACAAGGCGATGGCAAACTGGCCGCGCAGCCGCTCCCACATCCCGTCGTGAAGATCTTCCCAAAGGTGCGGAATGATTTCGGTATCGCAATGAGTGCGGAAACGATGGCCCTGCCTAACGAGTTCTTCGCGCCGTTCGACGTAGTCGAATAATTCGCCATTGAAGACGACGAACACATTGCGGTCTTCGTTCGTCATGGGTTGCTGCCCGTCAGCCAGATCGACAATGCTCAGCCGTCGCGAAGCGAGCGAAATTCCCGGCTGTTCGAGGAAACCTTCTTCATCCGGACCGCGATGAAAGAGAGCGCGCGCCATTCGCTGCACCGCACCCTCCGGCGCCGGACGCTGCCCAACCAAGTCGATTATTCCTGCGATGCCGCACATGATTTCGTTCGATTAGATTAACGGCTCTGTCTACACCCTCCGGCGCCGGACGCTGCCCAACCAAGTCGATTATTCCTGCGATGCCGCACATGATTTCGTTCGATTAGATTAACGGCTCTGTCTATTTAATCGCGCGGCCTCTTGGCTAGATTGTGTTGGGGTGGGATAAAGTTCTTGAAAAGCATCATGCTGTTAGGATCGCAGAGGATGCCAAAGAAAAAAGTTGTGAATGAGTGGCCGGCCAACACAGTCAAACAAAACCAGCGGCCAGAAAAAGAGGTGAAGTAACGGGTGCGAACGTGTTAAAAACGAATTGATGTTATGGACGTGAATGTCTTACCGTCCATTGACCTCACAACTCCGCGCCCGGACCGGTCGC
>WNFF01006627.1_pt1 | contig 12132 bp, 10 predicted proteins | sample 5400441 | NCBI WGS metagenome assembly WNFF01 (sample SAMN13153345, study PRJNA577476) | soil metagenome | isolation source: 120 cm saprolite under Douglas fir tree site 2 hole 3 replicate 1 | place: USA:California | collected 2015-04-18
CGGCATCCGGATCGAGCTGGACCATTCCGCCGCAGGAAAGCTGCCGGGGGTCGCGAGCCCCATGCGCTTCTCGGACACGCGCATCGAGTACCGGCTCGCGCCGCCATTGCTCGGCGAGCACACCGATGAAGTGCTGCGCAGCCTCCTCGGCAAGAGCGACGTCGAGATTGCCCGGCTGCGCGCCGCGGGCGTTATATAGGCGGACTAGCCGCCCTTGAATTGCGGCTTGCGCTTGGCGAGGAAGGCAGCCACGCCCTCCCGGAAGTCCTCAGTGTCGAAGCAGGCATAGCTCTCGTCGTATTCCGCCTCCGAAAGCGGCCGCGGGGCGGCGAGGCGGCGCACGAACTTCTTGTGCCAGCGCGCGGCAAGCGGCGCACCGTCGGCGATGCGTCGCGCGCTCGCATAGGCTTCTTCAACCACCTTGTCATCGGCCACGACGCGGTTCACCAGGCCCTTCTCGTAGGCTTCGCGCGCTCCCCAGATGCGCCCCTCGAGGAGAATCTCGAGCGCGCTCGCGCGGCCGACGACGTTCATCATTCCCTGCAGCTCGTCGTAGGCCTCCACCAGGCCGAGGTTCTTGACCGGCACGCCGAAGCGCGCCGATTCATTGCAGATCCTGAGGTCGCACTGCGAGGCGACGAGCAATCCGCCGCCGACGCAGGCTCCCTGGATGAGCGCGACGACCGGGTGACGGCAGGCGGCGAAGGAATGCATTGCCGCCGCGATGCGCCGGCCGTATTCCTTGGCCTGCCTCGAATTCGCGCGCTCGGTGGCGAAGGCGGCAATGTCGGCACCGGCGGCGAAAGCCTTTTCGCCCGCGCCGCGCACCACGACGCAGCGCAGCGATTCATCGTTTTGAAGTTCTTTTGCAAGCAACCCTAGCCGCTCCCACATCGCGAGATCGAGCGCGTTCATGCGCCCCGGGTTGGAAAGCGTGATCGTGGCGATGTCGCCATCGCGCGCGAGCAGGACTTCGCCGCTCATTCGATGCCGACTTTGGCGTCCTGCCGAATGGCGCTCCGCATCCGCCCCATCCCGCTGGAAATGAGCGGCCAGAACAGCAGCACCAGCGCCAATGTGGTGATCGAGCCGACAAGACCGTTCGACCAGAACACGCGCAAATCACCGCCTGCCCCGATCATGGACAGCCGGAAGGCGTCCTCGGCGCGGTTCCCGAGCACCAGGGCCAGCGTGAACGGAGCGAGCGGAATGCCGATCTTCTTGAACGCATAGCCGACCACCCCGAAGACGAGCATCAGCCAGATGTCGAACATGGCGTTCTGGATCGCGTAGGCACCGATCGCGCAAGACACCACGATCATAGGCGCGATCGCCGAGAACGGCACTCGCAGTACGGCGGCGAAGACCGGCACGGTCGTGAGGACCAGGATGAGGCCGACGACGTTGCCCAGATACATCGACGCGATCAGGCCCCAGACGAAGCCCTTGTGCTCGACGAACAGCAGCGGGCCGGGGTTTAGCCCCCACACCATCAGGCCACCAAGCAGGATTGCCGCCGTGCCCGAGCCCGGGATGCCGAGCGCGAGCATCGGCAGCAGCGCCGAGGTGCCGGACGCATGGGCCGCCGTTTCCGGAGCAAATACGCCCTCGATGCGGCCCTTTCCGAACGAATCCTTATCCTTGGAGAAGCGCTTGGCGAGGTTGTAGCTCATGAAGGAGGCGGCGATCGCCCCGCCCGGCGTGATGCCGAGCCAGCATCCGATCGCTGAGGAGCGCAGCAGAGTCGCCCAGTAGCGCGGCAGCTCTTTCCACACTTTCAGCACCACGCGCAGGCTGATGCTGGCGGCATGGCCGCGCAGCGCCAGCCGCTCCTCCATCGTCAGCAGGATCTCGCTGATCCCGAACAGGCCGATGACTGCGACCAGGAAGTTGATGCCGCGCAGGAGCTCGTTCGACCCGAAGGTCATGCGCAGCTGGCCGGAGACTGTGTCCATGCCGACCCCGGCGAGCAGCAGGCCGAGGGTCATGGAGATGATGGTCTTGTGCTTCTCCTCGCGCCCGAGCCCGACAAACGAGCAGAAGGTCAGTAAATAAACCGCGAAGAACTCCGGCGGTCCGAAGCGCAACGCGAAGGAGAAGGACGAGGTGAAGGCCGCGGTCAGCGCTTCCGCCGCCTTGCCCTGCTGCGCCATCGGATAGCCGTCGAACGTAGTGGCCACTGACCAGGCTTCGCCGGGGATGTTGAACAGGATCGAGGTGATCGCGCCACCGAAGAGCGCGCCCCAGTAGATGCAGGAGAGCATCACGATGGCCGAGGTCGGATCCATCGTGAAGGTGAGCGGCAACAGGATTGCGACGCCGTTCGGCCCGCCGAGCCCCGGCAGCACGCCGACGAAAATGCCGAGCACCAGGCCGACCATCATCAGCGCGAGCGTCTTCCAGGTCAGCAGGACGCTGAAGCCGTAAATCAGAAGGCCGAAAGCCTCCATCGCGCTGCGCCTAGTGGCCGAACAGGGCTTCGAGCGGGCCCTTGGGCATGATGACGTCGAATGCGACCTCGAAAGTCACGAACATGATGAGCGAGAACAGGAAGGCCGTGAGCACGGACTTCCACGCCGCGATGCGCCCGATGAATGCCATGAAGCCTGCGACCAGAAGGAAACTCGCCACGTAGAGCCCGAGCCACTGCGTCACCACGCAGAACAGCAGCGTCGGGACGAATACCTGCATCACGCGGCGAAGCTGTGCGCGCGTGACGAAGGTTTCGCTCGCTTGCTTGCGTGCCAGGAATTCCTTGCCGATGCCAAAGAGGCAGGCAGCGGCGAGGATGACTGAGAGATAGAAAGGAAAGTAGCCGGCCTGCGGGCCGGTCGAATCCCATGACATGCCGGTGCGCCAGTTGTCGAACCCCAGCAGCACGGCGAGCGCCAGCAGCAACAGCGAGGCGACGACGTCGACAGTGCGGGTGCTGGTCACCGCCGGCGAGTCGCTCGCCGGCGGGTCAGGGTCCTCGACGACGATTTCGACTTCGGGTTTCGACACTTAGTTGGCGACGAAGCCCGCTTCGGTCATCAGGTTCCTGTTGAGCGCGTCGTCCTCTTCCAGGAACTTCAGCATGTCCTTGCCGGTGAGGAAGACCGGCTTGAGCGCCTGCTTCTCCATGTACTCCTTGTACTCCGAGGTCTGCGTCAACTTGCTGAACAGATCGACGTAGAAGGCGGTCTGCTCGGGCGTCACCTTGCCGGGAAGGAACATGGCGCGCAGCATCAGGTATTGCACGTCGACACCCTGATCCTTGCAGGTCGGGATGTCATTCCATGACATGCTGTCGGTGACCTTGGTCTTGTACTGCATGCGCTCCTTGTCGAACACGCAGAGCGGGCGCACCTGGCCGGCACGCCAGACTTCGAGATTCTCCGACGGATTGTTGACGTTCGACTGAGTATGGTTGCCGACGAGCTGCGTGGCCGCCTCACCGCCCGACTTGTACGGCAGGTATGCGAACTTGGCGCCGGTCTTCTTCTCCAGGAAGACGGTGAGGACGTGATCTTCGCGCTTCGAGCCGGTGCCGCCCATCTTAAAGGGGGGGGTCGCTTTCTTGGCGGCGTCGGCGAACTCCTTCACCGTCTTGTAGGGAAGCTGCGCGTTCGTCCACAGGACAAATTGGTCGAGCGCGATGACGGAAACCGGCGTCAGCTCGCGCCAGTTGAACGGGATCTTGGCCGACAGGGGCAGCATGTAGATGAGCGAATAGGCGATCAGCGTCTTGTGAGGGTCGCCGGCGCTGCTCTTCATGTACATCAGCGCCTCCGCGCCCGAGGCGCCGCCTTTGAGCGAGACGACCATCGGCTGCTTCATCAGATTGTTCTTCTGGATGGCGGCCTGCATCATCCTCGCCATCTGGTCGGACGCCCCGCCGGCGCCGGCGGCAACGACGATTTCGACCGGTTTGCTCGGCTCCCACGCGAAAGCCGGGGCCGTCAGCGCGAGCGCGGCAAGCGCGCTCGCAAGGAAGCCAATTTTTCTGCTCATGTCATTCCTCCTTTTTGATTTCCGACCGCTCGCTTAAGCGGCTCGGCGCGCCGGTGCCTTGGCACAGTCCGAAAGATATTCCATCGCCGCGCGAACTCCTTCTCGCTTTACTGGAACGCTGGCAAGCGTCAAGCCCATTTCCACGCCGGCCAGCGTGCCCATCAGGGCGAGGTCGTTGAAGTCGCCGAGATGCCCGATGCGGAACACCTTGCCGCCGAGCTTGCCCAGGCCGGTGCCGAGCGACATGTCGAAGGCCTCGAGGATGATCTTGCGCACGCGGTCCGCGTCATGGCCGGCGGGTACCAGCACGGCCGTGAGCGAAGCGGAGTATTCCCGCGGATCGAGCGCAAGCACTTCCAGGCCCCAGGCGCGGACGGCGCGGCGCGTCGCCTCCGCATGGCGCTGGTGCCGCGCGAAAACCGCGTCGAGGCCTTCTTCGTCGAGCAGCATGCTGAGCGATTCGCGCAGGCCGTAGAGCAGATTCGTCGCCGGCGTATAGGGGAAATAGCCGGTCTTGCCGTTGGCGATCATTTCGTCCCAGGCCCAGTAGCTGCGCGGCAGGCGGGCGGATTTGGAAGCGGCCAGCGCCTTGGGCGAGATGCAGTTGAACGACAGCCCAGGCGGCAGCATCAGCCCCTTCTGCGAGCCGGCTACCGTGACGTCGACGCCCCACTCGTCGTGCCGGTAGTCGATCGAAGCGAGCGACGAAATGGTGTCGACCATGTAAAGGGCGGGGTGGCCGGCGGCATCGATGCCGCGGCGCACGTCGCCAATGCGGGACGTAACCCCGGTCGAGGTTTCGTTGTGCACCACGCACACTGCCTTGATGCGCTTCTCGGGGTCGGCGCGCAGGCGCTTCTCGATCGCTTCAGGATCGGCCCCGTGGCGCCAGTCGGTCGGCAGGAATTCGACCTCCAGCCCGAGCTTTGCAGCCATCTTCTGCCACAGCGTCGCGAAGTGGCCCGTTTCGGCCATCAACACGCGATCGCCGGGAGAGAGGGTGTTCACCAGCGCCGCCTCCCACGCGCCGGTGCCGGAGGCGGGATAGATCACTACCTCCCCTTTTGTCGACTTGAAGACACGCTTCATGCCGGCAAGCACGGCTTTGCCGAGCTCGGCGAAGTCCGGCGCGCGGTGATCCATGGTCGGAAAGTCGATCGCGCGGAGGACTCGGTCCGGAACGTTGGTCGGACCGGGGATCTGCAGGAAGTGACGGCCGGCGGTTCGGGGCATGCGGTATTCTACCTTTGGCCTCATGAACGCCCCTTCCTTCCCTATCCGCCTGGTCAAGCCGGGTGCCGCCGATTCATCGCTCGCGGCCCGCCTGCGCAAGGAGATCGAGGGCGAAGTGATGTTCGATGCGGCGAGCCGTGGGCGCTACTCGACCGACGCATCGATCTATCAGGTAGAGCCGCTCGGCGTCGTCGTGCCGCGCACCGAGGAGGCGGCGCGGACCGCGCTCGCCATTGCCCTCGAAGCCGGCATGCCGGTGCTGCCGCGCGGCGCGGGGACGTCGCAATGCGGCCAGAGCGTCGGCGCGGCGCTGGTCATCGACCACAGCAAATACCTGAACCGGATTCTGGAAATCGATGCAGAGGGGTCGACGGTCGTCGTCCAGCCGGGCGTAGTGCTCGACGCGTTGAATGCCGTTCTGCGGCCGCATCAGCTGTGGTTCCCGGTCGACGTTTCGACGAGCGCGCAGGCGACGATCGGCGGCATGGCGGGCAACAACTCCTGCGGCTCGCGCTCGATCGCCTACGGCAACATGGTGCACAACGTGCTCGCCATCGAAGCCGTGACGCCGGCCGGCGAGCGCTGGCGCTTCGGGCCGATGGGCGAGGCCACCGGTTCGCCTGCCTACCAGGATTTTGTGAAACGGCTAAAAGCGCTTTACGACCGCGAAAAGGACGAGATCGAGGCGCGCTTCCCCAAGCTGCTGCGCAAAGTCGCAGGCTACAACCTGGATCATCTCGGTCCGCCGCACGCGAATGCTGCGCACCTGCTGGTCGGCTCGGAAGGCACCCTCGCGTATTCCGAGCGGTTGCATCTCAAGCTCTCGCCGATCCCGCCGGCGCGCACTCTCGGGGTCTGCCACTTCCGGAAGTTCTACACCGCCATGGACATGACGCGGCACATCGTGCCGCTGGGTCCCTCGGCGGTCGAACTCGTAGACCGCACGATGATCGGCCTGGCGCGCGACATCCCGGCCTTCAGGAAGACCGTGGATGCGGTGATCAAGGGGGAGCCGGACGCGATTCTGCTGGTCGAGTTTTCCGGCGAGGACGCCGCCCTGCAGCTTTCCAGATTGAAGCAACTGACCCAGCTCATGGGCGATCTCGGTTTGCCCGGCAGCGTAGTGGAGATCACGGACGCAGCACAGCAGAAGGCCGTGTGGGAAGTCCGCAAGGCAGGGCTGAACATCATGATGTCGATGAAGGGCGACGGCAAGCCGGTGTCTTTCATCGAGGACTGCGCGGTGCCCCTCGAGCACCTCGCCGAGTACACCGAGCGCCTGACGCGCGTGTTCGAGAAGCACGGCACGCGCGGCACCTGGTATGCGCACGCCTCGGTAGGCACGCTGCACGTACGGCCGGTGCTCGACATGCGGCGCGACGGCGCCGAGAAAATGCGCGCCATCGCCGAGGAGGCGTGCGCCATGGTGAAGGAGTTCAAGGGCGCGTACTCGGGCGAGCACGGCGACGGCCTGGTGCGCTCGGAGTGGATCGCGCCGTTCTTCGGTCCGCGCCTCACGGCCTGTCTGGGCGAGATCAAGGCCTGGCTCGACCCGCGCGGCCTGATGAACCCGGGAAAGATCGTCAGCCCGCCTCGCATGGACGACAAGTCGCTGTTTCGCTTCAAGCCCGGCTATCGCACGGACGCGCCGCCCACGGTGCTCGACTGGAGCGAGTGGGGCGGGTACGACAAAGCGGTGGAGATGTGCAACAACAACGGCCATTGCCGCAAGTTCGACGCCGGCACCATGTGCCCGTCATTTCGCGTCACCGGCGACGAGATTCATCTGACGCGCGGTCGTGCCAACACGCTTCGCCTGGCGCTTTCAGGTCAATTGGGCGATGAGGGGGAAGAAGCGGTCAAAAGCGCGCTGGATCTGTGTGTCTCGTGCAAGGGCTGCAAGCGCGAGTGCCCGACCGGCGTCGACATGGCGCGCATGAAGATCGAGTTCCTCGCCGGCTATCGCCGCCGCCACGGCCTGACGACGCGCGAGCGGATGGTCGCTTACTTGCCGCGCTACGCGCCCTGGGCGGGGCGCATGGCGCCGCTTGCCAATTCGGCTTCCTCGCTTCTGAGATCGGCGATCGGCTTCGCGGCAAAGCGCGCGCTGCCGAGGTGGCGCGGGGATTACTTCGCCGATCGCACCCGGGCAAACAGGGGTGGAGGCCGCGAGGTCGCACTCTTCGTCGACACGTTCAACCGCTGGTTCGAGCCGCACAATGTGCGTGCCGCGATTCGAGTGCTGCAGGCGGCCGGGTATCGCGTGCACGCGGCACAGCCCCTCACGATCGGCCGTCCCCTGTGCTGCGGCCGGACGTTCCTCTCGGCTGGGCTGGTCGAGCAAGCCAAGGCGGAGGCGCGTCGCACGCTGCAGGCGCTCAAGCCCTGGGTCGACCGCGGCGCGGCGGTCATCGGGCTCGAGCCCTCGTGCCTGCTGACCTTCCGCGACGAATTTTGCGCCCTGCTGCCGGGCAGCGAAGTCCTCGCACGCCATTCGTTTCTGTTCGAGGAATTCATCGCCCGCGAGCTCGACGCAGGCCATTTCTCGGCCAGCTTCACGCCGCTGGCGAAAACGGCGCTGCTGCACGGCCATTGCCATCAGAAAGCGTTCGACGCCATGTCCGCGGTGACGCGGGTGCTAAAGCTGATCCCGGAGCTGAAGGTCGAGGCGGTCGAATCGAGCTGTTGCGGCATGGCAGGCAGCTTCGGCTACGAGGCCGAGCACTACGAGGTCTCGATGAAGATGGCCGAAATGAGCCTTCTGCCTGCAGTGAGGAATTCGAAAGATGCCCTGGTGGTCGCCGACGGCACGAGCTGCAGGCACCAGATCGCGGACGGCACCGGTCGTGAAGCTTGGCACGTCGCGTGCGTGCTGGAACAGGCTCTCTAGGAGATCAGGTCGCTTCGGCTGCGCTGCGCGCGAATAGCCACACCCCAAGGGCGATCATCGGCAGCGACAACCACTGGCCCATCGTCAGGCCGAACGCGAGATAGCCGAGAAAACTGTCGGGCTCCCGGCCGAACTCGGCGATGAAGCGAAACACGCCATAGCCAATGAGAAACAGCGCCGATACCTGGCCGCGCGGGCGCGGCTTGGCCGAGAACCACCAGAGCAGCGCGAAAAGCGCGAGCCCCTCGAGCGCGAACTCGTAGAGCTGCGACGGATGACGCGGCGCGTCGCCCGCGCCGCGAAATACCATCCCCCACGGCAGGTCCGTGACGCGTCCGTAAAGCTCGCCATTGATGAAGTTTCCCAGTCTGCCGGCCGCGATGCCGAGCGGACAGAGCGGCGCGACGAAATCCATCAGCCTCAGGAAACCCACCTTGTGGCGGCGCGCCGCAAACGCCATGGCGAGGATTACGCCCAGCAGGCCGCCGTGGAAGGACATCCCGCCCTGCCACACCGCGAAGATCTCGAGCGGGTGCGCAAAGTAGTAGCCCGGCTTATAGAACAGCACGTAGCCAAGCCGGCCGCCAAGGATCACGCCGAGAACCGCCATGAACAGCAAATCGTCGAACTGCTGCCGCGTCACCGGAGCCAGCCCTTTTGCGATTCGCCTCAGGCCCAGCCACCAGCCGGCGGCGAAGCCGACGAGGTACATGAGGCCGTACCAGCGCACGGCGAGCGGGCCGATGGAAAACGCGACCGGGTCGATATTCGGGTGAACCAACATTACAATCGGAGCTTACAGTAGAGGAGACACACCGCATGTCGTACAACCGGCGCAGCCGCCTGATCACGCAAGGCGTCGCGCGCTCGCCGAACCGGGCGATGCTGCGCGCGGTCGGGTTCGCTGACGGCGACTTCGACAAGCCGATCGTCGGCGTGGCGAGCGGCTACTCGACCATGAATCCCTGCAACGCCGGCATCCAGCCGCTCGTCGATCGCGCTATGGCCGCCTTGGAGCAGGCCGGAGTCAAGCCGCAGGTCTTTGGCTTTCCGACCGTCACCGACGGTATTGGCATGGGGACCGAGGGGATGAAATATTCTCTGGTGTCGCGAGAAGTGATCGCCGACTCGATCGAGACCGCGGTGAACGGGCAGCTCATGGACGGGATCCTGTGTGTCGGTGGCTGCGACAAGAACATGCCGGGCAGCATGATGGCGATGGCGCGCATCAATGTGCCGGGAATGTTTGTCTACGCCGGAACGATCAAGCCAGGCTTCTGGAAAGGCCAGAAGCTGACCATCGTCAGCCCGTTCGAGGCAGTAGGCGCGTTCACCGCCGGAAAGATGTCGCAGGAGGATTTGGAAGGCATCGAAAGGAACGCCTGTCCCAGCGTTGGCGCCTGCGGCGGCCAGTACACCGCGAATACCATGAGCTCGTCGTTCGAGGCTCTGGGCATGAGCCTGCTCGGATCCTCGCAAATGGCCTCGCCCGATCCGGAGAAGGCAGACTCGGCCGCGCTCTCGGCCAAGGTGCTGGCCGAGGCGGTGAAGAACAATCTGCGCCCCCGCGACATCATCACGCGCAAGTCCATCGAGAATGCAATCGCCATTGTCATGGCGACGGGCGGCTCGACCAATGCGGTGCTGCACTATCTCGCCATCGCCAGCGCCGCGGGCGTGAGATGGACGATCGATGATTTCGAGCGCGTGCGCAAGAAGGTCCCGGTACTCTGCGCGCTCAAGCCCTCCGGCCCGTATGTCGCCACCGACTTTCATGCGGCGGGCGGCGTCCCCCAGGTGCTGAAGATGCTGCTCGAAGCGGGCCTGGTGCACGGCGAGTGCATCACCATCACCGGCAAAACGCTCGCGGAGGAGTTGAAGGACATACCGAGCACGCCGCGCGCAGACCAGGACGTGATCCGTGCCCTCGACAAGCCGCTCTATCGCCAGGGTCATCTCACGATCCTGAAGGGCAACCTCGCGCCCGAGGGCTGCGTCGCCAAGATCACCGGCCTGAAGAAGACGGCGATCACCGGCCCGGCGCGGGTATTCGATTCCGAGAACGCCTGCATGAAGGCGATCATGGCCAAGCGCATCAAGCCGGGCGACGTGATCGTGATCCGCTACGAAGGCCCGAAGGGCGGTCCCGGCATGCAGGAAATGCTCGCGCCGACCTCGGCGCTCATCGGCCAGGGGCTGGGCGAGTCGGTCGGCTTGTTGACCGACGGCCGCTTCTCCGGCGGCACCTGGGGCATGGTGGTCGGGCACGTCGCGCCCGAAGCCTACGTGGGCGGCACCATCGCCCTGGTGCGCGAGGGCGATTCCATTACCATCGACGCGAAGAAGCGCCTCGTTCATCTCGCCGTTTCCGCCAGGGAGCTGGCGGCACGCCGCAAGAAGTGGAAACCGCCTCATTCTCGCCATACCAAGGGGCTGCTCGCCAAGTACCGCAAACTCGTTTCCACCGCCTCGGAAGGCGCTGTTACTGACGCGAACGTCTGATTAGAAGCCCGATCCGGGCCGTTTCAGGAATTCGATCTCTTCGGGCGTGCTTGCGCGCCCGAGCGCCGCGTTGCGGTGAGGAAAGCGCCCAAAGCGCTGGATGATGTCGCGGTGTAGCAGCGCGTAGCGAGGCGCATCCTCGGTTTCCGGAAACGCCGCCAGCGGGGCGGTGAGCTCGCACGCCTTCAGCTGGTCCTCGAGCGACTCGCTGTGCTCGAAAGGCAGGTAGGTGAACATCCGCTCGACGGGCAACATGTTGCGATCGTACCCACGAGTGACGGCGTGACGCGCCGCCTCGAGGGCGAGCGGATCGGCCGCAAACGCGCGCGGCGCGCCGCGGAAAATTTGGCGCGGGAACTGGTCGAGCGCGATGATGCGCGCGAGGCAATCGGCGCGCTGCTCCAGCCATTCCCGCCCCGCGCCGGCAACGAGCTTTTCGTAAAGCGGAAGAAAGCGCTTGCTCAGCTCGGCGTCGAAGGACGCGTCCTTTTTGAACCAGCGCTTGTGCCGTCTGCCGTATTCCTCGCCTGCGCCGAACCAGAAGCGCAACACGCTGGACGGAAGGTGGTCGCTCATGGTCCCGGATGTTAAGCTGGCATTTGCCTTCAACCACAGTCGGGAGACAACCAGCAACCAGCATGAACAAGATTCGCCGGTTTATTGCCAGCTTGCTCGTGGTTTCGATGACCGGGCTCGGGCTGCCGCTGCCTTCGCAAGCCGCTATCGTCGGGACGGATGCCGCGCTCGCAGCCGCGCAACGCGACCGCGTCGCGACCATGCTCGACCGCGGGGACGTGCGTGCACAGCTCGAGGCGCATGGCGTGCGCCCGGCCGAGGTCAAGGCGCGGGTCGCCGCGCTGACCGACGAAGAGGTGGCAGAGCTCGCGGGCCAGCTCGACCGCCTGCCGGCCGGCGGCGAAGGCATCATCGGCGCCATCCTGATCGTGTTCCTCGTGCTCCTCATCACCGATCTGCTGGGCCTGACCAAGGTCTTTTCCTTCACCCGCCCGGTGCGCTAACCTAGCGGCACGGGTTTTGGCTTGCGACATGGCGAACCGTCTCGCGAATCAGACTTCCCCGTACCTCCAGCAACACGCCGCGAACCCCGTGGACTGGTATCCGTGGGGCCCCGAGGCGCTCGAGCGCGCGCGGCGCGAAGACAAGCCGATCCTGCTCTCGGTCGGCTATTCGGCCTGCCACTGGTGCCACGTCATGGCGCACGAGAGTTTCGAGGACCCCGCAGTGGCGGCGGTGATGAACCGGCTCTTCGTCAACGTGAAGGTGGACCGCGAAGAACGGCCGGACCTCGACCAGATCTACCAGACCGCGCACCAGATGCTCGCGCAGCGGCCCGGCGGCTGGCCGCTCACCATGTTCCTGTCGCCCGACGGCACGCCGTTTTTCGGCGGCACGTATTTTCCCAAGGCGGCGCGCCTTGGGCTGCCGGGTTTTCCCGACCTGTGCGAGCGCATCGCCGCGATCTGGCGTGACAAGCAGCCGGACATCGCCAGCCA